>Ga0228701_1001656_pt1 | contig 14687 bp, 16 predicted proteins | sample McNCre117_Aug_MG_2_FD_178017 | JGI IMG/M metagenome (GOLD analysis project Ga0228701, IMG submission 178017) | Freshwater microbial communities from McNutts Creek, Athens, Georgia, United States - 11-17_Aug_MG | ecosystem: Environmental > Aquatic > Freshwater > Creek | place: USA: Georgia...
AGCAGTGCATTGGGCACCAGCAACAGCGCGAACAGCACTGCCACGAGGCCCGAGGTAATGTGCTGTTCGGCCCGGTAGACCAGCTGGAAATTGGCGAAGAACTGGAACAGGCCCATCGGCAGCGCGAGCAGGAACCCTTCCCGCGGGAGCAGCAGCGCCTCGCGCCGCAGCGCGGCCAGCGCGAACATCCCCGCCGCCGCCAGCACGAACCGCCAGGTCACCGCCCAGCTTGCCGGAACCGCGCTGACCTGATCCTTGATCACCAGCCAGGTCGAGCCCCAGATCAGCGTGACCAGGACAAAGGCCGCCAGCGCCCGGGTCTGTTGCGAAGCCGGCGCGGTCACAGCGCGGCGATGGCGCAGGACAGGGCGCTCACATAGGTCGGATCGCTGTTCCACGCGGTTACCAGCCGCGCGGCATCATCGCCCCAGTCATAGAAGGAAAAGCCCTGATCGCGCAGCACCGCGCGTTCGGCGGGAGAGAGGGTCAGGAACACCTCGTTCGCTTCGACCGGATGGAGCAGGCGGCCCTGGGCCGACCCGGCAAGTTCCTGCGCGGCGGCATTGGCAGCGCGCGCATTGTCGAGCCACAGCCCGCCTTCGAGCATGGCGAGGATCTGCGCAGCAAGGAACCGCCCCTTCGATTGCAGATGGCCCGCCCGCTTGCGGCGATAGCGCGCGATGTCGGCCAGCCCTTCATCGAAGAACACCAGTGCCTCGGCGCTCATCGCGCCGTTCTTGACGCAGCCAAAGCTCAGCGCATCGGCCCCCTGGCAGGCCTCCCACGGGGTGCAGCCCAGATGCGCCACGGCATTGGCAAAGCGCGCCCCATCGACATGCAGCTTGAGCCCGCGTGCCGCGGCAAAGGCGGCAATCTCGGCCAGTTCGGCCGGGCGATAGGCGCGGCCATATTCGCTCGCCTGGGTGATCGAAACCGCGTGCGGCTGGACCCGGTGGACATCGGGACGGATCGGATCGAGCACCGCGGCGATGGCTGCCGGAGTCAGCTTGGCGCCCGCGCCATCGGCCAGCATCAGCTTGGCCCCATGGGTATAGAAGCCGGGCGCGCCGCCTTCGTCCATTTCGATATGCGCCTCGCGGTGGCAGACCACCCCGCCATGCGGCGGCACCATCGTGGCCAGCGCCAGACAGTTCGCGGCGGTGCCCGTGGCGACCCACAGCACCGCGCAGGGCCGGCCGAACAGCTCGGCAAAAGCCGCGTCGAGCTGCTGGCTCAAAGCGTCGTTGTCATAGGGCGGCTGGGGCGCATCGGCGCTGCGCATCGCGTCCCAGACGCGCGGGTGCACGGCGGCGGCATTGTCGGAAAGGAATTGCATCGCCATCTTGAATGGGCGGAGCATCAGGCTCCGTCAAGCCGCAGGAGCCAGTGCCATGAGCCCCGATCCGATCAACGCCGTCACCATCACCCGCCACGGAACTTGCGCCAAGGGCGAATATCACGCCCATGTGCCCGGCGCCGAAGCGATCGGCCGGCTGACCTGGGTGCAGGATGGCAATGTCCGCATCGCCGACCACACGCTGGTGCCGCCCGAGATCGGCGGACGCGGAGTCGCAGCCCGGCTGGTCGAGGCGTTGATCGATGATGCCCGGGCAGAAGGGTTCCTGATCGATCCGGTCTGCAGCTACATCGCCGCCGCGTTCAAGCGCCATCCCGAATGGGCCAGCCTCCACGCCTGACGCACGCCGAGAGCGCCCGGATGGGCGGCAATCTGCGGCGATTTGGAAAAACCGGCGGGAATGGTGCTGCTGGGGAGGATTGAACTCTGATCCCGCAGCCCAAAAGTGGCTGATTTACGTGGTTTTTTGACCACCTCTTATCCAGCCTTTGTACCACTTCGTTGTACGCCCGGCAAGGGCCAAGCCAGGCTTAAAGCTGCCGCCCTTGGTCAACGCAGACAGAGCTTACACAACTCCGCCCCGCGCAATGCTGTCACGCTAGGGGGCCGCTGGAGAGTGGCCAGAAGGCCAGTTTCAGACACCCCGCCCTGTCGGCGGTGGTCATGTGCCCAATGTCCGGTCGATATGCCGGAAACACAGCTAGAAGGCACCCTTCCCGACCCTATCGTTGATGCAGCGGGGGTGGGTGGACAGGACTACCCGTCGAGGCGGAGCCTCTCCAGATCGACCACCCCAAGCCGATCATACCATATTGATTCTTAGCCTTTTTGCTGCTACCCTTAACTACCTTAAGTATATACCTTAGGACAGCCCCTAAGGGCATCCCTTAGAGCAGTCCCTTAAAGGTGTAAGATAAGGTAGATGACTACAGGTAGTCATCCCTTAGGGCTATCCTTAGGACAGTTCGCACGGCTGCCGCTTGGCGGCGAGGGATCACCAACATATCGCTATAGCGCCGAAACAGCCCTGCTTGGCTGCGCCTAGGTGGCGAGGCTTCACCAACCGCCACCTATAGCACCGATGCAAGCCCGCTGTGCCCGCATCCTCCGCCACGGGGAATACGTGGACGGGGAGCCTGTGCTGTGGAACCCGCCTGTAACCTAGGGTTTAGCGAAGGGATCACCAAGGACGCCCTATAGAGCAGAAACCGCCCTACCCGGCTGTGCCTCGGCGGTGAAGCATCACTAAGGACGCGCTATAGCACCGAAACAGCCCTGCCTGACTGTGGCCGGGTGGCGAGGGATCACTAACTGTCCCCTATAGCACCGATGCGGCCCCGCCCTGCCCGCAACTCTGGAACCCGCGTAAAACCTAAGGCCGCAGAGTTGGGTCACTAACTACGCTCTATAGAGCTGAAACAGCCCTGCCCGGCTGCGTCCCGCAGCGGTGCCAAGCATAGCCACCCCCCCGACCTGCACAGCAGCGCCCCCAGGCGGGCGATCAGCCCCTCATGCCAACCCAAGGAATCTACCTCATGTCCAACTTTGCCCATCTCCCCGAATCCCTCCGCCCCACTCCCGAAGTCATCGCTCGGGACAACGAGCTTGCCCGGCAGTCGAAAGAACTGGTCGGACAGATCACCGAGCGTGCCGGGATGGCCCTCAAGGTCAACGAGGAAACTTACAACGCCGTGACCTTCGGCGCTGACGGTCGCCCTGTGTCACGTGTGGTCAACGGCGTGCAGCAGTTCTCTCCTGAGGAGGAAGCAGTTGCCCGTGCGCAGTCCTCTGCCCAAGCCGAGATCAACCGTATGCAGGACGAGCTTGCCAAGCTTACCGCCATGCGTGACGAGGTCGTTACCTACGACCGTGACGGCACGCCGCGCTTCGTCCGCTCGGAGGCCGTCCGACAGTCGCTTGACGGTCAGATACGCTCACTTGAGCTAGGCATCGTCAATCAGAAGCGGATCAACGAGCGCCGTTGGCGCGAAGATGCGGCCACCGCGTTCAAGCGAACCGCAAACATGACCGCCCTAGCCAACGAGTTGGAAGCGCAGGGCCGGATCACCCGCAAGTCGGGCTGGTGAACGGCGCGCCTGAGGTCTCTGTCGTATTCCCAACCGAACACGACCCCGCCCTTGCCGCGTACCTCACCGACTACACAGAGCTAGACCCCTCAAGCGGGTGCTGGCTTTGGACAGGCCTCGTAACCAGCGGGGGAGGTATGCAGGTCCACGACCACGTTGCCAAAGCCTACGGCACGCGTTCCGCCACTCGGCTAGCATGGCTAGCCACCCAAGGGACTGAGCCGCCAGACGGTGCCCGTGTGCGGCATCACTGTGGGCAGCCCCGGTGCGTCCACCCGGAGCACCTCACAACAAGCGACCTTGTCAAAGCCGCAAGGCAGCAAGCCAAAGCCCAAGCCGCGCTTGCTGCTCAGGTTGCCCGCGATGCTGCGCACGCCAAGCGTGCCGAGGAAGTCGCTGCCAAGGCTGAGGCCAGGGCGTCTGCTCAAGCTGCCCGCAAGGCCGATGCAGTCAAAAGCGCCGAGGCCAAGGTAGCGGCCAAGGCTGAGGCCAGGGCTGCACGCGATTCTGCTCAAGCCGAGCGCGCCCGTGAAGCGGAGGCTAAGGCTGAGGCTAAGGCTGCCAAGCTTCGGGAGAAGGTCCGCCAGCGTGCCGAGAAACCCCACAGCACCCGAGAAGTTTACAGGGTGCCGGGTGAGGTCATCCGCGAAGTGGACGGAACCTGTATCCGTCTGAGGGGCAGCCTCAAGGTCGGCCCGCGCCTCAGCTTCGACCCCCGCGAGGTTTATGCCATGCAGAACATCCGCGACTGCGTACCGCTCGGCCAAAGCGGCAGAATACGGGGCCATGTTATCTTGGGAATCTCTCCCGAGATCATGGATGCTGTCAGGCGTGCCCCGCGCGCTGTGCGCCACATCCTGCCCAACGGGCACGTGGTCTTTGAACTCCCCATCGGCGCAACCGTGCCGCTGGAATGGGAGCGGGCTAACCTCCTCGCGGATGGCGAAGAAGCCATGTTTGCCGAGGGTGACAGCTACGAGTTGGCAGCCTGACCCTACCCCCCTTTGAGCTACAGCCGCCTTCCGGCTGATGCTCCGCCCCCGTTAGCCGGCATGACTGACGGGGGCGTTTTCATGCCCATGCCTTGCCAGGACCATGACCACCAAAACCAATCACACCGCCCCGGCCACCTCTGGCCGTGAGCGAACCTGTGTCCAGTGCGGAGGTCTTTACCGATCACCGCGCCGGTCTAACTACTGCTCCAACGCGTGCCGCATGAAGGCCAAGCGTGGAGCCGCCCCACACGCCACCACCCCCGCTCTGTCAGTCATCACCCGCGCTCTAATCAAGCTCGGCATGGTCGGTCCCATCGACCCTGCCGGTACGCTTGGCCTCACGGCACACCGCGCTCAGGCCCTCGACGAACTTAGCTACATCTTCCAGCGCCAAGGGTGGGGCTACATCACGGTTGCAGACTTCGACGAAGCCATGCACGCGGACAGCGTCCGCAGCTACAGCAGCGACTCCCCGGAGGCCGTCGAAAGGAAGCGCCTACAGGCCCGCCAAAGGATCGGCCTAAAGCGTTACCTAGAGAACTCTTAGTGGGTCGAAACAGGGGTGGGGGTCACTACCCCCCCAAAACCGCGAACATGACCCAATAAGGCCTCCTGCAACCCGCAGAAATGCTGGGGCCATTTTGGCCATTTCCGCAGACCTAGACCCCCCTCAAAGTGAGGCCGGGACCGCAACGGGCCTGATGCTCCTGCGAGCCCGGAATATATGCCGCAAAAATGTCTGGCCTCATTCATAGATCAAGCTGCCGCGCATCCCCCCATAGGGTGCATCCTTGGGCACACCGGAGCGTTCCCGAGGCAGCGCCTCGGGCCGCTTCCCATCCGCCTGGCTATCAGCGCCTCCGCCAATTGAGTGACAGGCCCACAGGCCCGACCTTGAGACACACACCATCCCATACCGGGTAGTGCTCACGGGCGACCCTACAGGCTGCCACCAGGCGGGCCGAGGGGTAGGGCGACAGGTGGGCGGGATAGACTGCAATGTGCATTGGTTTCTCCGTCAGTCAGTGATTGACGGCAGACCATCTACAGCCCGGATTCCTCGGAAACCATACACCGGCTTCACTCACTACCAGTGGGTATTCTCTTTTTTCGGCGTCTCATTGGCGTACACCCTGAGGAGCCATTGTGGTGAGACACATTTTTTGTCTCAATAGGGTTGACTATGGATTGTGGGACATATACCCAATCAAGGTCTAAACGCTATTGGGACACTACCGCCATGACCACCACCATCGGATACGCCCGCGTCAGCACCGAGGATCAGGACTGCTCCATTCAGGAAGAAGCCCTGCGCGCAGCGGGCTGCACAGTCATTCGCTCCGAGAAGCGCAGCGGGACCACCACAGCCGGGCGAGAAGAACTCGATACCGTGCTGTCGTTCCTGCGCCCTGGTGATACCCTGATGGTGACGCGCATCGACCGCCTTGCCCGCTCTGTGCATGACCTTGAGGGCATCGTGGCCCTCCTCCGAGAGAAGGGCGCTGAGCTTCGCGCAACTGAGCAACCCATCGACACCTCAACGCCGGGGGGCAAAGCCTTCCTGCAAATGCTCGGGGTGTTCGCGGAGTTTGAAACCGCCATTCGCCGTGAGCGTCAGATGGAGGGCATTGCCAAGGCCAAGGCCGCAGGGGTGTACAAAGGGCGGAAGCCTTCGGTGCCCGCTGAGGAAGTCCGCGCGCTTCATGCCGAGGGCGTCAGCCCAACGGAGATCGCCAAGCGCCTCGGCATTGGGCGGGCCAGTGTCTATCGCGCGCTAGGCTGAGGGCGTGTCGTGGTCTGATTTTTTATGTTGGTTGAGTGCCTAAACCCGACGGAGGATGGCTAGACCATACTTGATACAACGGCGTTGCTGTTAGAAAATCAGCCCGGCGGCTCTGGATCGCCCCTAAGAGAATCTGCTCCAACCCGTCCTTGGGAATAAGTTTGCTTAGTTCGCGAAGCGCTTCCTCTTCTCTTGTATGAGCCAACAGGGACATCACCTGTTTGCCAAGGCGAGTCAGCAGCAAAGATGAATACGTCCCATGCACACCTGGTCTTCCCTTCAAGATAAGTGCTTTAGTGTCCCCGCCGATCATCGCGACACCCTCATTACTAAGGGCAAAGTTTTGAGTAGGTTGAGAGCCGCCGACACCTTCAATGAGCCCCATCCTCCGTAATTCTATCGTGGCATACATCAGGTCTCCCCGCGAAAAATCTTCAGTGTAGGGGATGTGATCGCCAACTCTTAGTTTAGAAAAATCCTCACATAACTTGGCTGTTTCCGAATCTAGTTCATAAATAAACCTTAGAGTCTGTTTGGAATAACCACCTGGCGATCTGATTTCATTAGCGAGTACCTGCCCCCAAAGCTGCTGCAAGTTCTCAGAGGTGATTTCTTCTGAGTAGCGAACGAATTGATTCATCCAGTCGTCATCAAGCTTCGAAGGCTCGTCCGCATGGGGTTGTTCAAACGTTTCACCATTCACCGACTGCGGCGGGGGGAGCCGTTTAAGGGCTTCAAGAGCCTCCACGGCAATGCACTCGGCATTTGCCTTTTTCCGCGCACGATCTTCCAGCACTTCGGCAGCAAGGCCGTCGAGTGTCAGGTCAGCCCGTGCTTGCTCTAGCTGCTCACCGATGCGCTGCTTAACCCGAATCTTTGCTGCGATCCTCTCGAAATGAGCAGCCGGAATATCAAGGACACTGCCTACTAGGCGATCAAATGCGGCAACTGCCCGGCTTTTAGCGGCAAACGTAACGCCTGTCTCATCCAGCCTGGCGTTTAACGCGACCTCGTTGCTCAAATGATCATCTTGGCCAGGCATCTACCCTCTCCTGCATTTCCACAGCGATTCTAGGTACAATGCACTACGTCTAAATGCCCGTAAATAAGATATATTCGATCTCGTCCCTAAGCGCCGCCACTGGCCAACTGCCGTAAGCCTCGCCTTCGGAGCGCGGCGCGTGGCCCTGCACTCGGTCCCGCGCTTCGTTGTTCATGCCGTACTGCCGAGCCAAGCTCTTGAAGCGGTGACGCCAGCCATGATTGGGGGACTCCACCTCGACCACCCCAAGAGAGCGGACCCACTTGGCAAGCTTGCTTCCGACCTGTGCAGGAAGCGGGTGGGCCTGGTTGTTCTTCCTAGTCCCGCTAGGGTCATAGAACAGCGGGGTGGCGTCCTCCGCCTTGGCCAACTTCAAAATGCCCTGCGCAATCAGGCACGAATGGATCGGCACGGAGCGGGCCTCGCGGGTCTTAACCGAACCGGCTTCGGGGGTGATATGGAACACCCACACGCCGTCCTCCTGCCGAATGTCCATCGCCCTGAGCTGGGTTATCTCGTTCACCCGCGCGCCAGTGTAAGCGCAAATCCACGGCACCCACCGGAGGGCCAGGGCATAGGTCGGGGAGAGGTTGGGCGATTGCGGCTTTAGGGCAGCCTCAAGGATCGTCCTGGCCTCAGTGTCGTTCAAGTCCTTGCGCCGGGTCTTGATCGCCTTGGGGCCAATCACCTCAAGCCCTGTAAAGGGGTTGCTGGCCACCTTGCCTCTGTCATGGGCAATCTTGAATACCCGCGCCAAGGCGGCGCGGTAGGTGCCCTGCACGGTGCGCACCGCGCGACCCTCTTGGATCAAGCGACCAAACCAATTGGCCCCGTCTGCCCGCTGCACCCGAGTTGCATCATCGTGGCCAAGATGCTCGACGAACAGCGCTACCGCCTTACGCCATTTAAGGACAGTGTGAGGCGTTGCCGCCCCTGTATTGGCGAACTCCTCAAACAGGTCGGTAATGGACACCACGGCCTTTTCCCGAGGCGTGCCTTGCGCCAACTTAAGGGCGGGCAAGGTGGCCAGCACCGGGTCAGGCCCGTAGTCACTTTCGACGCGGCGCTGCATTAGGCTCAGGAAGCTTAGATAGAGGTCAAGCATCTCCCGTAGGAGCCGCTCGGAGCTAGACCCGTCCAGTCGCAGCCCACGGGCCTGTACCAGCCTGTCGCGCTCCGCTGTGATGTGGGGGGTAGGACGCAGCCGGGTTATGCCGGATTCATGGTCCCCGCCTTCGGGAAGGATGGCCTGAAACTCTGCCTCCCAATCCCAATCCCCCGTGCTGTCCGTAAAGCGGGCCTCATCTGCCTCAACGCGTTCCGTGTACCACTCACCGGCAAGGGCGCGGCACTGCCGCCCGGTAAGCGTCAAGGGGACGGCACTGCCAGCCGAGCGCAGCAACGCAATCCTGTCCTCAATGCCAGCAAGCCAAGCGGCTAGCTCGGCCTTTGCCTGTCCATCGGTAAGGGTTGCTGGCCATGTGCGCTTCTCTTCGCGCTTGCCGTAGCGGGCGCGGACAGACTCAGGGATGACCTTACGGGCAGTCCATAGTCCTGTTTTGGAGCGTCTAAGCGTGACCACTGCCAATCTCATTTTGTACCACCCCTTTGTACCGGAGGTGGCCTAGAAACCGCAGTAAATCAGCTAACTTGCTGAAAAGCAAGTAGAAGGAATGGTGCTGCTGGGGAGGATTGAACTCCCGACCTCAGCCTTACCAAGGATGCGCTCTACCACTGAGCTACAGCAGCACACCATTCCGCGTGCACCGGATGGGACGGACCCGTCCGGGCAGGGGCGCGCTATTGGCCGGGGGGGGCGGCTTTGTCAACCTCCGTTTGCGCCTTGGGGGTTGAGCTTGACGCGGGGCGGCGGCAGGGATCGTTGCATGAGCCAAAAACCCCCAGCCCCGACCCGCGAGGAGCGTCTGGCCGCCAAGCTGCGCGAAAACCTGCGCCGCCGTAAGGATCAGGCGCGCGAATTGGCCAGCGAGGACAACCCCGCGCTTCCCAAACCGGACGCGAGCCGCTAGGGGCCGAGGCTCCTGAAACGGGGGGAGTTTGCAAGTGCCGCGTCTGATCCTTGTCCGCCACGGCCAGAGCCAGTGGAACCTGGAAAACCGCTTCACCGGCTGGTGGGATGTCGATCTGACCGCCAAGGGTGAGGAAGAAGCCCGCGCGGCCGGCGCCCTGCTCAAGGCCAAGGGCATGCTCCCGACGGTGGCCTTCACCAGTTTCCAGACCCGCGCGATCCGCACCCTGCACTTCGCGCTTGAAGCAGCGGGCCGGCTGTGGATCCCCGAAACCAAGGACTGGCGCCTCAATGAGCGCCACTATGGCGGGCTGACCGGGCTCGACAAGGCCGAGACGGCCGCCAAGCACGGCGAGGATCAGGTCAAGATCTGGCGCCGCAGCTTCGACACTCCGCCGCCGGTGCTGGAAGACGGCAGCGAATTCGATCTCAAGCTCGATGCGCGCTATGCCGGGATCGCGATCCCCTCGACCGAAAGCCTCAAGGACACCATCGCGCGCGTCCTGCCCTATTACGAATCCCAGATCGTGCCCGCGCTGAAAGCCGGCGAAACGGTGCTGGTCGCCGCCCACGGCAACAGCCTGCGTGCGCTGGTCAAGCATCTCTCGGGCATTTCGGATGACGAGATCACCGGTCTCGAAATCCCGACCGGCCAGCCGATCGTCTACGAACTGGACGACAATCTGAACGCGCTTGAGCGCTATTACCTGTCGGAGCGTTGAGAGCATGACCCCTCCCGTCGCGATCGTCATGGGCAGCCAGTCGGACTGGGCGACGATGAAATGCGCCGCCGACGCGCTCGACAAGCTGGGCGTGGCGCATGACGTGCAGATCGTCTCGGCGCACCGCACGCCCGACCGGCTGGTCGAATTCGCCAAGGGCGCCGAGGCACAAGGCTTCAAGGTGATCATCGCCGGGGCCGGGGGCGCGGCGCACCTGCCGGGCATGGTCGCCAGCATGACCCACCTGCCGGTGCTCGGCGTGCCGGTGCAATCGCGCGCACTGTCGGGGCAGGACAGCCTGCTCTCGATCGTGCAGATGCCCGCCGGGATCCCGGTCGGCACGCTGGCGATCGGCGAAGCCGGGGCGACCAACGCCGGGCTGCTCGCCGCCGCGATCCTCGCCACCACCGACCCGGCGCTGGCCGAGCGGCTCAAGGCCTTCCGCGCGGCGCAAAGCGCCAGCGTCGCCGCGCGGCCGAGCTGAGCGGCATGATCGTCGCACCGGGCGAAACCATCGGCATTCTGGGCGGCGGCCAGCTCGGCCGGATGCTGGCGATGGCGGCGGCCCAGCTGGGCTATCGCTGCCATGTCTATGCGCCCGAGGCCGATTCGGTCGCGGCTGAAGTCTGCGCCGAGTTTACCCGCGCGGCCTATGATGACGCGGCAGCGCTGGCCGAATTTGCCGCCGACTGCGCGGTGATCACCTACGAATTCGAAAACGTCCCCGTAGCGCCGCTCGGCGCGCTGGGCCCGGCGCGGCTGCTGCCCGGCGCGCGCGCGCTTGAAGTGGCGCAGGACCGGCTCAGCGAAAAACGCTTCGTCACCGAGCTGGGCGGACGCCCGGCCCCGTTCATGGCGGTCGATACCGCCGAGGATCTGACCCGCGCGCTGGCCGAAATCGGCGCGCCCGGGATCCTCAAGACCCGCCGCGAAGGCTATGACGGCAAGGGCCAGTGGCGGATCATGGCCGACCACGAGGCCGAAGGTCTGCGGATTGGCGACCAGCCGCTGGTCTATGAAGGCTTCATCCACTTCACCCACGAATTCAGCGTGATCCTGTGCCGCGCGCGCGATGGCGCGGTGGTGTTCTGGGACAGCGCCGAGAACGTCCATGTTGGCGGGATCCTCGACACGTCGAGCCTGCCGCCCGCGCGGCAGGTGCTCGAACAGATCGCCCCGGCGCGCGAACTGGCGGCCAAGGTTGCCGCCGCGCTCGACTATGTCGGCGTGCTGACGCTGGAATTTTTTGCCACGGCCGATGGCCCGGTGTTCAACGAAATGGCCCCGCGGGTCCACAATTCGGGCCACTGGACGATCGAAGGCGCGGTCACCAGCCAGTTCGAAAACCACATTCGCGCGATCTGCGGCTTACCGCTGGGCGATACCCGCCTCGCCGCCAAGGCCGTGACGATGCGCAACCTGATCGGCGATGCCGCTCACGATTGGGACCAGATCCTGTCCGATCCGGCCAATCACCTGCACCTTTACGGCAAGGCCGCGGCCCGGCCCGGGCGCAAGATGGGTCATGTCACCCGCCTCGGGCTCTAGGACCGCGGTCTTGGCCAGCCAGTCGGACATCTTCCTCGTCGTCGCGGTGGCTGACAACGGCGTGATCGGGGCAGGCGGCGGAATGCCGTGGCACATCTCAGCCGATTTCCGCCGGGTCAAATCGCTGACCATGGGCAAGCCGCTGGTGATGGGGCGCAAGACCTTCGATTCGCTGCCCGGGCTGCTGCCGGGGCGCCGCCACATCGTCATCACCCGCGATGCCGCCTGGCAGGCCGACGGCGCCGAGCGCGCCGGATCGCTGGCCGAGGCGCTGAAACTCGCCAATGCGCCGCAGATCGTGATCTTTGGCGGCGCGCAGATCTATGCCGAGGCCCTGCCGCTGGCGCACCGCATCGAGCTGACCGAAGTGCACGCCGCGCCCGAGGGTGATACCCGCTTTCCCGACTTCGACCGCGCCGACTGGCACGAAACCGCGCGCGAACACCACCCGGCCGAGGGCCGCAACCCGGCGTTTGATTTCGTCACGCTGGTGCGTAAGACTGCCTGAAAACGAGGAGGGGTGATGCGCAAGCGGTTCTGGATTCCACTCGGCGTGGCAGTTGTTGCCGCCATCGGCTTTTTCGGGATCGCGCCCGGCTATCTTGAAAAGGGCATGAACCAGATCGATGGCCAGCCGCTGATCCCGGTCAGCGCCCAGGCGGCCGCGCTGCACAAGACGCTCGCCATCGTCGATCTCCATTCCGATACGCTGATGTGGCGGCGCAACCTGCTGGACAGCGCCAGCCGCGGCCACGAAGACCTGCCCCGGCTGGAGGCCGGCAATGTCGCGCTGCAGGTGTTCTCCTCGGTCAGCAAGACCCCGCGCGGGCTCAACTACGATCGCAACACCGGCGATAGCGACAATATCACCGCGCTGGCGATCGCCCAGCTCCAGCCGCCGCGCACCTGGACCTCGCTGGCCGAGCGCACGCTCTATCATGGCGAAAAGCTTGACCGGGCGGTGGCCGCCTCGAACGGGCAGCTCGCCAAGGTCAGCGATCCCGCCGGGCTCGATGCGCTGCTCAAAGCGCGCGCGGGCAAGGATCGCCCGGTCGGCGCGCTGCTCTCGATCGAGGGGCTGCACGATCTGGAAGGCAATATCGCCAACCTTGACCGGTTCCGCGCCGCCGGCTTTCGCATGGCCAGCCTGACCCACTTCTTCGACAACGAACTGGCCGGATCGCTCCACGGGGTGTCCAAGGCCGGGCTGACCCCGTTCGGGCGGCAGGTGGTGCGCCGGATGGAAGACACCGGGATGATCGTCGACGTGGCCCATTGCAGCCATGCCTGCATCGGCGAAGTGCTGGCGATGGCACGCCGCCCGGTGGTGTTCAGCCACGGCGGGGTCCAGGCGACCTGCAAGGTCAACCGCAACCTCTCCGACGACGAGATCCGCGCGCTCGCCCGTACCGGCGGGGTGATCGGGATCGGTTATTGGGATGCCGCAGTGTGCGACACTTCGCCCCGCGCGATTGCCAAGGCGATGCGCCACGTGCGCGATCTGGTCGGTATCGACACGGTCGCACTGGGCAGCGACTATGATGGCTCGACCACGGTGCGGTTTGACACCAGCAAGCTGGTGCAGGTCACTCAGGCGCTGCTCGACGAAGGCTTCAGCCCTGACGAGGTGCGCAAGGCAATGGGCGGCAATGCGCTGCGGGTGATCCGCCAGGGCATGCTGCCCTATGCCGCGCTTCCCGCCCGACCGCAGGCTGTGCAATGACCATCCTGCGGCTCGATGCCAGCCAGCCCATGCCCGAATCCCTGCGCGGCGCGGTGATCGCGCTGGGCAATTTCGACGGGTTCCACCGCGGCCACCAGGCCGTGGCGAAAGCCGCGCTGGACTGGGCCCGGGCCGAAGGCCGCCCCTGCATCATCGCCACGTTCGATCCCCACCCGGTGCGCTTTTTCGCACCCGATGCGGCGCCCTTCCGCCTCACCACACTGGACCAGCGCGAAGAGCTGTTCGCCGAGGCCGGGGCCGATGCGATGCTGGTGTTCGGCTTCGATGCCGCACTGGCCGCAACCACCGCCGCCGATTTCGTGACCGAACTGCTGTCTGCCCGGCTCGGCGCGGCGGGCGTGGTCACCGGCGAGGATTTCACTTTCGGCAAGGGCCGCAGCGGCACTGTGGCAACCCTGCACGAGCTTGGCGCAACCTGCGGGCTGGCCGCGCGCGCGGTTGGCCCGGTGGCTGAAGACGGCGCGGTCGTATCCTCCAGCCGAATCCGTGAGGCGCTGATCACGGGCGATTGCGGCCTTGCCACCCACCTCCTCACCCGCCCCTTCGCGATCCGCGGCGAAGTGCAGCATGGCGACAAGGTTGGCCGCACGATCGGCTTTCCCACCGCCAACCTCGCGCTCGGCACCTATCTGCGCCCGCGCTACGGGATCTATGCGGTGACCGGGCTGATCGAAAGCGGCCCCTTGCGCGGCACGCTGCTCCACGGCGCGGCGAACCTTGGCATCCGCCCCAGCTTTGATCCGCCCAAGGAACTGCTCGAACCGCACTTCTTCGATTTTGCGGGCGATCTCTATGGCGCGGAAATCGAAGTCAGCTTCCACCATTTCCTGCGGCCCGAGGCGAAGTTCGATTCGCTGGACGCCCTGACCGCCCAGATGGAGGCCGACTGCCTCCGCGCGCGCGAGCTGCTGGCATGAGGCCCGGCGTGAAACGGTGGGCGATGCGCATTGCGCTGGGGCTGGCGCTGGCCTTCCTCGCGCTGACCTTTCTCAATGCCAGCTGGCTGGCTGACAGCCCGCGCGGCTATGTGAAGCTGATCGCCCAGCGCGGGACGATGCAGCAGGTCGATCACCGCAAGGCTGGCAGCCAGGATTGCCCGGCCCGCGCGATCGAGCCGCCGCTGCACGATTACCTTGAAAACACCGTGGCGGCGATCAATTCGGCCAAGCGGCTCGGCGCCCAGGCGATCGCGATCGACATCATGCCGACCGCCGATGGCAAGATCGCGCTGTTCCACGATGCCTCGCTCGATTGCCGCACCGATGGGCATGGGCCGGCCTCTGCGGCGACCATGGCCCAACTCAAGGCGCTCGACGCGGGCTATGGCTACAGCGCCGATGGCGGGCAGAGCTTCCCGCTGCGCGGTAAGGGCACCGGGCA
>Ga0228701_1001658_pt1 | contig 14678 bp, 16 predicted proteins | sample McNCre117_Aug_MG_2_FD_178017 | JGI IMG/M metagenome (GOLD analysis project Ga0228701, IMG submission 178017) | Freshwater microbial communities from McNutts Creek, Athens, Georgia, United States - 11-17_Aug_MG | ecosystem: Environmental > Aquatic > Freshwater > Creek | place: USA: Georgia...
CCCTATGGGGTCAAAATTTAGCAAACCATCCGAATCACTCTATTTTTTGACCTCAAAAGGACAAAAAATCTTGATGACACATACCGTCTTCAAGAGAACCACTAAGCCTTTCGGGCTTGTGAGGCTGATCACTGTAATTTCACTCGAAATTTGGGCCTTTCAGCACTTATGAGGTTTGCAGGCCTTGTTTTATTTGATATCTGTCTCCAGATACTCCACATGGCGGAATTGTAACTTTTAACTCTAGAACAAAATAATGTAAATTTTTTCAAAAATGTGCTTTTAAGTGACAATTTCTAAAAAATTCGTGTATACTTCAATCCACGGACACAACGAAAGGAACTGCTCACTGCTTAGGTGATTTATCGGAAAACTTTTGAAAGAGGAAGATCCAGTGTCAAGTTTTTTCACCGCATAGGTGATTTATCAGTGAACTTTTGAAAGAGAAAGATCGAGTACCAAGTTTTTCACCGCATAGGTGATTTATCAGTGAACTTTTGAAAGAGAAAGATCGAGTATCAAGTTTTTCACCGCATAGGTGATTTATCAGTGAACTTTTGAAAGAGAAAGATCGAGTATCAAGTTTTTCACCGCATAGGTGATTTATCAGTGAACTTTTGAAAGAGAAAGATCGAGTATCAAGTTTTTCACCGCATAGGTGATTTATCAGATAAGAAAGAGCTAGGAAGCTAGCGACTTCAAGTCCTTCGCCGCACAGGCGATTGAATGGGCCCCTTTTGGGGCCCATTCTTTTTGTATCTCGAAGATCTGCAATGACGGCAATGCAGCGGAAGCAGTCAGTGGTCATCGCAGGCTGAACTCCAGCTCTCGGCCATAAGCGGTCAGCAGTGCTCATTCCACATAGCAGACGTTCTCAGTTCATAACGAACCAAAACCGTCAGTCATCCTGAATTTCCCAATGACCGCTGCGTAATAAAAATCGATTTTTAAGCGCTTCGACGACCGCTCTGTTCATCAAATCTTGGTCGGAAGACAAGCCAAAAGTAGTTTCAGCTTAATTTTTTTATCGCTTACGCAGGCGTCCGCTTCGTGCAATGTGCCCCGCAATGCGCGCCCCCACACGGGCAGTCAGTCCGTCTCTGTCTAAAGCAGGATTCAGCTCGGCAATGTCCGCGGCTATCAATTTTCCTGAATCCAAAATCTCATCCATCAGGGAAAGCACAACTCCAAGAGGAACGCCAAGAGCAGCAGGTGCCGAAACACCGGGGGCCTGTCCTCCAGGCAAGACATCCAGACAAACCGTGAGATAGACGGCATCGCACTGACTCAGATCGACTGCCAGCGCTTGCTTGGCCTGCTGCACCCCCATTTGTGACTGCAGCTCCTCATCCAAGCTATAGCGCACACCCCAATCTGCGGCTCTCTCAAAGAGAGCTTGGGTGTTGGCAAAAGGACTGATGCCCAAGACTCGGTATTCAAAAGGTCTGCCGTTTTGTACACACCACTCACGTATTTGTCTGAAGGGTGTCCCCGAGTTCGGTTGAGCCGCCAGGCGCAAATCAAAATGTGCATCGAAATTGACGATCAACACGCGTTCGTACTCAGGTCTGGCTTGCGCAATACCCTGAAACGTACCCCAAGCCACCTCATGCCCTCCACCCATTACCAGTGGCAAACAATCCTGCTGAATCGCTTGAGCAACACATCCGGCCAAAGTGGTTTGTGCTGACTCTAAATCGCCCGCTTGACTTTCCACATCACCCAGATCCCATAGCGGTGGTTCATTGAGAACCGGCAAACTGGCTAATGCATTACGCATGGACCGAGGTCCTTCAGCGGCACCTGCACGCCCCGAATTTCGTCGCACACCTTCGTCCACAGCAAAACCCACCAAGGCCACACCACCTTGACTTTGTGAATCAAAAGGTCGAACGTGTTGATGCCAACGTGTGCTCAATCTTGGCTCTTCGCTGTCCACACGCCCTTGCCAGATAAACGAAGTGTTCATGTGCGCTCCTGACCACCCAGCACCGTAGCCTTGCAAGGGTTATGTCCAAACCAGTAGGTCAGCTCATTCGGGTGGTCAAGATCCCAGACAGCCAGATCGGCACGTTGTCCAATGCTCAGCATCCCCCTGTCAGTCAGACCTAACGCACGTGCAGCATTTATTGACATGCCTCGCACGGCCTCCAGTGGCGTGAGACGAAAGAAAGTAGAGGCCATGTGCGCCGTCAGGGGCAAAGACAAATTGGGCGATGTACCTGGGTTGTGGTCAGTGGACACCGCCATTGGCACACCAGCCTTGCGCAAGGACTCAATTGGAGGCAATTTCGTCTCTCGCAGCATGTAAAAAGCACCAGGCAAGAGCACAGCCACTGACCCAGCTGCCTTCATGGCCAGCACACCTTCTTCATCCAAATGCTCAAGGTGGTCACAAGACAGTGCTTTAAAGGACGCGGCCAACACCGATCCTTTTTGATTAGACAATTGTTCTGCATGGAGTTTGACCGGCAGGTCCAAGCTCTGTGCGGTCTCGAAGACGCGCCGGGTCTGCGCCAGGGTAAAGCCGACGTTCTCGCAAAATGCATCTACCGCATCAATCAGCCCCAGTTGGTGCAGTTTTGGCATCCACTCACAGACGGCATCAATGTACGCATCCGGATTTCCCGAAAATTCTGGCGGCAAAGCATGCGCTCCCAAATAGGAGGTTCGCACATCCACAGAGCACTTGCGACCCAAACGACGAGCAACCTGCAAACAACGAGCCTCTGCTTCAAGCGACAGACCGTAACCAGATTTGATCTCCAGCGTCGTTACCCCCTGTGACGCCATGGCCTCTACGCGCTTGGCCGCCAATACGAAAAGTTCGTCTTCACTGCATGTTCGCGTCGCAGTCACTGTAGAACGTATGCCTCCACCCGCACGCGAAATCTCCTCATAGCTTGCACCATTGAGGCGCATTTCCGCTTCATTGGAACGCTTTCCGCCGTACACCAGATGGGTATGGCAATCCACCAACCCTGGCGTGATCAGAGCTCCCCCCAGGTCGCGTTCCTCATTCACAGACAAACCCGCAGGTAAGGCACTTTGCTCTCCAACCCAAGAGAGATGTGCACCCTCAGCCAATACAGCTCCATTTTCAATGATGCCCCAATCGGAACCGGTCAGCGTGACCAAACGCGCATTGCGCCAAAGACGCTTCATTTTCATTGTTGTACATCCTCATGGGAAATCCACCACCCGATCTGCTTATCAGGAAAATTGGGGTCGAAACTCCATTCCCGACTTTCGGCGTCATTTGTCCACATCAGAGTGAAAGCCGCAACAGCAATGGATCTCAGGCCATCAGACCAAATACCAGGCACACAAGCAAACATACCCGCAAAAGTCCCCACACTTGGGGTCCAAGGCTCCGTGGTTGACCACATCTTCGCGCACCCGTTGCGGCACATCAAATTCAAATCGCGCACGGGCCCTGCTAACAAATGGCTCACGGGAGGATGAGAGCCATCAAAAACAATCGGGGCATCACCAACTTTGACTGTCAAACTTTTTTCAGGCCAAGTCAGCAGTACACCTTGTCCATCGATGACAGCAAATGTTCGCGGCACATTCAAAAAGGTCGAAAACGGTCCATCGCTGTCAATGTCCGCTACGCTCAGCCTCAAGTCCCAGTCAGATGAAGTGGGCAAAGCCAGCAGCTCCCGGGTGACACCGCCACCATTGCGCCATGGCACGGCAGGCGCATCGGCAACATTGATGGCGTTCACTTTTTATCTCCCAGCGTTTTCTTAGCGCGGCTCACGAATGGTCGTTTCAAGTTCAGTCAACCAGCGTGCAACGTTGGTCGACTTATACAAATAGCCTAAAGACAACCGATGGTCGAAATTAACTCACCATCGGCAGTTTGAGACCAAACTGCTTGGCTGTTTTCACGGCTAGCTCATAACCGGCATCGGCATGGCGCATGACCCCAGAGCCACAATCGTTGACCAGCACTCGGGCCAGTCGCTCAGCAGCGGCATCGGTACCATCGGCAACGATCACCATGCCCGAATGCTGGGAGTAGCCCATACCAACACCACCGCCGTGGTGGAGGCTGACCCAGCTGGCCCCACCCGCCGTGTTCAAAAGTGCATTGAGCAGCGGCCAATCAGATACGGCATCGGTACCATCCTTCATCGCTTCTGTCTCGCGGTTGGGACTGGCCACGGATCCTGTATCCAAGTGATCACGGCCGATCACGATAGGTGCTTTAAGTTCGCCGCTCTTGACCATTTCATTGAAAGCAAGTCCAGCCAAATGACGCTCGCCCAAGCCCAGCCAGCAGATGCGAGCAGGCAAGCCTTGGAAACTGATACGTTCGCGAGCCATGTCAAGCCAGCGGTGGGTGTGCTTGTTGTTTGGGAAAAGCTCCTTGATCTTGGCATCAGTTTTATAGATATCTTCTGGATCGCCAGAGAGTGCAACCCATCGGAATGGGCCCTTACCCTCGCAAAACAGAGGACGGATGTATGCGGGCACGAAACCGGGGAAGTTAAAGGCGTTCTTTATCCCTTGGTCAAATGCCACTTGTCGGATGTTGTTGCCGTAGTCCACGGTAGGTATGCCCATGGCCTGAAAATCAAGCATGGCTTGCACATGCACTGCACAGCTCTTGGCAGCGGCATCGGTAAGTTGAGCATGTTGTGCTGGTGTGCGCTGGGCATCTTTCCATCGATCGACACTCCAACCAATGGGCAAATAGCCATTGATCAGGTCGTGTGCAGAGGTCTGGTCAGTTACCAGGTCGGGCTTGATGCCACCAGCTTTAGATCGCTTAACCAACTCCGGCAAAATTTCGGCTGCATTGCCCAAGAGTGCAATGGATACGGCCTCTTTCTTTGCTGTGTGATGCGCAATCAGGGCCAAGGCATCATCAATGTCCTTGGCTTGCTTGTCGACGTAGCGCGTGCGCAGGCGGAAATCGATACTGCTTTGCTGACACTCGATGTTAAGAGAACAGGCACCTGCCAGCGTGGCGGCCAGAGGCTGTGCCCCTCCCATTCCGCCCAAACCTGCGGTGAGAATCCACTTACCCGAGAGGTCGTTGTTGTAGTGCTGACGCCCGGCCTCAACAAAAGTCTCAAAGGTACCTTGCACGATGCCTTGGCTACCAATGTAGATCCAACTGCCCGCCGTCATCTGACCGTACATGAACAGGCCCTTACGGTCGAGTTCGTTGAAGTGCTCCCAGTTGGCCCACTTCGGCACCAAGTTCGAGTTTGCAATCAGGACGCGCGGTGCATTTGAATGTGTCTTGAAAACACCGACAGGCTTTCCCGACTGAACCAGCAGTGACTCATCATCATTCAAGTCTTTAAGAGAAGCGAGGATCTGGTCGAAACAGGCCCAGTCACGTGCGGCACGACCAATGCCGCCATAAACAACCAGATGTTGTGGGTTTTCGGCAACTTCAGGATCTAAGTTGTTCTGGATCATGCGGAATGCGGCTTCTGTAATCCAACTCTTGCAACTCAACTCGCTGCCTCGGGGGGAACGAATGACGCGTGTGGGATCGAATCGAGGATCGCTGTTTGATTTCATGATTGAATTCCTAATAGGGATATAAGGGGTGGGGTGAATGGATCAGTGCAAGCCCAAATAGGCTGCAGTGATCTGTGGGTCATTTCGTGCTTTCTCGGAACTGCCTTGCCAAACCGTGTTGCCTGATTCCAGAACGCAGACCTCATCAGCGATCTTCAAAACACGTTCGGTGTTTTGCTCCACAAGCAAAACGGTCATTCCTTCGCTGCGAAGCTGGTTTAAAGCCTGATAGCAAAGATCGATCACCTTGGGCATCAAGCCCAGAGAGAGCTCATCAATCATGATGAGGCGTGGACGAGTCATCAAGGCGCGGCCAATTGCCAGCATCTGTTGTTCACCGCCCGACAGGTTGCCGGCCATTGACTTCAAGCGCTCACCCAGTCGTGGAAACAGTGACAGCACGCGGTCTCGATCCTGGGCGAATACGTGTGCAGGTTGCACCATGCCGCCAACACGCAGGTTGTCTTCCACTGTGAGATCTTTGAACAAGCGCCGGCCTTCGGGTGAAATTGCGATTCCATTGCGCACGCGTTCGGTTGGGCCGAGGCTGCAAATATCTTCACCATCGAGCTCTATCGCGCCGCTCTGACGTTGCACATGACCAGCAATGCACATCAGAGTTGATGACTTGCCCGCCCCGTTGGCGCCCAGAAGACCCGTGATGGTGCCAGGACGTAGCGACAGTGAGAGCCCGTGAACAGCCTGAAATGCGCCGTATCCGCAGGAAATTCTCTTGAGCTCAAGCATGTTGATTCTCCATATCAGAATGGACAACAGCTGCACTCACAGTGTCGCCACCTAGGTAAGCAGCGCGCACGATCGGATCAGTCATCACAGTGCGTGGGTCCCCATCACCAATTTTCTTGCCGTTGTCCAACACGACCAAGCGATGGCAGATGCGCATGACTTCCCCCAGATTGTGTTCGATCAGCACGATGGTCAATCCTTGCTTGTTGATCTCGGCAATGGTCGTGGCAAGGGCGTGAGCTTCTTGAGAGTTCAGGCCGGCCAAGGGTTCATCGAGCAACAGCAATCGTGGCTTGAGTGCCAGCGCACGCGCCAACTCCAGGCGCTTGAGAACGCCCAAGGGCTGAATACCCGGACTCTGCGCTGCCATGCTGGCGATGCCCACGCGCGCCAGTTCGTTCTGAGCAATGGCCAACTCTTTATCGGTTGATACATTGAGCAAAGCCCTCAGCGGACTGATGGTTTTATCACTGGCCGCGGCCATCGCAACGTTCTCGGCAATGCTGATGTCTCTTAAGGGTTTGACCAACTGTTGTGACAAAGACATGCCGCGCTGGATCCGTTTGTGGACAGGCAATCCGTTGAGTGATTCACCGTCCAGTGACACGCTGCCCTCGGTTGGCTGAACCACGCCAATGATGGAGCGCATCATGGTGGTCTTACCTGCCCCGTTGGGGCCGATCAAACCAAGAAGGTCGCCCTCATGAACTTCGAATGACACATCGTCCACGGCGGTCAATCCACCAAAACGCACGGTGACATGGTCCACTTTAAGCAAAGTCGCGCCATCGAGTGGTTTACTCATGATTGATTTCCTTGTGCAGACGTTTTTGGCCGAGCAAATCGGTTGACCAGCCCGGTCATGCCGCCTGGCGAAAAACGCATCATGAGAAACAACAACCCCCCGTAGACCAGTAGCTTGTAGTCACCAATCACCTGAAACCAAGCCGGCAACACCGACAGCAGAGCCGCTGCAATGATGACTCCAGGCACCGAACCGATGCCGCCAAAGACCACCATGGACAACACAGTGATGGACTCCACGAAGCCAAAGCTCTCTGCTCCGATGAAGTTCAGGTGATAGGCGTAAAACGCACCCGAGAGGCCAGCCAACGCAGTCCCCATTGCAAACGCTGCCAGCTTGTAGCGTGGCACGTCAATGCCCAGCACGCGCATGGTGTCCTCATCTTCGGCAATGCCGTTGAACACTCGCCCCATCCAGCTGCGCTTGATGTACACACTCAAGGCAGCGACGGCGGCACATACGATCAGAGCCAACACCATGAAGCCCACACGGCCCAGACCATGGTCGGGAATTGAAGAGATACCCAGCTCACCACCCAGCGCATCCTGCTGCCTAACAATGCCAACAAACAGAAATCCCACTCCCATGGTGGTGATTGCCAGGAAGTCGGCACGCACACGCAGGGAGGCCAGACCAACGATTGCGCCCAACAGACCGGCGAGAATCATTGAAACGGGTAAGGTGGCAAGAAACGGCCAACCGGCCTGACCAAGCATCGCCGCTGCGTAAGCGCCAACCCCTTGAAAGGTTGCATGCCCCAGACTGATCTGGCCACAAAATCCAGTAATCAGGTTAAGTGAGAGTGCAAACGTCACGGCTATGGCCATGGTGGTCAGCAAAGAAATTTCGTAGTTCATGGTATGCAATTCCTCTTTAGCGGCGGGCAAACAGGCCCTGAGGGCGCACCATTAGTACGGCGATCAAGAACGCAAACGCGATGGCATTACGGTCCAGGAGAGCACCCAGGTAGATAGTGCCGAAAGATTCAATGACACCGAGCAGCAAAGCAGCGGCCAAGGTGCCTGGTACAGAGCCGAGTCCTCCCAGCACGATGATTGCTAGAGCTTTGTAGGACGGTACGCTGCCCATGGTCGGCTCGACCAAGTTATTCAACAAGGCTACCCATACCCCGGCGAAACCGGCCAGCGCTGAACCTACAAAAAAATTGATATCTCGCACTCGACGCAATGAAATGCCAAAGGACTCTGCCATCTGCGGATCTGAGACAGTGGCCTGGCACGCAATGCCAACGCGAGTGCGCGCTTGTAGCCAAGCCAAGACGCCAATAATCACCGCTGTGCTCAGCATCACCAGCAGCTCTGCCAACTTGAACTGCAGCCCCCCCAAAATGGCGACTTGTTGTTGCAGGGCCGGATTGGTGAATGACATACCCTGAGCACCAAAGATGATACGAAACGCTTCCTCTGATGCGATGAACAGCCCAATAGATGCGATCAGTGCCACATATGGCGGCTGACGCAGTAGGGGTTGATAGGCGAGTCGAAACATGATCACCCCCCCGAGGCCTGCAACCATAGCCGCAATGATCAAGCCCAGGGCCAGACTGCCACTGGCGTTACACACAAGCACACCCACATAGCCACCGAGCGTGAACAGCGCCGCATGCGCCACATGGAGAATGCGCAACAGTCCGTATACCAAGGTCAGCCCCAACGCCACAAGGGCGTAGATGCTGCCTTGGATAAGGCCTTGCGCGACGAGTTCAAACGCGAGCATGGTTGTATTCCTTGCTTACTTGGCCTTGGAAGGTGGAGCCAACAGCACGGGGTCGGAAATCACCGAATGACGACGGAAAGCCTTGTCCTTGACGATTTGCACTTGAATGTCTTTCTTCACTTCGTGGAGATCGTTGAACGCCAGCTTTCCAATGGGCATGTCATAGCTACCAGCAGCGATTGCATCTCTCAAGGCCGCACCACCCTTGCCGCCAGATTTCTTCAAACCTTCAATGGCGACTGCTGTGGCCGTAAAAGAAGCCGCGGCCACCATATCTGCGCCTGAATTTGTAGCTTTACGGTAATCAGCCAGAAAAGCCTTTGTTGCCGGCGCATCGGAGTCTCGGTCCAGTGATGTGGTCACATACGTTCCTTCAGATGCTGGACCGGCAATTTCGATGAATTTTTCAGAGTCGTAGCCTTCCTGACCGATGATTGGCGCAGTGACACCGGCGGCACGCAACTGACTGACCAGCGGACCTGCCGTGAAGAAATAGCCTGAGGCATAGATCACATCAGGGTTATCAGATTTAATCTTGCTCACCAAAGGACCAAACTGGCGGTCGGGCATACCGTATTCGTACTCGTTGATGATGTTGATGCCCAATTTGGGGGCGGCTTCCTTAAAGCCGGCTGCCAACGCCTGACCAAAGTCATTCTTCAGCGTCACGAGCACCACGTTCTTTTTGCCCAAGTTCTGCACCAGCTTGGCACCGCCACGACCCTGGACCTCGCCCATGGCAGAGACGCGGAACATGTAGTCACCGGCCAAAGTGATGTCAGGATGGATGGCATAGGCCACAACATAGGGCACTTGGGCGCGTTGGAAAATCGATGCCGCGGCGCGTGTGGAGCCGGAATACGAGCCAGAGACGGCGGCAACCACCTGATCCTTTTCGATCATCTTCGTCGCCGAAGGCACAGCCTCCTTCGGAGTGGCCTGGTCGTCATACACCACCAGTTCAATTTTCTGACCTGCCACACCGCCCTTCGCATTGGCCTGTTCAACGGCCAGTTTTGCGCCCTCAAGCGCGGACTTGCCATCGGCCGCAGCGAACCCAGTCAAGGGCACGTTAAAACCCAATTTGAGCTGCGCCCACGTGGGCGTTGTTGAAAATGCCATGACCGCAGCAGCCATGGCCACCAATGAAATGCGGCGAGAGTGAGATTTCATGAACGTGTCCTTTCGGTGACGGGTGTTAAGTCAGGGTTGACTAGGTTGTGAGCACACGGCTAACATACATACAAATGACAATCAATTTAACTCATGTTGTATATACATTTCCGAAGACGCACTGTATCGAGCCACAATCCGCATGTCAATCTTGATTGCAGCAATCGCGGGTAATCCCCTATATATTTCCGATCTTCTCCAGTGAACACCAAACGTCAACCAGCTTTCCAGGTCATCAAATCCCACGTGCTTTCGAAGATTCATGAAGGCGTATGGAAAGAGGGAGACGCCATTCCCAGCGAGGAAGCATTGGCGCGAGAATTCAGCGTGTCTCGCATGACCGTCAATCGGGCAATTCGCGAACTGTCCGACGAGCAAATCGTCGAGCGAATTCAGGGTTCTGGTACCTATGTGGCACAGCAAAAGTACCACTCAACTCTGGTAGAAATTCTCAACATTGCAGATGAGATTGCAGCTCGTGGTCACACTCACCGAAGTGAGTTGCATCGGCTAGAACGAATCAAGGCGGGTGACGCATTAGGGCGTCGCTTCGGGCTGCAACCTGAGCAGGTTCTCTACCACTCGGTAGTCGTACACTTTGAAAACGAAATGCCAATTCAGGTCGAAGATCGCTACGTCAACCCGAATGTGGCCCCTGACTACCTTGCACAGGATTTCAATAGCTTGACGCCCAACGCCTATCTGATGCGGGTGGCACCTTTGCAGGGTGTGCAATTCGAAATTGAGGCCCGCCTCCCTCCCTCGAACATCCTAGAAATGCTGCACATGCCAGCAACCGAGCCATGCCTGCTGCTTCACAGGCAAACGCAATCATTGGGACAAGTGGCGTCTGTGGCTCAAATGTGGCATCCAGCATCACGCTATCGCTTTACCGGTCACTTTTGAAAATTGATGTTCTTCCCAGGAAATCACTTTGATCGATTCAGTGGCTGCACTTTTTGCATAGTCGAGGGCTGGTTTCAAACAGCCTAAAAGCAGTCATTGGCCTGAGTAGATTGAACGACTACTTCAAACCGCAGTCCTAATTCCTGAACGTCTGCTTCTTTGTACTCCCAATGCCCGCAATGGGTCGACAACTGCCAGTCGCTTTTCCAATTGCTAGTTCCGCTATCAGCCTAAAGCTGACTCCGAAAATTACGCAGGTCACTTCAGTGATGAGGTTAAACATCGCAGTTTTTCGTCACAGGCAAAAATGCTGCAACAGCCTGAAATTACTTGCTTTCCCAATGTGTACAAACACTTTCCGGGAACACGGGTGGATAACTTTCTAGCTTATTAACCCTACGGTCGGCTGCGGGAGTTTGATAGTAAGACAGGCCGCAATGCAACTGCCTGTGCGAACTGTCCCCTCCCATCACATACCTACAAGTTTTGCAGCAATCATGCTGCACCATCGCATTGTGCTCAAGCACCATCTGTATCCTTAAATTTCAGTGTTTGAGATCTCGATAAAAGTTTTCTTGCATCTCGTAACAGCGCGAGGCTCGATTGAACTCACGCACGGCATAAAGTAAAAACCGCAAGTACTTGCGTACTTACGGTTCTTAACTGGTGGCCTGGGGCAACTTGATAAACACCTCAGAACCCAGCATTCATGCGGGTTTCGTGAAAAATTTACCGCAACCGCTACCGCAAGTTATCGCTTCCAACACTTCAAACAGCCCTTGAGCTGCGTTGGAAACAGTGTACTCAACTTCTATTTGTCATACAAAGATCATGTGAAAAATTGAGTCAAGGCTGAATTAATAACTCTCTTCTTAAAAGTTCATTAAACCCGCTTCTTGTTGAAGTTGAGGAAGTCCGATTACACGAAATCTCGGACCTAACTCTCAACTGCTTTTCAACACAAAAGTAAAGCCATCACTCTTTGGGAGCCCCTGAGTCTCGAACAATTGCTTCATATCGTTTTACTTCTGAAGCAACAAATCGCCCGAACTCAACCGAAGTTCCTGCAATTACAAAAGCCCCCATACCTGAAAGTTTGCTTGATATTTCTGACTGTTTAAGAATGCGGTTTACTTCCAAATTTAGTCGATTAACCACTTCCGCGGGAGCTCCGACAGGCAACACCAGTCCATACCATGCAGAAGCGATCATGGGAACACCAGCTTCACTGAAAGTTGGAACATTCGGCAAAGCAGGCAATCGTTTTGAAGATGCAACGGCTAATGGCTTAAGCAATCCACTGCGGATACTACCTAATGAACCGGTATCAACCATCATGTCGATATGTCCTGCAATCAGGTCTTGAGCGGCAGGACCACTACCTTTGTATGGAACGTGGCGAACATCCACACCAGCTGCAGTTTTAAACTGCGCACCTGCAAGATGTTGTGACCCACCAATCCCAGCAGATCCATAAGTAAATTGACCTGGCGATTTCTTTGCAGCAGCGACGACCTCGCCCAAAGCATTCCAAGGTGACTTTGCTGGTACAACCATCACATTCGGGATCTCACAAAGTGCAATCACAGGCGTAAAGTCCTTAATTGGATCAAAGCCTAGCTTTGAGTACAAATATGGCGCTGCAGCGTTTGTCGAGCTTGTAGCAAGCAGAATGCTATGTCCATCAGGCTTTTCTTTGACGAATTGCTGAGTTCCAATAACTCCGCCAGCTCCGCCTTTATTCTCCACAACAACAGGAACACCTAGAGCTTGAGAAAGAGGTTGCGCAAGCATCCGCGCGACTTGGTCAGTTGCTCCACCGGCAGGCCAAGGCACAAGAATTTTTATCGGCTTGTCATCAGTCGGCCATGCAGCTTGCGAAACAGTCGCAGTAAAACCAGATACCAGGGCAATAACAATTGCTTTAACACTCCAAGTTTTCATCATTTGCCTTTCTTGCTACCGCAAGTTAGATTCCTCGAATAAGCATAGGCATTGAGCCTATGCACCTTTTTGCTTCAGCAACTCATCAACCCATGCGGAGCTGTAAGTACCGGCCTTAATGTCTGCAATCATTTTTTGTTCAACCAATACTTTTTCTTTTGCGGCTTTCGCAATAGCCAAAGCTTCGTGTTGAGACACCGCAACAATTCCGTCTGAATCACCCAAAATGATGTCGCCAGGTTGAACCAGCATTCCTCCAACTGTCACCGGAACATTAATTGATCCCGGACCATCTTTGTAAGGACCTCGAAGATTGACACCTCTAGCCCAGCAAGGAAATTTATGCTCTTCAAAGGCATCAATGTCACGCACAGCTCCATCCATAACAAATCCAACTGCGCCTTGAACCATTGCGGAGGTCATCATGATTTCACCAACCAGTGCTCTTGAGATATCACCCTCTCCATCAACAACCAAAACGTCACCAGGCTTGAGCATGTCTAACGCCTTATGAATCAGAAGGTTATCCCCTGCACGTACACGTACGGTAAATGCATTGCCACAAACGGTTACTGATGATCTATTGATTGGCAACAAGCCAGTTGTCCCGACCAGTCTCCCCATGACATCACCAACAACCGATGATGGAAGCCCCAAAAGCGCTGTAATACCTTGCTCAAATCCTTCAACTCTCGGATGTATATGAATACCGTTTGACATGATGCTCCTGACTTTTCAAATAGTAGATGTGGTTATTTTGCGTTTGGAGTTTGCAAAGCATGATATTTGAGCTCTTCACGAGCTTCACGCAAGGTTTTACCCTGAGCAATACGTTTAAGAATCTCTTGCTCCGTATGCTCAATTTCACGCGCAATCCTTAAGACCTCTTCAGCCTTTGATGCTGGGACCACAACCACGCCTGAATCGTCGCCCATAACAATGTCACCTGGTCGAACTTGCCTCTGCGCAACTGTGACTGGCACATTAACAGCTTCAATTTCAATGCGATCCTTACCGGTCATCATGTAGTAGTCACGAGTAAAGATTGGATACCCATGAGCTGCTCACCATCACCGGTGATCACAACGACAGATTTGTCTGGTTGCGCCACGGCAAGTCCAAGTCCAATAGATGTCGAACCACCCATAGCACCCCAAAGGTAATAGTTCGTGTGGCGATCGCCTGCCGCAAACACGTCATATGCAGCGGAGCCTAGGCCCGTCACAACCAACGACTCTGGCGTTTGCGAAATTAATGTTGCGACGAACTCGCGACGATCAATCTTTTTGTTTTTAGCTGAAGTACTCATTAGTTAGCCGTTATTCCTGCACCTATTTCTACGGGCAAAGAGAAGAATTCTGGTCATGACGCAAATCAATGCGTCAATCAACCTTTAAGGAACTCTCTTATGTCAAAGTCTATTTTTATCGACGCATCAAACGACACTGCGATCTATGAAGCGCTTTCTAAAGTTAATGGTCGTGCTAGTGAACACGTTTTCAAGTGCTTTTCACAAATTGAAGAGCTTGCATCACTTGCAGAAGAGCAGCTTGATCGAATGGAAATTCCTATTTCTAAACGTCCGCATGCTCTTTATGTTGCTTGCTCTGGAAAACGAGTTGCAAATCGCTACAAATACTCGCGCGTAGCAACTCGGGTAGTTCTGCAACGAAGAACAAAAGGTTGGTATCTCGAAGTGGCTCACATTTCACAGATTTCGATCTATTGCGACGGCGGTGGGAAAAACAGACTGATCATTACTGAGAGTCAAGATGCAATCGCGATCGAAAAATTACGTAAATACTATGAAACGTACAAG
>Ga0228701_1001659_pt1 | contig 14671 bp, 15 predicted proteins | sample McNCre117_Aug_MG_2_FD_178017 | JGI IMG/M metagenome (GOLD analysis project Ga0228701, IMG submission 178017) | Freshwater microbial communities from McNutts Creek, Athens, Georgia, United States - 11-17_Aug_MG | ecosystem: Environmental > Aquatic > Freshwater > Creek | place: USA: Georgia...
CCGACAGGTCCGCCGCGATGCCGATCCAGCGGCGGCAGATGACCACCGAGACGAGCGGCGCGATGGCCGAGGACGCCGAGATCAGCAGGTCGGTCGCCAGGCTGGCGAGCCCGTGATGGGGCAGGGTGAAAAACGCGCCGAGCATGAGCCCGCCCGCACCCGCACCCTGGAATAGCAGGACCGACAGCACCCGCACCGCAGCCGGCAGGAATATCCAGTGCGCGCGGTTCGAATGTTCGAGATGGGCAAACAGGACCGCGTTCAGGTGGAACAACACCGCCCAGCTGACGGCCACCCCGAGAACAATCAGCGCCTTGCGCAGTAGATTGCCCCCCGCTCCGGTCACGCCGATTGCGCGTCCCTGATCAATTGGTTGAGCCCCTGATCGAGTTGCTGGACATAGGCATCGGCCTTGGCGGTCGGTTCAACGAACTTCACACGCTTGTCGCGGCCATCGACCCGGAAGGCGACCATGCCCTTGCCCTGCAGACCCACCAGCCGGCGATAGACCGTGCTCGACGAAGAGCGATCGCCCAGATCAAGCATCACATCGCTGACGGTCAGCACTTCACCGCGCTGCCAGCGCACCAGCAGTTCGCCCAGCAATTGCTCCTCATCCCCGGTCAGCTCGTTGAACGAGGACAGTTCGCGGATCGCGCCAAGGAGGTTCAACAGGCGCACAATGGTCGGTTCGGCAGTGGTCATGAGCGTCGCATACTCAACCTGCAATCGTTTGCAAAACGCCTTTACATCCGATGCTTCAGATTATGGTAATATACCAAGAATCTTGCAGGTGGAAGCCTGTAATTTCATACACCTGCATCAACAAACCTGCCCGCCGCACGATCCTTGCGGACCTTGAGACCATCGAACACCTGCCCGCTCATCGCGATCCACACTCCGGCGGGGGCAACCTGCGCCGCGGCGAAGGCCATGCCGAGGTTGAACGCGGCATCGCTTTCGGCAAACCGCGCCGGGCTGAGCGCGCCGGTCAGCACCACGGTCTTGCCGGGAATGTCCGCCAGCGCACGGGCGGTGTCGGTCATCGTATCGGTGCCGTGGGTGATGACGATCCGGGTTTCGGGCGCGGTGGCCACCCGCGCGGCGATTGCGGCGCGATCGGCATCGATCAGCTCCAGGCTGTCCTTGCGGCAGGCCTCCTCGACCCGGAAGGGCAGCGCCACGCGCGCTTCGCGCAGGAGGGCCGGGATGCCGCTCTCGACGATCTGGTATTCGCTGAGCGCATCGAAATAGGCCTTGTCGATCGTGCCGCCGGTGGTGAGCACGAGGATCGCTTGCTGGGTCATGCCCCCATCTAGCGCGGGGAGCCCCGGCCGGTCTAGGCTCTAGGCGGCGAGATCGCGCACTTCGATTGCGGCGATCGCGGCGTTGAGCCGGGCCGCGGCCTGCGGATCAAGCCGGTGCTCGAACAGGGTCAGGTTCTGCTTCAAGGTGCGCTGCACCGCGCCCGAGCCGGCTCCCACCGGCACGCCCATTTCGCGGTAATGTTCGAGGCCATAGCGCAGGATGATCGTGGCATTGATCGCCACATCGCCCAGCCGCTCGCGCGGCCAATCGAGCAGGCCGGCATCGACCAGCGCGGCAAGGTGCGCCTCCAGCTGGGCAAAGGTGATCTCGGTCCACTGCCGGGCGTTCTGCTCGATCAGTTCGGCCAGCTGGCCATAGCTGCGCTGGTCGCGGTAGAGGAAGCGGAAGGCCCGGAACTCGGCCATCATCGTGCCGAGCAGCGCGGCGTAGCTTGCCACCGCGTCTGCCCCGGGGACCATCCGCAGGCGCTGTTCGATCACTTCGGCGTAGCGCGCGCCGATCGCGTCGAGCAGCGCGCGCTTGGTCTTGAAGTGATACCACAGGTTGCCTTCGGCCATCCCGAGATGCGCGGCCAGCGCCGCCGTGGTCACGGCTTCGTAGCCCTGTTCGTTGAACAGGTGGCGCGCTTGCTCGACAATGCGGTCGCGGGTGGTCTGGCGCTTGGTCATCAATAGCGCGATAGCGTGACCTGCAGCGATTTGTAACCGTGCACGAAGCAGGCCGGCACGCGCTCGGGCTCGGCCAGCACGTTAACCCGCAGCCGCCGCGCGGCCATTTCCTCAAGCAGGGTCACCAGCTGCAGTTCGGCCACCCGCGCACCGACGCAGCGGTGGATGCCATAGCCGAAGGACAGGTGGCGGCGCGCATTCTCGCGGTCGACGATCAGCTTGTCGGGATCGGTGAACACGCTCTCGTCGCGGTTGGCCGAAATGTACCACAGCACGACCTTGTCGCCCTTGTGCATCTGGTGGCCGTCAAGCTCGGTATCTTCCTCGACCGTGCGGCGCATATGGGCCAGCGGGGTCTGCCAGCGGATGATTTCCTGCACCGCATTGGGGATCAGCGCCGGGTTCGCCTCCAGCTTGGCGCGCTCATCGGGGAACTGCGCCAGACCATAGGCATAGGCCGACATCGAATTGCGGGTGGTATCGTTGCCGCCGACGATCAGCAGGATCAGGTTGCCGATAAACTCCTCGGGGCTCATGTCGTTCATCGCCGGCGATTGCAGCATGACCGAGATCAGATCCTTGCCGGGATGCTGCATCTTCTGCTGCCACAGCGCGGCAAAGGCCATGCCCATGTCCTGCAGCTTGATGTTGCGTTCAGCCAGACCCTCGGGCGAGCGGATCATTTCCACATCGCCGCCCACGTCCGACCAGTGGGTCAGCTTGTGGCGTTCTTCCCACGGGAAATCGAACAGCCGCGCGAGCATGCCCGTGGTCAGCTCGATCGAGACGCGCTGGACCCAATCGAACGGTTCCCCGATCGGCAGGCTATCGAGCACCTCGGCGGTGCGGGCGCGGACCTCGGCCTTCATTTCGGCGACTTCGCTCGGCCCGAACGAGGGCGCGACAGTGCGGCGCTGGGCGGTGTGGTGCGGCGGGTCCATCGCGATGAACATCGGCTGGCGCACTTCGTTTTCGAGCAGCTTGTCCGAATCGAACGCGATCGAGATCCCGCCATAGGTCCAGCTGGACGAAAAGATCTTGGGCAGCGCCTCGACATGGACGATCGGCTTGTAGGTGCTGACCGACCAATAGGGGCCGAACTTGGAATCCGGCACATACTGGATCGGCGCGGCGGCGCGCAGCTGGCGGAATGGTTCCTGCCAGCGGTCCTCGGCGTACAGTGCGGCAAGGCTGACGTCGATCGGCGCGATGTCCCGATCCTGCGTGGCGGCTGTGGCCATGGCTCTCTCCCGATCCGGTGCGGATTCTGTTCTAGGGTGATTACCCTAATTCACCCCTGCGCAGAGTCAAGGCTCGCCGCAAGCGCCGCAGCCCACACGAAAACACCGCCCGGAACAGGTCCGGGCGGCGCTCGCTGTCATGGGATGAAATGGGCGGCGGATCAGTTCGCCGGCTTGACCTTGCGATAGGGGACGAAATCGCCAAGGCTGAGGAACCCGGTCGGGAATTGGCCGACGCGATCGACCGTGTTGACGATGTCGAGATTGCACAGCTGGCTGCCGGTCGGATGGGTCACCAGGATGTCGTCGGAATCGACGTGCTCGGGATTGCGCGGCCGGTTGACCCAGATCACGCCGCCGCTGTGATAGACGATCGCGGTCTTGTCGAGCACGGTCATGTCGCGCGTGTCATCAAGGCTGATGCAGCTGACCGGCTTTCCGGCCTCGCGCCCTTCGAGCAGCTTGGCGAGTTGTTGTTCGGGGGTCAGCTTGGGCCGCGCTTCGAGCGCGCTGGCGCCCAACAAGGCCGCCGTGCCTGCAAGTGCCAATGCGAGAGTGCGCATGATACCGTTCCTTTCCCCTGTGCCGCCAGCATAGACGGCCATCCTGAACCCCGCCTGAAAAGTGTCAGGCTGTGCCGCCCACAGTCAGCCCTTCGACCAGCAGCGTCGGCTGCCCGACCCCGGCCGGCACGCTTTGCCCGCCCTTGCCGCAGATCCCGACCCCTTCATCCAGCGCCATGTCATTGCCGATCCCCTTGACCCGGGTCAGCACGGTCGGTCCATCGCCGATCAGGGTCGCGCCCTTGATCGGGGCGCCGAGCTTGCCGTTCTCGACCTTGTAGGCCTCGGTGCAGGAGAACACGAACTTGCCCGAGACAATATCGACCTGCCCGCCGCCAAAGCTCTTGGCGAAGATCCCGTTCTTGATCCGCGAAAGCAGTTCGGCCGGATCATCGTTGCCGCCCTGCATGAAGGTGTTGGTCATCCGCGGCATCGGGGCATGGGCATAGCTTTCGCGCCGGCCGTTGCCGGTGGGCGCCACGCCCATCAGCCGGGCATTGAGCCGGTCCTGCATATAGCCCTTGAGGATCCCGTCCTCGATCAGCACGGTTTCACCCGTGGGCGTGCCTTCATCGTCGATCGAAAGCGATCCGCGCCGCCCCCCGCCGAGCGGCGAGGCGAGCGCGCCATCGTCGATCACGGTCACGCCCGGCGCGCCGACGCGTTCGCCGATCCGGCCCGAGAAGGCCGAAGTACCCTTGCGGTTGAAATCACCTTCCAGCCCGTGGCCGACCGCTTCGTGCAGCAGCACGCCGGGCCAGCCGGGGCCGAGCAACACGGTCATTTCGCCCGCAGGCGCGGCCACGCTTTCAAGGTTGGTCAGCGCCTGGGCCAGCGCCTGATCGATCGCGCGGTTCCAGGTTTCGGGCGCGAACAGATCGTCATAGAGCCGCCGTCCGCCGATCCCGAAGCTGCCGGTTTCGCGCCGGCCGTTCTGTTCGGCCACGATGCTGACGTTGAGCCGCACCAGCGGGCGCACGTCATGCCCGACAAAGCCATCGGCGCGGACGATTTCGACCACCGACCAGCTCGCGGCAAGGCTTGCCGAAACCTGCGCAACGCGCGGATCGCGCGCGCGGGCGGCCGCATCGATCGTTTCCAGCAGCTTTACCTTCTGCGCAAACGGCACCAGATCGAGCGGCGAGGCATCGGTATAGAGGTGGCGGTTGCTCTGCCGCGGCGGCGGGGCCGGCTGGCCCTTGGCCGGATCGAGCAGTTGCAGCGTCTCGCCCGCGCGGCGGATCGCCGCTTCGCTAATTTCGTTGGCGTGGGCAAAGCCGGTCATCTCGCCCGACAGGCCGCGCAGGCCAAAGCCCGCATCGCGCGAATAGTCAGCCGTTTTCAGCCGCCCGTCATCGAACGCGAAGGTCTCGGACGCAATGAACTGGAGATAGAGTTCGCCATCATCGCAGCGCGCCAGCGTATCACGGGCCAGCGCCTGGGCGGTGGCCGGATCAAGCTGACGATAGAGAAGCGAACGGGGATCGGGGCTGGTCATGCCCCTGATATAGGCGCTCTTGGCGCCAGCGCCAGCGGTCAGGCAGCCTTCGCGTTGTCGGCCGGGCCGCCCTTGAGCACGAAGCGGCGATCGCAATAGCCGCAGTCGGCATAGCCGCGTTCGTCGATCTCAAGCCAGATGCGCGGATGACCCAGCGCCGCGCCGCCCGGAATATCGGACGCGCCATCGCAGGAAACGCGGGTGGAAGCGGCAAGAACGGTTTCGGGCTGAGTGCTCATGGCGGATCGCCTAGCAGGGCGGCGGGGCAATTTCCAGCCCGCAGGAAGCGCGGCCGGCTTACTGATATTGCAGCGTGATCGAAAAATTGCCGACATAGGTGCCCGGCGTCTGGCGCGGCTTGACCCGCAGCGTTGCGCCAACCGGAAACTGGAAGATCCCGGTGGAGGTGCCGATGCGGAACGCCAGCGGCGCGGTGGTCAGCTGCGCGGTGGGCGTGCTGCCGATCACGAAGGTATCGAGCGTCATGCTGTCACCGCCGCCGACCCGGTTGAGGCTTGATGTCGCCGCGGAGAGCGCGATGGTCACCGCCTGATTGAAGCGGCCCTTGCCGGCAAAGCTGGCAGCCTGCGGCGCGATCCCCGAGGCCAGCCGCGCGCCGCCCGTGGCGCTGCGCGCGCCGGTGGGGGCCACGATCACCGTGCCGGCAGTGGTGCCCGGGATGATTCGCCCGAAGACCAGATCATCGACCTTGAAGAAGCTCAATTGCGAGACGACCACCGCATCGGCGCTGGCCTGGATCATGGCGCGTTCCTTGGCCTGCGCGGGGAGCGCCGTCAGGCACAGCACAGCGGCCAGCCCGGCGGCGCCCGCCTGCCAGCCGCGCCGCGCTGCGCTGTCTGAATTGAAAAACCCCCGGTCCATTAGCGCCCTCCTAGCCCGGCAAGCGTATCGCCAAACTGCAAGGGTATGGTTAACGGCGCGGCAAGCATCGGCGCCGGGCCGCGGCGGGCACCGGGCGGCGCTGGGGTCTTTACGGCGGGCCATTCCTGCCGCAAGAGCAGGTCATGGATATGCCTGCTGCCATCTCGATCCGCGATCTCGTCAAGCGTTATGCCCCTGCCGGCCAGGGCGAAGGCAAACTGGCCCTCGGCGGGGTCAGCTTCGATGTGCCGCAGGGCCAGATCTTCGGCCTGCTCGGCCCCAATGGCGCGGGCAAATCGACCCTGATCAACATCCTTGCCGGGCTGGTGATGAAGACCAGCGGCAGCGCCAACATCTGGGGCTTCGACATCGATGCCGACAGCCGCAACGCCAAGCGTTCGATCGGCATCGTGCCGCAGGAAATCGTGTTCGATCCGTTCTTCACCCCGTTTGAAGTGCTGGAAAACCAGGCCGGGCTCTATGGCGTGCCCAAGGCCGCGCGGCGCAGTCTGGAACTGCTCGCTGAAGTCCACCTCTCGGACAAGGCCCACGCCTATGCCCGCACGCTGTCGGGCGGCATGAAGCGCCGCCTGCTGATCGCCAAGGCGCTGGTCCACCAGCCGCCGGTGATCGTGCTCGACGAACCGACCGCCGGGGTCGATGTCGAGCTGCGCCGCCAGCTGTGGGAACTGGTCAGCGAACTCAACGCCGGCGGGGTCACCGTGGTGCTGACCACCCACTACCTCGAAGAAGCCGAACAGCTGTGCGACCGGATCGCGATCATCAATCATGGCCAACTGATCGCCAACAAGCCGACCCGCGAGCTGGTGGAAATGGCGCGCGAGAAGATCGTGGTCCTGACGCTGGATCAGGATGTCGCGGCGCTGCCCGCCCACCCCGCGTTCCTCAAGTGCGAAAGGACCGGCGAGCGCCGGCTCGAAATCACCTACGACAAGGACCGCACCAATGCCGGCGAAGTGCTGGGTCTGGTTCAGAGCCAGGGGCTGGCGATCGTCGATGTCACCACCCGCGAGGCCGATCTTGAGGACGTGTTCGTCAGCCTGACCAGCAAGGCGGCGGCGTGACCCACGATGTCATCGTCGTCGGCTCCGGCGCGGCGGGGCTGACTGCGGCGCTGGCACTGGCCGAACGGCTCAAGGTGCTGGTGCTGGCCAAGGGTGACCTGACCGGCGGATCGACCGCCTGGGCGCAAGGCGGGATCGCCGCCGTGCTCGACGCGGGCGACACGTTTGAAGACCATATCCGCGATACCATGATCGCCGGGGCCGGGCTCAACCGGACCGAGACGGTCGAATACGTCATCGGCCGCGCGCCGCACGCGATCGACCGGCTGGTGGAACTCGGCGTGCCCTTCAACACCGAAGGCGAACACCTCCACCTCACCCGCGAGGGCGGCCATTCGCACCGCCGCATTGTCCATGTCGCCGACGCGACCGGCTGGGCGGTGCAATCGGCCCTGCTCAAGGCCGCGCAGGATCATCCCAACATCACCCTGCTGCCCGGCCGGGCCTGCATCGACCTGATCACCGGCCGCCACGAAGAACGCTATTCGGGCTCGGGCCGGGTCTGGGGCGTCTATGCCCTCGACGAGGCTACCGGCAAGGTCGAGGCCCACACCGCGCGCGCCACGGTGCTGGCGAGCGGCGGAGCAGGCCGCGTCTACCAGTTCTCGACCGCGCCGCGCGGGGCCACCGGCGATGGCATCGCGATGGCCTGGCGCGCGGGCGCGCGGGTCGGCAACATGGAAATGATGCAGTTCCACCCGACCTGCCTCTACAACCTTGAGGTCAAGAACTTCCTGATCACCGAGGCCGTGCGCGGCGAAGGCGGGCGGCTGATCAATCCCAAGTCCGGCCGGCGCTTCATGGCCGACTATGACGAGCGGCTGGAACTGGCCCCGCGCGATGTCGTGGCCCGCGCGATCGACTCCGAAATCAAGCGCGACGGGCTCGATTTCGTCCACCTCGACATCAGCCACATGCCCGCCGAATTCGTGCGCGAGCATTTCCCCAACATCCACGAAAAGCTGCTTGGGCTGGGCATCGACATGACCCGCCAGCCCATCCCCGTGGTGCCTGCACAGCATTACACCTGCGGCGGGATCGTGATCGACCTTGCCGGGCGCACCGACCTGCCGGGGCTCTATGCCGCGGGCGAATGCACCGAAAGCGGGCTGCACGGCGCCAACCGCCTCGCCTCGAACTCGCTGCTCGAATGCTTCGTGTTCGGCGAAGCCGCCGCCGCCGACATCCTCGCGCGGTGGGACAGCTTCGATGCGCCGCCGCCGGTCCGCCCGTGGGACGAAAGCCGCGTCACCGATTCCGACGAGGAAGTGGTGATCAAGCAGAACTGGACCGAGATCCGCCGCTTCATGTGGAACTATGTCGGGATCGTGCGCACCACCAAGCGGCTCGAGCGCGCCGCCCACCGGATCAAGCTGCTGACCGACGAGGTGGGCGACTATTACGGCCACTTCCGTGTTTCGACCGACCTGATCGAGCTCAGAAACCTGCTGCAATGCGCCGAACTGATCGTGCGCTCGGCGCTGGCGCGGCATGAAAGCCGGGGGCTGCACTACACGCTGGATTACCCCCGCGCCCTGGCCGAGGCCCGCGACACCGTGCTGGTGCCCTGAGCAGCCGCCCGCCAATCAGCGGTTGCGCATCGATCGCCGCCGGGTAAGCTTCGCCGCAAACACCCGATCGGAGAGAGACAGCACATGGCCCAGGTCGCCGCCAATGGCATTACCCTTGAAGTTGAACGCTATGGCGATGAGAGCGCGCCGCCGCTGCTGCTGATCATGGGGCTGGGCGCGCAGCTGACGCTGTGGCCGATCGAACTGGTCGAGGCGCTGGTGGCGCGCGGCTATCACGTGATCCGTTTCGACAATCGCGACATTGGCCTCAGCCACAAGTTCGACGCTGCCGGCGTGCCCGAAATCCCCGCGATCATCGGCGCGATGATGACCGGGCAGGTGCCCGCCGTGCCCTATACGCTGACCGACATGGCTGCCGATGCCGCTGCCCTGCTCGATGCGCTGGGGATCGACAGCGCGCACGTGGTCGGCGGGTCGATGGGCGGGATGATCGCCCAGTTGGTCGCCGCGGGTCATCCAGCCAAGGTCCGCAGCCTGACCTCGATCTTCTCGACCACCGGCAATCCCGAACTGCCCCCGGCGCGGCCTGAGGCGATGGCCGCACTGCTGGGCCGGCCGGCTGATGGCGAGCTGGAAACCTTGATCAGCTTTGGCATCCAGACCGCGCGGGCGATCGGCAGCCCGGGCTATCCCGCCCCCGAAGCCCGGCTGCGCGCCAATATGGAACGCGACATCAAGCGCAGCTTCTATCCTGCAGGCCTGGCCCGGCAGTTTGCCGCGATCGTCGCCGATGGCGACCGGCGCGAACGGCTGAAGCAGGTCAGCGCGCCGACGCTGGTGATCCACGGCGAGGACGATCCGCTGGTCCCGGTCGAAGGCGGGCGCGACACCGCTGCCACGATCGCCGGCGCCAGGCTCCACACCATCCCCGGGATGGGCCACGACCTGCCGCTCGAACTGATCGAGGACATCGCCGACGCGATCGCCGCGCACGCCCGCTAAGGGGCCGCGCGGCGATCACGCCCCTTACTTAATCTCCGCTGGTCTCGGCATCGGCATGGCGCAGGTCCGCCCGCGCCTGCTTGCGCGCCGTGCTTTCGGCCAGCTTGGCATCGGCCTTGGGATCAAGCTGGATGATGGCCTTGCCCAGTGGCAGCTTGCTGCCCGTGGTCATCAACTGCTTGAGCGCGTCGAACCCGCCCGGAAGCGAGAGGTTCCGCGCCACATGCAGCGCGGACATGCAGTTGCCGAGATTGCCGAAACTGGCGCAGGCCGATTGCAGCCCGCCCGCCGGGACATCGACCCCGCTTTTTTGCAACGCATTGCCGAGCGCGGTTACCGCGTGGGGATTGTCCGCCAGCACGCTGCTCGAGCTATGGGCCATGACCACGCGCTGATCACCGTGGTTGCCGCCAAAGCCGCTACCCCACGGTGCATTGACGCTGCCCGCGCCGCGCCCCGGAAAATCGCCGCCAGACATCCCGCCGCCGGGAAAGCCGCCCGGAGGGCCGCCACCCACGCCGGCGGGCGGGGCCGCCAGCACGGGGGGTGAGGAAATCAGCAGCGCAGCGAGTGCCGCCGAAATTGCGGGGCCAAGGGTTCGTTGCATGGTGCCATGCTCCTATGCTTGCGTTTCGCAAGGTGGTGCGACCACGCACCAGGAATATGGCGGCCTTCAGCAATCATCCCTGAACGGTCATGCCCGAGGCCGGCAGCCTACCGCATTTGCGCCACGCGGCGTCCGATCAGAACAGGTGCCGACCCAGGAAGATCAGCACCATCGCGCCGACGATCGAGGCCAGCAGCCCGCCGCGATTGAGTTCGGGACCATAGCGCCCGCCCCCGGCCACGAAGCCGGCCAGCAGCGAACCGCCGATCCCGAGCAGCACGGTCATCCCCAGCCCCATCGGCACCGGACCCGGATAGAAGAACTGGGCAGCCCAACCGATCAGCAGGCCGCTAACGATAGCTCCAATCAGATTCATCATGGCGTCATAACTCCGTGTGAATACATAGGCGCAGCCTAGCGTGTCCGTGCAATTGGGCAAGCGTCCGTCAGGAAAGAACCGAGGCCCGTTCCGGCAACAAAATTGCCCCTCCCGATTCTATCCATGTCAACGCCTTCAAGGCGCTGTCCCCGGCCAAAAATTTTTTCACAGATTCACTTTGAGTCTTGCGCTGGGCAACAGTGGCGGAATTGCCGCGCGTCGCCGCCGCGGCCCTGCCTGAGCGGCCCGCAGAACACGCCGAAACGGATGGTTACTCCGTATTTACCCTATTGCATCGCAATCGGGTTGAGGCACTATAGATAGTGGTCCGGCACACGGGGGCACCTCAAGACCTAGATTTCGCAGCCAGCAGCGCCAAGCGCGCGGCAGAGGCGGATTCGGGCCTGATGCAAGCCCCGGATGATACCGGGCTGGGGACGGCATGGGGATAAGTTTTCCTCGTTCGGGCCCGGCCGTTTGATAGGATGGAGCCTTGGCCCGCCGATTCGAACGGAAGCGGAACATCAAGGGTCCGCACAACAGGTCTGAACGACGGGGGCGCAAGTGGATTTCAGGAACGGAGACGAGCCGACGATGGCCGAGGTTGATGCAGTGCTGGCTGAAGCTGAAACTGCACCCGAGGCACCGGTGACGTCGAGCAAGGAGGCGGGCAAGAGCCCGGCGCTGCCGATGACGGACAAGAACGATGCGGGGTCGGCCGACCTCGTCAACCAGATGGGCGCCGATGCGCTGGCCAGCGCCCTGGGCGAAGTGGCCAAGGCCGCGGCCGAGCCCAAGGACGATTCCAAGGCGATCCACGCGCGCCGCTTCGCCGTCGTCACCGACGACAGCCGCGATGCGCTGCTGACCGATTTCGGCAAGGACACGCTCGACGACCGCTACCTGCTCCCGGGCGAAAAGTACCAGGATCTGTTCGCGCGCGTCGCCGCCGCCTATGCTGACGATCAGGAGCACGCCCAGCGGCTCTACGACTATATCTCGAAGCTGTGGTTCATGCCGGCCACCCCGGTGCTGTCGAACGGCGGCACCAACCGCGGCCTGCCGATCAGCTGCTACCTCAACTCGGTGTCCGACAGCCTCGAAGGCATCGTCAACACCTGGAACGAGAACGTCTGGCTTGCTTCGCGCGGCGGCGGGATCGGCACCTATTGGGGCAACGTGCGCGGGATCGGCGAGCCGGTCGGCCTCAACGGCAAGACCAGCGGGATCATTCCCTTCGTCCGCGTGATGGACAGCCTCACCCTCGCGATTTCGCAGGGCTCGCTGCGCCGCGGTTCGGCGGCCTGCTATCTTGATGTCAGCCACCCGGAAATCGAGGAATTCCTCGAAATCCGCAAGCCCTCGGGCGACTTCAACCGCAAGGCGCTCAACCTGCACCACGGCGTGCTGCTGACCGACGAATTCATGGAAGCCGTGCGTGACGGCGCCAAGTTCGAACTCAAGAGCCCCAAGGACGGCTCGGTCCGCGGCGAAGTCGATGCCCGCGCGCTATTCCAGAAGCTGGTCGAAACCCGCCTCGCCACCGGCGAGCCCTATATCGTCTTCTCCGACACCGTGAACCGCATGATGCCCAAGCATCACCGCGATCTGGGGTTCAAGGTTTCGACCTCGAACCTGTGCTCGGAAATCACCCTGCCGACCGGCGTTGACCATCTCGGCAACGATCGCACCGCGGTGTGCTGCCTCTCCTCGCTCAACTTCGAAACCTGGGAAGAGTGGAACAGCGACGACCGCTTCATCGAGGACGTGCTGCGCTTCCTCGACAACGTGCTGCAGGACTACATCGACCGCGCGCCCGACGAAATGGCCCGCGCCAAGTATTCGGCCAGCCGCGAACGCTCGGTCGGCATGGGCGTGATGGGCTTCCACTCGTACCTTCAGAAGAAGGGCGTGGCCTTTGAAAGCGCGATGGCCAAGGCGCTCAACTTCAAGATGTTCCGCCATGTCGCGGCCAAGGCCGATGAAGCCTCGCTGCTGCTGGCCCAGGAACGGGGCGCCTGCCCGGATGCCGCCGACATGGGCGTGATGCAGCGCTTCAGCTGCAAGATGGCGATCGCGCCGACCGCGTCGATCTCGATCATCTGCGGCGGCACCTCGGCCTGCATCGAGCCGATCCCGGCCAACATCTACACCCACAAGACGCTTTCGGGCAGCTTCGTGGTCAAGAACCCCTATCTCGAAAAGCTGCTCCAGTCGAAGAGCAAGGATTCGACCAACGTCTGGAACTCGATCCTCGAGCGTGGCGGTTCGGTCCAGCACCTCGACTTCCTCAGCCCCGAGGAAAAGGCCACCTACAAGACCAGCTTCGAAATCGACCAGCGCTGGCTGCTCGAATTCGCCGCCGATCGCACCCCCTATATCGACCAGGCCCAGTCGCTGAACCTCTACATCCCGGCCGACGTCGAGAAGTGGGATCTCATGCAGCTGCACTTCCAGGCCTGGGAAAAGGGCATCAAGAGCCTCTATTACCTGCGCTCGAAGTCGGTGCAGCGCGCCGGTTTCGCCGGCGGCGTCGAAGCGGACAACACCGCCAATGCCCCGGTCATGGAACTGAGCGCCGGCGGTCAGACCGACTACGAGGAATGCCTCGCGTGCCAGTAGGCATGGCCTGATCCGATGGCTGTGGCGGCCGTTACAAATCGCGACCATTCGCGGCTTGCCGTCACAGCCCCTTGCCGCTTGGAGGCGGGTTCGATCCGTCTTCAAGGAGTTACCGATAATGCGCAAATGGCACCGCTGGCTTTCCGTCACTTTTGGCGTGGTCCTGCTCTGGATCGCGGTGACGGGCGTGCTCAGCCAGATTCCACTCTGGGGCGAGACCTTCGGCGCCAAGGACACCGAGCAGGCCAGCGCCGCATCGCTGGTGCCGGCCGGCTTCAAGTGTCCCGAAACCATGCTCTGCCGGCCCAAGAAGCCGCAGGGCGCGATCAACGCGGGGCTGCTGCATCACCTGCACTCGGGCGAAAGCTTTGGCCCGGCCGGGGTGGTGATCGCCACGCTTTCGGGCCTGGCGATGGTGTTCTTCAGCTTGTCGGGGCTGTGGCTCTACATCCAGATGTGGCGCAATCGCAGCAAGCGGGGCGTCGCCCCCAAGTGGTTCTGGAAATGACCCTGCCGCGCGCCCTCACCTCTGTTCCTGTTCGGATCATCGGCACCCGCCTGATTGATCCACAGTTCGAGCGCCTTTCCCGCTTTGGCGGCGTAAGCGCGCGCCCTATCCTTCCCGCTTTCCGTTCGGAGTCGTAAGATGTCGCTGCTTGAAGCCCGCAAGACCTACAAGCCCTTCGAATATCCCTGGGCCTATGATTTCTGGAAGCGCCAGCAGCAGGTCCACTGGATGCCTGAAGAGGTGCCGCTGGGCGAGGACTGCCGCGACTGGGCGCAGAAGATCAGCGAGCATGAGCGCAACCTGCTCACGCAGATCTTCCGCTTCTTCACCCAGGCCGACGTGGAAGTGCAGGATTGCTACCACGAAAAGTACGGCCGCGTGTTCAAGCCGACCGAAGTGAAGATGATGCTGGCCTCGTTCTCCAACATGGAAACGATCCACATCGCGGCCTATTCGCACCTGCTCGACACGATCGGGATGCCGGAAACCGAATACGGCATGTTCCTCGAATATGAGGAAATGCGCGCCAAGCACGATTACCTGCAGCAGTTCGGCGTCGACAGCGACGAAGACATCGCCCGCACGCTGGCGATGTTCGGTGGCTTCACCGAAGGGCTGCAGCTGTTCGCCAGCTTCGCGATGCTGATGAACTTCCCGCGCTTCAACAAGATGAAGGGCATGGGCCAGATCGTGACCTGGTCGGTGCGCGATGAAAGCCTGCACTGCGAAGGCATCACCAAGCTGTTCCACACCTT
>Ga0228701_1001660_pt1 | contig 14668 bp, 16 predicted proteins | sample McNCre117_Aug_MG_2_FD_178017 | JGI IMG/M metagenome (GOLD analysis project Ga0228701, IMG submission 178017) | Freshwater microbial communities from McNutts Creek, Athens, Georgia, United States - 11-17_Aug_MG | ecosystem: Environmental > Aquatic > Freshwater > Creek | place: USA: Georgia...
GCAAGATCAATCCGCCGCCGCCCACGATCGCATCCACCAGCCCGGCCAGTAGCGAGGCCAGCGAAACAATCAGCAATTCCATGCAGGGGATTATGGCGGGCGAAAAAAAAGCGCCGCTTGCGCGACGCTTGGAAAAAATCACATCTCGTTTTGGATGTTCGGTATGTTGGAGTTCTTAGGGTTCGAGTTGTCTCCTCGGCCCTCGGGATGCAGGTACTGCTTGCATCGAGTGCGTGAAATGTAACCCCCCATGGGCTTGTTACTTGTCAGGGATTTCCCGATTCTGGGGAAATCCCTGACCAGAACTGACGACGAACTGACCCTATTGGTTGAATTGGCGGCGGCCAAGCCTCAAGCCGCGCTGGCCCGTTCAGCATCCTGTGCGATCCAGTGGGCTGCTTTTTCGGCAATCATCAGCGTGGGGCTGTTGGTATTGCCGCTGGTGATGGTGGGCATCACGCCCGCATCGACCACGCGCAGGCCCGCCACGCCGCGCACCTGCAAGCGGGCATTGACCACGGCCATCGGATCGTCTTCACGGCCCATTCGGGTAGTGCCCACGGGATGAAAGATTGTGCTGGCGATGTCTCCGGCGAGTTTGGCCAGCTCTTCATCCGTCTGGTATTGCACGCCGGGCTTGAACTCTTCGGGTGCAAAAGGCTTCATCGCGTCTTGCGCCATGATGCGGCGTGTCACCCGCAGACTGTCGGCTGCCACCTTGCGGTCTTCGTCGGTGGCCAGGTAGTTGGGTGCAATGGCCGGGGCCTGATCAAAGTCGGGGCTGGTGATGTTCACCGTGCCCCGGCTGGTGGGGTTGAGGTTGCACACGCTGGCCGTGATGGCCGGGAAGCTGTGCAGCGGCTCCCCAAATGCGTCCAGGCTCAGCGGTTGAACGTGGTATTCCAGATTGGCGTGTGGCTGCGACGGGTCGCTTTTGGTGAATGCGCCCAATTGGCTGGGGGCCATGCTCATGGGGCCGGTGCGCTTGAGCGCGTATTCGAGCCCGATCATGGCCTTGCCCACCAGGCTGTTGGCCAGGGTGTTGAGGGTTTTGGCGTTTTTGACCTTGTAGACCGAACGGATCTGCAAGTGGTCTTGCAAGTTGGCCCCCACGCCGGGCAAGTCACATCGAACTTCGATGCCTTTGTCCCGGAGCAAAGCCGCCGGGCCGATGCCCGACAGTTGCAGGATCTGCGCCGAGCCAATGCTGCCAGCGCTCAGGATCACTTCGCGGGTGGCTTTGACTTCGGTCATCTCCAGGCCTGTCCAGACTTGCGCGCCGGTGCAGCGCTGGCTGCCATCGGCTTGCGTTTCAACGATCAGTTTGGCGACTTGGGCTTTGTTCCACAACTCGAAGTTGGGGCGGGCGTAGCACGTGGGGCGCAAAAAGGCTTTGGCCGTGTTCCAGCGCCAACCATTCTTCTGGTTGACCTCGAAATAGCTCACACCTTCGTTGTCGCCCCGGTTGAAGTCGTCGGTGGCCGGGATGCCCGCTTGCTGCGCAGCCTGGGCAAACGCATCGAGCACGTCCCAACGCAGGCGTTGCTTTTCGATGCGCCATTCGCCACCCGCGCTGCGCCCGCGCAGCGTGTGCAGGTAGCTGTCTTTGGGCAAATCTGCCGGGGCCAGCAATTCCGACCTGGCCCCTTTGGCACCATGGAATTCGCTGGCCCCTTTGTAATGGTCTTCGTGCAGCTTGAAGTAGGGCAGCGCTCGGTCCCAGCGCCATTCGTCATTGCCGGTGATCTGTGCCCACTGGTCGTAGTCACGCGACTGGCCACGCATGTAAATCATGCCGTTGATGCTGGAGCAACCGCCCAACACTTTGCCCCGTGGGTAACGCAGACTGCGCCCATTGAGACCGTCGGCTGGCTCGGTCTGGTACAGCCAGTCGGTGCGCGGGTTGCCAATGCAATACAGATAGCCGACCGGGATGTGAATCCAGTGGTAATCATCTTTCTTGCCCGCTTCGATCAGCAGCACGCGCTTGCTGGCATCGGCACTCAGGCGGTTGGCGAGCAGGCAACCTGCTGAGCCGCCGCCAACGATGATGTAATCGAAGGTGTTGTCGTTCATGTTTTACTTGGTCTCCTCAAGGCAAAGATTGTGCCTGCGGATTCTTGTAGGTCGGGGCTTCAACTCCGACCAGTCACCTTCGCGGGAAACATCAGCGGTGCTTTCGCAGCCAAATTACTTGGCCGTTGGCATCACAAATTCCGCCCCCTTGCCGATGCTCTCGGGCCAGCGCTGCATGATGGACTTTTGCTTGGTGTAGAAACGTACACCCTCTTCGCCATAGGCGTGCATGTCGCCAAACAGCGAGCGCTTCCAGCCGCCAAAGCCGTGCCAGGCCATGGGCACCGGGATCGGTACGTTGATGCCCACCATGCCCACCTGGATGCGGCGCGAGAACTCGCGGGCCACGTTGCCGTCGCGGGTGAAGCAACTCACGCCATTGCCGAACTCGTGGTCGTTGATGATCTGCACAGCGGTCGCAAAGTCGGGCACACGCACGCACGACAGCACCGGGCCAAAGATCTCTTCCTTGTAGATCTTCATGTCGGTGGTGACGTGGTCAAACAGCGTGCCGCCGAGCCAGAAACCGTTGTTGCAACCGGCACCGGCTTTCGCGCCATCAAAGTTGCGGCCGTCCACCAGCAGTTGGGCGCCTTCGGCCACGCCCGCGTCGATGTAGCCCTTGATGCGTTGACGCGCCGCGTCGGTCACGATGGGGCCCATTTCGGCGGCCAGGTTTTCACCGTTGAGCACTTGCAGCGCTTTTGTTCGCTCGATCAGCTTGGGGATGATTTTGTCAGCCACATCGCCCACCAGCACCGCCACGCTGATGGCCATGCAACGCTCGCCCGCTGAGCCGTAGCCTGCGCCAATCAGCGCATCCACCGTCTGGTCAATGTCGGCGTCGGGCATGACCACCAGGTGGTTCTTGGCACCGCCCAAGGCCTGCACGCGCTTGCCGTGGTGCGCACCGGTTTCGTAGATGTAATTGGCGATCGGTGTGGAGCCCACAAAGCTGATGGCCTTCACATCGGGGTGCTCCAGCAGCGCGTCCACGGCTGCTTTGTCGCCTTGCACCACGTTGAACACGCCGTCCGGCAAACCGGCTTTTTTGAGCAGGTCAGCGATGAACAGCGATGGCGTCGGGTCGGTAGGGCTGGGTTTCAGGATGAAGGTGTTGCCCGCGGCAATCGCTACCGGAAACATCCACATGGGCACCATGACCGGGAAGTTGAAAGGCGTGATGCCCGCGACCACGCCCAGCGGCTGGCGCATCGTCCAGTTGTCGATGCCGGTCGAGACCTGGTCGGTGTAGTCGCCCTTGAGCAGTTGCGGGATGCCGGTGGCAAATTCCACGATGTCGATGCCGCGTGAGACTTCGCCTTGCGCGTCGGTGAACACTTTGCCGTGCTCGGCGGTGATCATGTGGGCCAGCGTGTCTTTGTGTTCGTTCAGCAGTTCGAGGAATTTGAACATCACGCGGGCGCGACGCAGCGGCGGCGTGTCTGCCCAAGCCGGGAAAGCGGCTTGCGCAGCGGCCACCGCCTTGGCCACTTCGGCGCTGTTGGCCAGGGCCACGTTGCCGGTCACGGCCCCGGTGGCAGGGTTGGTGACGGGCTGGCTGCGGCCCGAAGCGCCTGCGGCGACCTGGCCGTTGATGTAGTGACCGATGTTCGAAATGCTCATGTGGGACTTTCGGTTGAAATTTGGGAGCGCGCCCCTGCGCGCGAATGTTTTGTGCAACGCGGCCAGTGTAGGCACCCCCGCGTCCTCTCGCAAGGCAGCAAACCTGAATTGATTGTTCAAAATAGTGAACAATGTAGACATGGAACAGCAAAAAATCAACACCCTTTGGACCCACCTGCATTGGCTGAGCGTGTTGGCCCAGCAAGGCAGCTACACGGCCGCCGCCGCCCGGCTGGGCGTCAGCAAGGCCGCCATGAGCCAGCGGATTGCCGAGCTGGAGCGCGCTGCCAAAGTCACGCTGGTGCAGCGCACCACGCGCAGCCTGCGCCTGACCGAAGCCGGGCAAAAGCTGGTGGACGACACCCGAGCCGCGTTCGAGCAGATCGAGCAAAGTTTTTCCCAAGTGCGTGATCTGGCCGAGCAGCCTGGCGGCTTGCTGCGCGTGACCGCCCCTGTCGCCTTGGCGCGCCAGCAACTCATGCCTTTGCTGAGTGACTTCCTCAAGAACTACCCCGATGTGCGGATCGAGCTGGACATGTCCGACCGCCTGAGCGCCCTGGCCACCGAAGGCTTCGATCTGGCCATCCGCCACACGGCCCGCCCGCCCGATACCCATGTGGCTTGGGCTTTGTGCGCCACCGAATCGGTGCTGGTGGCCACCCGCGCTTATTTGCGCAAGCAGGGCGAGCCGCAAACCCCCCCTGATTTGCAGACGCACAATTGCCTGCATTACCCCCGCTCGAACGAGACCCCGGTCTGGACCTTTGAGGCCCGTAAGACACCAGCAGGGCAAGATCGCATCTCTGTGCCTGTGTCGGGCAACCTGGCCGCCAACAACAGCGAAGCCCTGCGCGAAGCCGCACTGAGCGGCGCAGGCATTGCCCTGCTGCCCGACTTCAGCGCCCAGGCCGCCTTGCGCCAGGGCAAGCTGGTGCGGGTGCTGCCCGACTGGAAGCCGGTGGGCGCCTTCGCCGAAACCATCTACGCCATCCGGCCCTATGCGCCGCATGTGCCCCGAGCGGTGACGGCGCTGGTGGCGTGTTTGCGGCAGGGGTTGGCGGGGGGATTTGCGGGCTGACTGGTCTGAAACGTCTTGGCGCACGGGACGCTGCGTGAATACACCAGTGGGGCAGAAAGCGTTTGTCCGTGCCGCTCTCAAATTCCGCGAGCCAGCACCGGAAACAGCTTGTGCAGTCCATCGGTCATCACCTCCACGGCCAGTGCCGCCAGGATCAAACCCATCAATCGGGTCATGACGTTGATGCCGGTTTTGCCCAAGATGCGGGCAATCGGGGCGGCCAGTGAAAAGCACAAGGCGGTGGCCAGGCCAATGACCAGTCCGTAGCCGACCAGCGTGCTGAGCTGGAACATGGTTTTGGCCTTTTCGGCATAGATCACCACGGTGGACATGGTGGCCGGGCCGGTGAGCAGCGGAATGGTCAGCGGCACCACCGCGATGCTGGCCCCCACGGCGGCTTTGGCTTCGGCGTCGTGCACTTCATCGGCGTTGGCGCGGGCTTCGGCCGGTTGGGCGTTGAGCATGGACAAGGCCGAAGTCAGCAGCAGCATGCCGCCTCCGACCTGGAAGCTGGCCAGCGAGATGCCGAAAAATTCGAGAATTTGCAGACCCAGCAAGGCGCTGGCGGCGATCACGATGAAGGCCGCTGTGGACGACACCAGGATGGTGCGCTGGCGCTGGGTGCGGCTGAAGCCCTGGGTGTAGTGGATGAAAAACGGCACGCACGCCAAGGGATTGACGATGGCCAGCAGGGTGATGAGGGGTTTGAAATCCATCGCCGCATTGTGCCTTGGCGGGATTTACGTCGGTGAGGCGGGCGTGCGACGTCTGAACATGCCCCAGCCTTGCATGTGCAGCACCTTGTCGCCGTGCTGGTTGAACATCTCCCACAGGTTGAGCGTCATGCCCACATCGGGTCGCTTGCTCATGGGCTTGGTGTCCAGCATGGTGCTTTGCAGGCGCAGGGTGTCACCTGGATAAACGGGTTTGAGCCATTTGATGCCTTCCAGTCCCGGTGAACCGAGACTGGAGGTTTCATGCAAAAAGTTGGTGACCATCAGCCGCATGGCCATGGCGCAGGTGTGCCAGCCGCTGGCCGACAGCGCACCGAAAACCGAGGCCTTGGCGGCTTCGTCGTCCAGATGAAAGGGCTGTGGGTCAAACTGCGCGGCAAAGGCGATGATTTCTTCGCGGGTGGGGGAGATCGTGCCCAGGTCGCGCACTTGGCCGACCTGCATGTCTTCCCAGTAATACTGGATCGTTGCCATGTCAGCGGCCTCCTGAAACGTCGAGAAAATTCATGGTGGTGTAGCTGGCGGCATCGCTCAGCAGCCAGACAATGGCCTGGGCCACTTCGTCGGCGGTGCCGCCGCGTTGGGCGGGCACCAGGTGTTGCAGGTCTTTCACGCGGTTGGGCAGGCCGCCCGAGGCGTGGATGTCGGTGTCGATCAGGCCGGGGCGCACGGCGTTGACTCGGATGCCTTCGGCCGCCACCTCTTTGGCCAGGCCCACCGTGAAGGCGTCGATCGCCCCTTTGGCCGCGGCGTAGTCCACATATTGGCCAGGGGCACCCAGGCGTGCAGCGGCACTGGAGAGGTTGACAATGCTGCCGCCTTCGCCGCCGTGGCGGGTGCTCATGCGGCGCACGGCTTCACGGGCGCAGATCAGGCTGCCGATCACGTTGATGTCGAACATGCGTTTCCAGCGGGCCACGCTCATCTCGTCCACCCGGGCCGTGACATCGACCACCCCGGCGTTGTTGACCAGACCCGTCATCCGACCGAATTTGGCGTCGATGTGTTCAAACATGCGCAGCACCTGCGCCTCGTCTGCCACATCGGCTTGTACCGCCATGGCGCGACCACCTTGCGCCCGGATCTGGCGCACCACTTCATCGGCCGCCAGTGAGTTGGCGGTGTAGTTGACGGCCACTGCCCAGCCTTGGCGCGCAGCCAGCAGCGCCGTTGCAGCGCCAATGCCCCGGCTGCCGCCGGTCACCAACAGGACTTTGTCCATACCCTTGTCTCCTGCAAGATGTTTGCAAAGCGGATACAACCGCATGTCCGTCACGATAAATCAGCCAGGAGACCGCATGGGTCACACAGTCGACTATTACTTCGCCCCGCAAAGCCCCTGGGCCTATCTGGGCCACCAGCGGCTGGCCATGATCGCCCGCGCCGCCGGGGCCACGATCCGGGTCATGCCGATCGATCTGGGGGGCAAGGTGTTTCCAATCTCGGGGGGGCTGCCGCTGGGTCAGCGTGCGCCGCAGCGCCAGGCTTACCGGCTGGTGGAGTTGCAGCGTTTCAGCACGCACCTGAATCTGCCCATCCACCTCAAGCCGCGGTATTTTCCAGTTGGGGGCGACGATCCGGCGCGCCTGATCATTGCGGTCGATCTGGCCCATGGGGCGGATGCAGCCATGGCGATTGCGGGGGCGGTGCTGGCGGCTTGCTGGGCGCAAGAGCGGAACATTGCGGATGACAACGTGTTGGCCGAGTTGCTGGTGGAGCAGCAGCTGCCAGTGGCGTTGCTGGAACAATCGCACAGTCAGGCTGTGCATGAGCGCTATGAGGCCTACACGCAGGCTGCGATCAATGCGGGCGTGTTTGGTGCGCCCAGCTATGTGGTCGATGGCGAATTGTTCTGGGGCCAAGACCGGCTGGATTTTGTCGAGCGTGCTTTGGCCCGCTGACCGGGCTCAAAGAGTCTTTGAATTGAATTTGAAACACTGGAGAAAAACATGGGAACGATGATTGAACTGAGAGCTGTGGATGGCACCCTGGTGCCTGCTTATGAAGCGCGCCCCGCAGGCGCTCCCAAAGGCGCTGTGGTGGTGATTCAGGAAATTTTTGGCGTCAACAGCCACATTCGGCAAGTGGCCGATGGCTATGCCGCTGAGGGTTATCTGGCGGTGGCACCGGCGGCTTTCCACCGGGTCAAACCGGGGGTGGAGCTGGGTTATACCGAAGCCGACATGGGCGAAGGTTTTGGCTACAAGACGGCCGTTGAAGCGCTGCCGGCACCCGGCGTGCTTCAGGACATTCAGGCGGCGATTGACCATGCTGCCCAGGCCTCGGGTGGCCAAGTGGGCATCGTGGGTTATTGCTGGGGCGGCCTGCTGACCTGGCGTGCTGCCTGCACCCTGACGGGTTTGAGCGCTGCGGCCCCGTATTACGGCGGGGGTGTGACGACCGAGGCCGAAATTGCCCGTCAGCCCCGAGTGCCTGTGCTGGCGCACTTTGCCGAAGAAGACAAGTGGATTCCGTTGGACACGGTTGAGGCGTTCAAGAAAGCGCATCCTGAAGTGCAGGTTTTCACCTACGCAGCGCACCACGGTTTCAATTGCGACCAGCGCGGTGCCTGGCACGCGCCTTCGGCCCAGTTGGCCCGCGAACGCACACTCGCGTTTTTTGCAAATCACCTCGGTTGATGTTTGTGTGGGAGCGGTGCCCTCGCCGCGATGAGCCCCTGTGGCCCACCAGCATTCGCCCCGAGGGCGGGTCTTTCACAAAGAAGGTCAACCCTCACAAGACAAGCGCGGTGGCTGGTCTCGTCTACTCGCCTGTGCGGGCCAGATAGCGCTTGCGCCAGAACACCAGGCCCATAGCCAAGGCAATGGTACCCATCGTGCCCAGCGTCCACCAAAAGGCCGAGGCCTGGTGCAGCCAGGGGATGAACTCGAAGTTCATGCCGAAAATGCCTGCGATCAGGTTCAGCGGCAAGAAGATGGCTGTCAACGCGGTCAAGGTCCGCATGATGTCGTTGGTGCGGTTGCCCTGCACATTGAAGTGCATTTGAACGGCGGTTTCGGTGTTGTGTTCCAGACGGCGCACGTGCTGTACCACGCGGTCGATGTGTTCGAGCACATCGCGACTGCGGATTTTGAGCAATTCATGCTCGCGCTGGGCCTTGCTGTCTGCGGCGATTCGCCAGCTGTCCAGTGATTCGGTCCAGCTTTGCATGGCGGTGTGCTGGTCGTCGCACAGGGCTTCAAGCTGGTGCAGTGCCATGCGGGCGTGCAGCAAGGCGTCCCAGCGGTTGAATCGGGTGCGTGGGTGCAGCAGCTCGGCCTGCCAGTGGTCGAGCTGGCGGCTCAGTTCGCGGCGCAGGTCCAGGTAGCTGTCGACCATGTGGCTGATGATGCGCAGCATCATGTCGGCCGGGTTGTGGGGCACGCCACGTGCGCCGGTTGAGCGCGGGTCGGTTGCATCCGGGGCCTGGGTGCTTGCGAGCAAACGGCTGGCATAGGCTTCGCGCACGGCGCAGTCAGCCGGGTGCACGCTGACCAACACCCGGTCAAACACGGCAAATCCTACCGGGTTGGTGTCGATGCGGTGCAGCACGGGTGGGCCGGGGCGTTTGCCGGGTTGCAGGCCCAGTCCGTTGTTGGGCGTGGCTTCGCTGCCATCAGGGCGCTGGGCCAACCGCCGGAACACCATCAGGTCGTAATGCGAGCTGTAGTCAAAGCGTGAAGGCAGTTGCGCGTTGAGCAGGTCCGACACATGCAAATCCACCAACATCTGGCCGGTGAGTGTTTCGAGGGCGGTTTGAATGACCCCTAACTCGGCCTGGAAGGCTTCGCGGGAGCAGGCGATCCAGAGGTAGCCCTGTTCGGGCAGATGGTCAGGCAAGGCCAGGGCGGCCTGGACCTGCGTGCCCGAGATGCTGAAGACCCGCATGGGCTCAACCCTGGCGAATCAGGCGGGCCGCATCCCGTGCGAAGTAGGTCAGCACGCCGTCGGCGCCGGCGCGTTTGAAAGCCAGCAGGCTCTCCATCATCACCAGGTCGTGGTCCAGCCAACCGTTCTGTGCAGCGGCTTTCAGCATCGCGTATTCACCCGAGACCTGGTAGGCGAAGGTTGGCACTTTGAATTCGTCCTTGACGCGGCGCACGATGTCCAGGTAGGGCATACCGGGTTTGACCATCACCATGTCGGCACCCTCGGCCAGGTCCATGGCGACTTCACGCAGAGCTTCGTCGCTGTTGCCGGGGTCCATCTGGTAGACCTTCTTGTTGCTTTTGCCCAGGTTGGCGGCCGAGCCCACGGCATCACGGAAGGGCCCATAAAAGGCGCTGGCGTATTTGGCGCTGTAAGCCATGATGCGTGTGTGGATCAGGCCACGCGCTTCAAGCGCGTTGCGGATGGCACCGATGCGGCCATCCATCATGTCGCTGGGTGCGACCATGTCAACGCCCGCTTCGGCTTGCGTGAGGGCCTGCTGTACCAGCACGGCGGTGGTTTCGTCGTTCAGGATGTAGCCGGTTTCATCCAGCAGGCCGTCCTGGCCGTGGCTGGTGAAGGGGTCGAGCGCCACATCGGTCATCACGCCCAGTTCGGGAAAGCGTTTTTTCAGCTCGCGCACCACACGCGGCACCAAACCGTCGGGGTTCATGGCTTCCTTGCCAGTTGGATCTTTCAGCGAGGCGTCGATCACCGGGAACAGCGCCATGACCGGGATGCCCAGCTTGACACAGTCTTCGGCCACGGGCAGCAACAGGTCAAGCGACAGGCGTTCTACGCCGGGCATGGAGCCCACGGCCTGGCGCTGGTTCTGGCCATCCAGCACGAACACGGGGTAGATCAGGTCGTGGGGCGTGACGCGGTGTTCGCGCACCAGATTGCGGGTGAATTCATCACGGCGCAGGCGGCGTGGGCGGCTGGAGGGGAAGGGGGCAACGGGGTTCATGCTGAAAATTGTGCCTGAACTCGGGCTTGTCGGGCGCGGTCATCATGGCCGGAGTAGTCACAGCCGCTGGATGCTTTCAATTAATTATCAAAAACAACGAAAAAACCAATCTTATTCTTGTTATCAGTTTTGATATTTGGTAAATTCGCCCTGGGCAGCTTGCTGCCTCCCGCTTTTCCTCCCTGAGCGGGCACCTTGCTGTGTCAAAGCTTCAAGGTTTCTCGCCCTCGACCTTTGGTCGGGGGTTTTTTTTGTGCCGGACCGAGGGTTGGGGGGTGGAGAGTTTGATCTGACTACACTTGCCCCATGCTCTGGATCAAAGCCCTCCACATCGTTTTCATCGCCAGCTGGTTTGCTGGTTTGTTCTATTTGCCCCGCATTTTTGTGAATTTGGCCATGGTGGAGGCCGATTCGCATGCCGAGCGCGAGCGTTTGCTGCTGATGGCCCGTAAGCTGTACCGCTTCATGACCCTGTTGGCTGTGCCTGCCCTGGGGCTGGGTTTGTGGCTTTGGCTGGTGCATGGCATTGGCCGAGGCCCTGGTCAGGGCTGGATGCATGCCAAACTGGCCATTGTGCTGGCCTTGATTGGTTACCACCACGGCTGTGGCGTGATTTTGCGCAAGTTCAGCCAAGGCCAGATGCAACGCAGCCATGTCTGGTTTCGCTGGTTCAATGAGGCACCGGTGCTCATGATGCTGGCCGCGGTCATTTTGGTGGTGGTCAAGCCGTTTTAAGGCAGCCCCGGACACTTGATCATGCAACACAGCGCTCTACGCCCCACGGCTACATGGCCTTTGGTCTGGGTGTATGCGGTCCTGATTGTTTATGCCAGCCTTTACCCCTTTGACCACTGGCGAATCCAGGGCATCGCGCCTTGGACGTTTTTGACCGCACCGCTCCCCCGTTACTGGACGGTGTTTGATGTGGTGTCCAACGTGCTGGGTTATGCCCCTTTGGGGTTTTTGCTGGCGCTGGCCTTGCTGCGCACGCGCAGGCATTGGCCTTCCGTGATGGTGGCCACGGGGGTGGCGACCTTGCTGTCTTTGAGCATGGAATCGCTTCAGATGTTTTTACCTGTGCGTGTGCCGTCCAATGTGGATGTGGCCCTCAACGCGGGGGGGGCATTCGCCGGGGCGGCATTGGCCCGTACCCTGGAGTGGGCGGGGCTGATCGACCGCTGGAATCGTTTTCGGGACCGTTGGTTTGTTCCGGATGCCAGTGGCGCGCTGGTGTTGATCGCCGTCTGGCCCATGGCCTTGCTCTTTCCTACCCCGGTGCAATTTGGTTTGGGGCAGGTCTATGAACGACTGGAAACGCTGGTGGCCGATGTGTTGGAAGACACCCCCTGGCTGGAGTGGTTGCCCATGCGTGAGGTGGAGCTTCAACCGTTGCTGCCGGTGAGCGAGGTGCTGTGTGTGGCCATTGGCTTGTGCTTGCCATGCTGGCTGGCTTTTGGTGTGGTGCGTCACTGGCAACAGCGCTTGCTGGCCGCCGTGGTCTTGCTGGGTTGGGCTTGGGGGCCAGTGCTTTATCGGCAGCGCTGACTTATGGTCCGGCCCATGTGTGGGACTGGCTCAGCACCGAAGTGCTGGCCGGTGCAGTGTTGGCGGCGGTGCTGGCGGTGCTGTTGCTGACCCGTTCGGCCCGTGTTTGCTGGGTGCTGGCGCTGGCGGCGCTGGTCTGGCAGTTGAGCCTGCTCAACAATGCGTCGGCCGATGCTTATTTCGCCCTGACCTTGCAGACCTGGGAGCAAGGGCGTTTCATCCGCTTTCATGGGTTGAGCCAGTGGCTGGGCTGGTTGTGGCCCTATGCCTTGCTGGTGTATTTGCTGAGGCAGTTGTCGTCTGCCAAAACCTCGCACCGCGCCTGAAAAGCCGCCAGCCTAAAATTCGGGCATGACCACAGAAAATTCCAGCGCTTATTTCAAGCGCCATATCTTTTTTTGCCTGAATGAGCGCAAAAACAATGAAGCCTGTTGTGCGCAGCACAACGCCCAGGCTGCTTTTGATCACTGTAAAAAACGCGTGAAAGAGCTCGGATTGGCAGGCCCTGGCCAAGTGCGGGTGAACAAGGCCGGTTGTCTCGATCGTTGTGCTGGCGGCCCGGTGGCCGTGGTCTACCCTGAGGGCACCTGGTACACCTATGTGGACCAGGCTGACATCGATGACATCGTCGAATCCCACCTGAAAAATGGTCAGGTGGTCGAGCGTTTGGTCACGCCAGCGCATCTGGGGCGCTGATGAATTCGGCCACCCAATCTTTCATGCTGCAAGGTGGGGCGGGGGTCATTGAGGCCCTGCGCGATGTCCCTGCAGACGGTGTGGTGCGTGGTACGGCGGTGATTGCCCATCCCCACCCGCTGTTCGGGGGCACCATGCAAAACAAAGTGGTGCAAACCCTGGCGCGGGCTTTTGTGCAGTGTGGCTGGCAAGCGGTGCGCTTCAACTTTCGGGGGGTGGGCAGCAGCGCTGGCACTTACGACGAAGGCCGTGGCGAGGCGGCAGACATGCTGGCGGTGGTTCAGCAGGTGGCTTCGCAAGGTCCGCTGGCGTTGGCGGGTTTTTCATTTGGTGCGTTTGTGACCAGCCATGTGGTGCAGGCTTTGGGTGCCGAACGAGCCCCCGAAAAGCTGGTGTTGGTGGGGACGGCCGCATCCCGTTTTGCGGTGGCACCGGTGGCCCCTGAATTGCATGAGCGCACGTTGGTGCTGCATGGTGAGCAAGACGACACGGTGGTGCTGTCCAGCGTGATGGACTGGGCCAGGCCCCAATCCTTGCCCGTCACAGTGATTCCTGGGGTCGAGCATTTCTTTCATGGGCAATTGCCCTTGCTCAAGACCCTCGTGGCCCGCCATTTGCGGTCGTGATCCTGTTCCATTGCGCCCATTGGCGCAGCCATTTTGAGGCCGATCCCATGAAGCGTTTTGTCCAGATTCTGGTGGCGACCGTGCTGACGGCCCTGTCCTTGCAAGTTCGGGCGCAAATGCCTTCGCCCCCGGACATGGCGGCCAAAGCCTATGTCCTGTTCGATGTGACGGCCAACCAGATGTTGGCAGCGAAAGACGCAGACGTGTCGGTAGAACCCGCATCCCTGACCAAATTGATGACGGCCTATTTGGTCTTTGATGCCTTGAAAACCCGCAAGCTCAATTTGACACAGACTCTGCCCGTGTCCGAGCGCGCCTGGAAGATGCCTGGCTCGCGCATGTTCATCGATACGAGCATGCGGGTGTCGGTGGAAGATTTGATCAAAGGGATGATCGTGCAGTCGGGCAACGACGCCACCGTGGCATTGGCCGAAGGGGTGGCAGGCGGTGTGGACCGGTTTGTTCAGATGATGAACGACCAGGCCAAAGCACTGGGAATGAAGGGCACAAGTTATAAGAATCCGGATGGGTTGACGGCACCTGGCCACACCACAACTGCCCGCGATCTGGCCACGCTGGCGACGCGGTTGATGCGTGATTTTCCTGAATACTTGCCTTATTACGCGATCAAAAAGTACCGTTATGCAGGCACGCCGGCGGCCAATGACAGCAATCGCAACCTGTTGTTGTTCCGCGACCCGACAGTGGATGGTCTTCAGGCCGGGCACACCGATATCGCAGGCTATTGCCTGGTAGCGACGGCCAAAAGAGATTTTCCCAATGTGAGTGCCCGCCGACTTTTGAGTGTGGTCTTGGGGGCCGGCAGTGAGAATGCCCGCGCCAACGAGAGCCAGAAGCTGCTCAACTGGGGCTATGCAGCATTTGATGCGGTCAAGTTGTTGGATGCCCAGCAGCCGGTGACGACCCCTCCTGTCTGGAAAGGGCAGTCGCCGGTCCTGAAACTGGGATCTCCCCACCCACTGTTTGTGGCGGTTCCGTCCGGAAGCATCGCCCAGCTCAAGACCCAGGTGGTTCGCCCAGACCCCTTGGTGGCACCGTTTGTCAAAGGTCAGCCGGTGGGAACCCTCAAGGTCTTGCGTGGTGACCAGCCTTTGCTGGATGTGCCCTTGGTGGTGCTCGAGCCGGTGGAGCAATCGGGCGTCATGGGCCGAGCCTGGGACGCGATTCGCCTGTGGATCAAGTGAAGATCTGGGTGCGGCTTCCCGCAAAATTGTGGATAACTTGCCACAGGCTCGCCAAATCGTTATACTGGCGGGCTTTTCCGCTTTTGGGGCGGGGAAGTTTCTTTTGTCTAATTTAAACGTTTAGGGACGTTACAAACAATGCCAACCATCAATCAATTGGTGCGTCAGGGGCGCGAGGTCGAAAC
>Ga0228701_1001662_pt1 | contig 14652 bp, 13 predicted proteins | sample McNCre117_Aug_MG_2_FD_178017 | JGI IMG/M metagenome (GOLD analysis project Ga0228701, IMG submission 178017) | Freshwater microbial communities from McNutts Creek, Athens, Georgia, United States - 11-17_Aug_MG | ecosystem: Environmental > Aquatic > Freshwater > Creek | place: USA: Georgia...
CAAAAACCTGAACGCGCAAAAAGCCCCCAACATCGCCACGCACTCGCCCGTGCCGCCCAAGTACGAGGCCAAAGAGCTGTATGGCGTGATCCCGACCGACACGCGCAAACCCTTCGATGTGCGCGAGATCATTGCCCGCATCGTCGACGGCTCCGAGTTCGACGAATTCAAATCGCGCTTTGGCACCACGCTGGTGTGCGGCTTTGCCCGCATCGAAGGCATGCCGGTGGGCATCATCGCCAACAACGGCATCTTGTTCAGCGAGTCGGCCTTGAAAGGTGCGCACTTCATCGAGCTGTGCTGCCAGCGCAAGATCCCGCTGGTCTTCTTGCAAAACATCACCGGCTTCATGGTCGGCCGCAAATACGAAAACGAAGGCATCGCCCGCAACGGCGCCAAGATGGTCACGGCCGTGGCCACCGCCGCTGTGCCCAAGTTCACCATCATCATTGGCGGCAGCTTTGGCGCAGGCAACTACGGCATGTGCGGCCGCGCTTACAGCCCCCGCTTTTTGTGGATGTGGCCGAACGCCCGCATTTCCGTCATGGGCGGCGAGCAGGCGGCGAGCGTGCTGGCGACCGTCAAGCGCGACGGCATCGAAGCCAAAGGTGGTCAGTGGAGCATGGAAGAGGAAGAGGCCTTCAAGGCCCCGATCAAACAGCAATACGAAGACCAGGGCCACCCCTACTACGCGACGGCCCGCATCTGGGACGACGGCGTGATCGACCCCGCCGACACGCGCCGCGTGCTGGCGCTGGGATTGAGTGCGTCGCTCAATGCGCCGATTCCTGAAACCAAGTTCGGCTTGTTCCGCATGTAAGGAGTTCGTGATGTACCAAACTCTCGAAATTGAACACAGCGGCCGTGTCGCCACCGTGTGGATGAACCGCCCCGATGTGCACAACGCCTTCGATGAAACCCTGATCGCCGAACTGACGGCCGCGTGCGAAGCGCTGGATGCGGACGCCAGCGTTCGCGTGGTGGTGCTGGCCGGGCGCGGCAAGAGTTTCTCGGCCGGTGCCGACCTCAACTGGATGAAGCGCGCGGCGCAAAACGGTGTGGAAGAGAACCTGCGCGACGCGCGTGCGCTGGCGCGCATGCTGCGTGTGCTGGCCGAGATGAAGAAACCGACGATTGCGCGCGTGCAGGGCGCAGCCCTGGGTGGCGGCACCGGCCTCACGGCCGCTTGCGACATCGCGGTGGCGTCGACCAAGGCCGTGTTTGCTACTTCCGAGGTCAAGTTCGGCATCATCCCGGCGGCCATCAGCCCCTATGTGGTGCGTGCCATTGGTGCGCGCCAGAGCTACCGCTATTTCCAGTCGGCCGAGCGCATCGACGCGCTGCGTGCCCGCGAGCTGGGCCTGGTGCACGAGGCCGTCGAGCCCGAGCAGCTGGACGCCAAAGTGCAGGAGATCGTGGATGCGCTGATCCAGGGCGGCCCGCTCTCGCAGGCTGCGGCCAAGGACCTGATCCGCGCCGTGGACAACAAGCCCATCAACGACGCCGTGGTTGAAGACACCGCGCAGCGCATTGCCAGTTTGCGTGCCACCCCCGAAGCGCAAGACGGCCTCTCGGCCTTCCTCGATAAACGTCAGCCTGGCTGGTTGTCTTGATGCCGCAGGAGCGGCGCTCCCGTCGCGAAAGGGCCCTTGCTCATGGGCCCATCGCCGCGAGGGCGCGGCTCCCACACCTCAGAATGAAACGGAGTTGATCCATGTTCAAAAAAATCCTGATCGCCAACCGTGGCGAAATTGCCTGCCGCGTCGCAGCCACCGCCCGCCGCATGGGCATCCAGACCGTGGCGGTGTATTCAGACGCGGATGCCGGAGCCAAGCATGTCCAGGCCTGCGACGAAGCCGTGCACGTGGGCGGCTCTGCGCCCAAAGACAGCTACCTGCGCTGGGAGCGGATTCTGGAAGCGGCCAAGGCCACAGGGGCCGAGGCGGTGCACCCGGGCTATGGCTTTTTGAGCGAGAACGAAGACTTTGCCAAGGCCTGTGCCGCAGCGGGTCTGGTGTTCATCGGCCCGCCTGCATCGGCCATTTTGGCGATGGGCCTCAAAGCCGAATCCAAACGCTTGATGGAATCGGCTGGTGTGCCCTTGGTGCCCGGTTACCACGGGGCTGACCAGGACCCGGCTTTGCTGCAACGCGAAGCCGACCGCATCGGTTACCCGGCCCTGATCAAGGCCAGTGCAGGTGGCGGCGGCAAAGGCATGCGTGTGGTCGACAAGTCCGAAGACTTTGCCGCAGCTCTTGCCAGCTGCAAGCGCGAGGCCATCAACAGCTTTGGCAGTGATGCCGTGCTGATTGAAAAATACGTGCAGCGCCCACGCCACATCGAGATCCAAGTGTTTGGCGACACGCAAGGCAACTGTGTTTATTTGTTTGAGCGTGATTGCTCGGTCCAGCGCCGCCACCAGAAGGTACTCGAAGAAGCTCCGGCCCCCGGCATGACCGAAGCCCTGCGTGCGCAAATGGGCGCAGCGGCGGTGGCGGCGGCCCAAGCGGTGAACTACGTGGGCGCAGGCACGGTGGAGTTCATCGTCGAGCAAACCGCCTACGACCAGCCCGACTCGATGAAGTTCTATTTCATGGAGATGAACACCCGCTTGCAGGTGGAGCATCCTGTCACCGAAGCCATCACCGGTCTGGACCTGGTGGAGTGGCAGCTGCGCGTGGCCAGTGGCGAGCCGCTGCCTTTGGCGCAAGACCAGATCCGGATTCAGGGCCACGCCATCGAAGCGCGCATTTGTGCCGAGAACCCCGACAACAACTTCTTGCCCGCCACCGGCACCTTGCAGGTTTATCGCAAGCCGCAAGCCAGCAGCTTTGAACGCAACACAGTTCGCATCGACGACGGCGTGCGCGAGGGCGACACCATCAGCCCCTTCTACGACTCGATGGTGGCCAAGCTGATCGTGCACGGCGACACCCGCGAGCAGGCGCTGGCGCGCCTGGACACCGCGCTGGCACAGACCCAGATCGTGGGCCTGAACACCAACGTGCAGTTCCTGCGCCATGTGGTGCGCTCGCCCGCATTTGCCAAGGCCCAGCTGGACACTGCGCTGATCCAGCGCGAATCGGCGGTGTTGTTCAAGCAAGATCCGGTGGGTCTGGACGTGGCTGCGGCGGCGGTGATTGCTCATGCACTGCAGGCTGAGGCGGCAGCACAGGGCGACGACCCGTTCAGCTGCAGCGATGGCTGGCAGTCGCATGGCACCACGCGCCGCCGTTTTGAGCTGGAATACGACGGCCAGCCCGTGCGTGCGGTGCTCACCTATGGCCCGCAGCGGTTGTTGCAAGTGGGGGAGGGTGCTCAAGGTGCCCTGCAGTTCACGCCGCAGGGCGATGGTTTGTGGGTGCAGTTCAACGGTGCCCGCATCCACAGCACCGTGCATGCACAGGGCGAGGCTCGCCACGTCTTCACGCCTCAAGGCGCTGCCCGCATCGCCTTGCTCGACCCGCTGGCACACGCCGGTGAGGCCGCGCAAGATGGCGGCCGCCTCACAGCGCCCATGCCTGGCAAGGTGGTGTCATTTGCTGTGAAGGCCGGTGACAAGGTCAAGGCCGGACAGGCCCTGGCGGTGATGGAAGCCATGAAGATGGAACACACCATCGCTGCCCCGCACGACGGCACGGTGGCCGAACTGCTCTATGCCCCCGGTGACCAAGTCACCGAAGGTGCCGAGCTGCTCAAGTTGTCTGCTTGAGGTGTTGTAGGTCGCAGCTTCAGCTCCGACGGTGTGCGCTTCACAAAGCCGCATGTCGGGGCTGAAGCCACCGACCTACACAGTCCAGGCAAACCTCAGCGACAACGCTGACTTGGCCTTGCTGACAGAATCTGCACATGAACATCACGATCTGTTTTGACAAGTTGCCCCCTGAGCCTTGGGTGCAGGGCGTGCAGACGGCGTTTCCCGAGGCCCATGTCTCGGTCTGGACGCCCGGCGCACCGCAGGCCGACCACGGCATCGTCTGGGCCCCTCCTCAGCAGTTCATTGACGAGCAGCGGGGCTTGCAAACCCTGTTCAACATCGGTGCCGGGGTGGATGCTTTGCTGCAGTTGAAGCTGCCCGCCAGCCTGAAGGTGGTTCGACTGGACGATGCGGGCATGTCGGTGCAGATGGCCGAATACGTGTGCCATGCCGTGATTCGCCACTTCCGCGAATTCGATGGTTACGACGCCGACACCCGGGCAGGCAAATGGTCATACCGCAAGCCGCGCAGCCGCGCTGACTTTGCGGTGGGTGTGATGGGCCTGGGTGTGCTGGGTGAGCGGGTGGCCAAGGCTCTGCAGGTGTTTGAGTTTCCGGTCAACGGTTACAGCCGCAGCGTCAAAAACCTGCCAGGCATCCGCTGCTTCAGCGGGGCACAAGGCTTGCCCGAGTTTCTGGCGGCCACGCGGGTGCTGGTGAACCTGATGCCCCTCACGCCCGAGACCGAAAACATCCTGAACCGCACCACGCTGTCGCAGCTGCAGCAGGGCGGTTATGTGATCAACGTGGCCCGGGGCAAGCACCTGGTCGATGACGACCTGATCGCCCTGATCGACGGCGGCCACCTGGCCGGGGCCACACTCGACGTGTTCCGCACCGAGCCCTTGCCTGCCAAACACCCGTTCTGGCATCACCCCCAAATCACGGTGACGCCACATACATCAGCCCGCACCCTGCGCGAAGAAAGCATCGCGCAAATCGTGGGCAAAATTCAGGCCTTGCAGCGCGGCGAAGCGATCAAGGGTGTGGTCGATCCCCAGCGCGGTTATTGAAAGTTGTTCATGTCATTGCCCTCACGCGTTCAGCTCATCGACGTTGGCCCCCGCGACGGCCTGCAAAACGAAAAGCAACCGGTGCCTGCCTCGGTCAAGATCGAGCTGGTGCACCGCCTGCAAGCCGCAGGCCTGACCGAGATCGAGGTCACCAGCTTTGTCAGCCCCAAGTGGGTGCCCCAGATGGCCGACAACGCCGAGGTGATGGCGGGCATCCAGCGCCAGAGCGGGGTGCGCTATTCGGTGCTCACGCCCAATCTGCAAGGCTTTGAAGCCGCCCTCAAAACGCAGCCCGACGAGATCGTGGTGTTTGGCGCGGCCAGCGAAGCCTTCAGTCAGAAGAACATCAACTGCTCGATTGCCGAGAGCATCGACCGCTTTGCGCCAGTGGTGCAGGCTGCGCTGGCCGCAGGCATCGCGGTGCGCGGTGCCATGAGCTGCACGGTGGGCTGCCCTTATGAGGGCGACATTGCGCCCGAGCGCGTGGCCTATCTGGCGGGCCTGATGAAGCAGATCGGGGTGCAGCGCGTGGATGTGGCCGACACGATTGGCGTGGGCACCCCGCTCAAGGTCCAAAAAGCCATCGAGGCCACCTTGCAACATTTTGATGTGGCCCACATCTCCGGGCATTTTCATGACACGTATGGGCAGGCGCTGTCTAATACGCATGCGGCCTTGCAGATGGGGGTGTGGAATTTCCAGTCGTCGGTGGCGGGCCTGGGGGGGTGCCCTTATGCCAAAGGTGCGACCGGCAACGTGGCCACCGAAGACGTCGTTTACCTTTTGCACGGCATGGGCATAGAGACCGGCATTGCTCTGGACCAGTTGGTCGATGCGGGTGTGTTCATCAGCGATTTCCTGGGCCGCAAAAGCCAGTCGCGTGTGGCCACGGCCCTCCTCAACAAGCGGGCGGGCTGAGGCATGTGCGGATCAGAACTCCATGCCTTGCCTGAGGGCGTGCAGCGCGTGGCGCGTGCCTTGCATGATGCGGCCCACCCGCATGCCCCACTCATGCTGGATGGTGCCGCCCGCACTGCGCAAGAGGCCGCCGATGGTCTGGGCGTGCAGCTGGGCCAGATCGCCAAGAGCGTGATCTTCAAACGCAAACAAGACGGCGTGGCTGTGCTGGTGGTGGCTTCAGGCGACCGCCGGGTGGACGAAAAAAAAGTCTCGGCCCTGGTGGGCAAGATTGGCCGCGCCGATGCCGAGTTTGTGAAGGCGCAAACAGGCTTCACCATTGGTGGCGTCTCGCCTGTGGCGCACCTGAACCCGCCTGTGACCTTGCTGGACCAGGATCTGTGGCGTTTTGACGAAGTCTGGGCGGCGGCGGGTCACCCGCATGGGGTGTTTCGCTTGCAGCCCGAAGACCTCAAGCGCCTGACGGGGGCGCCCGTGGTCGACGTGGCCCAAACCGCTGAATCTGGCGAGGCCGTGGCATGAACCGGCACTGGATCAAGCTGGCCGAACGTGCTGCGCAGGTGCAGGCTGCACCCGTGCCGACCGCATCCCATTCCGTGCCGTCGCCTTGCGTGTCGGTGTGCGTGATGCACCCGCAAACCGGCTGGTGCGAAGGCTGCATGCGCAGCTTGGCCGAAATTGGCGACTGGAGCCGTGCCAGTGATGAAACCAAGCGCCAGATTTGGCAACAGTTGCCGGGGCGTTTGTTGCAGCGCCAGGCGCTGGATCGTTGATTGTCCTTCCCCGCATGTTGGAGTTCTCCCATGAAAACCATCCACTTTTATCTGGACTTCATCTCGCCCTACGCCTGGCTGGCATTTGACGCTTTGCCTCAGGCGCTGCAAGGCATCAGCCACCGGGTGGTCTACAAGCCGGTGGTGTTCGGGGCCATGCTCAAGCACCACGGCCAATTGGGGCCAGCCGAAATCGCGGCCAAACGCGACTGGACCTATCGGCAAGTGCAGTGGCAGGCCCGTGCGCAAGGCACCCCTTTGCAATTGCCCGCCAGCCACCCGTTCAATTCACTGGCTTTGCTGCGTCTGGCCACGGCATGTGATGCCGCTGGCGAGCCCAACCGCTGGGTGTGCGAAAAGCTGTTTCGTCACGTGTGGTGCAGCGGGCAGGATGCGGTCGACCCGTTGCGCCTGGCCACGCTCACAGCCGAATTGGCCCCGCAGGCCGATCCGCAAAGCGCCGAGGTCAAAGCCCGGCTGAAGGCCCACACCGACGAAGCCTTGGCCCTGAATCTGTTTGGTGTGCCCAGCATGGTGGTTGATGGTCAGGTGTTCTGGGGCAACGACGCCTTGCCCATGCTGCGGGCCTGCCTGCTGGGCGATGCGTGGTTCCAGTCACCCGAATGGACGGGCGTGTCGGCGGTGCCGGTGGGTGTGCAGCGCAAAACGGCCTGACACGCTGCTGCGTGGTCAGAGGGTGACCACGCCCTGGATGCAGCCCACCACACCACCGCCCACCCAGACCTGGCCATGGGCATCTTGTGACAAAAACACCTGTCCGGCGCGCCCCAGCATCGTGCCCTGGCGGGCGCTGTAGGTCGCAGGCAGATGGCCTTCGGCGATCAGCCACTGCGCCAGCGACGCGTTCAGGCTGCCGGTGACCGGGTCTTCGGCCACGCCCACGGGGGCGGCGAAGGCGCGCACTTCCAGGTCGGTCGGGTCGTTGGCCATGCGGGGGCTGGATGCCGAGAAAGCCCGCGCCTCGCGGTTGGCGCGGCGGATCAGGCTGCGGTCTGGCGTTTGCCGTTTTGCCGCCACGCCCACTTTCGTACCCAGTTTTTTCAGGGCCGCATGGTCAGGCTCCAGGGCGAGTACCGTGTCCACATCGTTCAGCAACAGGCCCAGCCAGTGCGGGCCGTTGTTGAGGTGTTGCGTGGCGATGACTTCTGACGCATCCAGTCCCAAAGCGGTCAGCACCGGGGCGAGGTCTTCGGCCGAGATATCCGAGCGGTTCAGTGGAGGTGCGGCAAAAGCCCAGCGCTCACCCAGCTGCTTCAAAGTCACCAGACCCACGCCACACTCCTGCACCAGCTGACCGCTTTGCCGGGGCTGACCGCCAGTGCTCAGCCAGGCGTGGGCCGTGCCCAGCGTGGGGTGGCCCGCAAAGGGCAACTCGGCACCGGGCGTGAAGATGCGCACGCGGTAGTCGGCCCCGCCCGCAGCCCCTTCGGGCGTGGGCGGCAGCACAAAGGTGGTTTCGCTCAGCTGCGTCCAGGCGGCAAAGGCTTGCATTTGCGAGTCACTCAAGCCCGTGCCGTCGAGCACCACGGCCAGCGGGTTGCCCAGAAAGGCGGTGTCGGTGAAGACGTCGACTTGTTGGTAGGCGCGGGGTCTCATGCGGCGTGTCCTGTCAGAGCGTGCAGTGTGGTTCAGAGCGATTCGCGGATGGCCGCAGCCAGCGCGGCCATGCCGGTGTTGATCTGGTCCACGGTGGCGGTGACAAACGACAGGCGCAGGGTGTTTTCGTTGGCGGGTCCGGCGTAAAACGCCGAGCCGGGCACAAAGGCCACGCCTTTTTCGACCGCTTTGTCCAGCAGGGGAATGGCTTTGAGGCCCTGGGGCAGTTGCACCCACAGGAACATGCCGCCCACCGGGCGGTTCCAGGAGAGGCCCAGTCCCGTCATCTCGCGGTCGAGCGCGGCCAGCATGGCGTTGCATTGTTGCTTATAGAGTGCGCGGATGGTGGGCACATGGCGGTCGATGAAGCCGTCTTTGAGCACTTCGGCCACCACGCGCTGGTTGAAGCTGGGGGTGTGCAGGTCGGCCGCCTGTTTGGCTTGCAAGAGCTTGGGGTAGAGCGCTTTGGGGGCCACCAAATAGCCCAGGCGCAGACCGGGGGCCAGGATTTTGGAAAACGAGCCCAGATAAACGCTGCCTTCGGGGTGGCGTGAACTCAGCGATGGGGCGGGTTGTTCGTCAAACCACAGGTCGCCGTAGGGGTTGTCTTCGATGATGGGCAAGCCCGTGTCGATGGCCACCTGCGCCACGGCGGCGCGGCGTTCTTCGGTCATGGTGCGGCCGGTGGGGTTTTGGAAGTTGGGCAGCAAATACACAAAGCGGGCTTTGTCGGCCCCGGTGCCGACTTTGGCGCGCAGGTCGGCTGGGTCCACGCCGTGGTCGTCGCTGTTGACCGACACGGCGACAGGCTCCATGGGCGTGAAAGCTTGCAGTGCGCCCAGGTAGGTGGGGGTCTCCACCAGGATGCGGCTGCCTGCATCGATCAGAATTTTGGCCAGCAGGTCCAGGCCTTGCTGGCTGCCGGTGGTGATGAGCACCTGGTCGGGGCTCACATGCATGCCTTGCTTGAGCAGGTCTTGCGCGACCCACTCGCGCAGGGGGGCATAGCCTTCGCTGGCGGCGTATTGCAAGGCAGCCTGACCGTCCTGGCTCAACACGCGTTCGCTGGCAGCACGCATCTCTTCTATGGGAAAGGTTTTGGGCGAAGGCAGGCCACCGGCAAAGCTGATGATGCCGGGCTTTTCAGTGACCTTGAGGATCTCGCGGATCACCGAGGGGTTCATCTTGTCGGCGCGTTGGGCCAGGTTCCAGTTCATGAATTGCTCCTAAAAAGTTTCTATCGAGAGTCTGGGGCCGGTGCCGGGGTGTTGGCCATGCGCCGCCCCATGAAGACGGTGAGCACGACCAGCAGGGCAAATCCCAGCGTCATGGCATCCAGCGATTCTCCCAGCAAAGGGACGGCGGCCAGGATGCTGATGAAAGGTTGCAGCAACTGAATCTGGCTGACCCGCAGGGGCCCGCCCAGCGACAGGCCACGGAACCAGGCGAAAAACCCGGCCCACATGGAAAAAACACCGACATACAGCAGGGCCAGCCACGCGGATGTGGCGATTGGCTGGCTGGGCCAAGTGAGCCAGGCACCGGGCAAGGTGATGGGCAGCGCCATGACGCAGACCCAGCTGATGACTTTTTCGGCCCCCATGCGGGCCGTGACTTGGGCCCCACCCACATAGCCCAGCGAGGCGGCCACCACTGCGCCGAGCAGCAAGGTGTCTGCCCAGGTCAGGCCAAACCCGTGCCCCAGTTGGTGCGCTCGCAGCACGCTGTAGACCGCCACCAGGGCGCTGCCCAAACCGGCAAATACCCAAAACCCCAGGCGTGCCCGCTGGTGCATCAGCCATGCGGCAACCGCTGCAGTGGCCAGCGGCAGCAAGGCGGTGATGACGGCGGCGTGGCTGGCCGTGACGTGCCGCAGGGCCCAGCCCAGCAGCAAGGGGTAACCAATGGCGTTGCCCACCAGCGACAGCAGCAGTGGGCCGCGCTGCGACAGTTGGGGTAAGGGGGGCCGGGTGATGAGCAAATAGGCGATGGACAGGCCGCCCGCCAACGCGCCACGCCCGAAGGTGACAAACCAAGGAGAGAGTTGTGGGGTCTCTGCTGTGCCGGTGGCCAGTCGTGTCATGGGCAGTGTGAGTGCAAAGATCAGCACGCCCAGCAGGCCCAGCCACAGGCCCCGGGTTTCAGGTGGCAGGTGTTTCATGGGTAAACGCCTTGACCCAGCAGGAGCCACGCCACTGTGGCCATCAATGCCCCGGCCATGCAGCGGTTGAACACCAGCATGCGCTGGCCGTGAGCCAGCCAGTGCCGCAGCAGTGAGCCTGCGAGTGCATAGCTCAGGTTGCTGGCGAAACCATAAGCCACCATGATGGGCAGCAGCACCAGCGTGCGCTCGGCAGCGTCAGGTCGCCCGGCGATCCACCCGGCCACGATGGCCAGGGCCAGCATCCAGGCTTTGATGTTGAGAAATTGAAGGCCCACCCCTTGCAGGAAGCCCACATGCAATGGCGCATTGTCGGTTTGCTGCAAGGTGCCGCTGCCCCACAGGCGCCGTGCCAGCCACAACAGGTAACCATTGCCCAGGACCACGATGCCCCAACGCAGCGGTGGCCAGGCCACAACCAGGCTGCCCAGGCCGGTGGCGCACAAGGACAGCAGCAGACCCCAGCCCACTGGGACCGCGCACACAAAGTGCATGGCGCGCCTCAGGCCATGGTTGGCGGCCAGGGCGGTCGACAAGGTGGTGTTGGGTCCAGGCGTGAAGCTGCTCACGGTGGCCAGCACCAGCAGGGCACTGAGTTCGGCGGAGGTCATGCCCTTGAATGTAGTGTCGAAAAAAGTACAGTATCAATACAGTTTATGAGATCATTTTGGAAACTGTATTGCTGATACTTGCAGCACACCTCTCGAAAGTGCCTCATGTCTTTGCTCAGTCGCGAATCCCGCCAGCCCCTGACCGAGCAGCTGGCCCAGCGTTTCATTGTTCGCATGCGTGACCAGTTGCTGGTACCGGGTACCCGCCTGCCATCGGTGCGGCAATGCGCGCAGATGCATGGCGTGAGTGCGTCCACGGTGGTGGCGGCTTACGACTGGCTGGTGGCCCAAGGCTGGGTCGAAGCACGGCCGCACCGTGGTTTTTATGTGCGTGAACGGGCTTTGCGGGCGGCAGTGGCAAGCGGGCGTGCTTTGCCGGATGCGCGTGCGAAACCGCCGCCGGTGAATGCGTCGAGTTTGATCCGGGGCATGTTCCATCAACCCAGTGCCGTGCCGCAGCCGGGCATGGGGGTGTTGCCACCGGATTGGCTGGATGCTGAGTTCTTGGTGGCCGCATTGCGCAAAGTGGTTGCCAGCCCGGTCATGCGTGAGGCGTCGTTGCGCTATGGCGAGCCGCAGGGTGATTCCGAATTGCGCGAGGCCTTGTCGGTCAAGTTGGCTGGCATGGGTCTGGCGGTGGGGGCTGGGCAGTTGATCACCACGGTGGGTGCGACGCATGCGCTGGACATCATCAGCCGAACCTTGCTGCGCCCGGGGGATTGCGTGATGGTCGAGGAGCCGGGTTGGGCCATTGAATTTGCCCGTCTGCAAAACCTGGGGGTGCGCATTTTGCCTGTGCCTCGGCTGGAGAGTGGACCAGATCTGGCGGTGGTGGAGCGGTATGCCCAGACGCATGCACCCAAGATGATGGTGAGTGTGTCAGTGTTCCATAACCCGACGGGTTATGGTTTGGCCATGCCTTGTGCCCACCAGTTGGTTAATCTGGCGCACCGCTATAACTTCCATGTGGTGGAGGATGACACGTATGGGCACATGGCCCCGGCACACGCGGTGCGCTTGTCGGTGCTGGATGGCCTGAACAAGACCATTTATGTCAGTGGGTTTGCCAAGGTTTTGGCACCCAGTTGGCGGGTCGGCTACATGGCTGTGCCGGGCGATTTGAAGGAATCGTTTCTGGACACCAAGTTGTTGTCGACGCTGACCACGCCGGTGTTGTTCGAGAAGGCGCTCGCGTTGTGCCTGTCGCAGGGCGCGATCCGCCGCCACACCGAGCGGTTGTCGCAGATGCTGGACGGAGCCCGTGGCCGCAGTGTGAAACTGGCGCTGGCGCATGGCTGCCGGTTTGTGGCGCCGCCGCAGGGTTTGTTTGGTTGGGTGGATGCAGGGGTGGACACCGATGCGTTGGCTTTGCGGATGCACGACGCCGGGTATTTGCTGGCCCCGGGGTCGTTGTTCCATGCCGATCGGCGTCCAGGCACCCTCATGCGCGTGAACTTCGCGACCACGCAGGAGGACGCTTTTTGGCTGGCTTTGGCCCAGATGCGTGAGCACTTGCGCTGATTTGCCTGCGTCAGCGTGCCGAGAGGGCTTCCCAACGTTCCAGTGCATTCATCAGCAGGTCATCGATTTCTGCGTCACGTTTGAACAGCTGTTGTGCCAGCCCGGCATCACGTTGGTAGATGCTGCCATCGGCCAGTTGGGTGCGGGCATCGGCCTGCTCTTTTTCGAGTGATTCGATCAAGGCGGGCAGGCCTTCCAGTTCGCGTTGCTCTTTGTAGCTGAGCTTGCGAGCGGGTGCTGCTGTGGGCGCGCCGGGGGCGGGTGTGGCGGTTGCGACAGGCAGCGGCATGGGGGTGCTGCGCTGCGTTGCTTGTGCGGCAATGGCTTGGGCTCGCTGAGACTGGGTCAGCCAGTCTTGCACCGAGCCTTCGTATTCGCGCCAGAAACCTGGCTGGTCCGGTGCGCTTTCGCAGGCGATGATGCCGGTGACCACGTTGTCCATGAAGGCGCGGTCGTGGCTGACCAGAAAGACTGTCCCTTCGTAGGTTTGCAGCAATTCTTCGAGCAGCTCCAGGGTTTCAATGTCCAGGTCGTTGGTGGGTTCGTCCAGCACCAGCACGTTGGCCGGGCGGGCAAACAAACGGGCCAGCAAGAGCCGGTTGCGTTCGCCTCCGGACAGGGAACGAACGGGGGAGTTGGCCCGCGCGGGCGAGAACAGAAAATCGCCCAGATAGCTTTTGACGTGCTGGCGCTTGTTGCCGATTTCGATCCACTCACTGCCCGGGCTGATGAAGTCTTCCAGAGTGGCGTTCAGGTCCAGTGCATCGCGCATCTGGTCAAAGTAAGCGACTTCGAGTTTGGTGCCACGCCGCACCTGGCCACTGTCCGGTTCCAGTTCGCCCAAAATCAGTTTGAGCAAAGTGGTCTTGCCTGCGCCGTTGGGGCCCAGCAAGCCGATCTTGTCGCCACGCAGCAAGGTGCCGGTGAATTTTTCTATCACCGTGCGAACGGTGCCGTCCGGCTGGGTGAAGCTTTTGCTCACCTCGGTCAGCTCGGCCACCAGCTTGCCGCTGGGCACGCCCGAGGCGACTTCCATCTTGACGTTGCCCACTTTTTCGCGCCGTGCAGCGCGTTCGCTGCGCAGGTTTTGCAACCGCGTGATGCGGCTTTGGCTGCGGGTTCGGCGCGCTTCTACGCCTTTGCGAATCCAGATCTCTTCCTGAGCCAGCAGCTTGTCGGCCTTGGCTTGAATGACAGCTTCCTGTGCCAGTTGCTCTTCTTTCTGAATCTGGTACTGGGCATAGTTGCCGGGGTAGGGGCGCAGTTTTCCTCGGTCCAACTCCACGATGCGGGTCGCAATACGGTCCAGAAATGCCCGGTCGTGGGTGATGGCGATCACGCTGCCCTTGAAATCAATCAACAGGTCTTCAAGCCAGGTGATGGCGTTCAAGTCCAGGTGGTTGGTGGGTTCATCCAGCAACAGCACGTCGGGACGGGTTACCAAGGCTTGTGCGAGGGCCACACGCTTTCGCATCCCTCCTGAGAGCGATTGCACCACTGCTCTGGGGTTCAATTGAAGGCGTTGCAGAGTTTCATCGACCCGTTGCTCCCAGCCCCAGCCGTCCATCGCTTCGATTTGACTTTGCAGTCGATCCAGATCGCCACGGCTGTGTGTGTAGTCTTCAATCCATTGCACGACTTCAGACAGGCCCTCCTGCACCGCTTCAAAGATGGTGTGCTCGGGCTGGAGAATGGGTTCCTGCGCGACATAGGCAATCCGCACGCCTTGCTGGATATGCAAGGAACCATCATCTGGTCGTTCCATCCCGCCCAATATTTTGAGAAGCGACGACTTGCCAGTGCCGTTGCGGCCGATCAAGCCAATTCGTTCTGATGTCTCAAGAGAAAAGTCCGCATGATCCAGGAGGGCGACGTGACCAAAGGCCAGCGAAGCGTTCAAGAGTGTGAGTAAAGCCATGAATCCATTATCCGGGCCATCTGGGCAAAATTTGGATGAACTTTTGCGAATAATCAAATCCATGCCAAAAGTTGTGTCATAATCGAGGGCTTCGCTGCACACAGCAAGACCTTTTGAAAGGCTTCTTTTTGCGCGAAGGTTGAGTGAGGCAATGATCTTGATCTGATCAAGAAAATTTTCAAAAACTTGACGCGGCGCTCAAATCGCTGCTATAATTCAAGGCTTCGCTGATCGCGGCGAGGTAAGCGGGGTGGCAAAAGTTGCCTTGGTTCTTTAAAAATATACAGCCGATAAGCGTGGGCGTTTGATGGTGATTGCCAAGTTCTTCGGAACTTAGCTTTAATTAGCTAACAAACGCTCATG
>Ga0228701_1001664_pt1 | contig 14646 bp, 11 predicted proteins | sample McNCre117_Aug_MG_2_FD_178017 | JGI IMG/M metagenome (GOLD analysis project Ga0228701, IMG submission 178017) | Freshwater microbial communities from McNutts Creek, Athens, Georgia, United States - 11-17_Aug_MG | ecosystem: Environmental > Aquatic > Freshwater > Creek | place: USA: Georgia...
GAACTCGGCGAAGGTCTCTTTTCCTTCCGCGGTCACCATCGACGAGCTCATCGCTGCAGTTTCGAAGACGGGATACAGCGCCTCGGTTCCCGAAGCCGGCAACAGCATCAGCTCCCGCGCTGGTCACGTGCACTCCGCCGGGCGCATCCCCATTTCGACTCGACTGATTGTTGCCGTGGTGCTCACCGTGCCACTCACCATCATCGCCATGGTCATGCCCTGGCAGTTCCCGGGGTGGCCGTGGGTTGCTTTCGCTCTCGCGACCCCGGTCGTGTTCTTCTCGGGATGGCCGTTCCATCGCGCCACCTTCATCAACCTGCGCCACGGTCAGCTGACCATGGACACGCTCATTACGCTCGGCACGGCCGCCGCGTACGGCTGGTCGATTTACGCCCTCATTGCGGATGCTCAAATGGGCATGCAGATGACTGACTCGTACTTCGAAGTCGCCGCTGGCGTGACCACCTTCATCTTGTTGGGGCGCTGGCTCGAAGACCGATCGAAGCGTTCGGCCGGTGAAGCACTTCGCGCGCTGGGTGCCATGCAGCCCTCGACCGTCGCCGCGCTGGTCGACGGTGTTGAGACGCGCCTCGAATTAGCCAATCTCACGGTCGGCACGCTCATCGTGGTCAAGCCGGGGGAGCGCATCGCCGCCGACGGACGCATTGTTGAAGGCCGTGCCGCCATTGACGAATCGGCGATCACGGGCGAGAGCATGCCGCGGGAACACGGAGTGGGCGACCCGGTAACCGCGGCAACGCTTGTGCTCGACGGTCGACTTTTGATTCTTGCAACGCAGGTGGGTGCCGACACGCGCTTGGCCCAGCTCACCCAGCTGGTTGAAGACGCCCAGCTACACAAGTCCAGCGTGCAACGCCTCGCCGACCGCATCTCGGGGGTGTTCGTGCCAATTGTTGTGGGCATTGCTGTGCTGACCTTCCTCGCCTGGTGGCTGGCGACGGGCGATGTCGCCCACGCCGTGATGACCGCCGTCGCAGTTCTCGTCATCGCGTGCCCGTGCGCGCTGGGTCTGGCCACACCCGTGGCGCTCATGGTCGGCACCGGTCGCGCCGCACGCATGGGAATTGTTATTCAAGGTGCTCCGGTGATCGAGCGCTCGGCCAAGCTCGACACGATTCTTCTCGACAAGACCGGAACCGTGACGAGCGGTCAGATGACCGTGCTCGAGGTCATCACCGCGGTGGGCACCGACGAGCTCGAGGTGCTCAAGCGTGTGGGTTCCGTGGAACGCCTGTCAGAGCATCCCACCGCCCGCGCCATCGCCAACGAGTTTGAACGCCGTCACTTGCACGCCGACCACCTGGTCACCGATTTCAAGTCGGTGTCGGGTCAGGGCGTTCAGGCGAAGGTTGGTGACGAGCTTGTCGTCATCGGCACAGAAGGCTGGATGCGCACCCACGACCTCATCATTTCTGCAGACCAGCGTGAACGACTCGATCGTTCGCGTGCCGAGGGTTACACGGTGATACTCGCGGGTTGGAACGGTTTCACGCGCGCGCTCATTCTCGTGGCCGACGCGGTGAAGGATGACTCGCGCGAAGCCATCGCCCGTCTCAAGTCGCTCGGCCTGGAGCCCATCATGCTCACCGGCGACCACGAAGACGTGGCCACGCGCGTTGGTGTCTCGGTAGGCATCGCCCGCGTGATTGCCGGGGCGACTCCCGAGAGCAAACTCGCCGTCGTGCGCGATCTGCAGGCTGCGGGCAAGAACGTCGCCATGGTCGGCGACGGCGTGAATGATGCCGCCGCACTCGCTCAGGCAGACATGGGTCTCGCGATGGGAACCGGCACAGATGTTGCCATCGCCGCGAGCGACATCACGCTCATGCGTGGCACGCTCAGCGCGGTGGCCGATGCTCTACAGATTTCGCGCCGCACGCTGGGCATCATTCGCGGCAACCTGTTCTGGGCTTTTGCCTACAACGTTGCTGCGATTCCGCTCGCCGCGTTCGGTTTGGCGAACCCGATGATCGCGGGTGGGGCGATGGCCTTCTCGAGCGTGTTCGTGGTGCTGAACTCTCTCAGGCTGCGCGCATACACGCCCCACTAAACTCGAAACGATGAACGCTCGTACCCCCTCCAAAACGTATCGCCCGCGCGGCGGTGGCCCCGAGTTCTTTCGCGTGGGTCTGGTGCCGGGCTTTCTGTGTTCGGCCGCCATTCTGGGTGGCATGTTGCTGCACGAGACCGAGTGGTTCATCACCATTCGATTCGCCGTCGCGATTCTCGCGGCGATTCTCATCGTCTTTTTGTTCCAAGGTCGCAAGACCCACCTGCCCAAGTGGACCTGGATTACCTGGGTTCTCATTCCGTTGCTCGGCGCGACCGTCGTTCTCTACAACCCGGTGAACGACCTCACCGCCGGATGGCACGGGCAAGCCTGGATGGTCACCGAGGTCGTTGCTGCTGCGGTTGCCGCTTTTGCCGCTCTGTTCATCAAGACAGCAGCCCCCACAAACTAGCGCTACACTTTAACCAGCAACACGCTCGTTTTACGGTTGTCGCCCTTGTTTGAAAACAGGATGCGCGAAAGCCACCAGGGCGCTGGCGCTTAGTAATTCGCTACAAGGGGAGACATTTTGTCACGCTCCGGCTCACGCCGTAATGCCCTGGACAACTCAGGGCTCATTCCGATTCTCGCGCGCAAAGTTCGCGAGGTAGAGGCTAAAGCAGCCACCGGAAAGAAGGTTGGCCCGACCAACCGCACCAAGTTTCAGGTAATCGCGTTCCTGGTGCGCGAAGAGCGCGCACGCATCAAGTCAGATGCAGCGCTCGGCGACCGCGATCGCGCCGAACAGATCAAGCGCCTTGATGGCGTGGCGACGATTCTGGCCAAGACCGCTGCTCGCGACACCTCGCTGATTTCACTCCTCGAGGTGGATCACGCCGCCAGCCCGGTCGCTCAGAAGATGCGCCGCGACTGGCTGCTCGAATCGGGCGCCGAGGTTGCGGCCGAAGACCTCATCATCACCACCGAGAAGACCAAGCACGAAGTTGAGCTTGCTCCGGCCCTCGCCGAGAAGCAGGTGCTGCCGGTTTCGGTCAAGGCGCGTCTGCGCTCGAACCCGTTCCAAGCCCCGGTCTTTGGCAATGGTCACGACTCTGCGCCCCTGGTTCGTCTGGCAAGCTGGGAGCTACTGAGCCCGCTGTTCAAGTCATTCGAGACCGGCGCCGGCGGAGGCTCGGCGTGCATGCCGATGCCCGCGGTTCCGCGTTTTGACCGTTACTCGCCCAAGAACCTCGAGCTCATGCCGCACCAGGTGCAGTTCATCGAGAGCGTACGCAACGGCCACCGCACCTTCTTGCTCGCCGACGAGCCTGGTCTGGGTAAAACCGCACAATCACTCATCGCTGCTTCGGTGGCCGGTGCGTTCCCGTTGCTCGCGGTTGTGCCGAACGTGGTCAAGATGAACTGGGCTCGCGAGGTCGAGCGTTGGATTCCGGGTCGCCGCGCCACGGTCATCCACGGTGATGGTGCCGATGTTGACGCGTTCGCCGATGTCTTCGTCGTGAACTACGAAGTTCTCGATCGCCACCTCGGTTGGCTTAGCCAGCTCGGGTTCAAGGGCATGGTCGTCGACGAAGCACACTTCATCAAGAACCTCGGTTCGCAACGCTCCAAGCACGTGCTCGCGCTCGGCAAAGAAATCGTCGAGAACGCGCCCGACCACAACCCGCTGCGCATCGCGCTCACCGGAACCCCGCTGATCAACGACATCGATGACTTCCGAGCCATCTGGATGTTCTTGGGCTGGATTGACGGCGACAAGCCGTCAGCCGAGCTCTTGCGCCGCCTCGAGGCGAACGGTCTCACTCCGGCGGACAAGGACTTCTACCCAGCCGCGCGTGAGTCGGTCATCGACATGGGCATCGTGCGTCGCCGCAAGATTGATGTTGCGCGTGACCTCCCGGCCAAGCGCGTAGTTGACCTGCCGGTTGAGCTGGACGATGAACTTGGTGCGAGCATCCGCGCTGCTGAGGCCGAGCTGGCGCGCCGTTTGGTGACGCGCTTCGAGCGTCTGTCGACAAACACAGCGTTCCGCGGGTCGACCGCCGACCTCATTCGCACGGTTGCTCAACAAGAGATTGACGAATCCAAGAACCAGAAGACCGGCGACAACATCTTCACGATGGTGCGCAAGATCGGTCAGGCCAAGGCTGGGCTCGCCAGCGATTACGCCGCTCAGTTGGTTCGCTCGGTTGGCAAGGTGGTGTTCTTCGCCAAGCACATCGACGTGATGGACCAGGCGGAGAAGGCGTTCGCCGCTCAAGGCATTTCTTACGTCTCCATTCGTGGTGACCAGTCCACCCCGGCTCGTCAGCAAGCCATCGACTCCTTCAACAAGGACGAGAACGTGCACGTTGCCGTCTGTTCGCTGACCGCGGCCGGCGTGGGCGTGAACCTGCAGGCTTCGTCGAACGTGGTGCTCGCCGAGCTCTCCTGGACGTCGGCCGAACAGACCCAGGCCATCGACCGCGTGCACCGCATCGGTCAGGAAATGCCGGTAACTGCGTGGCGTATCGTGGCAGCCCAAACGCTGGATGCCAAGATCGCCGAACTCATCGACTCGAAGCAGGGGCTTGCCGCTCGTGCACTCGAGGGCGAAGCATTCGACCCGACCTCGCAAGACAGCGTTCAGCTCGAGGCTCTGATCGACATTCTTACCCGCGCGCTCAACCTGTAAACCTAGACTGGGTGCATGACCCCAGCGCCAGACATGAGCCTCGCCCACGCCATGATGGAGCGGGTTGATCTCGACGCGGGGCTTCCTGCTTCGGCCATCCTCAGCACCGTTGATGTGGGTTCGGTCTCGCTCGCCGTAGCCGACATGCCCGCGTCGGGCACGCAGCGTGGGGTGGCTTTGATGATTCCCGGATTCACTAGCTCACGCTCTACCTTCTATCCGCTCTTCCAAATGCTGGCCGATCAAGGTTTTCGAGTCGTGTCGTTCTCGCAGCGTGGTCAGCCCGGTTCCACCGGCGGTGACGCGACGAGCGACTACTCGCTGCCGGCGCTCGGGTCAGACGTGCACAAACTTGCGGATGCGCTGGAGCTCGGCTCGAACATCCACTTGCTCGGTCACAGTTTCGGCGGGGTTGTCGGAATCGAAACGGTTGTGCAGAACCCGGCGCGCTTCGCGAGCTTCACGATGTGGAACTCGGGCCCCGACTCGCTCGGCGAACCGATTCGGCAGTCGATCGGTGCCGTGCAGGCCTACGGTGCTCGCGGCCTGTGGCTGGGGGAGGCGCAGATGGCCGGGCTCGACCCCAACTCTGATCTCACTGGTGAGCTCGATGAGATGCAAGCCTTCCGCTACACCCGTTTGATGTTGACCAACCCCGCCCAACTCGAAGCCGGCCTCACTCACCTTTACGAACACCGTGATCGCTCGAGCGAGCTCAGGGACGCCGGCCTCCCGATGCTGATTAGCCATGGCGCGAATGATGATGCCTGGCCGATTGAATCCCAGCGTTTGTTCGCGCAGCGACTCGACGCCGACTACTGGGTGGTGGCCAACGCCGGGCACTCCGCACACGCTGATCGCCCAGAGACGAGCGCCGCGCTGCTCGGTGCGTTCTGGTCGACCCTCGCCTAGAGGCTTCGCAAGGTGAACACTCGGTAAACAATGGCTTAACCGGGCGTTTCTGTTAACCTTCGCTGGGTTAACTGAGTGAGCTTCGGCAGCCACTGCGGTGTGCCATTGAGCAGAGACGTAAGGAAGATCATGGCAGACAAGAAGAAAGCCGCCGCCGACAAGAAGAAAAAGGCCACCCTGGACAAGGCCTTGAACAAAGCAACCGCTCGCTTGAGCAAGCTCCCCAAGGCAACTGAGAAGGATGTCAAGAAGGCCGCTGAGAAGGTCGCTAAGAAGGTTTCGAGCGGAGGCAAAGCTTCAAAAAAAGCCGTAAAGAAGGCCGCCTCGACGCTCTCAAAGCAAGTATCCAAGTCCGCCTCGGCGGCAAAAAAGGCGGCAAAAAAGGCCGCGCCTAAGAAGGCTGTTGTAGCGAAGGCGGCTCCTGCGAAGACCGCTCCGAAGCAGGTTGCGACCAAGACTGTCGCTGCCAAGCCGGCGGCCAAGCCAGCTGTTCGTCGTACCACGGTCGTCAAAGCTGTTGCGGGCGCTCCTTCGGCATCGTGGACCGTTGCTCAGCTTCGCGCTGCCGCTCGTGCGCGCAAGCTCTCGGGCTACTCGACCATGAACAAGGCAGCTCTGCTGGAGCTCTTGACCAAGTAGTCGAAGACCAAGTCGATTCCTCGACATCCGTGAGGCCCGCTTTTGCGGGTCTCACGTGCTTAACTGGGCACTTGCGCTCTAGTTTCGATGAGCAGAAACAGGCGCGCCATGCCAAGTTTTCTGTGAATTTGCCCAGTATTCTGACCACAATTCCTGCTCTACCCCTACCTAAAGGAGCGCTTCGTGTCGAACGCGACAAATACGAAGGACGGCGGTTTTCTTGACCGCTTCTTCGAAGTAACAAAGCGTGGCTCAACCATCGGAACTGAGTTCCGTGGCGGTCTCGTTATCTTCATGACGATGGTCTACATCGTCATCCTGAACCCGATCATCCTCGCCTTCAACAAGGACGTTGCGGGCAACTTCATCGGTGGTGCTGCACCGCACCCGGCTGCGATTGCTAGCGCAACCGCACTCACCGCCGGTGTGATGACGCTGCTGTTCGGTCTCGTCGCTCGCCTGCCGTTCGCGCTGGCCGCAGGTCTGGGTATCAACTCGTTCCTCGCCGTGACGATCGTCAAGGGCGTGACCTGGCAGGAGGCCATGGGCCTCGTGGTCATCGACGGTATCATCATCGTCATTTTGGCTGCCACCGGTCTTCGCACCATGATCTTCAACGCGGTTCCGCCAGCGCTCAAGACCGCCATCACCGTGGGTATCGGTCTGTTCATCACCTTCATTGGTCTGGTCGATGGTGGTCTGGTTCGTCGCAACGCTGACGCTGCCAACACGCCAGTGCCGGTCAACTGGGGTGTCGGTGCGAACCACGAGCTGGGTATTCCTACCATGGTCTTCCTGTTCAGCGTTGCGCTCATCGCTGTCCTGATGGCTCTGCGTGTGCGTGCTGCAATCCTCATCGGTCTTGTCGTGAGCACCGTTGTTGCCATCATCCTCGAGGCCACCATGCACATCGGCGGCAAGTTCGTTGACGGCAAGTTCGTTACCCCCTTCGGTTGGGACACCACCATTCCGGGTTGGCCCAAGTCGATCGTGTCGTTGCCTGACCTGAGCACGGTTGGACAGGTCGACCTGTTCGGTTCGTTCGCTCGCCTCGGCTGGCTCGCTGCCATCATGCTCATTTTCACCCTGGTGTTCTCGAACTTCTTCGACGCCATGGGAACGATGACTGGTCTCTCGAAGCAGGCTGGCCTGGCTGACGCTAAGGGCGGCTTCCCCCGTCTGACCAGCGCCCTCATCGTTGAAGGTGCCGGTGCGGTTGCTGGTGGTTACACCTCGACCTCATCGAACACCGTCTACATCGAGAGCGCCTCGGGCATCGCCGGTGGCGCCAAGACCGGTCTGGCTACCTCGTTCACCGGTTTGCTGTTCATTGCGGCTGCGTTCTTCACGCCGCTCACGAGCATTGTTCCGGTTGAGGTTGGTGCCTCGGCTCTGGTTATCGTGGGTTGCCTCATGATGGCTCAGGTTGTCGACATCGACTGGAAGGACTGGTCGATCGCGTTCCCGGCGTTCCTCGCCATCGTGATCATGCCGTTCACCTACTCGATCGCAAACGGTATCGGTGTGGGCTTCATCGCCTACGTCATCGTTCGCGCATTCGCTGGCAAGGCCAAAGAAATTCACCCGCTGCTCTGGATCGTTGCAGCCGGCTTCTTGGTCTACTTCCTGCTTCCCGCGTTCCACCTGAACGCCTAGCAAGAACACACGCGCGAGGGCGGGTCGGTTTTCCGGCCCGCCCTTTCGCGTTGCCCGATAGTGTGAGAAACATGGGCACGAAGCCGATTCACCTCGTCGATGAGTTGCGTGCGGGTCGTGCATCCGTCGATACCGGCGCGACCTGGCGACGTGCCCAGCTCGAAGGCATGCGCCGCATGTTGACCGAACGCGAGGCTGAGTTCGTCGAGGCGCTCCGCGTTGATCTGGGCAAGCATCCGGTCGAGTCAGAGCTCACCGAAATCGGGTTTGTGCTTGCCGAAATTGACCATGCCCTGCGCCGCCTCACCAAGTGGATGCGCCCGCGCCGCTTTCGCGCGCCCCTCGCCCTTGCTCCGGCCAGAGCGAAGCTGTTGCCCGAACCGCTCGGTGTCGTGCTCATCATCGCGCCCTGGAACTACCCAGTGCAGCTGTGTCTCGCGCCCATGATTGGCGCACTCGCCGCTGGGAATGCCCTCGTGCTCAAGCCCAGCGAGGTCGCTCCGGCTACCAGCGCGGCACTGGCCCGCTGGATTCCGGAATACCTCGACGACCGGCTCGTGCGTGTGGTTGAAGGTGCTGTTCCTGAGACCACCGCATTGCTGGCGCAACGCTGGGATCACATTTTCTACACCGGTAATGAGTCGGTGGCTCGGGTGATTGCTGATGCGGCCGCCAAGCACCTGACTCCCACGACGTTCGAGCTGGGTGGTAAGTCGCCTACCTTCGTTGACGGCACGGGCGATCTGCGTGCTGTAGCCGCGCGCATTGCCTGGGCCAAGTTCGTGAACGCCGGCCAGACCTGCGTGGCTCCCGACTATGTCTTGGTCACGCCCGACGCGCGTGAACAGTTGCTCACCGAGTTATCCACTGCGGTCGAGAACCTCTTCGGCAGCGACCCCGCGACCAGCGACTCCTACGGGCGCATCATCAGCGAGCGTCACTTTGCTCGGCTGAAAGACATGCTGGGTGACGGGCAACTGGCACTCGGCGGCGAGAGTGATATGGGTCAGCGATACATCGCGCCGAGCATCCTCACCGATGTGTCTCTCGATGCACCAATCATGCACGAAGAGATCTTTGGCCCCCTCTTGCCGGTTATCACCGTGCCGGACACGGAGGCGGCCATCGCCTTCATCAACGAGCGCCCCACACCTCTTGCGCTCTACGTGTACAGCGCAAGCAAGGCGGTTCGCCGCGCGTTCGAACAACGTACGAGTTCGGGCGCACTAGACGTGAACGTCGGGCTGGTGCACATGAGCGTGCCTGACTTGCCCTTCGGCGGTGTGGGAGCCAGCGGCTCGGGCGCCTATCACGGGCGCGTGGGCTTTGAAACGTTCAGTCATCTGAAACCTGTCGTCACCAAAGCTTTACGGCCCGACACGTTGAAACTCATTTATCCGCCGTACACTGCCCAGAAGGCACGACTGGCGCGCGGTTTGCTGCGCCGTCTCTCGAAGTAAGGAACACTATGCCGCTAGATCCCGCCGGTAACTTCATGGGCAACCCGATGACCATGCCCATTCCTACGGCCACGCGCATCGAACACGATTCGCTCGGCGATGTTGCTGTTCCCGAAGGCGCGCTGTGGGGTGTGCACACGGCTCGCGCGCTCGAGAACTTTCCCATCGCCCGTCGACCGATTTCGGTCTTCCCGGAGCTGGTCACGGCGTTCGCGTGTGTGAAACAGGCTGCCGCGCGAGCGAACAAAGAACTGGGGGATATCGAACCAGCTCTCGCCGATGTCATTGACCAGGTCTGCCAAGAGATTATCGACGGGCAGTGGCATGACCAGTTTGTGGTCGGTGTCATGCAGGGTGGGGCGGGAACATCCACCAACATGAACGCTAACGAGGTCATCGCCAACCGCGGTCTCGAGATTCTTGGGCACAAGCACGGCGAGTACCAGTACCTGCACCCGATCGACGATGTGAACCGCAGTCAGTCGACCAACGACACTTATCCGACGTCGGTCAAGGTCGCCCTCGCATTCGCCTTGCAGCCCCTGTTGCACGAGCTCGAACTGTTGCGCGATGCATTCGCGGCGAAAGCGGTCGAGTTCCAGCACATCCTCAAAGTGGGGCGCACGCAGCTGCAAGACGCTGTGCCGATGACGCTCGGTCAAGAGTTCCACGGCTTCGCCACGACGCTCGGCGAAGACATCGATCGCCTGCGTGAAACCATTTGGATGCTCTGCGAAGTGAACCTCGGAGCGACCGCTATTGGCACCGGAATCACCGCGAACCCGGCCTATGCGGCGAAGGTGGTTGAACACCTCTCGGCGATCACCAAACTCGACATCACCTCGGCGCCCGACCTCATCGAAGCAACGAGCGATGCGGGCGGGTTCATGTCGTTCAGCGGCACGCTCAAGCGCTCGGCAATCAAGCTCTCGAAGATTTGCAACGACCTGCGTTTGCTGTCTTCGGGCCCGCAAGCTGGTCTCGGTGAGATCAATCTGCCCGCGCGTCAGGCAGGCTCCAGCATCATGCCCGGCAAGGTCAACCCGGTGATTCCTGAGGTGGTCAACCAGGTTGCGTTCGTGATCGCCGGAACAGATGTGACGGTGACGATGGCCGCCGAGGGTGGGCAGCTGCAGCTCAATGCATTCGAGCCTGTTATCGCCTACTCGCTACTGACATCAATTACCTGGCTTGCTCAGTCGTGCCTGACCTTGCGAGTGAATTGTGTGGACGGCATCACCGCGAACACTGAGAAGCTCGCTGGACAGGTCTCCACGAGCGTCGGCGTGATTACCGCGCTGATCCCCGTCATCGGGTACCAAGAGGCGGCTGATTTGGCGAAAGTTGCGCTCAAGACCGGGCGCCCAGTGGCTGACCTCGTGGTTGAGGCTGGGCTCATGACCCGTGAGGCCGTCGAGGCCGAACTGGCGCCGGCCAAACTCGCTGGCGACGCGTAATCTTGAACGGTGAGTAAAGCATCCGAAGTCATCATGTCGCGCATGAAGACCTATGAAAACTTTCCTGAGCCCGACATTCTTTTTCGCGATCTGACCCCGGTCTTCGCTGATGGTCCGAGCTTTCGTGCGGTCATTGACGGCATGATTGAGCCGTTCGTTGGGCAGTTTGATGCGATTGCCGGCCTCGAGGCCCGCGGGTTTTTGCTCGCCGCTGCTGCCGCGATTGACGCCGGCGTTGGCGTGCTGCCCATTCGCAAGGCCGGCAAGCTTCCTGGCCAGATCATTTCGGAGAGCTACCAGCTCGAGTACGGACAGGCCACGTTTGAGGTCAACCCTGACTCGCTTCCGGCCGGGTCACGAGTACTTCTGATGGATGACGTGCTCGCCACGGGAGGCACCATCGGTGCATCCCACGCCCTCGTTGAGCGCGCTGGTTGGCACGTTGTCGGTATCAGCGTGGCGCTTGAAATCGCGGCCCTGGGCGGTCGCAATCGACTTCCTGAACACAACATTCACTCGGTGGTGACTCTGTAATGAAGCTTCCCGCAATCGGTTTTGGTACCTACCAAATGCAGGGGGAGCAGTGCGTGACTGCGGTTCGCACTGCCCTCGACGCTGGCTACCGTCTCATCGACACGGCCGCGCTCTACGACAATGAGGCCGAGGTGGGTCGCGCGATTCGCGAGTCGGGTATTCCGCGCGACGAGATCGTGCTGACCACAAAAATTCGCGGACGCAACCACGGTTTCGACGAGGCGCAAGAGGCCTGCCGTGAAAGCCTGCGCAAGCTCGGTCTCGACTACGTCGATCTGCTTCTGATTCACTGGCCGAACCCGCAGAACGATCGCTACATCGACACGTGGGAGGCGATGGTCGAGCTGCAAGAAGATGGTCTCACCGCCGCCATCGGCGTCTCAAACTTCACGCCGACCACGCTCGATCGCATCATCGCGAAGACCGGCGTCACCCCGCTGGTCAACCAGATTGAACTGCACCCGTATTTTCAGCAAGAGAAGATGCGCGAGCTGCATGCTGAGTTAGGAATCATCACGCAGGCCTGGAGTCCGCTGGGGCGCAAGAGTGACCTGCTGACCGACCCGGTGCTGATTGATATCGCGGCCGAGCACGGCGTGAGCACCGCTCAGGTTGCCCTGCGCTGGACGATTCAGTTGGGCAACATTCCGATTCCGAAATCGACCTCGGCGGCGCGCATCCAGCAGAACTTTGATGTGTTCAGTTTCGAGCTCAACGAAGGTGACATGCTCGCCATGGCCACGCTCGAGCGAGGCACCCTCAGCAGCCTCGACCCTGAGACCTCCGAGGTTCTCTAGCCTTCGTTCGCTTCGGCGATCACTGGCAGCTCACGACGGGCATTCGGGCAACACCCGACTGCACACGCGTCTGCCCAGGGGCCCAGATCTGACAGAGCCTTTCGCTCAGCATTCTCGATTCGTTCGAGAACGAGATCAGCGATGGCATCGACGAATCTGGGGTCGGCGCCCGCCGTGTGAACTCGTTCGAAGGCGAGCCCTAAGTCAGTGGCCGTTTCGCGCGCTTCATTATCAAGGTCCCAAATGACTTCGACGTGGTCGCTGACGAAGCCGATCGGAACCACCACGACGGCTTTCGTTCCGCTGGCGTGTGCAGCCGAGATGGCGTCGTTGATGTCAGGTTCTAGCCAGGGCATCTGTGGCGAACCACTGCGCGACTGGTAGGTCAAGCTCCACGTCGGCGTGGACTCGCCAAGTGCATCCATCACGATTTTTGCGGCGACCACGTGTTGCGCTTCATACGCACCCCCGGGCTTGGCGAATTCGTCGCGACGGGCAGGCGGGCCACTGGTTTCACCCATCGAGTTGGGAATCGAGTGTGTGGTGAAGAACACGTGGATGTCTTCGACGGCATAACCCGAATCCTGCAATGAATTGAGTTTGTTGCGCAGATCATCGATGGTCGGGGCCACGAAACCGGGGTGGTCAAAGTAATGACGAACCTTGTCGATTGTCATTTTGCCGACGAGCTCGTTGTCGGCCAGCGCCCCGTAGAGATTCTCGCGGTACTGGCGGCAACCTGAATATGAGGAGTACGCGCTGGTTACCCAAGCAAGAATGCGTCGGTGACCGGCTTCGTACATTTCCTTGACTACATCGGCAAAGAACGGTGCACTATTTCGGTTTCCCCAGTAAATGGGGATGTCGATGCCCCGTTCGGGAAAACGCTCTTTCATCGCGGCGAGCAGCTCGCGATTTTGATCGTTGATAGGGCTGACGCCGCCGAGTGCAAGGTAGTGGTGTGAGACCTCGACTAGTCGTTCATGTGGCACTCCGCGACCGGCGGTCACTCTCTCGAGGTAGGGCATGACCTCATCCGGGCCTTCGGGGCCTCCGAAAGAAGTCAACAGAATTGCGTCATAGCTCATGCGAATACCCCCGCGAGCTCGGCGAGCTCGATTCGTCGTCCGGTAAAGAAGGGAACCTCTTCACGCACGTGATTACGCGCTTGTGTGTAGCGCAGGTCGCGCATCATGTCGACAATTTCATGCAGCTCGTCCGATTCCAGTGCGAGTAACCACTCGTAGTCACCCAAGGCGAACGAGGCAACCGTGCTCGAGGTGATCCCGGCATATTTGTGCCCGGCGACACCGTGCTCGCGAAGCATTTCGCGGCGATCTTCTTCGGGGATGAGGTACCAGTCGTATGAACGCACGAACGGGTACATGCAAAGCCAGTCTTTGGCTAGTTTGCCGAGCATGAAGCCGGGCACGTGCGTGCGGTTGAACTCGGCAGGTCGGTGCAGACCCATGCCCGACCAGTGTGGTGCAAAGTGCTGGCCCAGGCGCAGGTGTGCAAATTCTCGGTGCGCTGCCTGAACTTTTTCGGCGCTTTCAGCGTGAATCCACAACAGCAGTGACGCGTCTGCACGGAAAGTCCGCAGGTCATATGCGCCACGTAGAGTGATGTCGCGATCGGCGAGCGAAGCACCCCACTCATCAAGTTCGGCTTGCGCCGCCGCGACGTCGCTCACGGGGTTCACGGTCGAGAACGCAGTCCAGTTCGTGTACCGGATTGTGTCGTTGAGGGCCTCGAAATTGATTTCGCTCATGCTGTCTTCCTTGTGTAGTGGTCGCGGGTGATGCCCAGCAGCCCGTTGCCGCTGGTGAGAGCTCCGCAGAGCTCGATGTTGAGTTCAGTGGCCATTGCGAGTGCGGCGTCGCGTTGGGTAATCGATGTCGGGGTGGGGCGAGACAAGGCTCGGGGCCAGATTTGTTTCTGAACCTCGAGAACCTCGCACTCGTCCACCTGATAGAGCCAACGCACGTCCTGCGCCACGCGTTGTTCGAGGGTTTTCCCTGTCTCGTCCGTGGCGTGGTGGTAGCTCAGGCGAACCAGGTGTTGGTGGGGTTCGAGCGTTCGATTCGCCCAATGCCACTTGGCATTCACGTGGGTGGTTGCTTTGACATTCGTGCCCAGCGAAGGGGCAACCAGCGCTCCACTTCCCAGAGGAAAGGAGTCGAGCTCATGACTGTGCACTAAAGCGATTACGAGGTGAGCATCGGTTGCGTTGTCCGAGTGCGGCAGTTCGGGCGCAGCATCGATAGTGGTGACAAGCCTGGTGGTGTTCTCGACGCCGGCGCACATGCTCAGTGCAGCTGCATTGAACTCGCCAAGATCTGTCGAACAGATCCACCCAGCCGAGGATTGCGAAATGGCATGGACGCTCGCGCCGTACTTGATGCTCACGCCGAGATCGCGGAGTTTCTCGGTCAGTGCCGCGACGAGGGTGAACATGCCGCCTCGGATGCTCGCCAACGCGGCT
>Ga0228701_1001665_pt1 | contig 14644 bp, 19 predicted proteins | sample McNCre117_Aug_MG_2_FD_178017 | JGI IMG/M metagenome (GOLD analysis project Ga0228701, IMG submission 178017) | Freshwater microbial communities from McNutts Creek, Athens, Georgia, United States - 11-17_Aug_MG | ecosystem: Environmental > Aquatic > Freshwater > Creek | place: USA: Georgia...
GAGATACCTGCGACAACGATCACCGAAATCACAAACGCTCTGACCGAGCGCGGGGTTTCGGCGCTCGCCATTCAGGAAGCACTGCAGTTCGCCGCGGGTGGCAAGATTTTCGCTCGCGAAAACGTAGGTACAACCCTCACCCACATGAAATACGAAAGCGTTCGCGCAGCCTTCATCGATGACAACACCCTCGATGCCGGCAAAGGATCGATGTTGTGGCCACCAACACGCCAAACGGTCATGAAGCGTCTCTCAGACAACTCATGGGCGGACTCGCTGCAAGGGATGGGCCTCGGCAAATCCAAGGGCGGTAGAGCCAAAGGTCAGTTGATTTACTCTTCGGATGACTACGCGGCCGCCATCCGTGATTTTCTCGCGCACTGCGAGGTCTACAAGGTCACTGCAAGCTACGACCGTTACGGCGAGTGGGTCATTACTGAAAAGGCCTCACACCGGCTTCGCCCATCGGGCGCCTCGGTGCGAAACATCTTCAAATCGTGGACCGCTGCAGTTCAGGCACAGGGCGACCCTGATCAGGTAGGAATCCTTTCCCCCGGCACAGGCTCGTAGTCGTCTACTCAGATCTGGCGCCTTGCGCCCCTCGAACGGCGATTTCGTTAATCACAGACCAAGGCTTTGCCGGCTTGGGAAAATCACGTCCCGAAAAACGCATGACCTCCACGTGCAGATGAAACAGCATGCTGATGGTGGTCACGATTGTGTCGTTCATGACCCGTAGTAGTTGAGTACGGCCTTCAAAATCGACACCGGGCGACTCCAGCAATCGGAGCAGGGCCTCAGTCGTGGATGCTCGTTCCTCAAGGTCCTGAAGTGTCTGCGGGGTAATGCCCTGCAGAGTGAGCGTGTGTTTGCCGTCGCCACGTTGCCCCAGGCGACTTTTGTCATGCCTCATTTCGTACAATTCGGGCCGCTCGTTCTCATCCTGACGGTTGAGAAAGACCGTGTAGCAGGTCTTGAGCAAATCGGTGTCAGACGCGTCGACGGGTGGCGCCATGCGGAGCAATTAACCCAAGTAGCGGGCACACAGCTCATCGTCGCTCGCGAGCGACACATCGTAGTTTCCGCTTCGAAATTCCCAGTCATCGCTGAGCAACCACGAGTCGAGCTTCTCGAGGCGCTCCTGGCTCGTGAAGGTTAGGGCAATATTTTCAATGGCGCTATTCCACATCGCCGGACTTCAGCTCGTCGAATTTGGCCTTCATAGTTGGGTTGTTGCGCGTGAGCTTCTTGACTGTAATTTCTTGTGCCTTGTCGTTAGCTAAGCGCAGGTTTCGCTCGGAACCCGTCAGCTCACCGCGAATCTTTTCAAGGTTAGTGATGGCGTCATCAATTGCCTTGATGGCTGCGTCAAACTTGCGCGATGCAAGGTCGAAGTTCTTCGCGAAATAAGTCTTGAAATCGCTCAACTCGCTTTCGAAATTGGTTACATCAATGTTCTGCTCGCGGATGCGGGCAAGTTCATCGTTCGCAGCAAGCGCCTTCAGCGATGCGTTTCGAATAAGCGTGATGATTGGTATGAAGAACTGCGGCCGAACAACGTACATCTTCGGGTACTTATGTGAGACGTCCACAATTCCCGTGTTATAGAGATCGCTGTCTTCTTCGAGCAACGAAACGAGGACGGCATACTCGCAGCCCTTCTCAAGTCGGTCCTTGTCAAGTTCCTTGAGGAAATCCTCGTTCTTCTTCTTTTTCTCCGTCGCGTCTGACTGATTTTTCATCTCGAACATAATCGACGTTATTTCGACGCCCGTCTCAGCGTGGTCCCGAAAGATGAAGTCGCCTTTGCTGCCGGACGTAGCATCGTTGTCCTTGCCGAAGACTGCTGTTGGAAACGCTGTCGCACGAATCATGTCAAAGGAATTGAGACAATGCAGTTCTAGGGTTTCGCCCACCATCTTTGTAGACAGCTGAGTTTTCATTTCTCGAAGACGCTCAATTGTGAGATCTCTGTCCCTGACCTGAGTCTCGTAGGTCTCCCTAATGGAGGTCTCGCTGAGCTGTTTCTCGTACGTAATGCGCTCCGCCGCAGCCTTCGCCTCGTCGCGTTGCTTCTCAACCTCGGCAACGGCCTTCACAACCGCGAGCTCACGCTCGGTCTTGTCGTTCTTGGCTTCGGCCTTGAGCTTCTCAATCTCGGCCTGTTTGGCAGCAAGCTCATCCGCTGCCTTTTGTTCGGCTTTGGCCTCGGCTAACTCGATGTCGCGCTGCTTGATGGCCTCAGCCTGGGCCAGTCGGTCTGCCACTTCGGCTTCAAACGCGTGCGAACGCACCTGGGCGAGAATGTCGGCGTAACCGGCCTCGTCGAGGGTGAACTCTTTGCCGCAACTCGGGCACTTGATCTGCTGCATGTTTTAGTTCTCGTCTTTCGATTCAGGAATGGGAAGGAGCGCACCCGCGGCATCGAGCACCTTTAGTGTCACCAAGATGGGATTGTCACGATAGGTCGTGGATTGCAGCGTGCGCACCTTGGCGACCACGTCCGAGGCGTTGTAGACGCCAATCGGACCAGCACCGACGCGCTGCTCAGCGCCCCACGCACGTAGCTCGAGCTCGCCCTTCTTGGACATGAACTTGCCGCCGTAGAGGCGCATCTCAACGTCCCGCTCGGCAAAACCGTACGTTTCGGCAGCCTGACGGATTATTTCGTCTCGCAGCTCACGATTATTGATGATCTTGTAGCCGGACGAGTTGCGCGCGCGACCGGACATGACATCGGCGGCCTTGATTCCGGTTGAGCCGAAGAACGACTTGACTGTGGCCAACACGAGGCGGTCTTTGCGTATGCCGATGAGATCGACCTCGTAGCCATGTGTTTGGTAGACGACCTGGTGCTTGTTCTTGGTCAGTTTCTTTACCGGAAACTTGTGTGGACCCGAGACCAGAAACCCTTCGGCTTCCATCGCGAGCGCGACGAATTGTTCAAACGCTTCCATAGCATCCCCCCAATACAACTGACATTAGTGCTCCCCCGGAGTCTCGGGGTTGTCAAAAGACGACACGTGCGCCTCCATGCTGATGAAGGCACGGATGCGATCTTCGGTCCAGAAGGTGTCGAAGGTGGACACATTGTTCTTGCGGCGGTAACGCGAGACGGCGTCGTTGCGCTCGGGAATGTGAGCCTTGGTGAGGTGCGAGACCTTCTTGTGCGCCTCATACTCCCCCGGGAAGTGCGTGGCCAGATCGTCGATGACATCTTGATCCACCGGATTGCCCTGGTCGTCGGTCCACTCGCCCTGTTTACGCAGATCGCGCGACATCTCATCGAGAAACTCGAGCGCCCACTCCGGCTCGACACCGAGCGCCTTCACGCGGCCGTCGACGTCGGGCTCGTGCAGCCAGAAGTAGACGTACGTGTCGATAAGCAACTCGTCTGAAGCCATCTTGGTGCGGCTAAACATGCGCATGAGCGATTCCTCCTCGTCGCCACCGGATAAGGTGCTGATGAGACGGTGCACACGCTCGATGCGCTTCCACATGAGAAACAAGGTGTCTTCGTCGAGGTCGTGCTGAATGAGAACTCGCCCCGCAGACATCGATCCACCGCGGTTCATGCGTCGCGCTTCGCGCTCAGCCTGGTCGGGTGGTGTGAGGGGATCGAGGCGCCCGACACGGCGAATGAGCTCGCTACGAACCACCTGAGCGAACTCGGCAGGTTTGCGCGGGATCTGAATCGCACGGAAGTTCCAGCCCATCACGAGCGCAACCAACTGCTCGATTGTGTACGGACCTTCGTGGTTCTCGTCGGCGTCACCCTGCAGATAGGGCGCGAGCTCATGGAGCAGCTCCAGGGCCTGGAACGTGACGCTGATCTCTCCACGCTTCTGTTCCATGCGGCGTTCACGATGTGTGGACATTATTTGCCTCCTCGGGGGTTGGGGAAAACAGGGTGCTTCGTTGTATCAGCACCCTCGGACAGCGAAGCGAGGGCATCGAGCAGCTCGGGGTTGTACCAGGTCGATGGCAGAGCATCCCGAACCTCAGGGTCGGCCTGCTCGAGCGGAACACCGAGGTGCAACACCGAATAAGCGATCGCTGCCGAAGGAGTGCGCGACTGCGCCGCCCAGCAGTGCAGAAGCACCTTCTTACCTTCAGCGCGCAGCTCGGCGATGGTGTCGGCGGCATCGCGCAGAACGAACTCGGGATCGAGGTTGTAGCTCTCGCGGTCGATGAGCCAGAACTCGATCACTTCGCGGTCGGCCACCTGCTTGTTGCCGATGCGGCACATCGACACGACCGCGTCGATGTCATCGGGCAACTCGTCGAGCATGTCGATCGACGCCATGATCACGCCCGGATCGTGCGGGTGCGGCACGTAGGTTCCGAGCGCGTGATCGGGCTCGAAACGGTCGGCAAGCGGCCAGCCGCTGTGCTCGGTGAGCTTGCCACGACGCTGAGCCATCACGCCGAAGTTGATCAGGTCGCGCGCGGTCAGCGTGCCACCGTTCTCGCCGCCCCACCCGTGCAGGGTGCGGCGCCAGCGCGCCGGCATTGCGGATGCTCCAAACGCAGCCCCCACAAGACCACCCGCGATGGCAGCCACCGTGTCGGTGTCTCCTCCGCCGCAAACGGCGCGCTCGATCATGCCGATTGCGCCTTCGCCCGCACGGAGTCCCATCGTGATGGCCGACCACGCGCCCTGGAGCGCTGCCACGACCCATCCGTTGTTGTGATGGAACATGTCGGGGGTCGAGTTTTCTGCCTCGTCGATGAGCTCCGACCAGGCAGTCTGACGATCGCCGGGCAAGTAATCGAGACCCGCACGGAGGTTGAGCTCGCCGGTCGACACCGCGAGCGCGATGGCGTGACACCACAGCACGCAGGCGTCACCGGCGTCGGGTTCCCAGTGGGTGAGCTCGGCGATGCGACGCGCGACGGCGGTGAGCGCTACCGGGTCATCCACGAAGGCGAGTGCGACGGGCGCGGTGCGCATGAGCGCACCGTTGCCTCCCGAGCGACCGCCGTTGTGTTCGTGGTGCTCGCGGCTCAGCGCGCGTGCTGCCTCCTCGGTGATGTCGCCACCCGCGCGAAGCGCACGAAGGATGGAGCCGGTCTGCACGCCAACATCTTTCGTGACGGCAAGCCACTCGAGCCACTGACTCATGATCTGCGCAATGACGGCGCTGTCGCGGAGGTCATGCCCGGCGGCAACTGCTCGGGCAATCGGAATCGCCATCGCGGTGTCGTCGGTGTATTCGCCGACAGCAAAGCCGAACGGACCACCACCGGTCATCGTGAGCGGGGTGCTGGGCGCAATCGGTCCGCCGAATTCATGCGGTGCGCCGAGAGCATCGCCACACGCGGTGGCGAGAAGCACACCGGCGTAACGGTCGGTGCGCTGAGAGGTGAGTGCGTTTTGTGTCATGTGGGTCTCCTTAGGTTTAGTGATGACGGATGGTGCTCCTGTTCTGTTGTGATTTCGGCGGGCTCAATCGCCGACTGAGCCCGCCCTTGCTTTAGACGTACATACCCTGCTGGTTGAGGATGGCTGCGTGCACGAGCCCGGCCGCGAGGGTGAAGCTCGTGAGGGCGAGCGGACCAACCGGCGTGGCGATCTCGAGAGGCTCGACGATCGTTTCGCCGAATGGCGTCGACCGTGTGATGGCGGTTGCAAAGTCGCGAGCGCGGTAGTTCGGTGTCGGACGCTGAGGCGCTTCAAATGCCTCGAAACGAGCGGCCTCGATGATGGCATCGAAACGCTGTTTGAGGCCGTCGGTCGATCCGAACAGCTCGCACGCCGAGATCTGACCACCGATGCCGATCATCACGCCGCGTTGACCCGGCAGAAGCTTGGCCTGGTTGAGCGCTTGCGCTTCACGATCGAAACCATCGGGAGCGACGAACTCGTCGAGCGAGAAGGCGAGGCTGCCGGTCTGGTTGAAACCACGACTCGACTGCATCTTGTTGATCTCATCCCAGACTTCGCCTTGACCGCTACCCAGTCGCTTGGCACGTGTGTCGTACATGCGCTTGCGAACACCATATGGAGTGCGACGCGTGCGGCGGTTGACGTGCTCGCGACCGCCACCCCAACGACCCTGCTCGACGCAGAGCACGGGAACCTCGACGGTCTCACCGCGAGCGATGACCATCGTGGTCGCGGCGGTGCGGGTCTGCCATCCCCCCTCGAAGATGTCGCCCTCGACGATGACGTGCGGACGCGTGCCGGTATTGGTGATCTGCAGAGTGTCGACGCGAGCCCCCTGCTCGACTTCGCCGATGGTGAGGTGACCGGGCTTCCAGCAGTGGTTCTTGACCTCGGGAGCTTCCGGCCAGACCGGAAAGACGGTGACGCCACCGCCGACGTAGGTACCGATACCTACGTGAATTCGATTCTCTGTTACTGCGTTCATGATGAACCCCCTTTGTGTGAGTGACCGGTCGAGACGAGCCCTAAAACTTATTGGCTTCTGCGCTCAATCTTAACGCGGTCTAGCAACCATAACACATACTTTGGACAGTGAGCGAACATTGTGGCTTTTCCGCGCTAACATAGGCGTGTCGGGGTCACTCATGGGCCCGACGGACCAAAGGACCTTCTTATGGACGCCAACGGACGATCACTCTCTGATTACCCGCGCCCCAACCTCACGGTGGATGCCATCGTGTTTGCCGTACATGACGGCCAACTCAAAGTTTTGCTCGACGACCACTCGGAACACGGGCTCTCGCTCCCGGGCACATTCGTTCACGAGGGTGAGACCCTCATGGAAGCGCTGCACCGCGGCCTGGCTCGCAAGATGGACCTCTCCCCCATCACCACATTCCGGCAACTGCATGTATTCGATACGCCCGGTCGCGATCACCGCGGATGGGTGTTCTCGGTTGCGCACTATGCGCTCGTGGGTGAAGACACGATGTGGGAGATTCGACCGAAGCAGCTCTACCCCGTCGACGATGTGATCGAAGGACGCCTGAAGCTTGCCTTCGACCACGCGGCAATGATTCGTATGGCGGCCCTCAAACTGCGCGAGGAGTACCAGGAACATCCGGATCCGTGGAACATCTTGGGCGTGTTCACACTCAAGGAGCTCAGAGAGTTTCACGAGGCCATCGACCGCGGAACTTACCTTCGAGACACGTTCCGCCGCGTGATGGAACCCCAACTCGTTCTGGCTAGCGAGGAGGACCTCTTTCCCGGGTTCAATCAGGAAGCCGGTGACTCCTACGACTCTGCGCGACTTCGTTCCACGCCCAGTAAGCCACAGATGGGCCGCCCGTCGCGCCGATGGCGAATCCTCACTGAAGAAGAGCGCATGATGAAGCGGTTTGCCGATGAAGGCCGAGCCCAGCTCAAACGATCGCGACGCTCCGCACCGGGTGTTGCCTCGCTCAGCGCCCCGGCGAGCATGGATTCGTTCTCGCTGATGTCGCTCACCCCCAAGTCGAGTGCCGCAGATTTCTCTGTTGAGTTCTACTGGTCTGCGTCGGAACCGGTCATTCACACCGGCCTGCGCGAGCGCGAGGCGTACAAGCTTTTCGATGAATTCGTCGCCGCAGCATCGTCGGTCTCACCATCGGAACGCCTCACCAATCGACCCGTGCGTGCCGTGCTGCGCGACGGTTACGGTTCGGATGTTCGACTCGTCAACCTCGAGGACTAACAGAGCGCCGAATAGATGGTCTCGACCACGTTCGCCCAGATGCGCGGAGTGTGGTCGAGCGGCTGATACCCACCGGCACCACCGATGAGCACCTTGCAGTCGGCAACGTCGAGCGCCGCTTGCGCGACTTTGAGGGCAGCGACCTGATAGCCGGCGTAGGTGTACGTGTTCGTTCCACCGAGATTGTCGGCACCCTCGTGACCGTCGGCACCCGCAGCGAGCAAAATCACGTCGGGCTGGTATTGCGCGATGACCTCCATGGCGCCTGAGATCGCCCATCCGAATGCGTCGTCGCCATCGCCCTGGGCCACACACCAGTTGTAGTAGTGCTTGTCGGGGTTGTGCCACGTGTGACGCTCCCCACGTTTGGTCACGTCACGCGTGGTCGCGTTGCCTGGGTAAATCGATCCGTTGTGGATCGAAAGCGTCGGGATGTCGGTCTGCTCGAGCAGGTCTTGCACGCCGTCGCCGGCGTGAATGTCCCAGTCGAGATAGAGCGGACGAAAACCCTGAGACTTCAATTCGAGTGCGGCCCACGCCATGTCGTTGAAGACGCAGAAGCCGGTCGAATGGTCGAAGGCGGCGTGATGCTTGGCGCCCTGCGGATTGAACCCGACGCGAATGCGATCAGCACTCATCTCATTGACGAGCGCCATCGTGCCGGCGAACATCGTCGACGCAGTCGCCCCCAATTCGAGCTTGGCGCCAACCCAGTCGTTGCTCACGCCTTCGTCGAGCACCTGGCTGACGTATGTCTTCGCGTGCACGGTCTCGATAGCGTGACGCGCCGACTGTGGGCTCACACTTGCGGGATCGACAATCTGCACGAGCTCACCGAGCTCATGCTGAAGAAGCTGCGTCGCAATGGCCGCGCGCTGCGGATTGGTCGGGTGCGATCCCGTACCGTCGCCGAGCTGCCATGCGAGGTAGCCGTCGGTGTAGGCAATGCCGAGTTTTTGTAGATTCTTCAGTGGGTCCCCTTAGGCAGCGAGTGCGAATTCTTTGGCCGAGAAAGTCTTGACGTGCTTGCAGGCTGCCCAAAGCGCTTTGCTCAGGCGCGTAGCGCGAGCAAAAACGGTGACGTGCATGCCGCTGGTCTGCAGTGTCTGCACTGCGTCGATGAACTCGTGGTCGCCCGAGGCGAAGAACGCCTTCTCGTAGCGGTCTTCGACGTGCTCGCCGAGCGCGGTCTGAATGAGCACACGATCAGCGCCATCTTTGCCGCGGATGAAAGCCGTGCGAGCATCCGGCCAGGCGATACCGGCGATCAACATGGCTTCGCCGCTGGATGCGCCAATGACAATGTGCGCTTTAGGGTGCACCTTGTTGACCTTCAGGTAGAAGGCGCGAAACCGTTCGACATCGCGAAGGGTGTAGCGCGCGGTACCGAGCATGTTCTCGATATCGATGAAGTGAATTTCGGGGTGTGCGAGGGCGCACTCCTGGTTGCGGCGTGCGATCTTGTCTTTCTTGCTCATGGTTTCCTCCCGGGGGTGACGTGAGTTGGTGAATCTGTTGACAGTTGTGGCGCCAACAGGTGCTGGGAGGAACAACGTACAGCGACCCTCAGACGGCGAAGCTGTTCGCGTGTCTGAGGGTCGCGATACGGTCACGACATGAACCGGAACGATCACACATGAGTCCCAACAACTGCCCGACCTGCGGGTCGATTGACACCCACCAGGAGGTCACGCCCTATGGGTTCGTGCGCACCTGCAATAACTGCGGCTTCGTGTTCAAGGCTCCGGGGTCTCGTTAGCCGGATCGATGATGGTGAGACCATCCTCGAGATTCGGCGATGTCATCTCGTCGAGATATTCCATGGCGTAGAGCGTCTCTGTCTCTGTCGGCGACCCGGTGAGGTGCCAGTTGTGATCGTCGACTGATTCGATTCGCTCCCGTGGAGGTCTCGCCCGCCAGTCGTTTTGTGCCCGATGCGCCTCCGCGAGTGACTTCGTGAGTCCGTCGATCAAACCCATTGTCTCCTCGAGCGTGAGGAGAGCCGAGGCTCCCGTCGGACCGTTTTGCACTGAGACGATGACGCCCTGTTCCGGCCCGGTCTCAAAGCGCACGTGCTCCCAACTTTCGAGATACCGAGCGTGGATTGTGATCGGACCCCGAGCGATGATTGGTTCCAGCAATTTTCCCCTACCCCGCCGCCCACCCTGGCGACGAAGAATCAAGAGTAGGTGCACCCTCGGACATTGAAGGTTAGAGATGGCCCGGAGCCTCAAGAAATCTGCGATCCCCGCGCACGTCGCTCATGTAGAGACCGCACACGCAGCGCTTCTCATAGTTGGAGTCGCCCTCGCGGCGCGGCAACACGTAATGGCGACCGGCCCGCTGCCCTTCAAGCATTTCGCGCTTGTGAGCAATGGCCACACGAACGCCCCACCGCCAGCGCGGTTGGGTTCGCTCAAGCCGCTCCTCAAGCTCGGCGATCTCTTGCTCGAGACGATCAAACCCGTCCCAGTACTCGTAGCTCACTCCTCGTACCCCATCTCTTCGTAGCTCAGTGAGAACACGTGGGGGACGAAATCTTCGGGGCGGCCGTGGTGAGTGACATCGAAAACGATGTCGTCCCGGAAGCAGTAGTAACAGTCGTTGAGATATGCCCACTGCGTGTGCCAAAGTCGGCGGGCGTGACGCTGCTCGAACTCGTGCATGAGGTGCAGGAGAAAAACGGTCAGCCCGGCGATAGGGATGCCCGCGGCCATCCACAGGAAGGTCGTCATGAGCCCGTCGCCGACATGAGGTGAGAAGCGATTGTTGAGCCACATCGCACAACCAACGGAACCCAACAACCAGCTGGAGTAGATCCAGAACGGATGGATATTGCCCGGGCGCATTGTGTACGGCGAAAGTCGCTGCGCTAACCGACTCGCATTGACGCCGCCATACACACTCGGCGCGACCCCGAGAATGCCGTGGTCGCCACCGACATAGGTGAGCGCCATGCCGCTCGTGTCGCTGGTTTGGCTACCCACCACCGCGCCGACTCGTTGAATCGCATCGTTTCCCCCGCACGCTGGACACTCCCAGTGAATCATCCGATCCCCTCACTCCTGATTGAGAACCAACCAGTGTGGGGCATGCCTACGACAGTGGAACCTTTAGCGGTCGATTTCCAGCCGCGCTATCGATTCGCGTACCCCGACGATTGCAGGCCCGAGCAATTCGATTGCGGTGATATCCGGCCCATGTTCCCCCGCGTGAACTGCAAGGAAGGCTCGGTCGAGGTGGTCGATTTCGGCTTCGTGACCACCGATGATGAGCAGCTGGTGCGCCTTCACGACTTCGTCGCCTTCGAAGAAGCGAATTTCGTGGAATCCTTCATCCTCGAGCGGCGGCAAGCTCTCAATCCAGGCCCTGAGCTCGGGATTCTCGGGTAAATCCCACCCGGTGTAGTTTTCGTTCGGATCCGGTGCGTTCGGATCAGTGACGAAAAATTTTTTGAGGTCCGGATTGGGATAAGGGCTCGGGTCTGGCAACTCGAACAACGGCTCATCTGGCTCTTTCACGACGATTCTCCCCTCTACTGTTCGCGTGCCGGTGCGCATGCGAACAGTAGAGGGTAGCGTGACCCGCAGACAGTGAAGCTACTGCTCCTCGTGGTTCCACTCCGCTTCGGGATTGAATCCCGAGCCGTATTGCGTCTCGGGGTACGCGGTGTTCGGTGAGTATCCATAGGGGCCGCTGTGCACATTGCCCTCTTCTTCGGCACTCATGGCAGCCGACCGCTGTGGCGCTCCGGGCTGCTGATGTGTTGGGGTCGCCCCGAGACGCCAAATTCCCACGAGCACGCGCCAGGCGAATCGCACAACGACGACAATCACGGCGCCTAGGGCAAAGAGCAACAGGAGGCCGAAGATCACATCCATCGCTAGTACTCACCCTGCGATTGTGGCGTGCTCGCAACCGGGACCGCCTTCGGGCGATGGAAATGCGTGATTAACAGAGCCACCGACCTGACGATGATCACGAACCCACAAAAGTAGAAAAACCAGAAGCCGCTGAGCGTCAGCGCCCGTAGCACGAAGACTGAGACGTCGTTATTCATTAGTTCTCCATTCCGAGATCGAGGGCAGCCTGGATGCGGTCGGCAGTCCAGAACGAGTCGAGCGGCTTGTACCCGCGCTTGCGGCGCACACGCTCGACCGGAGCGTTGGTCGCTGGCCGATAGCGTGCCTGCAGATCCGTCAGCTGCAGAGCGAGGGGCGTCTCACTCGGATGCTCACCGCAGAGCTCCTCGGCATACCCAAACTGGCGGCGAATCAACTCAGACTCGTCTGCAATGCGCAGTTCTGCCTCTTTGGGATAACGACCAAGTTGGGCCACCGAACCGTCGCCATATGTTTGATGCAGCCACAACCAGTTAAACGTGTCGAGCAGCAGTTCATCGCGCGCGGTGAAAAGTGCCCGATGGATGCCGTCGGGGTTGAAGATGCCGTCGACCTCGTCGTCAGCGGTGAAGCGCGCCAAGAAGCCGTGCACCCGAATGACGCGCAAGTAAATGCGCGCGAGAGTGTCCTCTTCAATACCCGCGTTCGTGAGCAAGAAGCCCGGAATCATGTCGTCGCCGTGAACGCCGAGTTCGTGCAAGAAGGCGGCATCATCGGGATCGGCATCATCGTCACGCAGGTGAAGCCGGTGGTAGAACACGGAGGAAACCGTGTCGTAATCGAGCGCCGTCGGAACGTTGAGGGCGCGCATGTGCCAGCCGTAGACAGCGGCGATGAGTTCTTCATCGCTCGCTTCGACGACCCAGTAGCGCACCAGTTCTTGCGCCTCGTACTCGACGTATTTCGCGTCGCCATGCATGGCGGCGACCACGTCGTTGCCGCTCGTGTTCTGCCATGGCGGGAGGATTGTGATCTCGCGTGGCCGCCACGGCACGTTGGGCTGCTTACTGTCCATCGTCCCACTCACCTCCGAGGTCGAGCGGAATCTCACCGGTGGTTGGCGCGGAATTTTCACTCTCGGCGCGCAGCACATCCGTAACGGGTGGCGTCGGCTCGGGCATCAGTCGCTTAGACAGCTCGCGTGCCGAGTAGTCGTTGCCATCGGCCAAGTAGAGAGCAATCGCCTGAGCGAGCAAGAGCGTGGACTGTTCGTGATTGCCCAGCAAATCCTCACGAAGGCCGAGCGTGCGATAGGCGTTGGCGGTCGCCGACATGAACCCCGACTGCACCCCGAAGCTGAGGATGCGGTTCGCGACCTCAACCTCTTTCTCGTCGTGACCAAGCCAGGCGTAGACGCGGCGATACATGTCGAGCTGACTCACTAGGTCCGCGAGTGCATCGCCCCAATTCTCGACCGGCGAATCATCGAGCACGCGAAGCGCTTCTTCAGCAGCATCGAACGTTTCGAGTTCGAGTAGCGCAGCGGCCAAGCGGGTACTGACGCCCCGCACGAGATATCCATCGTCGTGCTCTCGAGCGAACTCAATCACCTTGCGGTAGAGGGTGACAGCCTCGTCATACTCACCCGACCGGGCGAGACTTGCCGCGATGTTGCCATCGGCGAGAGCCGCAGCGTGTGTCTTGCCCAGACCGGCATACACCGCGCGAGTGGATCGGTAGAGCTCACGGGCAGCTTCTTCAGAGCCGGTGTTGGACAGTGCGTGAGCCAGTTGCGTGTCGGCATCAGCGGCTCGTGCATACTCGTTGCGCGCCTTGTAGAAGGAGGCGGCATCCTCGAGCAGCGGGCGTGCCTCATCCGGTTCGCCATTGCTCACGAGAGTCCAGCCCAAACGGTACTTCGCCCAGTTCCAGCGCCACTCAACCTGCATGTATTCAAAAATGCGGAGGGCTTCGCGCAGGTGCTCGATGGCCTCATCGAGGTCGCCCATGTCGATGAGCGCCGCGGCCATGCGATCGTGCGCACGACCCGAACCCGTCAGGTCACCGCCGCGCTGAAACACTTCGAGCGCGTGAGTGAAACTCACCAGGGCTTCACTCTGCCGACTGTCAGAACCCTGCGACTCCCCTAGGTTCAGCGAGGCGATTCCGGCGGGAGTGAACGCGTCATTGCCCTCGTACAGCGCAATGGCAGTGCGATATCCGCTCTCACACTCGGCGACATTGTCCAGTTCGCCCATGCATTCAGCGCGCTGAGCAATTGCGTCGGCCAGTTCAATTTCACCGGCATACATGCGATACAGCTCAATCGTGCGATCGAGAATCGGGATGGCTTCTTCGCAGCGATCAAACTGGTGCAGGCTCCGCGCCTCAAAGTATCCCGCGCGCGATTCACCTGCCGGCATGTCAAGCTCGGCATAGAGCGCACGCGCCGTAGCGGCCTCGATCATTCCCTCGCGCGGCCCGTTCGCGCTCTGCATGCGCCACGCCAGCTCGATGAGGGCGTCGGCACGAACCTGTTTGTCGTCGCTCTGAGTGAGCTGCCACAGCTCGTTGTCGGACATATCCCCGATGTTTTCTGACATATTTTTCTCCCCGTTTTCCCCGCAAGTGGCTGCGCCATTCGAACCGGCCGCGCAGCCAAGAAGATAAATGTAGACCCGGCCTGCGACAGTGAAGATTCGCGACACTCCGGCAACTGTCGGAGGGTCACGCAAGACTGAATCGTGAAAGAGAAAAAGCGAGATGACGGTCGGCGGTTGATCAAGATCGAGGGCGAAGACGAGAATCAACGCCACTTTATCCTCGGCCCTGACTATGAAGAAGTAATCGGAATTCGACCGGAAGATGTCGACGGATACCGGGCCTTGCGTGGCTACGGATTCGACCACGCGCGGTGTTTTGAACTGTTCGCCAAGGTGGTTTTCGTGTGGCACGACTGGGATTCGCCCTTCTACGACTAGTTTCGGGAGGCGCTGAGCCCGATTAGTCTGACGGTATGAGCACTGCCGTTACCGCTGCACCCCGTCACCGCGCCGAGATGATTACCCTGTGGGCGCTTCTCGCAATCTCGTTCGCTGCGGCCGTTGTGCCGTTGGGCGCAGCCGGAGGTTTCGGACTGATTCTCGGATGGATCCCCGTCGTCTTCGCGTTTTGGCA
>Ga0228701_1001673_pt1 | contig 14617 bp, 12 predicted proteins | sample McNCre117_Aug_MG_2_FD_178017 | JGI IMG/M metagenome (GOLD analysis project Ga0228701, IMG submission 178017) | Freshwater microbial communities from McNutts Creek, Athens, Georgia, United States - 11-17_Aug_MG | ecosystem: Environmental > Aquatic > Freshwater > Creek | place: USA: Georgia...
TGGCCCGCTCCACCGAAGAGGAAAAGCAAAGTCAGTTGAAGCGCTTGAACGACTTCCACGCCCGCAACAAAGACGCGGCTGCGGTGCAACTCAAACGCCTGCAACAAGCCGTCATCGACAACGCCAATGTGTTTGAGGTGTTGATGGATGCGGTGCGTGTGTGTTCACTCGGTCAAATCACCAACGCTTTGTTTGAAGTGGGTGGGCAATACCGTCGCAATATGTAACAGCGACTTAGGTATGACGTTTTTAACTTAGTTGAGGCACTCGCCTCAACTAACTCTAGGCTGATAAGATTTGCAACCGCAAGAGTAGTGCTCGACCTTGCGTTCAAATGCCTTTCTTAAACGTTAATCTCACCTTATTTGAATACCAATACGCATGTCCAACATTGCCTATCGCCCTGACATTGACGGATTGCGGGCATTTGCAGTCTCATCGGTTTTAATTTTCCACGCATTTCCAAGCGTTTTACCGGGTGGTTTTGTTGGGGTCGATGTTTTTTTTGTAATCTCTGGCTTCTTAATTTCCAGCATCATTTTCAAAGAAATTGATGCTGAAACCTTTTCATTTTCTGATTTTTATGCGCGTCGAATCAAACGAATTTTCCCTGCGTTAATCACTGTATTAACTTCATCCTATGTATTTGGATGGCTTTATTTATTCAATGAAGACTTTCGACGTCTAGGAAGTCACATTCTGCGCGCAAGCGTGTTTCTCTCTAATTTCATCTTGTGGCGTGAGGCTGGCTACTTCGACAACGCAGCCGAGACAAAACCACTACTGCATTTATGGTCGCTAGGCATTGAAGAACAGTTCTACATCGTTTGGCCATTTGTGTTGTGGACTTTTTGGCGCATCAAGACCGCTCGATGGCCCCTGCTATTGGTGGCAACTGCTAGCTCGTTTGCTTGGAACATGTATCAAGCACAAGTAGACCTTACACATGACTTCTACTCACCATTGACACGTTTTTGGGAGCTTTCATCAGGCGCCATATTGGCGTTTTATTTAAAAGAAAAAGCAGGAACCACACCGACCACCGGATTCATAAGCGTCCTGGCGCTTATGGTTCTACTCAGCGCCATTTCTTTAATCAGTAGTGACAAACAATTCCCTGGGGCGTGGGCATTACTTCCTGTACTAGGCGCAGCATTGCTTATCTACGCATCACCTGACTCGCCAATCAATAGAGCTCTTTTTTCAAACCGTCTAGTAGTTTCGATTGGCATCATCAGCTATCCACTTTATTTGTGGCACTGGCCTATCTTGGCATTTGTTCGAATTGTGGAAGGATCAACTCCAAGCGTCACGACTCGTCTGCTTGCGCTTCTTTTTTCGGTAATCTTGGCATGGTTAACCAACTTGTGTATTGAAAACCCTATTCGTTTCGGGATTAGAAGCAACCGAAAAGTACCCTTGTTGCTTCTGGCTATGGGTGCGATTGGCTATATCGGTTTGGCTTGTAAAAATGCAGACGGTTACCCCACTCGTACCATCATGCAATCACAAATTGAAGCCAATGCTGGAGACATCGGACACGATGCTTTCCATGCGTATTACGCAAATGAGTTCTTACCGTGCGCAGATCAAAACATACGCGAAAAATCAGAAAAATGGGGGGGTTTGATCCGATGCTTTCAAACAAAAAAAGGCCCCATTGACATCGTCGTAATTGGCGACAGCCATGCTGAACATTTATTACTAGGAATGGCTCAGGCTATGCCACAACTAAACATTGCTGTTTATACGCGCAGCAAATTGCCATTCACCAAGTATGCTGAGTATGCTGAGATCTTCCAAAGCGTAACGAATGATTCACACGTCAAAGATGTTTTAATCACTGCCATGTGGGCTGTTGCACCTTTAAGCAACGAAGAACGTACAGACTTCGATACAAACTTAAAAGACACAGTACAACTCCTCATTAATGCCAACAAAAACGTGTTCTTGGCCAGCGATACACCAAAATTTGGTTTTGACCCACAACGCTGCAAATACGATCATCCGCTTTCGGGGCAGCACGCCTGCACCGAATCTAGCGAGGGAATGCGAAGAGTGGAGGCGACTTATTTCCCTTTGCTAGCAAGCGTTGCCAACGGTCAATCTCACGTCCATTTGCTGCAATTACATGATGTTTTTTGTGACGAAACTTCGTGTCACATGGCCAAAGACGGACAAATTCTGTTCAGAGATAACAACCACGTCAACATCAATGGATCCATGCTTCTGGGCTCGGTTGTGGCACACAAGTTACAAGTTGCGAAACAGCACAAGCGATCACAGTAAATTTCGTCTTATCACCGCAAAGCACTCGTAACATCAGGGGATGAGCATTCGTCCTCCCTTCACCGCCCCCACCCGTCACACTGACGCCGACAGCGCGCTTGCCCAAGTGCAGGCGCTGTACCAAACCAGCCTTGACCACTTGCGACTCGCCATGCGCGAGTTTGTGGCGGGCAAGCAGTTTGAACAGCGTGTGCGGGCGTTTTACCCGTTTGTGCGCATCCACACCAAGACCGGTGCGCTGCAAGCCAACAGCGAAGGTGCAGGCCTGAGCTACGGCTTTGTGGCCGAGTCTGGCCGCTACGAGACCACCCTCACCCGACCCGACTTGTTTGCCGCGTATTACCGCGAGCAATTTCGCTTGCTGTTGCAAAACCACGGCGGCACGCTGGAGGTGGGCGTGAGCCACCAACCCATCCCCGTGCACTTTTCGTTCGCTGACAACGACCATGTGGAAGGTGAGATGAGCGCCGAGCGACGCCAACTGATGCGCGAGGTGTTTGATCTGCCCGATCTCACCACCATGGACGACGGCATTGCGAATGGCACGTTTGAGGCAAAACCCAACGAGCCGCAGCCTTTGTCGCTGTTCACCGCCGCGCGCATGGACTATTCGTTGCAGCGCCTACGCCACTACAGCGGCACCAGCCCAGAGCATTTTCAGAACTACGTGTTGTTCACCAACTACCAGTTCTACATCGACGAGTTTGTGCGTTTGGGCCACGAGGCTATGCAAGATCCCAACAGCGAATACATCGCGTTTGTGGAGCCCGGCAATGTGGTGACGCGCCGCATTGGCTTAGCGGCCGAAGCCAACGATGCACTAGGCAAAGTGCCGCCGCGTTTGCCGCAAATGCCCGGCTACCACTTGGTGCGCGCGGATCACACGGGTATCACCATGGTGAACATTGGCGTGGGCCCTGCCAACGCGAAGAACATCACCGACCACATCGCTGTGCTGCGCCCGCATGCGTGGCTGATGCTGGGCCACTGCGCAGGCCTGCGCAACACGCAGCAACTGGGCGACTACGTGTTGGCCCACGGCTATGTGCGCGAAGACCATGTGCTGGACGAAGAGCTGCCGCTGTGGGTGCCTATCCCTGCACTCGCTGAAATTCAAGTCGCGTTAGAGCAAGCGGTGAAAGACGTGACGCAATGCCATGGCGCAGAGCTCAAACGCATCTTGCGCACAGGCACCGTGGCCAGCACAGACAACCGCAACTGGGAACTGCTGCCAGACAACACGCCCCAACGTCGCTTCAGCCAGAGCCGCGCCGTGGCACTCGACATGGAAAGCGCCACGATTGCCGCCAACGGTTTTCGATTCCGTGTGCCCTACGGCACGTTGCTGTGCGTGAGCGACAAGCCACTGCACGGCGAAATCAAGCTGCCGGGCATGGCCAACCACTTCTACCGCGAGCGTGTGGATCAACACTTGCGCATCGGCATGCGCGCGATTGAGTTGCTGCGTCAGCAAGGGCCGGCACAACTGCACAGCCGCAAGTTGCGCAGCTTTGCAGAAGTCGCATTCCAATAAACCAAAAAAAACCGCCTCAACAGAGGCGGTTTTCACGTGTATTGATCGCTGCATTTACGCGTGCACAGCATCACCCATCTTCTCGCCCAAACGCACACCTTGCGCCGCTTGCCAAGCAGGATTAAGCGCAATGGTGTTCTTAGGCCACAGCAACACCACGGTAGAGCCCAACAAGAAGCGTCCCATTTCGTCGCCTTGGCGAAGGCTCAGGTCTTGGTCGTCATACGTCCACTCGCGCACGATGCCGGGACGAGGTGGGTTGACCACACCATGCCACGGTGTGGCCATGCTGCCCACAATCGTTGCACCGACCAGCACCAACACGTATTGCTGAGGTTTTTCACCTGAAGTAGCAGGCATGTCAAACACACACACCACACGCTCGTTACGCGCAAACAAGCCGGGCACGCCACGGGCCGTGGCAGGGTTGACCGAGAACAAGTCACCGGGCACATGAATCATGCGACGCAAACGGCCAGCACTGGGCATGTGAATGCGGTGGTAGTCCTTGGGACTGAGGTAAATCGTGGCGAACTCGCCATCTTGAAATTGAGCGGCCAGCGCGGCATCACCGCCCACCAGCGCTTGCGTGCTGTAGCTGTGGCCTTTGGCTTGAAACACTTGGTCGCCGTCGATGTGGCCCAACTGGCTGATGGCGCCATCCACGGGGCACACAAACGCGGCATCGGCCAAGGGGCGTGCGCCGGGCTTTAAGGCGCGGGTGAAGAAGTCGTTGAAGCATGCGTATTGTGTGATGTCTGGCTGCGCAGCTTCGTCCATGTTGACTTGGTATTTGCCGACAAACCATTGGATGAGGGCATGCGTCCATTTGCCACAACGCGCACGGGCCACAGCGCCCGCAAATTGCGTGAGCAATTGTTTGGGCATCACATATTGGGAGAGAACAAATAAGGTATCAGACACGTCGTAGCCCTAAAAGAAGTTGCTCGGATTTTAGGCGTTTCACCACCGCGTCAAGAATGACGCTGACGGGTTACGAGATGGCCACTCACAGGCACAATGGAACGCATGAGCACCCCACTTTTTGAATGCAAGCACCTTCTCAAACGCTACGGTGACAACACCGTGGTGAACGATGTGTCGTTCCACATCGCACCCGGCGAATGCTTGGGCGTCATTGGCCCCAATGGCGCTGGCAAAACCACCACGCTGCGCATGTGCCTAGGACTCGCGCAACCCGATGGTGGCAGCATCCACGCGTTTGGTTTGTCCATGCCCGATGACGCGCTGTCCATCAAAGCACGCTTAGGCGTGGTGAGCCAATTCGACACGCTCGACCCAGACTTCACCTGCGCTGAAAACCTATTGGTGTTTGGCCGTTACTTTGGGATGAAGAAGGCCGACATACAAGCGCGCATCCCGCAACTGCTGGAGTTTGCGGCGCTCTCCCACAAAGCCAATGCCAAGCCCGGCGAGTTGTCGGGCGGCATGAAGCGCAGACTCAGCCTTGCCCGCGCCCTCATCAACAACCCAGACCTTCTGCTGCTCGACGAACCCACCACCGGCCTAGACCCACAAGCCCGTCACCTGATGTGGGAGCGTTTGCAGCAACTCTTGCAACAAGGCAAATCCATTTTGCTGACCACCCACTTCATGGACGAGGCCGAACGCTTGTGCAACCGACTGCTGGTGCTGGACCACGGCAAAAAAATTGCCGAAGGCACACCACGTGATTTGATTGCCCAACACTTAGAACCCGATGTGGTCGAGGTGTATGGCAGCGGCGCATTGGCCTTGGTTAACAGCCCTATCGCCGCGTTGGCGCAACGTGTGGAAACCAGCGGCGAAACGGTGTTTTTCTACACCCAAGATGCCGCACAGTTGCTGCAAGCGCTTAGCGCCCACACGGGCTTGCGCACGCTGCACCGCCCTGCCAATTTGGAAGACTTGTTTTTGAAAATGACCGGACGCCAAATCCGTGAGGAAGGCTAAGCGCGATGAACACCTATTTCCGTTTCTGGCCTGTCTTCTTACGCAACCTCTTGGTGTGGCGCAAACTCGCCATCCCTAGCCTTGTGGCCAACATTGCCGAACCCTTGATGTGGCTCGTCGCCTTTGGCTACGGCTTGGGCGCACTTGTGGGCGATGTCACTTTAGGCGACGACAAAGTGCCCTACATCTTGTTCTTAGCCAGCGGCTCTATCTGCATGAGCGCCATGAACGCCGCCACGTTTGAAGCGCTGTACTCGGCCTTCTCGCGCATGCATGTGCAAAAAACATGGGACGGCATCTTGAATGCGCCCATGCGTTTGGACGATGTGCTGTTGGCAGAAATGCTGTGGGCGGCCTTCAAATCGTTGTTCACCATCACGGCCATCTTAGGTGTGATGTTTGCGCTGGGCATCACCCAAAGCTGGAAGCTTTTAGCTGCATGGCCCATCCTCTTGTGCGTGGGCATCACCTTCAGCTGCATCGCACTCATCTTCAACGCGCTGGCCAAAGGCTACGACTTCTTCACCTACTACTTCACGCTGTTCCTCACCCCCATGATGTTCTTGAGCGGCGTGTTCTTCCCGCGCGACCAACTGCCAGGCATCGTGCGCGATATCTCGGCATGGTTGCCCCTCACCCAAGCCATCGCCTTGGTGCGGCCCTTGTTTCTGGATCAGTGGCCGGCTGACGCAGCGATGCATCTAGGCGTGCTGGCCGTCTACACCGTGGTCGCTTGGAAGATTGCGCTGCACTTAACGAAGAAACGCTTCAAAGCTTGAAACTGGGTTAGAAGGCACGAGCAACGCGAAGTGCCGCAACAAACACTCGCGACAAGATATTGACCAACGTCAGCCAAACGCAACCCTTCCCCCGCTAATATTGAAGTTTTGATTCAACCAGTTAAGGGAGTTTTCCAATGAGCATTCAAACCGTAGGCATCATCGGCGCTGGCACTATGGGCAACGGCATTGCACAAGCATGTGCAGTCTCTGGCGTGAACGTGGTGATGGTCGACATTTCTGACGCTGCCGTGGCCAAAGGCCTCGCCACCGTCGCAGGCAGCTTGGACCGCTTGATCAAGAAAGAAAAAATCACCGAAGCCGACAAAGCTGCCGCCTTGTCCCGCATCAAAACGAGCACGAGCTACGACGACCTCAAAGGCGCGCAGCTCGTCATCGAAGCCGCGACAGAGAACTACGACCTCAAAGTCAAAATCGTCAAACAACTCGACGGCATGCTGGCCCCCGAAGCCATCATCGCGTCCAACACCTCGTCCATTTCCATCACCAAGCTCGCAGCAGTCACCGCGCGTGCCGACCGCTTCATTGGCATGCACTTTTTCAACCCCGTACCCATGATGGCCTTGGTTGAAATCATCCGCGGCTTGCAAACCTCTGATGCCACGCACGCTGCTGTACACGACCTGTCCACGCGCTTGGGCAAAAGCCCGATCACCGTCAAGAACGCGCCAGGCTTTGTGGTCAACCGCATCTTGGTGCCCATGATCAACGAAGCCTTCTTTGTGCTGGCCGAAGGTGTGGCCAGCGCTGAAGACATCGACGCCGGCATGAAGCTCGGTTGCAACCAGCCCATTGGTCCATTGGCCTTGGCCGACATGATTGGCCTGGATGTGTGCTTGGCCGTGATGGACGTGTACTTGCAAGAGTTTGGCGACAGCAAATACCGCGCTTGCCCCTTGCTCAAAGAAATGGTGGCAGCCGGTCAGCTGGGCCGCAAGACCGGCAAAGGCGTGTACACCTACTAAGCCACCGTCCACCACCGCTTCGCACGCTGGCGATGAAGTACGCCCTGCTCTCCGACATTCACAGCAACTTGCACGCGCTGGACGCGTGCTTGGCACACGCGCAAACGCAAGGTGTTGAGCGCATTGCGCTGCTGGGTGATTTGGTGAGCTATGGCGCCTTTCCAGCCGAAGTGGTGGCACGTTGCCAAAAGCTGCAACAAGACGGCGCCATCGTGCTGCGTGGCAACCACGAAGAGCTGATTCAAACGCACCACATCAACTCGGCCAACCCCAACCCTTCGCTGGGCAGTCAAACGGCGGAATGGACGCACGACCAACTGTCACCCGCGCAACGGTTTTGGTTAGAAATCTTGCCACTCACCGCGCAGGTTGACCACATGTTGTTGGTCCACGCCAGCGCGGATGCGCCTGAACGTTGGCGTTATGTGGAAGACGAACGCACCGCCAGCCTGAGCTTGGATGCGGCATGCGCCCACCCCGATGTGCGTTATGTGTTTGGTGGCCATGTGCACCACCAGTCGCTGTACTACCGAGGTACCGGGCGTCAGTTGATGGCATTCAAGCCCACGTCTGGCGTGCCCATTCCCACACCCAAACACCGCCAGTGGATTGCCACCATTGGCTCGGTAGGCCAACCACGCGATGGCAACCCGCGCGCCATGTACGCCGTGTTTGACAGCACCGCGGCCAAGCTCACCTTTCACCGCGTGGCGTATGACCACCGCGCGGCCGCTCGCGCTGTGCGCGAAGCAGGTTTGCCCGAATACTTTGCCCAACGCTTGGAGACCGGCAAATGAAACGCCTAGAAGCAGGCACCGAGCTGGACGGATTCCGCATCGGCGCTTGCTTGCATGCAGGCGGCATGGCCCACATCTACGAGGTGACCTATGCCGACGAGCGCCCTGCTCCGTTTGACATGGTGATGAAGGTGCCCCGCATGACTGCGGGTGATGGCGCAGAAAACATTGTGGGCTTCGAGGTTGAGCACCAAATTTTGCAAGTGCTGCACGGCACGCATGTACCGCGCTTTGTGGCCGCAGGCGATTTGGTGAACATGCCTTACTTGGTGATGGAGCATGTGCAAGGCCAGACCTTGCAGCAAGTGCTGGATGCACACACGCACAACCGCACGCGCGCAGAAGTGACAGACATTGCACGGCTTGGTGCCTCTATCGCGCGAGCCGCACACAGCCTGCACCAACAAAACACCTGCCACCTCGACATCAAACCAGCCAATGTGCTGCTGCACCCAGATGGTCATGCCGTGTTGCTGGACTTTGGTTTGTCGTGTCACGCGCACTACCCCGACTTGCTGGCCGAAGAGTTGCGCAAAGCCGTGGGTTCGCCTGCATGGATTGCACCCGAGCAAGTGGTGGGCGTGCGCGGCGACCCGCGCAGCGACATCTTTGCCATTGGGGTGATGCTGTACGAATTGGCCACCGGCGAATTGCCTTTTGGCAACCCGCAAACCGATGGTGGTATGCGCCAGCGTTTGTGGATGGATCCGCCCCCGCCACGCCGCTTGCGTGACGACTTACCCGAGTGGCTGCAAGAGGTGGTATTGCGCTGCCTAGAACCCGAGGCAGCCAAGCGCTACCCATCGGCCGCACATTTGGCATTTGACTTGGAACACCCCGAGCAAGTAAAAGTTACCAAACGCGGCAAACAGCTGGAAGGCACGCCCTTCTTCACCCACTTCAAACGCTGGCTGAAAGCGGCGGGCATGCACTACCAGCCCAGCCCATTGCCTTCGCAACAGATTGACGAAGTGCCCATCGTCATGGTGGCCGTGCCACACCATGAAGCCAGTGATGCCACGCTGTATTCCTTGCGTCAGTCGGTGTCGCGCTCTTTGGGCTTGCGCCCCGGCGCACGCTTGGCCGTGGTCACCGTGATTTCACCCAACCTCAGCAGCACGTCTGAGCACGACAAGAGCGAAACCACGCTGCATCGCCAGTACCGCACCATGCTGCAGCAGTGGGCGCAGCCACTGGATTTAGACGATCACCAGACCTCATACCACGTGCTCGAAGCCACTGACGTGGCCAATGCCATCGTGCGTTATGCAGAAGGCAACAACGTGAGCATCATCGTCATGGGAGCCGCCACCCATGGTTTGCAAATGCAGCGCTTTGTGGCAACGGTGCCCATCAAAGTGGCCATGGACGCGCCTTGCACTGTGATTTTGGTGAAATCGTCTCTGCCGTTTGAACACCTCAACAGCTAAGCTTTCGCGCAACAAAAAAGCCACCCGAGGGTGGCTTTTTATTTTCAACCGTTCAGCGGTTGGATCAGTCAGCGTACACGCCAGCCGCCTGAATGATCGGGCCCCACTTGGCGATTTCTGAAGTCACAAATTTCTTGTGCTCTGCAGGATCAGAACGCTTGTCGGTCACCACCACAGCACCCAAGGCTTGTTGCTTCTTGATGAACTCGGGGTCTTTCAAAGCAGCTTTCAAAGCCTTGTTGATCTTGGCGGTCACATCAGCAGGTGTGCCTTTGGGGGCATACACGCCGTGCCAAATGGTGACTTCAAAACCTTTGAGGCCAGACTCTTGCAGAGTAGGCAGGTTCTTCAGTGCAGGTGTGGTCAAACGCTTGGCAGTGGTCACAGCAAATGCCTTGACGGTTTTGCCTTCGATTTGGCTGGTGGTGTTGGTGCTTTGGTCGCACAACAAGTCGATCTGACCACCCATCAAGTCGTTCATGGCGGGCGCTGTGCCTTTGTAGGGCACGGTGGTCATGTCGGTCTTGATGGCGTCTTGGAACAACAAACCGCACAGGTGAGAGGCGGCGCCCAAACCTGCATTGCCTAGGTTGACCTTGCCTTTGTTTTGCTCAATCCAAACAGCCAGCTCTTTGTAGTTGTTGGCAGGCAATGTAGGGCGGCCAATGAGCGTCATCGGCACATCATTGACCATGCCCAAGTATTCGAAATCTTCGGTCGTGTTGTAAGGCATCTTGCGATACAGAGCTGGCGATGTGGCCATGCCAATGTGATGCAACAAAATGGTGTGCCCGTCCTGCGGGGCCTTTGCCACTTTGTTCGCACCAATCGTGCCACCCGCACCGGCCACGTTTTCAACCACCACGTTTGCACCCAAAGGCTTGCGCAAGGCTTCGGCCAAATCACGCGCCACGCGATCCGTTGGGCCGCCTGCGGAGAAGGGCACCACGATGGTCACGGGTTTGTCTTTGATGGGGAAATCGGCCGCGTTGGCACCGGTCAATGCGGCAACGGCCAGCAAACTCAATGTGAATAGTTGTTTCATTGGGACTCCTCTAAATAATCTCCCATACTAAAGCACTATTGACATTTTCACCATTTCGGTAATCACGTAAGGGCATTCCTTGATTCAGATCAACCCGAATGTGCAAACCGTTATTGCGTTATTGGTATGTGCGCGCGTCTTCAATGACCTTGCCATCGTTAGGCAAGCTACCCACGGCCACCAGCATCACATCAGCACGCAACTTGGTGATGTCGCGCACGGCATCGCCAATTTTTGCGGCCAAGCCCTCTGACTCTTGCGCTTCGACCTTGAGGCTCATTTGGTCGTTGGCCATCTCGCCTGTCACCACCAAACGCGCACGCTTGATTTCCGGGAAACGCTTGACCACCTCAGCCACTTGGCCTGGATGCACAAACATGCCGCGCACCTTGGTGGTTTGGTCGGCACGCCCCATCCAGCCTTTGATGCGCGTGTTGGTGCGCCCTGTGGGGCACTGGCCTGGCAGCACGGCCGACAAATCGCCCGTACCAAAACGAATCAAGGGGTAATCAGGATTCAGTGTGGTGATGACCAACTCACCCACTTCGCCTTCGGGCACAGGGTCGCCTGTTCCGGGACGCACGATTTCGACGATCACGCCTTCATCGAGCACCAAACCTTCGCGGGCTTCGGTCTCGTAAGCAATCAAACCCAGATCGGCGGTGGCGTAACACTGGTAACCCGCAATGCCACGCTCGGCCAACCAATCGCGCAAGCTCGGCGGAAACGCTTCGCCAGACACCAAGGCCTTGGTGACGCTGGGCAACTTCACACCCATCTCGGTGGCTTTTTCCACAATGATTTTCAAGAAGCTGGGCGTGCCGATATAGCCTGCAGGCTTCAACTCAGCCATGGCACCGACTTGCTGCTCCGTCTGTCCGGTGCCACCCGCAAACACGGTGCAACCAATGGCGTGTGCGCCGGTTTCCATCATCGAGCCCGCAGGCGTGAAGTGGTAACTGAAGCAGTTGTGTACCAGTTCGTCCGCGCGGAAGCCTGCGGCGTAAATGGCACGTGCCATGCGCCAGTAGTCTGCACGCGCGCCTTCGGGTTCGTAAATGGTGCCGGGACTGGCAAACACACGAGGCATGGCTTTGCCAAAACCAATGGCGGCAAAACCACCAAACACATTCGTCGCACGTTGCTCTTGTTGCTGTGCCAACAACTCGTATTTGCGAATCACAGGCAACTTGGCCAGCGCTTCGCGAGTGGTCACGCTGGCAGCGTTCACACCTGTCAATGACTTGGCAAATGCAGGTGAATGCTTTTGCGCATGAGCGATTTGTGCAGGCAAAGCGGCCATGAGCGCAGCTTCGCGCTCAACTGGGTTGCGTGTTTCGAGCGCGTCGTAGTGCTTGGACATGCAACGCTCCTCTTAAGCCAACCAGCGCTTGCGGCGCTTGTAGCTCTTGACATCTTTGAAGCTCTTGCGCTCGTTACCACCTACACCAAGGTAAAACTCTTTCACATCGGCGTTGTTGGCCAAGTCAGAGGCGGCACCGTCCATCACGATGCGACCGGACTCCATGATGTAGCCGTAATCGGCGTACTTCAGAGCCATATTGGTGTTTTGCTCGGCAATGAGGAAGGTGACTTTTTCTTTTTCGTTCAAATCTTTGACGATGTTGAACACCTCTTCCACGATTTGCGGCGCCAAGCCCATGGAAGGCTCATCCAACAACACCATGTTGGGATTGGCCATCAAAGCGCGGCCAATCGCGCACATTTGTTGCTCACCACCCGAGGTGTAGGCGGCCTGTGAAGTGCGGCGAGTTTTCAGACGTGGAAAGTAGTTGTAGACCTTTTCCAAGTTGGCATCGATCTCACCCTTGCTGGTGCGGGTGTAGCTGCCTGTGAGCAAGTTTTCTTCGATGGTCAAGTGAGCAAAGCAGTGACGACCTTCCATCACCTGCACCACACCACGCTTGACCAATTCGGCCGGTGATAGGTTTTCAATGCGTTCGCCACGGAACTCGATGCTGCCTTTGGTCACCTCACCACGCTCGCCTTTGAGCAGGTTAGAAATGGCACGCAAGGTCGTTGTTTTGCCTGCGCCGTTACCGCCGAGCAAAGACACGATGCTGCCTTCTGGTACGCTGAGCGAAACGCCCTTCAGCACCAAGATGACGTGGTTGTAAATGACTTCAATGCCATTGACGTTGAGAACAATGTTGTTGGCGCTCATAACTTACCTTGCTAAAAAAACGTTGTTGGACTAGACCAAACCTCAAAACAAACACGTGATTTGCCTCTGAGGTTTGGCGGCTCGTGAGAGCCGCCAAATCATCAGCCCTTAGGGCTGATGAAGTTCAGATTAAGACTGGCAATCTGCAGCGGTACGACGTGTGAGTTTTTTCTCAACAGCGTACTTGTCTGCGAACTGTTTGACCAAAGGCTTGATGATGGATTCATCGGCTTCGATCCAGTCAGAGCTGTAAACCCACTTCTTGCCGTCCCATGTGTGCAGACGCGCAGAGCGTGAACCTTCGTGGTCTAAGCAAGAGGTGCTGATTGGCTTCATCACAGTGCCCAAGCCCAACTTGTCGAGGGCTTTTTGGTCCAACGCCAAGTTCTCCAAACCCCAACGGATTTGTTCGCCGGTCATGACCTTGCCTTTGCCAAAACGCTCTTGCGCACGGCGCACGCCTTCAACAGCCAAAGCTGCGCTGACCAAGCCGCGGTTGTAGAGGGTGGTGCCCACTTCTTCGACAGGACCTGTGCCTTGCTTTTTGCCGTGCAGTTGAGTCTTGATGTCAGCAATGACTTTGCCGCCTTCGCCTGTGGCGACCAAGCCGTTGTAACCCTTGGCAGCTTCGCCCACGTCTTTGACGTCTGGCTCAGCAGCGGACCACCACACGCCGTACATTTTTTCGCGTGGGTAGCCAGTGGCCACAGCTTCTTTCAAAGCAGCGGAGTTCATCACACCCCAGCCCCACAACAACACGTAGTCAGGACGGGCTTGACGCACTTGCAACCAAGTGGCTTTTTGCTCCACGCCAGGTGCTGTCACAGGCAAGAGTTGCAGGTCGAAACCTTGAATCTTGGCGCGCTCTTGCAAGAGAGGAATTGGCTCTTTGCCGAATGGGCTGTCGTGGTAGACCAAGGCGATCTTCTTGCCCTTGATGTTGCCACCTTCTTTTTTGGTGATGATCTGCATGATGATGTCAGCACCAGACCAATAGGTACCTTGCAATGGGAAGTTCCACTTGAACACTTGACCATCGCTGGACTCTGAACGGCCATAGCCGCCAGTGATCAATGGGTTTTTGTCAGTAGGCGCTTTTTCTGTCAAAGCGAAAGTGATACCTGTCGACAAAGGCTGGAACACGCCGCCTTGCGATTTGCCTTTCAGGCGCTCATAGCACTCCACGCCGCGGTCTGTCGCGTAGGCGGTGTCGCACTCTTCATAAGTGATCTTCACGCCGTTGATGCCGCCATCGCGTGCATTGATCAGCTTGAGGTAGTCCACATAGGCGTTACCCCATGGCACACCGTTAGGTGCATAGGCGCCGGTACGGTAAGGCAGCACAGGGAAGAACTGCTCTTTGGCTTGTGCCTGAGCTGATGTGGTGACCAAGGCGCTGGTCAAACCAGTCGCGGCAACGGCCACTGCCATCATGAGGGAACGGATTTTCATTGAAGTCTCCTTAGAAAAATTATGCAAACACCAGAAAAACGAAATGTGAATCAGTGAGGGAAAGGCCACAGACGCAGCTTTTGCTTACCCACGCTCCACAACTTGGCCAAGCCGTGAGGCTCAACGATCAAGAACCAAACAATCAAAGCACCGAAGATCATTTGCTC
>Ga0228701_1001678_pt1 | contig 14583 bp, 10 predicted proteins | sample McNCre117_Aug_MG_2_FD_178017 | JGI IMG/M metagenome (GOLD analysis project Ga0228701, IMG submission 178017) | Freshwater microbial communities from McNutts Creek, Athens, Georgia, United States - 11-17_Aug_MG | ecosystem: Environmental > Aquatic > Freshwater > Creek | place: USA: Georgia...
GCTGACGAGGTTCAGGGCCCGATCACCGTAGCCAACAGCGAGCTGGACGATTTCATCCTGCTGCGCTCGGACGGCACGCCGACCTATATGCTCGCCGTGGTGGTCGACGATCACGACATGGGCGTGACCCACGTGATCCGCGGCGATGATCACATCAACAACGCTTTCCGTCAGCTGCTGATCATTCGCGCGATGCACGAAGTCGAAGGCGGCTGGCCCGATCCGGTCTATGGCCACGTGCCGCTGATCCACGGGTCTGACGGGGCCAAGCTGTCGAAGCGCCACGGCGCGCTGGGCGTCGATGCCTACCGTGATGACATGGGCATCCTGCCCGAGGCGCTGTTCAACTACCTGCTGCGTCTTGGCTGGGGCCACGGCGACGACGAAATCATCAGCCGCGAACAGGCGGTCGAATGGTTCGATATCGGCCATGTCGGCAAGGGCGCTTCGCGCTTTGACCTCGCCAAGCTGCTCAACCTCAATGGCCACTACCTGCGCGAGGCCGACGATGCCCGTCTCGCCGCGCTGGTCGCACCCAAGCTGACCGAAGGCGCCGACCTTGCCCTGCTTGAACAGGCGATGCCGGTGCTCAAAGTGCGCGCCAAGGATGTTAATGAGCTGGCCGCCAGCGCGGCCTTCCTCTTTGCCCAGCGGCCGCTGGCGATCGAGGAAAAGGCCGCCGCGCTGCTGACCGATGAAGCCCGCGTGCTGCTCGGCCAGATCAACCAGCGGCTCGAAACCGCCAGTGCCTGGGCCCTTGAGGCTCTGGAAGGCGAACTCAAGGCGATGGCCGGCGAACTCGGCCTTGGACTTGGAAAGCTTGCGCAACCCCTTAGGGCCGCGCTAACGGGGCAGACTACCTCCCCGGGTATATTCGATGTTTTGGTTCTGCTCGGTCGGGACGAAAGCTTGGCGCGCATCGCCGCGCAGGCTTCCACTCCCACCCCCGCGCAGCAAGCTTGAGGAGTAAGACAGGTGGGCAACCAGGCTAAGTTGAACGCGGAAGGCAAGGATTTCGACCTTCCAATCCTTTCGGGCAGTGTCGGTCCGGATGTTGTCGACATCCGCAAGCTCTATGGCCAGTCGGGCCTGTTTACCTACGACCCGGGCTTCACCTCGACCGCCAGCTGCGAAAGCGCGCTGACCTACATCGATGGCGATGAAGGCGTGCTGCTGCACCGCGGCTACCCGATCGGCCAGCTGGCCGAAAATTCGAGCTTCATGGAAGTCAGCTACCTGCTGCTCAACGGCGAACTGCCGAGCGCGAGCGAGCTGGACACCTTCACCAACACCATCACTCGCCACACCATGGTGCATGAGCAGCTGACCAGCTTCTACAGCGGGTTCCGCCGCGATGCCCACCCGATGGCCGTGATGTGCGGCGTGGTTGGCGCGCTTTCGGCGTTCTACCACGATTCCACCGACATCGCCGATCCGGTGCAGCGCAAGATCGCCAGCCACCGCCTGATCGCCAAGATGCCGACCATCGCCGCGATGGCCTACAAGTATTCGGTCGGTCAGCCGTTCGTCTATCCCGACAACAAGCTGAGCTACACCGGCAACTTCCTGCGTATGACCTTCGGCGTTCCGGCCGAAGAATATGAAGTGATCCCGGCGGTCGAAAAGGCGATGGACCGGATCTTCATCCTCCATGCCGACCACGAACAGAACGCCTCGACCTCGACCGTGCGCCTTGCCGGTTCGTCGGGCGCGAACCCGTTCGCCTGCATCGCGGCCGGCATCGCTTGCCTGTGGGGCCCGGCGCACGGCGGGGCCAACGAAGCCGCGCTCAACATGCTGCGCGAAATCGGCACCCCGGACAAGATTCCGCACTACATCGAACGCGCCAAGGACAAGAACGATCCGTTCCGCCTGATGGGCTTCGGTCACCGCGTTTACAAGAACTACGACCCGCGCGCGACTGTGATGCAGTCGACCGTGCGCGAAGTGTTCGATGCGCTCAAGGTTACCGATCCGCTGTTCGAAACCGCGCTGCGGCTTGAAGAAATCGCGCTGAACGATCCCTACTTCATCGAGAAGAAGCTGTTCCCGAACGTCGACTTCTATTCGGGCATCATCCTCTCGGCGATCGGCTTCCCGACCACGATGTTCACCGTGCTCTTCGCTCTCGCGCGCACCGTGGGCTGGGTGGCACAGTGGAACGAAATGATCTCGGATCCCGGCCAGAAGATCGGTCGTCCGCGTCAGCTCTACACCGGCCCGACGCAGCGCGACTACGTGCCGCTCGGCAAGCGCTGAGCCTAGGCGAAAGACACGAAAATCCCCGGAAGGCCCAAGCTTTCCGGGGATTTTTCATGTCTGGATTATGCGGCCGGGTTAGCCGGCGGTGCTGGGTGCTGCTGCAAGCAGGTCTGCCGGGACATCGAGCACGAAGCGCGCGCCCTGCCCCGGTGCGCTTTCAACGCTGAGTTCGCCGCCCATCGCCCGCGCCAATCGGCGCGAGATGTAGAGGCCAAGGCCCGAGCCTTGCTCATCGCTGCGGCCAAGCCGCTCGAACTTCTCGAACACCTGGGTTTGCTGTTCAGGCGAAAGGCCCGGTCCCTGATCGGCGACGATCACCCGCGCGCGGGCGCCCTCACCTTCCAGCCTGATCCAGACCTGTGAGTTTTCTGGCGCATAGCGGATTGCATTGCCAATCAGGTTGAGCAGGATCTGCAGCACGCGCCGGAACTCGGCGATGGCCGGCAGGCGCTCGTCATGCTTGGGCGCGTCGAGCATGATCCCGCGCTCATTGGCCCGCACGCCAAGGATCCCGCAGGCCCGGCGGGCCACATCGGCAAGGTCGATCCGGTCGGGCGCGGTGTTGAAATCCTCGGATTCCACGACTTCGAGGTCAGCCAGATCCTCGACCAGCGAGAGCAGGTGCTGGCCTGCCGCGGCAATGTCGGCGGCATAATTGCTGTATTCATCGGCCAGCGGCCCGGCGAGCCGCATGCGGATCGTCTCGGCATTGGCAATGATCCGGGCGATCGGCTGACGCAGCACCGGGGCAATGTCACGGCCAACCAGACCGGGCTCGTTGCTGGGCATCACCGACTGCGGCACGGCCTGCGGGGCAAGCACCGGGCGCGCCAGCGGCTCGTCGGACACGAGGCACAGATCGAACCCGCCCGGTTCGCGGCCGGGAATTTCGTGAGGGATCAGGCTCGCGCGCCACGGCCGGTCCGAGCCCGGCACGGTCACCCGCGCGCCGTCCAGCAAGCGCCAATGAAGCGGCTGATGGTGGCTGCTGCGCTCGATCGCGATGAAGTCGGTCCACGGCTGGCCGATCCCGCCGCGCATCCGGGCGGCAATCTCGGCCAGATCGGCGGCTTCAGCCTCGACCGTCAGCACGCGCTGGAAGCCATCAAGCCGCGCGGTCAATTCAGCCACATCGCGGTCGATCGCGCTGCGGTGCATGACGGCAAGCGCCGGATCTTCGGGCGGCAGCGTGCTTGATTGCCAGCTGTCAATGCTGATGCTGCAGCCGCCATCGCTTTCGGGTTCGACTTCGACCCAGGCCGTGATCAGATCGGCGCCGTCGCTGGCCTTGATCGTCCGGGCGAGCTTGAGCCCATAGCTGCGCGCCTTGCGCACCAGTTCGAACAGCGCGGGGATCGCGATCGTGCCGGGCAGTTCGCCGCCGCAGCGCAGTTGCAGGCCGGCCAGCGGCTCGTCAGCGGTGATCAGCCGATCATCGCTGTCGCAATATGCCTTGGCCAGAACTGCACTCATCGCGTTCACCGGATCACAGTCCGGGGTAGGCTGCGGAGCGCGCCAGCAGCGCGGCGGCCTGATCGGCGCCGATCACATCGAACCCAACTGGCAAGGCCGCGTCAGGATTGAGCGCGCTGAACTGCTCCTCGATCTGCTTGGGCTTGAGCCCGGCGGCGCGAAGCGCCAGCGCGAACCGCGCCAATTGCCCTTCGTTGGCAGACAGCACGGCCATGTCGCGATCCTGCCCCGAGGCGAGCGCGAGCGCGGTCAGGAAAATCGCCAGCCCGGCGTGCGGCACTGAGAGCGCAGCCATCGCCCCGCCGCCCAGCCCGGAAACCAGACGCGAAACCAGCCCCAACCGACTGCGGCTTTCATCATAGCTGCCGCGAATGGCGAGTTCCGCCGCCGAACAGCGCGCCTGCGCGGCATCATCGTCACCGGCGTGGTTACGCAGCGCCAGCAGCACGACATGGATCAGATCGCCCGGCAGCTCGGTCAGCGGCAGTTCCATGCGGCGCTGGGTCTGTGCAAAGCGCGCCTGAGCGGCGAGCAGCGCCATCGCGTTGCCGGCGGTATTGCTCTCGCTCGACGCGATCAGCGCCTGCAGCAGCGGGGAGAGCACCGGATCAAGCGCCAAGCGGGCCTGAAGCCGCTCGGTCAGCTGCCATTCCAGCGCCAGGCAATGGAGGTGCGAGAGCAAGCCGGGATGGCAGATGAAGCTGGCAACAAGGTTACCAACGACCTGCTCGTCATATTCGGGCGAATCGGCTGTTTGGATGCCCGCACCAAGGGCATCGAGCAGCTGGCGGGCGATGCTCGACATCATTCCCCGGACCCGGGCAACGATCTCGTCGCTGAACATCGAATGTTCGTCATTGGCCAGCAAATGCCTGAGAATTGGCGATATCGTGCCAATCAAGGCATCGCCGTGCGCAAGTTCATCGCGCAGGATCGTCTCAACCGGCGTTCCGGCCACAGGGAGGGCAGCTTTCGCGTTCATGCCCGTCCCATAGCGCACCTTGGTTAAGGCCGCGTTAGGACAAGTTCGCCGCGCGGCAGCACAATTCCGGCCAGCACCACCAGCGCCGCCGCGATGGATATTGCTGCCTCGCCGCGCCCGGCGACGATGAACCCGGCGAGCAGGATCGCAAGCAGGCCTCGGTCCATCAACCACGCGGTCCAGCGCCCTGACAGCGCCCGCGGCACAAGCCGCAGCACGCCCACCAGCATGAACGGCGCGAAAAAGCGCGTCAGCAGATGGTCACCCGGCGTTACCGGCATCGCGCTTCCCGCTAGGCCGATGATGATCGCATCGAGCAGCCAGCCAAAGGCGCGGCGCCCGCCGACCATCCGCGCGGGCCGGCCGGGATCGCCTTCGATCCGGGCAAGCGACGCAGTGGTTTCGCACAGCAGCCAGCTGATCGCCGCGAGGCCGAGCCCCAGCGCAGGCAGGCCGAGCCAACCGGTGCCGAGCGCAATCGCCCCCATCGCGCCCGAGGCAATTGCCACGACCCCCGCCCCGCTCCCGGCATGAAGCAGCGCCGGGCCCAGCAGGCGCACCGCGAGCAGGCCAAAACCGCGCGAGGGGTTCAAGGGTTCGTCACCGCGCGTGCGCTGGCGGATCCACTGCGGCTCAAGCGCGTGGGCCTCTTCCTCGCTGCGCACCAGGGTCCAGAACAGTGTGCCCGCCGAGGTCGCCGGGATCGGGCGCTGGCGCACCCCGCCCTGCAAGGCGATGCGCTGCAAGGCTGAGGCGGCATCGCAATCGGCGGGAAGCTCGGCGATCTGTTCGACCAGTCGCCCCGGGATCCGCATTGCCGCGGCCGAAGCGTGGTTGAGGTCGATCCGCTCGAACCCGGCGGCCAGCCCCTGCTCGATCGGTTGGACCAGCACGGCTTGGCCCTGTTCGAGCGTGGCGGCAGCTTCGGCTGTCGAGGCGAAGAGCCCATCGCCGAGCACGAAAACTTCGTCGCTGGTGGTCACGAGGCCGAGCAACTGGCGCGGACCGGCGATCACATTGAACTGCGCGCCGGCGGCTTCGGCGGCGTGCTGCAATTCGATCAGGTCGGGCGAAATGCCGTGGGCGAGGCAGACGATCCGCTCGCATTGCAGCGCCAGCATCAGCCCAAGCTGTTGACGCGCAACGGTCATCCCGCCGATGCGCAGGAACGCGCGCGGCAGGGTGCTGCCTGGGGCAGCCGGTTCGAGCATGGTCAACAAGGCGACCCGCAGGGTCTTTCTCCGCACCTGTCTGGGAACAGGCGGCAGCTTTAGGGCATTGCGCGGCGGATACCAAGCTAAAGTGGGGTTTAAAGCGCGCCGCAACATGGTAAACAGCGGCCATGACCGGGGGATCACGCATAGTCGCCATCGATGCCGCCAACGCCGAGAGCGTGAGCGAGGACGCAGCCGTCAACACGGCGAGCGAAGCTGAAACCGTGACGGTTGAGGATTGGGAAGCGGAAGAGGAAGCCGCCTCCCCCACCCTGCACCGCTGGCCGACCGTGCTTGGCGCCTTGGTCGCCATTGCGGCAGTGGCAGCTTGGACTGCCGCCTTCGTCATCGCGCATCAGCCCGAGCTTGGCCCCGATGGCACGCTGCTGCAGTGGACGGCCTGGATCCGCGACTGGTCGGTTCCGGTTCTGCTGGTCTGCGTGGTCTGGCTACTGGCCATGCGCAACAGCCGCCGCGAAGCGCAGCGCTTTGGCGCGAGCGCCCGGATGCTGAGCGAGGAATCCGCCCGGCTCGAAACCCGGCTCGTCACGGTCAACCACGAGCTGAGCCTGGCCCGCGAATTCATCACCGCTCAGGCGCGCGATCTTGAGGCACTGGGCCGGGTCGCAGGCGAACGGCTTGGGGAACATGCCGATCGGCTGGCTGGGCTGATTTCCGACAACGGCAAGCGGATCGACACGATCGGCACTGTCAGTGAAGCCGCGCTCGACAATATGGAGAAGCTGCGCTTCCAGCTGCCGGTCATCGCCAGTTCGGCCAAGGATGTGACCAACAACATCGGCGCGGCCGGCCGCACAGCTCATGCCCAGATCGAGGAAATGGTCCAGGGCTTCAACCGCCTCAACCAGTTCGGTCAGGCCAGCGAGCAGCAGGTCGAAGTGCTGCGCCAGCAGGTTGACGCCGCGCTGGGCGAGTTTACCCGCCAGCTTGAAACCATCGAGGGCACCACTCAGGCCCGCTTTGCGGCGCTCGCCGAACAGAGCGCCGATTTCCGCGCCCGGCTTGATGGGCATGAGGGCGAGGCGCTGGCAGCGGTCCGCACCCGGGCGGCGGCGCTGGGCGAAGAGCTCGAGACCACCCGCCAACAGCTCGACCAGCACGAGGCGGAAAGCCTGACCTCGCTGCGCGCCCGCCTCACGGCAGTGCGCGATGAAAGCGCGGCGATCACTCGTGCGCTGCGGGATGGCGAAATTTCGGCCCAGGACGCCTGGCGCCGTGCGATCACCCAGCTTGAAAGCGATCTTGAGGCCGCGGTTACGCGCGTTGCCGGGATCGACGAACAGGCCATGGCAACCGCGCGCCAGCGGCTTGCCGCGCTGGCCGAAGAGGCCGAACTGTTCGACGGCCGCATGGCCGAGCGCGACCACACCTTCGCCGAAGCGATCGAAACCCGCCGGGTCGATTTCCTCCAGCGCCACGCCGAATTCAGCGAGACGCTCACCGCCCAGATTGCCGCGCTCGATGCCGAAATCGCCGCGCGCCGGAGCGAACAGGAACAGAGCGCGCAGCAGCTGGCCAGCCACTCCGAGACGATCAGCGCTCAGCTCGCCAACTTCTCGGCACGGATGGCCGAAATCGCGGCCCACGGCGGCGAAGCCGAGGCCGCGGTCGCCCGCAGCCTCGAAACCCTGGCCGAACGCCTCGTTGCAAGCCGCGATGCACTGACTGGCACCGACCAGATCATTGCCGGGCTGACCGATGATAGCGTGCGCCTGCTCGAACTGATCCGCGCCGGGGTAACCCACAGCGAGGAAGACTTGCCGGCGGCCTTCGCCAGCAACGAGGCGCGGCTTGAAGACCTGCTCGCCAAGGCCCGCACCCTGCGCGATGTGGTCGTGGCCGCTGAAACGCATGGCGATGGCCTTGCTGCTCATACCGAGCGCGCGGGGCTTGGGCTGGATCACGGCATGGCGCGCGCCGCCGAACTTGAGACCGCGCTGGCCGACCGCCTCGCCGCGATTGCCGGGCTTAGCCAGTCGCTCGATGTCCTGCAGGCGCGCAATGCTGCCGTGGCCGAACAGGCGCAGGCTGAACTCGCCGCCGCGATCGCTCAGCTTGACGTGGCAGCGCGCGATGCCGTGGCCGGGATCGGCGCGATGAGTGCGAGCGAAATCACCGCGCTTGCCAACCGGATCGGTGATGAAAGCGGCCCGGCGCTTGACCGCGCGGTGCGCGCTCGCGCTGCCGAGGTCGCGGGGCAGCTTGAACAGGCTGCGGCCCATGCCGCCGGGGTCAGCCGCGAAGCCGCGCTGCAGCTGCGCGACCAACTGGGCAAGGTCGATGAACTGGCCGGCAATCTTGAACGCCGGGTCACCCAGGCGCGCGAACGCGCGCAGGAGCAGGTCGACAATGACTTCGCCCGCCGGGTTGCGCTGATCACCGAAAGCCTCAATTCGGCGTCAATCGATATCGCCCGCGCGATGGACGCCGATGTCACCGATACGGCCTGGGCGGCCTATCTGCGCGGGGATCGCGGGATCTTCACCCGCCGCGCCGTGCGCCTGCTCGACACGCCCGAAGCGAAGGCCGTGGTGCAGCTCTATGAGAGCGACCGCGATTTCCGCGATCACGTGGCGCGTTATATCCACGACTTCGAAGCCATGCTGCGGCAGCTGCTGTCGGCCCGCGATGGCCACGCGATGGGCGTGACCCTGCTATCATCCGACATGGGCAAGCTCTACGTGGCGCTGGCGCAGGCGATCGAGCGCCTGCGCCGCTAAGCGGTTAGCCCTTGGCAGCGCCGCTGGCGGGGGTGGCGTAGAGATCGGGCGCTCCGCCCGTGTAATCGAGATCCTGCGCCGTCACCCAGCCCTGGGTGTAGTTGAGGTAGAACAGCCCAAAGAGGATCACCGCCAGCACGGTGGCGCGCTTGGCGATCCGGCGCGGGTTGAAATTCGCCGGGGCGCTGTCGATCTGGCCGGGTACCCGCTCGGCCCCGTCCTCGGCCAGCGTGCGCAGTCCGAACGGCATGACCAGAAACGCGCTCATCACCCAGAACAGGGTGAAGATCGCCAGGGCGGAAGTCCAACGCATATCAGTTCTCCGGCAGGATGACGCGCACCTGGGGCTTCTTGCCCGACCAGCGCTGCGCGGCGCGGCGGGCGGCCAGACGGGCGGCCTCGACAATCACTTCGCGGTCGTGGCGCTGCCCGCCCTTGAGCTTGGATAGCGCGGCGCGAACATCTTCACGGGCCTCTTCAAGGAAGTCAGCCTCGTCTTCATCAAGCGGCAGGCCGATGCTTTCGACATGGGCGCGGCCCTTGCCATCGAGCACCACGATCACCAGCCCGTTGTGAGCCAGGCGGCGGCGCATGACCATCGCCTCGCCATCGGCGGGGGCAAGGATATCGCCATCAAGCACGAGCCGGCCCGAGCGCACTTCGCCGAACTTGCCGGGTTTGCCCGGAGCAAGTCGCACCAGATCGCCGTTCTGCTGGGTTACCGCCACCGGAATGCCGCAGGTTTTGCCGAGCCGCGCCTGTTCCTTCATGTGGCGCACTTCGCCGTGAACCGGGAGCAGGATCTGCGGCCGCAGCCAGCCGTAGAGCGCTTCCAGTTCGGGGCGCCCGGGATGCCCGGAGACGTGAATGTCGGCCTGCCGGTCGGTAATCAGCGTGACGTTGCGCGCGGCCAAGCGGTTCTGAATCCGGCCGATCGCCAGTTCGTTCCCGGGGATCTGGCGACTGGAAAACAGCACCACGTCACCCGCTTCGAGCGCGATCGCGTGGGTGTCCTCGGCAATGCGGGCGAGCGCAGCGCGGGCTTCGCCCTGCCCGCCCGTTGCCACGATCAGCACTTCGCCGCGCGGCAGGTTCATCGCAGTGTCGAAATCGACCCGGTCGGGCAGATCCTTGAGATAGCTGCTGGCCTGCCCGGTGCGAATGATCCGGTCGAGCGAGCGCCCGGCAACGCACAGCCGGCGATTGGTGGCCCGAGCCACTTCGCCTAGCGTTTGGAGCCGGGCAACGTTCGAGGCGAACGTCGTGACCAGCACCCGCTTGCCGTGATGGCGGGCAACTTCGGCCTTGAGCGCATCGCGCACCGCGCCTTCGCTGCCCGACGGCTTGGGATTGAACACGTTGGTCGAATCGCAGACCAGCGCGAGCACGCCTTCATCGCCAATCGCGGTCAATTGTGCCGGGGTCGCCGGGGTGCCGACAATCGGCTCGTCATCGAGCTTCCAGTCGCCGGTGTGGAAGACCCGGCCATAGGGCGTCTCGATTACCAGCGCGTGGCCTTCGGCGATCGAATGGGCCAGCGGGACATAGCGCACGCCAAACGGCCCGAGCTGGATGGTTTCGGGGTGGTCGATCACAATCAGCTCGACCTCATCAGCCAGCCCGGCCTCTTCGAGCTTTTCGGCCACGAGCCGCGCGGTGAACGGGGTCGCATAGAGCGGAACGCCGAGTTCCTTGGCGAAATAAGGTACGGCGCCGATATGATCTTCGTGTCCGTGGGTCAGGACCACGCCGACCAGATCCTTCTTGCGCTCCTCGATGAACTCTAGATCGGCGAACACCAGTTCGATTCCGGGATATTCGGCCGCGCCGAACGTCATCCCCAGATCGGCCATCAGCCACTTGCCCTCGCAGCCATAGAGATTGACGTTCATGCCAATCTCGCCCGAGCCGCCGAGCGCACAAAACAGCAGTTCCTTGCCGGGCTTCATGCTGCAGGGCTCCGGTTGGCGTAGATCTGGGCGAGGCCCATCAGGGTCAGGTCAGGCTCGACCCGGTCAAACAGGTGACCGTGCTGCTGGAACAGCGGGGCCAGTCCGCCCGTGGCGATGACCTTCACCGGGCGGCCGATCTCGGCCTTCATCCGGCCAATCATCCCCTCGATCATGCTGACGTAGCCCCAGTAGATCCCGATCTGCATCTGCCCCACGGTATCGCGGCCGATCACGCTGGCGCTCGGCGGCGGTTCGATCGCGATGCGCGGCAGCATGGCGGCTGCGTTGTAGAGCGCATCAAGCGACAGGCTGACCCCGGTGGCGATACTGCCGCCCATATAGGCCCCGTCCGCCCCGATATGGTCAAAGGTGGTGGCCGTGCCGAAGCTGATGACGACCTTGTCACCCGCTTCCAGCGACTGCGCGGCGATGGCATTCACCGCGCGGTCAGCGCCGAGCGCACGGGGTTCATCAACCTTGAGCGCGATGCCCCATTCGACCGGCTCACGCCCGGCGATCAGCGCCTCGACTTTGAAATACTTCTCTGCGAGCAGCTGCAGGTTATGCAGCGCGCGCGGCACGACCGAGGCAATGATCACGGCCTGAACGTCAGCGCGGGCATAGCCTTCCATGCGCAGCAACTGATCGAGCCAGACCGCATATTCATCAGCCGTGCGCTTGGGATCGGTGGCGATCCGCCAGCGCTGCACGATTTCGCCCGAGGCATCGACCAGCGCGAACTTCACGTTGGTATTGCCGTTGTCGATGGCGATCAGCATCGTCGTTCAAATCCTCTCAACTGTCCGTGGCAAGGCGGACCTCGCCAGCATGGATCACGCGGGTGGTGCCGTCAGCCGTGCGCAGTTGCAAGGCTCCATCGCTGGTCAGCCCCGCAAATTCGCCGCGCAGCGGTTCCTCGCCCGGTTCGCCCACCAGCAGCGGGGTGCCCGGCGGATGCCCGGCGGCGAGCCAGCGCCGCACCAGCGGTTCAAGCCCGAAGGTGCGCCAGCGCTCAAGCTCAAGCGCAAAGCCCTGCGCGAGGCTGGCGGCAAACAGGTCACGGTCAGGAGCTGGGCCAAAAGCGGACAGCGCGATCGTCTGCCGACCTTCGACCACCGGCGCGGCGGCAAGGTTGACGCCAATCCCGACGATGATTGCATCGCCGCTGCGTTCAAGCAAGATGCCCGACAGCTTTGCCCCGCCAATCAGGATGTCATTGGGCCATTTGAGCTGCGGGCAATGCGGCGGCGGGACCAAGGGCGCGACGGCTTCGAGCACGGCCAGCCCCGCGACCAGCGCCAGCGTGCCGGGCGTTGGGTCTGACGGGTGCAAACGCACCAGGGTCGATCCCATGAAGTTGCCGTGGCCATCAAACCAGGCCCGCCCCTGCCGCCCGCGGCCAGCGGTCTGGCGGTCAGCAACCAGCCAGTCCCCCTCGCCCGCGCGGTCGCCCGATGCGACCCGCGCCGAAAGATCGGCGTTGGTCGAACCGGTTTCGGGAACGGTTTGGATCAAACCCGAGAACTAGGCCGCGTGGAACAGCACGGCGGCCGCGGTCTGGGCGATGGCGCCCAGGCAGCGGGTCAGCAGGTAGCCCAGCGGCGAGATGAACAGCGCCGAAGCGGCCAGCAGCACCGAATGGGTCATGTCGCTCGCGCCGGTAACCTTGCCTGCAGCATCGTCAAAATACATCACCTTGACGACCTTGAGGTAGTAGAAGGCCCCGATCACGCTGGCAGCGATACCGAGTGCGGCCAGCGGCACCATGCCAGCCTGAACGGCGGCCTGGAACACCACGAACTTGCCCCAGAAGCCGAACAGCGGCGGGATGCCCGCAAGGCTGAACATGACCATGGCCAGCCCCGCCGCGATCAGCGGACGGGTGCGCGACAGACCGGCAATATCGGCGATCTGTTCAACCTGGTTGCCGTCCGCATCCTTGAGCATCAGCACCGCGACAAAGCCGCCCACCGTCATCGCAACGTAGATCGCCAGATAGACCAGCACGGCCGAAGCCCCCTGCGGGGTGGCGGTGGCAAGCCCGATCAGCACGAAGCCGACGTTGTTGATCGACGAATAGGCGAGCAGGCGCTTGATGTTGCTCTGCCCGATCGCGCCGAGCGCACCGACCACGATCGAGGCGATCGCGGCGAAAGTGACGATCTGCTGCCAGGCCGCGGCCTGCGGTGCGAAGGCTTCGAGGGCAACGCGCATGGTCAGGCCCAGCGCGGCAACCTTGGGGGCCGAAGCGAAGAAGGCGGTCACCGGGGTCGGCGCGCCTTCGTAAACGTCGGGCGTCCACATGTGGAACGGCACGGCGCTGACCTTGAAGGCCAGACCCGCGAGCACGAAGGTCAGGCCGAACAGCGCGCCCTTGGCCATCCCGCCCTGCAGCGCGGCGGCAATCCCGGCATAGCTGGTGGTGCCGGTGAAGCCGTAGGTCAGGCTCATCCCGAACAGCAGGATCCCGCTGGCGAGCGCGCCGAGCACGAAATACTTGAGCCCGGCTTCGGCCGAACGCTCGTCCGTCTTGAGGAAGGCGGCAAGCACGTAGGCGGCGAGCGAGTTGAGTTCGAGCCCGATGTACAGCGTCATCAGGTTCTGGGCCGAAACCATGATCCCCATGCCCAGCGCCGCGAACAGCACCAGGATCGGGTATTCGGCGCGCATCGCCCCGGCCTTATCGAAGAAGGCGGGCGCAACCAGCAGGCTGGCGCCGGCGGCTACGTAGATCAGCACCTTGGCATAGGCCGAGAACGCGTCGGCGGCGTAGAGCCCGCCGAATGCCGAGGCATCGGCCGGGGCCACGCCCGACAGTGCCGGCACGACCAGCACGGCGCAGGCCGCGAGGACGGTCACCGCGATCCAGGTCACGGCGCGCGCCGCACGGGCACCGCCGGCCCAGGCCGACACGAGCAGCAGGGCAAGGCCCGCAACGCTCAGGAGTTCTTCAGGCGCAACGAGGCGCAGCGAGTGCGTCAGGTCCATTAGTGCGCCCCTTCCTGGACAGCATGTTCAGAGTGTTCGCCAGTCGCCTTGGGCTTGCCGGCGGTAACCTTGGCGTCGCCTGCGGGCTTGGCCTGGGCAAGACGCGCGTCAAGCGCGGCAATGTCCGAGCGCATCGGCGCAAGGAAGCTTTCGGGATAAACGCCCATCCACAGCACCACGGCCGCGATCGGGACAACCATCAGCAGTTCGCGGGCCGAAAGATCGGGCATCGCGGCGGCATCGGCGTTCTTCTGCTCACCGTAAACGACCCGGCGATAGAGGTAGAGCATATAGGCCGCGCCGAGGATGATCCCGGTCGTGCTGACCAGCGCCACCCAGCTCGAAATCTGGTAGATGCCGGCAAGGCTCAGGAATTCGCCGACGAACCCGCTGGTCCCCGGCAGGCCGATCGAGGCCATCGTGAACAGCAGGAAGAACAGCGCATACTTGGGCATGTTGATCGCCAGCCCGCCGTAACGGTTGATCTCGCGCGTGTGGAGGCGGTCGTAGATCACGCCGACGCAGAGGAACAGCGCGCCGGCCACCAGACCGTGGCTGAGCATGACGATCATCGTCCCTTCCAGCCCCTGCACGTTGAACGCGAACAGGCCGACAGTGACGATCGCCATGTGCGCGACCGAGGAATAGGCGATCAGCTTCTTCATGTCGTGCTGCACCAGCGCGACCAGGCTGGTGTAGACCACCGCGATCATCGACAGCACGAAGATCAGCGGCGCGTAGCTGGCCGAGGCTTCGGGGAACATCGGCAGCGAGAAGCGGATGAAGCCGTAACCGCCCATCTTGAGCAGCACGCCGGCCAGGATCACCGAACCCGCGGTCGGCGCCTGCACGTGAGCATCGGGCAGCCAGGTGTGGACCGGCCACATCGGCATCTTCACGGCAAAGCTCGCGAAGAAGGCCAGCCACAGCCACTTCTGCGCGGCGACCGGGAAGGAATACTGCATCAGGGT
>Ga0228701_1001679_pt1 | contig 14577 bp, 15 predicted proteins | sample McNCre117_Aug_MG_2_FD_178017 | JGI IMG/M metagenome (GOLD analysis project Ga0228701, IMG submission 178017) | Freshwater microbial communities from McNutts Creek, Athens, Georgia, United States - 11-17_Aug_MG | ecosystem: Environmental > Aquatic > Freshwater > Creek | place: USA: Georgia...
GCCTCGATCCCGGTTTCGGCTTTCTATGCCGAGCGGGCGGAGCGGGGCTATCTGCGGCTGTGCTTTGCCAAGCAGGATGCGACACTGGATCAGGCGGTGGAACGGCTGGCCGCATTCCGCAAAGCAGTTTGACGCATCCAGTTGCGAAACGGGACTTGCCGCCCGGGCCGCGCCATGCAAGCCTGCAAACAAATAGAATCTGATGGGCGAGAGTGATGCATTACAACGAACTGAAGCAGGCGCGTGAAGAACTGACCGGGCCGGGCGGGGCTTTTGAAATCGTCGAGGCGGCGGTGCTGGGCAATCGGCTGCGCACTTACAAGAACGCGCCGCCCAGCGTGCGCGAGTTCTGGCTGTCGACCATCCAGTTCGCCGATCGCCCCTACCTCGTCTATGGCGATGACCGGCTGACCTATGCCCAGACCCATGCCCAGGTGAACGCTATCGCCGCCTGGCTGGCCGATCAGGGGATTGCCGCCGGGGACCGTGTGGCGATTGCCATGCGCAACTATCCCGAATGGCTGCTGGCCTATTGGGCCTGCGTCTCCACCGGGATTGCCGTGGTCGGCATGAACGCGTGGTGGACCAGCGAGGAAATGGCCTATGCGCTGAACGATTCCCGCCCGCGCGCGATCATCCTCGATGGCGAGCGGCTGGAACGCCTGCGCGGCTGCGAGGGCATCGATCCCGCGATGCAGGTGGTCGGCGTGCGGCTCGCCGGGGCCGAAGCCGGCGTCATTCCCTGGGCCGAGGTGATCGCCCACGGCGGCGCCATGCCGCAGGTGACGGTCGATCCCGACAGCGATGCCTGCATTTTCTATACCTCGGGCACCACCGGCCATCCCAAGGGCGCCCAGCTGACCCACCGCGGCTGCGTCGCCAATCTGATGAACATGCTTTACGCGGGCGCATCGTCTGCGCTGGCGACCGAGCGCGCCACCGGGGTTGCCCCGCCCGCCGAAGCGCCGATCCCGGTGCTGCTGGTGACCACGCCGCTGTTCCACGTTACCGCCAACAATTGCGGCGCCTATGCCACCACCGCGGTCGGCGGGACGCTGGTGCTGATGTACCGCTGGGAAGCGGGCGAGGCGCTGCGCCTGATCGAGGCTGAGCGGGTGACTTCGATGAGCGGCGTTCCGGTGATGGCGCGCGAGGTGATCAACCACCCCGATTTCCTCACCCGTGACACCTCCAGCCTTGCCTCGCTGGCGGGCGGGGGCGCGCAGGTGCCGCCCGATCTTGTGCTCAAGATCGAGGAAAAGGTCACCAGCGCGCGGCCCAGCACCGGCTATGGCATGACCGAAACCTGCGGGATCATCACCTCGATCGCGGGCGATTTCTTCGTCGACAAGCCCGACAGCGCCGGCCCCTACATGCCCAATTTCGAAGCCAAGTGCGTCGATGACGATGGCAACACCGTGGCAGAGGGGCAGGTGGGCGAGCTGTGGGTCAAGGGCTCCTCGGTGATCAAGGGCTACATCAACCGGCCCGAGGCGACCGCATCGTCGATCACCGATGGCTGGCTGCACACCGGCGACGTCGCCCGGATCGACGAGAACGGCTTCATCTTCATCGTCGACCGCAAGAAGGACATGGTCCTGCGCGGGGGCGAGAACGTCTATTGCGCCGAAGTCGAAGCCGCGATCTATCGCCACCCGGCTGTGGCCGAATGCTGCGTGTTCGGCGTGCCGGATGAACGCCTGGGCGAGGACGTGGCCGTGGCCGTGGTGCTCAAGCCCGGCGAAAGCCTGAGCGCGGAAGCACTGCGCGCCGATTGCGAACGCCACATCGCCCGGCACAAGGTGCCGCGCCACGTCTGGTTCATGGATGAAGCCCTGCCGCGCAATGCCAGCGGCAAGTTCCTGAAGCGTGAACTGCGTGACCGGCTGGCGGGCGACCTCGTATCGGCTTGACCTGACGGCCCTGCTTGATTTGAGGGAGTGCCATTGGCGGCAAGATCGCGCTATGGCGCGCGCCATGCACGATGACCTTCAGCCGACCTGCGTTGCGGCGCTCTATCAGTTCACGCCGTTTGCCGGTTGCGCGGCGCTGCGCGCGCCGCTGTTGCAGCTGTGCCTTGATCAGGGGGTCAAGGGCACGCTGCTGCTGGCGGGTGAGGGGATCAACGGCACGATCGCCGGACCTGAGCAGGGCATCGCCCGCGTGCTCGAACATATCCGCACCCTGCCGGGCTGCGCCGCGCTGGAGGTCAAGTTCTCGCACGCCGAGGCAATGCCGTTTCATCGTATGAAAGTGCGCCTGAAGCGCGAGATCGTGACCATGGGCGTGGCCGGGATCGATCCGCTGGCCAGTGTCGGCACTTACGTGGCGCCCGAAGACTGGAACGCGCTGATTGCCGATCCCGATACCGTGGTGATCGACACCCGCAACGATTACGAAGTGGCGATCGGCAGCTTTGCCGGGGCGATCGATCCCAAGACTGCCACGTTCCGCGATTTTCCCGCCTGGTTCCGCGCCCAGCGCGAGGCGCTGCTGGGGCAGGGCCGCACGCCCAAGGTCGCGATGTATTGCACCGGCGGGATCCGCTGCGAAAAGTCGACCGCGTTTCTCAAGGCCGAAGGCGTGGACGAGGTGTTCCACCTCCAAGGCGGGATCCTCAAATACCTCGAAACGATCCCGCAGGAGCAAAGCTTGTGGGAAGGCGAATGCTTCGTGTTCGATCAGCGGGTCGCCGTTGGACACGGGCTCGCGCTGGGCTCCTATGGCCTGTGCCATGCCTGCCGCTGTCCGGTGAGTGAGGCCGATCGCGCTTCGCCGCTGTATGAGGACGGGGTAAGCTGCCCGGCGTGCCATGCCTCGCGCAGCGACGAACAGCGCGCGAGCTACCGCGAACGCCAGCGCCAGGAACTGCGCGCGGCGCAGCGCGGCAGCGCGCACGTTGGCGCGGCCTTTCCGGCAGCGGGCGAAAGCTAGGCTGTCAGCGGCCCTTGCGGCGGATCGCCTGGGTGGCGGTGCCGCACAGCGCGCAGTCTCCGACCTGGCGTTCGAACTCGGGATTTCCGGTCAGCTCGTTGATCGCGCTGGCAGGCATCTGCTCGGCGCTGAGCGCAAGACGATCGACCACGCAGGCATCGCACACTAGCTCGGGCGAGAGGCGCTCAACAAAGGATCGGATGCGGTCGTAAATCATGGTCATGTCCTTCGCCGCGCCGATACAGCCACGGGCGGCAGGGCGAAAGCGGAAGGGGCGACGCAGCTGTGCAGAACGCGCGGAACGCCTGCCTTTTCAGTGCCCTGCCGGCACCTCAAGTTGTTCGGGCAGGGTGTAATAGCGGGTGTTGCGGCCGAGCTGTTCGCCCACGCGGGCCAGTTCGCTGCGCGCCACCATCCGCAGGTGCACTTCATCCGGGCCGTCGAACAGGTGCAGCGCCCGGCCCCAGGTGAAGAAAAACGCCAGCGGCGTATCCGAGGTCAGCCCCATCGCCCCGAAGATCTGGATCGCGCGGTCAAGCACCCGGGTCTGAAGCTGGGCGGCCACCACCTTGATCGCTGATACGTCAACCTTGGCCGCCTTGTTGCCCAGCGCATCAAGCTTGGCCGCGGCGCGCAGCACCAGCAGGCGGGCCATATCGATGTCGATTCGCGACTGGGCGATCCAGTCCTGCACGTTGGCATAGTTGGAGATCGACTTGCCAAAGGCGCGGCGTTCGAGCGCGCGTTCGCACATCAGGTCGAGCGCGAGTTCGCACTGGCCGATGGTGCGCATGCAGTGATGGATGCGCCCCGGCCCGAGCCGCGCCTGGGCAAGCGCAAAGCCTTCGCCCTCGGCGCCCAGCATATTGGCCGCCGGCACCCGGCAATCGCGGAACAATAGCTCGCACTGCCCGTCGATCGCGAGGTGGTGCAGGATCGGGATGTTGCGCACTACGGTCAGCCCCGGGGTGTCCATCGGCACGATCACCATCGAATGCTGCTGGTGCGTGGGCGCGCTGCCATCGCTGTCGGTCAAGCCCATGACGATGACGAATTTGCACAAGGGGTGCAGCGGCCCGGTGATGAACCACTTGCGCCCGTTGATCACGTATTCATCGCCTACCCGGCGGATCGAGGTGCGGATGTTGGTGGCATCGGACGAGGCGACATCGGGCTCGCTCATCGCGAAGCACGAACGGATCGTGCCGTCGAGCGAAGGGACCAGCCATCGCTTGCGCTGTTCGGGCGTGGCGAACAGGTGGAGCAGTTCCATGTTGCCCGAATCCGGGGCATTGCAGTTGAACGCCTCCGAGGCCCAGGGCAGCCGGCCCATGATTTCGGCCAGCGGGGCATATTCGAGATTGGTCAGCCGGGTGCCGGGTTCGTCATCGCGCAGCCCCGGCAGAAACAGGTTCCACAGGCCGTCCGCCCGCGCGATCTGCTTGAGTGGTTCCATGATGTGCATCGGATAACGCCCGGCCGCGGTTTCGCGCTGCCATTCGGCATTGTAGGGCAGCATGTAGCGATCGAGAAAGTCCTCAAGCTGCCGGCGCAGATCGTTGACCCGGTCTGAATAGTCGAAGTTCATCGCACTCTCCGATCGGCGCCCCGGGCGTGGTCAGGGGTCTGCCAGGCGGTGTTCGCCGTGGTTATGCGATGTGGCCGGGATCCCGGATGGTCATTGTCATCAATCAAACTGGACACTAGGGGCGGTCAAGGTAAGTTGCGCCACGTTTCGGCACAGCCAATGAATAGTCATGAAATTTTTCCAAAAATGAATATGTCTAACAAGAAAATTCACCCCACCCGCCTGCGCTTGCTTGAAACGGCCTGCGAACTGATCGGCAAACACTCGATCGACGATATCACTGTCGACATGGTTTTGGCCGAATCCGGCATCGTGAAGGGGTCGCTTTATTATCATTATGAGGACTTTAACGACCTCATCGAAACGGCTTTAGCTGAGATGTTTGCAGCCGGCGTCAATGCCAGTGTGGCCGTGATCAGCGCTCATGTGGACACGGCGGCAGACCGCGATGCGTTCCTCGAGGGCTTTCGCGAGATCCTTGCCGATACCCAGTCGGACGCGCGGCGTTCGATCCGGTTTCGCCGGGCGCGGCTGCTGGCTCTGGCCGAGCATCGCCCGCGGCTGATGGCGCGGATCGCGGCCGAGCAGGCCCGCATGACCGGCGCCTTTACCGCGATGTTCGTGACCTGTCAGGAACGCGGCTGGTTCAACTCCGATTTCGATCCCAAGGCCGCCGCGACCTTCATCCAGGCCTATACCTTCGGCAAGCTGATCGACGAAGTCTCGAACGATCCCGCGGACCCCGACGGCTGGAGCGATATCGTGATGAAGGTGCTTTACCGGATCTTTGCCTGACCGCTGGCAATCAGCCGGGCAGGGTCGCGGTTTGGCGCAGGGCTTCGCCCAGCGCCAGCGCGGCTGACGTGGCGAGGTTCATCGAGCGCACTTCGGGCCGCATCGGCAGGCGGATCCGGGCCTCGCAGCTGTCGGAAACGGCCTGCGGCACCCCGGCGCTTTCCTTGCCGAACAGCAGCACGTCATCAGCCCGAAAGGCGAATTCGTAGGCGGACTGGGTGGTCTTGGTGCTGAACAGCACCAGCCGGCTTGAACCGATGCTCGCGCGGAAGGCGTCGAAGCTGGCGTGGCGGGCGATGGTCACATGGTCGATATAGTCCATCGCCGCCCGGCGCACGCGGCGATCATCCCAGGCAAAGCCCAGTGGCTCGATCAGGTCCACCGCCGCGCCCAGGCATGCGCCCAGTCGCAGAATGGCGCCGACGTTCCCGGCAATTTCCGGCTCGAAAAGGGCAATTCGCATCGCGGCTGCTTGGCCGGGGTGCGGGCGCCATGCAAGCCCGTTCGCGGCGGAAGGTGCAATTGCCGGTGGCCTCGCGGGCTCAGGCCAGGTTTTCGGCGATCTGCGCCACCATGCCCCAGCGCGCCGACAGGATGGCTTCGGGGCTGCGCTCATCGCCGTCATCATGGCCGCAGTGGACGCTGCACACCGCCACCCGCTCGTCGCCCAGCGGGATATATTGCAGGAACGCAGCCTCGCCGCGGGCAACATCGAAGTCGGCAAGGACCGGCGCGGTCAGCCCGGCGAGCGCCTCTGCCCCGATGATCTGTGCCGCGCGGACCCGGATCGGCCCGGCGGGCAGGGTGATCACTTCGCGCGCCGATGCCAGCGCCTTTGTCCCGATGAAGCTCGGCGGATTGTTCAGCAGTTCCAGTTCGAGCTGCAATTGCACCGGATCGAGCAGCCAGACCGGGGCTTCGCGTTCAATCATCCGGCCATCGCGGCGCAGGACATAGCCGGGCCAGCTGCGCACCACGATCGGCTCGATCAGGTCTTGCAGGGCGGGCGCAAGCCGTTCGGGCAGGACCAGTTCGAGGCAGTCCCCGCCGGGCTGCGCATCGCGCGTGAAGATCGCCAACCGCAGCCCCGGGCGCGCTTTCAGAATGCTGCTGGCGAGCAGCAACGGGGCAAGGCCGCAGTCCCCGATCGCGAGGTCGAAAATCACCGCGCGGCCTCTGCCAGCAGGCGTGAGAATCGGCCCCGCGATCGGTGCGCCAAGCGCCCGATTCGCCGGAATGACCCCGCATAACAGGGTGCCCAATTAAGCCTATTCGTTAACACATACACTCATTTTGACATATTTCTTGGAATTCAACTTAACCATCCAATCAGCTGTTTTTTATCTATTTATTCCAGATTTCCAAGCGCTGATGTGCCAGTGCGGGACAGTGACTCGTTAAAATGATTCCGTTTTGAACGAATATGGATTTAGGAATCTCCCTACGGCATTTCCCTGATCCGGCCTGCAAACGCCGCCAGGGAGAGCGCTGAAGCTCCGGGGGCAAATCCCGGGAGTTGGGCACTGCGGCAACGCGCAAGAATGCGCATGGGGGCATACATGTTGGGCAAGAGAGCAGGGGCTGCTGCACTCGCACTGTTGAGCACGGCAATTGCCGTTCCGGCCTGCGCCCAGCAGACCATCCTTGCCTATTACGACAACGCTCAGAAGGCAGAATTCAAGGTTGCCGTGGTGGCGACCGTGGGTGGCCGCTGCGGCTTTGCCGCTGCCGCGCTGCCGTCGGGTTCGTGGGACGCGGGTGACATTGACGTGCCCGGCTGGGCCCACCAGTTCGGCTTCACGCTTGAATGCACCGGACTGTCGCGGGTCGCGGTCACTTCGGCCAATGGCGGCCTTAAAAGCGCGGTAACCCCGGTCAGTTCGGGCTTCGCCACGCTGGCGCCCTATACCGTCGGGCTGAGCGTGGTGCACAACACCGGCACGGCCACTGCACAGTGCGCAGCGGCCGATCTCTTGGCCAGTGCGGGCACCGCCTGCGGCTTCAAGGGCACTGCCGCGCCCGGCACCGGGCTGGCGATCCCGAGCCCGTCCTACGATCTGGCCTCGTCCTATCTTGAGGTGCGCTACGCCGCGCCGCCGAGCGGCAGCCAGCTTGCCGCCGGGCAATATACCGACACCCTGACCGTTACCGTTTCGCCCGCAACCTGAGCGGGCACCGTGCATTCGCAAGGCCACCTGGCCGCCGCGAAAACTGAAGTTTGAATGCAACAGTTCCGGCTCGGCCGGCGAGATGAAGGAGAAGTGAAATGAAGAAGTTCGCAATCGCCGCCGCCCTGGGCGCCCTGACCGTTTCGATGCCCGCCTTCGCGGCTGGCGAAGTTACCGGCAACGTCACCGTCAATGGCACCGTGGCTTCGAAGTGCCAGTTCACCACCAACTCGGCGACCATCACGATCCCCGAACTGGCTGGCACCGACGGCAAGCTGCTGGCCTCCACGGTCAATGGTCAGACCGCCACCCTCGTCGGCTGGTGCAACAAGTCGGCCTCGACGATCGCGGTCAATGCGACCTCGCTCAGCAACACCTCGGTGGCGACCGCTGCTGCTGGTTTCGCCCGCGTGGTCGACTTCGCCGCCACCGCCAAGGCCTATAACGGCACCGCCCTCGTCGGCACGGCAAGCGATGCCAATTCGGCTGACGCCACTGCCGGTGCAGCCGGCAACGTCACGATGTTCCGCGGCGACATCACTGTCGAACTGTCGGCTGCTGCCACGGCTGCCGACACCCTGCTGACCGCCGGTTCCTATCAGGGCAACGTCGCGGTTACGCTGACCCCGGCTGCCTGATCGAACTGAACCAGGAGACACGGCATGAACGCCAAGTTTATCCTTGCTGTTTCGGGAGCGGCGCTGCTCGCTCCCGCGCAGTCCTTCGCTGCCACGACCACGCCGCCCGCGACCTCGGTCCAGGCCGACGTGACGGTGGTGGGCCGTGTCGCCTCGCTCTGCGTGCTGGGAACGCCTTCCTCGCCGCAGATCGATGTCGGCCAGATGGCGGCGACTTCGGGCACCCGCGTCGGCAAGATCGCCACGCTGCCGGCCCAGTCGGTGGTGCTTGATGGCAGCTTCTGCAACTTCGGCGGCACCATGCTGACCGTTGATGCCACTGCGCTGACCAACCTTGATGACGGCGGCGTTGCGCCCCCGGCCAACTTTGCCCGCGCGGTGAACTACACCGCCACGGCATCGAACTGGGCGGGCATCAATGCCGCGGCAACCACTGCCGCGCTGGGTGACGGTTCGTCCGCCACCAAGACCGGCCTTGGCGGCACCCAGGGCACGCCCAAGCTGTCCGCCATCAATCTTGAAGTGTCGAACTTCACCGTCCCTACCGACAGCCTGATGGTGTCGGGGCGTTATCAGGGGGCGGTTCGCATCACCCTCGGTCCCGCCGGGGTGGAATGATCCTCGATCTAGGAGAATAGTGCCATGCGCAAGCTGACCGCCATGTTCTCGCTGGTTCTTGCCCTGGGCGGCGCTGCCGCCGCCCAGGCTCAGGAAGCCACGGGTTCGACCACTGACACCAAGTCGCTGTCGGTGACCGGCAATGTTCCGGCCATGTGTGCTGGCGGGACGATCACCAGCGGCGCTGGCACTTTCCCGCTCGGCGTGCTGATCGACACCACCACCGGCCTCCTGCGCACCGATCTGGCCGCGCCGGACAAGGTGCTGGCCGGCTCGTTCTGCTCGACCCGCAGCACGATTACCATCGGCGCGACCGCGCTGGCGGCCCAGAACTTTACCTCGACCGCGCCCAGCGGGTTTTCGCGCAGCGTGGACTATACCGCGACCGCGCAGGGCTGGACCGTGACGCCGGCGGCCTACACCACCGGCGCTGCGGCCAATGCCGCTGCCACCCAAACCCGCGCCAGCGCGTTCAGCGGCGATATCACCGTGCACATCGGCGATTTTGCCACCACCGGGGGCGCCGCGCTGCGTCCGGTGGCCGACAACAGCTATCTCGGCACGGTGACGATCACTCTGGCGACGGCGAACTGACCGTGGCGGCGGGGCGCGCAACCCTCTCGCTCGCGCTGACCGCGCTGGCGCTGGCCGTGCCTGCCGGTTCGGCCTGGGCCCAGGCGGCCAGTGCCAAGCAGGACTTTGCTGTGTCGGGCAATACGCCCGCGGTCTGCACCTTGCAGCGCGGGCGCATTCAGGCGGGCGGGCTGGTCAACATCGCCGGGCTTGATGGCGATACGCTGCGGATCGAGAATCTGGCCGATCGCCAGACCCTTGCCACCCGCGCCGCCAGCGCCACGATCAGCTTTGCCGCGATGTGCAATTTCCCGCATCAGGTGCGGATCGAAAGCCAGAACAACGGGCTGTGGCCGACCGATGCCCGCCAGGCGATCGCGGTGCCGGGCTTCGCCACGGCGGTGCCCTATCGCGCCAGCCTGGCCTGGGGTGCGGTCAATGGCACGCTCGATGCCCAGGCCAATGTCCGCCGTCAGGCCACCAGCCTGACGACCGTGGCCGATCCGGTGGTCGGCGACGTGCTGGTGCGGATCGAAATCGCGCAGGGCGCTTCGAACACGCAGGTCAATGCCCCGCTGGTTGCCGGCACCTATGACGACACCGTGCGGATCTTTCTGGAGCCACGCTAATGGCTAGCCACCGTTTCATCCGTCCCGCCATGCTTGCCGGTCTGCCGCTGCTGTTTGCAGCGGGAGCGGCCAATGCCCAGCAGGTCGATACCGCCTCGCAGACGCTGCGTCTCGCCGGCACCGCGCCCGCCGCCTGCGTGCTGGGCGCTGCCACTCCGTCGGCGGCCTCCAACGCTGCCTTCGTCAATCTGGGCGCCAATACCGGGCGCATGACCATCACCCAGCTGGTCAGCCCGCAGGACGCGACTTCGCAGGCCAGCTCGCTCGAACTGGCGCTGCCGGTGCGCTGCAACGCCTCGCACCGGCTGACCGTGCGCTCGACCAATGGCGGCTTGCTGCGCAGCGGCGCCGTCAATGGCGGACAGCGCGGCGGGCAGGGGTTCTCGGACTTCCTGGCCTATGACTACCGGGTCGATTGGGCCGCCAATCGGATCGCCCAGCCCAGCGACAGCGGGCTGGCCGCACTGGCGGTCGATCGGCCGGCGACGGGCGATTTATTGGTGCGGATATCCACAGAAGCCGGGAGGGGGCCTTTAACCGCCGGGCAATACACCGATGCGATCGTCATCGAATTCCAGCCCGCCGGCTAACGCCCGCCTGATCAATTCCGGAGTATCCACGTGAAATCATTCGTCAAGCTCGCGCTCGCTGCACTCTGCGCCTCGGCTCTGCCGGCGCCGGCGGCGCTGGCAATGACCGTGCAGCCGGTCGTGGTCGATCTGCAGACCGCCGGGCGCAGCATGTCGCAGGTCATCACGGTCGAGAACACGTTTGCCACGCCGCTGCCGGTGGAACTGACCGTGCAGGAGCTTGAACTGACCCCGACCGGCATCAAGCCGACCGGGCAGGATCCGGGCGACCTGCTGGTGTTCCCGCCCCAGGCGATCATCGCGCCCGGCCAGACCCAGACCTTCCGCGTGCAATATGTCGGCGATCCGGCGCTCGCCAAGAGCAAGCACTATTACATCACCGTGGCCCAGCTGCCGGTGAAGCTGCCCGAGGGGCAATCGGCGATCCAGATCCTCTACAATTTCCAGGTGCTGGTCAGCGTCGCCCCGGCGGCGACCAAGCCGGCGCTGTCGATTGGCGGGTCGCGGATCACCCGCAACGATGCGGGCAAGCCCGTGCCGGTGATCACGCTCAAGAATTCCTCGGCCGCGCATGGCTATCTTGCGAACGGCCAGCTGCGCCTGATCGAGAAGGACGCGTCCGGCAAGGAAGTGTTCCGCAAGGCGCTGTCGGGTGCGGAAATCCAGCAGACGATCGGGTTTGGCCTCGTCGGGGGCAACCAGACCCGCGACATGACGCTGCCGATCGAGCTGCCGGCTGCCGAAGGCACGGTCGAAGCCAGCTTCACGCCGGAAGGCTGAGATCATGTCGCGCCTCGCCCCTCGCGTCTTGCAGCTTGCCGGAGCAAGCATCTGCGCCATCGCTGCGGTCCAACCGGTCTGGGCGGCGGAAGTGGCCGCGCCAGTAGCGGGCGGCGCTGCCGCGCTCGCTGATGCTGCGGCCCAGCCGGTCGCCCCCGCTGCGCGCGCCGAACGGCTCAACCCCACGGGCCGGACCATCGTGCTGACCGTGCCGGCCAAGGATGGCGCGACCTTCCTGGGCGACATGCCGCTGACCATCGCGGCGGACGACAGCATCCATTTCCCGGCGGACCGCGCGTTCCAGCTGCTTGCCCCGATCGTCACGCCCGAATTTATCGAGGCGCTCAAGACCAATCTGGCGGGCCGCGAAACGATCGGCCCGGCGGATCTCGAACCCCTGGGGCTGCGCGCGCAATATGATCCGCGCACGCTGGAACTGACCTTCGTGATCCCGGTCGAGCGCCGGGCCTCGCGGCGGCTGTCGCTGTCGGCGCTCGATCGCGGCGCGCTGGGTGATTTCGTCAAGCCGCTGCCGGCCAGCGCCTATGTCAACGTGCGCGGCTCGGTCGACTATGTCGAGGATGGCACCGATACCGGTTTTGACCAGCCGGTGTTCCTGCTCGACGGCGCAGCGCGGCTCGGCGGCGCGGTAATCGAAAGCAATGCCATCTGGACCCCGGGCCAGAATGGCGCCGATTTCCAGCGGATCGGCAGCCGGGTGGTGGTTGACGACCTGCATAACATCGTGCGCTACACCGCGGGCGATCTGCAGACGGAAACCCGCGGCTTCCAGGCCGCGCCGGAAATCGCCGGGCTGTCGGTGATGCGCTCGTACAGCGCGCTTAACCCGCAGCAGATCATCCGCCCGCGCGGTGACCGCACGTTCACGCTTGAGCGCGCCTCGACCGTCGAAGTGCTGATCAACGGGCAGCAGGTCCGCCGGCTGCAGCTGGCGCCGGGCAACTATAACCTGCGCGATTTTCCCTTCGCCCAGGGCGCCAACGATGTCCGGCTCAACGTGCTCGATGATACCGGGCGCAGCGAAACCCTGCGCTTCAGCATCTTCCTCGATCAAAGCCAGCTGGCCACTGGGCTCAGCGAATTCGGGCTCTATGCCGGGGTCAAGGCGCCGCTCGGGATCCGCGGGCCGCACTATACCGATCAATGGGTGTCGAGCGGGTTCTACCGCCGCGGGATCAACGACCGGCTGACGCTCGGTGCCAATTTCCAGGCGGACGAGCGGATGAAGATGGGCGGCGTGGAAGCCGTGATCGGCACCCCGCTGGGGACGCTCGGCACCAATTTTGCCTATAGCCACGTGCGCGGCGCGGGCGATGGCGCGGCCTTCCAGGCCACGTTCCAGCGCCAGGTCATGCACGCCAACGGCACCTCGGATACGTTCAGCCTGTTTGGCGAACACCGCAGCCGCCGGTTTGCGCCGATCACGTTCTTCCTCGCCGACAATCCCTACAAGTACGAAATCGGTGCGGGTTACAGCCGGGCCTTCAGTGCGGACTTCTATGCCTCGGCTGATGCGCGCTTTTCCAAGGGGCGCGGCGCCTTTTCGGACGTGCACAGCTACCGCCTCGCGGCAGGCTGGCGGCTGGCGCCGCGTGCTAACCTCTCGGCTGAATCGCGCTATGACAAGGATAGCGCCGGATCGCGGGTCAGCGCGTTCCTGTCGCTGACCGTGCGGCTGGGCCGCGAATCCAGCGTGCGCACCGAATACGACACCCGCGACAACCGGATGCGCTCGTCGTTCCAGACGCTGCACGGCTCGGGCGTAGGCAGCTACAACGTGACCGCCGACGTTGAACGCTCGGACCTTGGCGCCGGGGTCAACGTCAACGCCAACTACTTCAGCAACCGCGCGGAACTTGGCTTCACGCACTTTGGTGTGTTCGATCGCGATTTCGGATCGAGCCTCAACCAGCGCTCCTCGTTCCGCTTCGGCACCTCGCTGGCGGTGGGCGGCGGCAGCGTGGCGCTGGGCCGGCCGATTTACGACAGCTTCGCCATCGTGCGGGCGCACAAGAGCCTCAAGCAGGCCAATGTCGTGGTCGAACCGAGCCCCTATGGCTACACCGCGATGACCGGGGAATGGGGCGCCGCGCTGATGCCGGGGCTGGCCTCCTATTCGGAGCGCATGGTCCCGATCGATGTCGCCAATGCCCCGCCGGGTACCGACATCGGGCAGGGCTCGTTCAAGGTCTTCCCTGGCTATCGCAGCGGCTATCTGTTCGAAGCCGGGTCGGACTATCACGTCACCGCCTTTGGCATCATGCACGACCGCGATGGCAATCCGGTGGCGCTGGTTTCGGGCAAGGCGACCGAGCTCGCCCACCCCGACCGTCCGGCGAAAACCATCTTCACCAACCGCCAGGGCCGCTTCGGGGCCACCGGTCTCGCACCGGGCAAGTGGCGACTGGAAATGCTCGATGACGCGCATTCGACCTTCGTCATCGACATTCCGGAAAATGCCGAAGGTATCGTGCGCGTGGGCGAAATCACGCCGATCAGGGAACAATGACGATGAACAGGGCAGCTTTGCGCAATCTATTGGCCGGGATGCTGGGGATGGCGGCCTGCACCGTGCTGGCGCCCGACGCGCAGGCTGCCACCTGCGGGATCACGGGAAGCGCAACAGCCGCTCCTGCGACCTATGACCCATTCAATCCTTCGGGGCTGACGGTAACCAATGTCTCTTTGACCCTGCGGCGCATCAATGGCGGTGGCGGCGAAAAGACCGACATCGTCAACTTCTATCTGGTCGATGAAACCGGGCGCTCAAACGGGGTCCAGATCATCCCGCGTAGCACGGCGGTGGCCGGGCAGGTGCTGGGGCTGGGTTACGACATCTTCTATGGCAGCGATGAGCCGGCGCGCCCGGTGGTGTTGCCAACCTCGACCGATCCATCGGACGCGAACCGGTTTTTGAAGATCATCTTCACGGGGAACAACAAGGATTCGGATACCGCGGTCGTCAATTTCGACGTGATCGTGCCAGCAGAAACCAGCTTTGCCGCCAACAACGGCAACCTCTCGTTCACGGCCAGTTTCGGGTGCAGCACGACGGGTGGTGGGCAGCAAACCCAGCAGCCCGGTCTGCTTGCCAATACAATTTCATTCCCGATCAAGGTGCAAAGCGCCCTGCGCGCAACCTATTCGGGGGCGGCGCTTGATTTCGGGGAAATCGGCAATGTCGATGCGGCCGCGGCCCCATCGACCAAGACCCCGGACGTCAACTACATCCGCGTCGAAAGC
>Ga0228701_1001681_pt1 | contig 14570 bp, 1 predicted proteins | sample McNCre117_Aug_MG_2_FD_178017 | JGI IMG/M metagenome (GOLD analysis project Ga0228701, IMG submission 178017) | Freshwater microbial communities from McNutts Creek, Athens, Georgia, United States - 11-17_Aug_MG | ecosystem: Environmental > Aquatic > Freshwater > Creek | place: USA: Georgia...
GGGAATCGAATTCGAAGTCTTGATCTTTTTGCGAACTTTTTGGATCAAGCCAAAAAGTGGAAGAATAAAAAAGAAAAGTAGAATATTCTGTTTGTTTTAGTATTCTTACTTTTTGGCATTGCCCCAAAAAGTAACAAATTCTGATGCCACAATCAGAACTTGCAGAAGCTCTAGCGCTTAAAAGAGGTAACGACCCTCATCGTCCTCTTTGCTAAAATTTCTGAAACTCGCCTCGTGCCTCGACTCAAACAGCCAGAAATTTTGACGCAACTTCGTCGTGAGTGTTCCCGTTACATCTTTTCATGCGCGGGAAAGCAATCTTGTAAATATTCGTAGTTTTCACTTCGAAGAAAGAAATTCAAAATAGAATTGGGACCGACATAGAATTCGGTGTTTTTCAAGGAGCATTGTCACACGCGAATGCTCAGCATAGCTGCAAGCTCATGCGCCAAGCATCGTGTGACAAAATCCGTAGAAAACCCTTTGCTTTACGTGAGGAATATCCTTTCAGAGTAAGGTCTGCAAGGGGAATCGAATTCGAAGTCTTGATCTTTTTGCGAACTTTTTGGATCAAGCCAAAAAGTGGGAGAATAAAAAAGAAAAGAAGAATATTCTGTTTGTTTTAATATTCTTACTTTTTGGCATTGCCCCAAAAAGTAACAAAAAAGTCTAGCGCTTAAAAGAGGTAACGACCCTCATCTTCCTCGTTGCTAAAATTTCTGAAACTCGCCTCGTTCCTCGACTCAAACAGCCAGAAATTTTCACGCAACTTCGTCGTGAGGCTTGACGTTACATCTTTTCATGCGCGGGGATGACAATTTTGTAAAGGAATGATATTTTTCCTTCGAAGAAAAAAATCATAATAGAATTAGGACTGACATAGAATTCGATGGTTTTCAAGGAGCATTGTCACGCGCGAATGCTCAGCATAGCTGCAAGCTCATGTGCCAAGCATCGTGTGACAAAATCCGCAGAAAACCCTTTGCTTGAAGCGATGGGTGTTCCTTCGCAGTAAAATCTGCAAAGGGAATCGAATTCGAAGTCTTGATCTTTTTGCGAACTTTTTGGATCAAGCCAAAAAGTGGGAGAATAAAAAAGAAAAGAAGAAAATTCTGTTTGTTTTCGTGTTCTTACTTTTTGGCATTGTGCGGGAAAATTAATCTCAAAACGAATGGATCAAAAACAAAAAACCCTGACACTACGGCCAGGGTTTTTGAAGAACATTAAAACGTCGTTATTAGTTTTTCACTACTCGTAGTGGTTCGGACAGTTCCGGAATACGTAGGTAGTAAATTCCTCTCGCTACGCTGGAGATATTTACGTGTGTATCTGTTCCTGTCATCTCACCTGAGAACACCAATTTACCTTGTGCATCTACGATACTATACGTTCCGTAAAGCGGTGCTGATGTTTTGATCGTGAATGACTCACTTGTTGGATTTGGATACAAGTTCACATCTGTGATGTTTCCTTCTTCAATTCCAACTGTTAAGGTCAAGTTCAAGGTAATTGTACTGTCACAACCTGCCGCATTCGTCAAGGTTTGTGTGTACGTTCCTGATTGCGTGTACACCACTTCATTCAAGGTATAGCTGCTGTATCCAGTTGCGTTGATCGTACTTGACGTCGCTGCTCCTGCTGTTACAGTCACTACATCTGAATTCGATGTACATCCATTCAATCCTGTTAAGACCGCTGAATACGTTCCTGGAGTCGTTACGGTGATCGACTGTGTTGTCGCGTTGTTACTCCAAGCATACGTGTTGTTCGGCTGTGCAGAGATCACTAATGACTCTCCTGGACAAAGAACCGCGTTACCATCAAGGATTAAAGTTGCGGATGGAACTTCGTTTACTGTTACCGTAACTTCCGCTGCATCTGAACATCCGTTCGCTGCGTAAGCTGTAACGATATACGTTCCACCTTGTGTTGCTGTGATCGTTGAACCGTTGATGCTGTTGTTCCATACATATGTATTTCCACCAGTACCAGTCAATACCACTGAACCACCTTCACAGAACGTTGTCGCACCACCGGCAGTAATTCCTGCTGTTGGAACTGGCAATACCGTTACTGGAATGTTTGTGGATGTCGAAGAACAACCCAATGCATTCGTTACCGTAACACTATAGTTACCATTCACACCTGCGTTAATACCTTGTGTCGTTGCACCGTTTGACCATAAGTAAGATGCTCCTGGAGATGCTACCAAGGTAACAAATGCTCCATCACACACTGCTGTTGGTCCAACCGCTGTTGCTGTAGCTGTAAACGTTTGTTGCGCATTCACTTGAATCTCATTCGATACAGATGAACATCCCGCTGCATTCGTAATTGTCACGAAGTAGTTACCAGTTGCATTCGCAGTGATGTTTTGCGTTGTTGCACCGTTAGACCACACGTAAGAAGCACCTGGATTCGCTGACAATACCACGCTACTTCCATTACAGAAGGTTGTTGGTCCTGCCGCTGAAATGTACGATGAAGGCAATGCACTTACACTGATCGCTGTCGGTGCTGAAGTACTTGTACATCCGTAAACGTTTGATACAGTTACTCCGTAGTTTCCAGCTGCAGTTACAGTAATCGATTGTGTTGTTGCACCGTTACTCCAAGCGTAAGATGTCGCTGGTGCTGCAGTCAATGTTACCGTTCCACCTTGACAAATCGCTGTTGCTGTACTTGTGATGCTAGCTGTTGGCAATGCATGTACCGTTACAATTGTTGCTGGCGATGTTGCCGAACAAGCTCCGTTGGATACTTGAACAGTATACGATCCACCTGCTGTTGCTGCAATCGACTGCGTTGTTGCTCCACCTGGTGTCCATAAGTAAGATGCTGCTGTTGGCGCTGTAAGCGTTACAGATCCACCTTGACAGAACACTGTTGAACCAGCTACTGTAGTCGCTGCACTTGGCAATGCTTGAATCACTACTGGCGCACTTACTGCGTTTGTACATCCATTTGCATTTGTATACGTATACGTCATGTTCGCTGTACCAGCTGCGTTACCAGAAACAACTCCTGTTGCCGCATTCACTGTTGCAACGTTTGCGTTCGCACTAGACCAAGAACCACCACCTGTTGTGTTCGTTAATGTTCCATTTGACCCCACACACACAACGCTTGCTCCAGCAATTGGATCCAACACTGGAAGTGCATTCACCGTAATTGTTTGAGGCGCTGATGTTGCAGAACATCCGTTCGTTCCTGTTACTTGAACCGTGATCGGTCCAGCAGTATTCAAGGTAACGTTCTGAGATGTTGCACCATTTGACCAAGCATAAGTTACACCTGGAGAAGATACTAATGTTACGTTCGAACCAATACAGAAGCTCGTTGATCCAAGCGCTGAAATTGTCGCTACCGGAGCAGCTTGTACGTTAATCACTTTCGTAGAAGTTGCTGAACAACCATTTTGCGTCACTTGGTAAGAGATGGTTGCTGAACCAACTCCTGCTCCAGTTACTGACCCTAAAGCATCCACTGATGCAATAGATCCATTTGAACTAGACCAAGTACCACCAGTCATCGTATTTGCAAATAACGTAGACGCTCCAGCACAAACGTTGTTTGCACCTGTTATCGAAGGAACAACTGGTAAAGCTGTTACGGTCACCGTTGTCGGTGTTGATGTCGCCGTACAACCATTTGCATCTGTAATCGTGTATGCATAGTTTCCTGAAGCAGCCACCGTAATTGCTGGTGTATTTTGGTTATTTGTCCAAGCAATTGAACCGTTACCAGTTGCCGTCAATACGACGTTAGCCCCTTGACAGAACGTTGTTGGTCCATTCGCTGTAATGCTTGCTGTTGGCAATGCGTTCACGGAAACAGCGATGCTATTTGACGTTGCTGTACAACCGTTTGCATTTGTCACAGTAACAGAGTAGTTACCTGCTGTGCTCGCGTTTAAGGTCGCACCTGTAGCATTGTTATTCCAAACATATGTTGTACCACCTGTTGCGGTTAAGTTCACACTTCCACCTTGACAGAATACCGTTGAACCATTCGCTGTAATCGCAGCTACTGGCAATGGATTAACTGTCACAGTTGTTGGTGCAGATGCAGCAGATGAACAACCAGGTCCATTCGAAATCACTACAGAGTAAGCTCCTCCATTGGATACTGTAATGGATTGTGTTGTTGCATTGTTATTCCATAAATAAGATTGCGCTGGATTCGCTGTCAACGTTACTGTTCCACCTTGGCAGATTGCTGTCGCTCCAGATGCAGATATCGAAGCAACTGGCGATCCTGTTACAGAAACACTCGTTGTTTGAGCAGATGTACATCCATTCGCACCTGTTGTTGTATACGTGATTGTCGCTGTACCAATTCCATTCCCAACACCTGCTCCAGTTGAAGCATTCACGTTAAGAACAGAAGTATTTGAACTTGACCAAACACCATTTGAAACAGGGTTTGTTAAGGCAATTGAGTTACCCACACACAATGATGCAGGACCTGCAATCGGTGCATTCGCTGGTGCTGCAAGGACATTCACCGCAATTGGCGTTGAAGTCGCTGAACATCCATTCGCGCCACTTACCGTTACTGAATAGTTTCCTGCAGTTGTCGCATTTAACGTTTGTGTGGTAGCTCCACCTGGAGACCACAAGTACGTTGATCCAGCTGACGCGTTCAAAGCTACTGTTCCACCCGCACAGAACGTTGTTGATCCACCTGCCGTGATTGTTGCCACTGGTAATGGAAGAACAGTTACTGTTGTAGGTGCTGATGTTGTTGTACATCCGAAGTTGTTCGTAATAGCTACAGTTGGAGATCCAGAAGCTGTTGCCACAATGCTAGACGTTGTTGCACCATTTGACCATAAGTAAGTCACCGGTGTAGAGTTCGTTGCTCCCGCATTTAAGGTCACACTCGATCCTTGACAAATACTTGTTGCACCACTTGGAGTGATCGTCGTATTTGGATTTGGATTTACTGTCACTGTAATTGCATTTGAAGGCAAACTACTACATGTTAATTGTGTAGCAGGATAGTAATTCGTAACAACCAATGAATAGGTGCCAGAAGTTGTCGCTGTATAAGTAGATCCCGTTCCAACTGGAGTTGAACCTTGTGACCAAGCGTAGTTTTGAGCTGTTGGTGTTGGTGCTAATACCACACTTCCACCATTACAGAACGTAGATACAGTTTGGTTTGCAATCGTTACAACCGGTAATTGTTGAACCGTTACCACTACTTGATCATTCGATGTACAACCTTGAGCAGATGTCACCGCCATGTTGTAAGTTGTTGTAGTCGTTGGACTCGCCACTGGATTCAAGATAGTCGTTGAACTTAACCCTAAAGAAGGTGTCCAAAGTACCGTTGATGCAGCCACAGCGTAGTTAACGGTTACCGTTAAGCCCATTGTTACAAAATCAGAGAAGGCATCGTTATCTTGAGAACGAATCTGGAACAACTGACCATTTGCTGGTTGTCCATTCAATCCATTGTACGTAAATGTACCATCACAACCTGAAGTCACATTGGTTCCATTCACATACAACAACCAGTTGTACCATGAAGTACACCAAGTACCGATGGTAGCCGTATACGTAATTGATGTGATCACTGCTCCTGCTGGTGCTCCTGCAGTTAATCCTCCAATGTAGAAGTTACTGTTGTCATAACCTGAACCAGAATACGTTTGTGTAAATGATCCTGGAGCCGTTGCGTTTGTAACCGAACCAGACAATTGAGTGGTTGCACCGTTACAGATATTCACATCTGGACCAGCGTTAATCACTGGATATGTATTTACGGTTACGGTGTAAGAACTACATGTTGACCATACTGTTCCGTCGAATAAACGTGCATAATACGTCGTTGTCGTCGTCGGTGAAACCGTTAAGGACAATCCTGTTCCAACTTGACCAGTTGTCGCACATCCACCAGCGAACCAGTATACCGTTCCAGGAACAGTAATTGCTGCCGTCAATGTGATTGGACTTCCAATACAAATATTACCACCTGTGATGTTTGAAGTCACGGTTGGTGTTGGAGGAATACAAGTGGACGTCAAAGAGAACCCAGCATATTGTACAGAAGGATCTGCGTAGAAATTAACTGTTAATGGTCCTGCAGTTGAAGTTAGCGGTCCAACATTAGCTGTACCCGAGAAGTTGTACAATTGGGTACCTGTTGTTCCGGCACCGTTATAGATTTGTAAGTAGTCAAATGAAGACTCAGTTACCTGAGTACCTTGGATTTGAACCATGTAACCAGGAGTAGACGGATAGATGACTGTATATCCATTGCTACTTGCTGCATAATTACCACTTAATCCACCATTATCGAAGATTACTCCATTACACGTCGTGATTGAGTTATTTCCTGAAGCAGGTACCGCAATACAGTTTGTATTATAGGTAACCAATACGGCTGCCGTTGCTACTGCAGTTCCACCACATGACTGAATGTTACAACGATAGTAGGTTGTAGCAGTCATATTTTGAACACTTGTTGCAGCTGTTGCACCTGTAATATTTGTCCAAGGACCTGTTGCTGAAGGAGCACTTTGCCATTGGTACGTTAATCCATCTACAATACCTGTATAGTTCGTAGAAAGTGTAAACGGATCGCCAGGACAAACAAGTGCACTTGACGTTACTGCGTTAACACCCGTTGGAGCGTTTACTCCTAATACAGCCATTGTTACTTGCGCTGATCCAGGAGCATTCGTACAACCAGTTGTTTGGTTGGTATAAGATATCGAGTAATTTGTTGTAACCGTTGGAGCCACATTCAAACTAAAGATGTTCGTTCCACTCGCTACCACGATTGGCGTACCACCTGCGGTAGCTGTCCAAACAGTTGTATAGTTCGCTGGCGGAGTAAATCTCCATGCTTGTGGAGATGCCGCTGGAATGGTTGCTGTTTGAGCAGACCAGTAGTTTGGAGTATTTGCAGGACAGTTTGGCGCTGCTGCTCCAACTGTTCCTGTCGCGTTATTCACACCAATGGATTTTGAATTGGTTGACATGATTTCAATTCCTTGAATGTCCACCACTCCAATTGTTTCATAAAGAATGGCTTTCGCACGCACATTATTCGCCGCGTTACCAAATTGACTTGCATAGTATTCAATGATGAATCTTCTATTTGGCGCAAAACCATCTGTCCAATAACGCACATAGTTGTTTGCATTATATTCCACAAGGTCATTCGCACAAATGTAAATCGCACCAAGTGGATCTACTGTATTCGGTAATGCACCAATGATGAAATCACCGAGAGCTGTTGCATTGTAAGCACCGAATTGAAGAACCCCATTCGTACCAACGTTAATGGTATTGTAAGACGTTCCGAAGAAGTTAAAGTTGAATCCTAATGGAATTCCACTCCAACCACCATCATCCAGTGAACCCGAAGCTAATGCAACTTGAGCAGTTCCTGTATTTGCAAGGTAAGTTGCGTTTGACGGTGCAGGATAATTCACATAAGGTGTACAAGTAGCAGAGAAGTTTCCACTACTCAATCCTGAGTTAATCACTGCAGAGGTACCTGGACAAACACCTGAAGCAGACGTTGTTACTGTAGCAGAAGGCAATGGATAAACACCTAAAGAGAAGTTACCCACTGAAGCACAACCTGGGTTACCGTTGTACGATGCAATCGATACTTGGAAATTCGATGTTGCTGTTATGTTCACGTTAGCAGTAGCACCATTTGGTGTCATCGTTGCTGTCGTTGGACTTAAGTTAGACCAAGTAAATGAAGCATTTGCACCAGCATTTGTTGTTGCCGTTAATACCGCTGCACCACCTGTTCCACAGAAGTTAGAAACGTTTGACGTTACGTTGATGTAAGGTAAACCAACCGAAATGGTTTGTGTCAAGGAACAACCAGCTACGTTTGTACCAATCACCGTATATGTAGATTGTGTACCTGCTGGAGTTGTTGACGTTACCGTTTGTCCAGTCGCTGCACTCAAAGAAGTTGCAGGAGACCAAGCGTAAGTAATACCAGCATTTGATGCCGTGATTGTCTGCGCTCCTGTATAGTTATCACACCAAATACCGTTGTTACTTGCTGAAAGTGTAAAGGCCGGTGTTTGGAAGATTGTTACTGTTGCAACCGATGTGTAAGTTGTCACTGTTGGACAAATTACTTGCAAACGGTATTTCGTATTTTGTGTTGCTGATGTCGTTAAATCGATATATGCAATCATTAACGTCCCAACGTTTGTCCAAGTCACTCCATTATCTGTTGAAGACTGCCATTGGTAAGTGAATCCACCACCTGCGTTAGGCAATCCTGCAGCCATCACCGTGAAGTTTGTACCTGAACAAATGTTCGCTGTTGGAGAACCGTTGATCAATGCAGAACCGATATTTACTGCTCCATTGGAAGCAAGACCGATTGTCGCTGATGTTTCACATCCATTCACAACCCCTGCATAACGTACTTTTGTTTGGTACATTCCAATTGGAACTGGGATAGGATTTTGTGTTGTCCATGTTGCACCGTTATCAATAGAATATTCATATAAGTTATAGTGAATATCTAAGTTATCAATGTAATGTCCTTCGTAAAGTCCACCTGTACGAGCTGTAAAGGCATGTTTCCATGTACTCTTATCAGCTGCAAGGTATCCAGCACCTAAAGAAACGTTGTTCACCACTTGCACTCCATTTTGCCACATGGAAACTTGTCCAGAAGCATTGATTTTAATGGTAACGTGCGTAGATGTAACTGTTCCAGCAATACCTGAAGCAGCCCAAGAGGTGTTATTTGAATAGTAAAGCACACCTGGACATGTAGATCCTTGGTGTAAGCTTGTGGAGTTATACATTAAGTATACTCCTGGTGAGTTACCAATCGATGTATTAGGCAATGTTGCTGACGCACCATTCGCCACTGGACAACCACCCGTATTTGGATAAGCATCGAATGCCAATTTCAATCCAGTTCCTGAACCATTTTCAGGACAAAGGGTAGAAACACCTGTTGCAGGAGCAGCACCTAAAGCTGTTTGAACAGCTGTTTGATCTGGCAATGCAACAACATCAGGACCATAGCTGTAGCTAAATCCATCTGCTGCAGCGACACCTGCTGAAATGGTTACGAAGTCGAAGTCAATTTGGAAGTCGTTGGAAGCAATTCCCGTGTTATTCGGAATCACTACCCCACCATTTTTACTTCCTACAGGCGATGTTAACTGCATACGTCCATTGACACTTGCGTTGAAGTCGTTACCTGCAGAAACCGTTCCAGCTGGAAGGGTTGGGGTACTAAAGTCACTTAAGAATACCGTTCCAGAACCAGAAACGTTAAATACAATTTGTCCGTTTGTCCCACAAGAAACTGGCGCAACAAAGTTGGCTGTTGCATTTGGAGACGTATAAATTGTTACTAACGAAGATGTATTGTCTGACCAACAACCGTTTGCATCTTTGGCACGAACATAATAAGTACCTGTTGTACTTGTGTTATAAGCAGCCGTTGCGTTGTTTGTTGTAGAGAATCCCGCAGAGTTTGTTCCTTGCCAGTAGTAATTGATACCTGAAGGAGCCGCACCGATTGTTAAGTTAGCACTTGGACAACTTGGCGTACTTACGATAATTGGAGTTGGCGCCGCAAGAGCTGGGAAAGAAGTTACAGTAATAGAGCTAGCTACACCCCATACATTATATAACGTATTTAATGCACGTAAATAATACGTTCCGTTACCATAAACCACGTAAGAAGCTACACCGTTTGCGGTACTTGTTCCTGTTGCACTTGTTTGCCAGTAGTAAGATACGTTTGTTGGAGCAGGAACCGAAGCTGTCAATGTCACACCTGCAGCACAGTTTGTGAAGGCAGTAGCATTGATTGGCGGAGCTGCTGGTGGTGCCACAATGGTAATTTTATAGTCTTTTGTTTCACCATAAAGCGTTGTTGTACATGGATCTGCAGATGTTAACGCATATCCATAGTAATTTGTACGAATACGCATGTTCACGATACCTATACTAGCATTCGTAGGTACAAGTACAGATGCTGTTCCTGTCCAGATTACCCCTGCGGAGTTACTCAATGGATTTACCGCAACATACTCCGATGCTTCGTAAATATAGTTATTGTTCCAGTCGAACCATGCACCTACGATGTCATAATAGTAACTTGTAACTGAAAGTGTTTGAGTCGTTCCTGCCACTACAGAAGTGGTAGCTACAGAAGTTGGATAACTTGCATACCACGGCGCTGACAATCCAGTTGAATTATGATTCATTGTTCCGAAGGAAACATTTGAAATGATCCCGTAATAACCAGATGCGCTTCCATATGTTGATGTTGGAATACATGCAGACTGCGTAATTTGAATCGGATTCGACGTTGTACTTCCACTAGCGGAACAAGTCACAATACACTGATACCAAGCATTCGCTGCAAAAACGAATGAATAAGTAGAAGAAGTTGCTCCTGTAATATTTGTCCAAGGACCTGTTGCAGAACTTGAAGTCTGCCATTGGTACGTTACTCCGGTTCCAATAGTCGCATTCTGAAGTCCTAGATTGACAGTTGTACCAACAGGAACGGAACTCATAGAAGCAGTTGTATTTCCTGGAGCTGGAGTACCAGCACATGGAGGTGGAAGTAAGATATTCACACAGTAGTCTTCCGTTTCACCCCAAGTGAACGTTCCCGTAGGAGATACCACAGAAGATTCAACATAAACAATACGCATTCTAGTTAATCCCAATGAAGCAGATACAGGAATGGAAATATTTCCAGTTACGATGTAACTTGGAAACACTCCTGCACCATATGGTTTTGTGTATACATTTTCACCGGCATCCGCAAACGAACCATTTTGGTTAAAGTCAATGTATACCGCTGCCATATTCGAATATGCAGTTGCACCACAATACCCCAGTGTCAATGAAATTGGATAAACGCCACCTTGTACAACATCTGTTGCCGCTATAACACCCGTGTAATTGGAATACATGGAATTTACAGAACCTGTACCACCTGCAACGGTAGCACATGTTGATGTATTATTAATCGTACCAAAGGTTACATTAAAAATTTCTTCGTCTGCTGTGGATGTTGCATTTGAAGCGCCATATGCCAAACATGAACAGGTGTTCGTGACATTTCCATTGTAAGATACCACGTTGGTTGAAGCACTAGAGGCACTATTCGAACAGGTTGTTGTTAGACGGTAATAAGTTAATCCACTTGATGATGTGAATGCATACGTAGCAGCAGTTGCTCCCGTGATATTTGTCCAAGTTGTTCCGTTTGGAGACGACTGCCATTGGTAAGTAATCCCTCCGGAAATTGTTAATCCTGTAGCTGATAAAGTCAGTGCAGCTCCAACACATCCTGACGCTGAACTAATGGTTGCCGTTCCGGCATTTGGAATACCCGAACAAGCGGCAGGAACACACGTAAAGTTTAAGGCAAACCCCGTACCATTTACTGACCCATCTGATGTGAATTGAACGGTGAGCGGTCCAAGAGTTGAGGTAATTACAGGAACTGTTGCTGTTCCCGAACCTGACCATAACAGAGTTCCAGTTGTACCTGTACCATTATAAATACGGACAAAATCCCATCCAGATTCAGTAGAAATGGTTCCACTAATTTGAACATTATTACCAGCTGTTGCTGGATTGATTACCGAATAACCATTTGAATTATTTGCATAATTGGTTGTCGCCCCACCATTATCATAAATGGTTCCAGAACAAGAAGAATATGCGTTATTTCCTGTTGTTGGTACCATTGGTGGACCAACAATAGTAAACGTTCCCGCACATGGACTTGCTGGCGTAGGCCAAGTATCAAACATGATATAATAGATCACTCCTGCAGTTAATGTTACCGTCACCGATTTCGAAGTTGCAGAGGATGCTATTCCACCAACACCCGTTGTACCAGCCGTAGTTGGACAACCATTAAATACGTTTATGGAAGACCAGGATTGTCCTGTATAAGAAATGGTGTACGACCCTGTAATGGTGGGTGTCAACCTATACAAAGACTCAAGTCCACCAACGTAAAGCGTAGAGGTGGTAATACCAAAAGATGCAGAAGTCACGTCATTCGTTGTTCCACACACAAGGGCTTGATTCACAGGGAGAGCTGCTGGATTCAAAACGATTGCTGCCGCACATGTTGTTGCATGCGCAGATTGAACGCTGAATAACTGAAAGGTTAGCAGAAGTACTATTCCCAACGCTGAAATAAAACTTTTCTTCAAGTTAAATAAATGTTTCATCATAGTTTGATTTTTAATTTTTTGGCCAATCGATATGCTTTTAGCCGGTTAAATTTACAAACTATCGAGGCGACACTCAAATTTGTTGAAAAATTTAATCTGCACGATGAATATTTAATACATTTCATCGAATATTAATTAAGTTTCATCGAATATTTAATATTTCATGAAAAAGATGCTAACAATTGTTTCTTTTGTATTTTTGACAAGCTAAAAAACGCCTCTTGAAACGCATCGGTCTACTTTCTGATACTCATGGATTTATCGATCCAAAAATCAAAAAACACTTCGCTCATGTCGATGAAATCTGGCATGCTGGAGACATTGGTTCCTTGGAAGTGTTGGACGAACTGCGTGCGTTTAAGCCAACCAGAGCCGTTTGGGGAAATATCGACGACCACATCATTCGAAAGGATACGAAAGAATTCTTGCGATTTCAAGTGGAAGGGGTTTCTGTATTGATCACACACATCGCCGGACGTCCCGGCAAATACGCGAACCCAGCCTACGAAGAACTGATGAAGAATGGAAGTCCACAGTTGTTTATTTGTGGACACTCTCACATCACCTTGGTGCAAATGGATAAAAAATTCAACATGTTATGGATGAATCCAGGCGCTTGCGGATACAAAGGCTTTCACAAGGTCAAAACGATTTTGCGGTTTTGCATCACCAATGACCGCATTCACGACTTAGAGCTGATCGAATTGGGTCCACGCGTTTAAACGACTTGTCCAACGACTATATCCGTTTAAATTCGGCTTCGTGAGGGGGTGTATGTTGTCTGTATTCGATAATTTTTATACTTTCGAATCAACCTAACTACTTCATCATGAAAAAATTACTCGTTATTTGCGCGGTATTGTGCTCAAGTTTCGCCCATGGACAAATTTGCAACATCGATTTTAGTCAAACCGTTACGGGCATCTATCCAGATACACTTCCAACAGGAAATGTTGGACAATCTTACGCGACGGATGTGACTTTTGTTATGCCACTCGATACGCTGGGTTACAATTTTACGAATTTTCACATTTTATCCGTTTCACTTCCCGTTGGACTTTCCTGGCAGTGTAACAATGCCGCGAATAATTGCGACTACAATCCACAAGTAAGTCAACATGGCTGCGTGCACATCAGCGGGACTCCCCTACTTGCTGGACAGTACACCATTGACGTGACGGTGATTGCTGATTTAACCATTATACAAGGATACCCATTTACGTTTCAAATTTTCATGGAGGTGTTTCCAAGTACCGCAAGTGTATCGAATAATGGATTTGACATGATCGGTTCTTCGGGATGTGCCCCAATCACGGTAAACTTTACCAATAACAATCCGGGTATGCTCTCCTATTTATGGAATTTCGGCAATGGAAACATTTCCCTGAGTGAACATCCAGCGCCGCAAGTTTATACGACACCTGGTGATTACATTGTTCATTACACCGCTTGGAATAACGTGGACACGACCAATGTATATACATTGACAAATGTCCATATTAATAGTATGAGTAACTATGGGAATTCTTTTCCTTCCTACGAAAATGCGGATGCTTATTTCAAATTGTTCCAAAACGGAACGTTAATTTACCAATCAAACATAATTGGCGACCAGAATCCACCGGTTGAATGGACCACTAGCATAAATTTGAATCCAGCCAACACCTATGTATTCGAGATTTGGGAGGCGGACGATAGTTATGGTGAAACCTATTTCGGTGCGGACGATTACATGGGAAGTCACACATTAAACCTCAATGGCTGCAATGGATGCGGTGCAGGCACATCCAATTTCAACTACAGTATAAACCACCAGGTGATTTATCCAAGTCCAGCCGTCATTGCGCAAGACACGGTACACGTTTATGGATATCCACCAACGCCGGTCATCGCTTACGACCAAGCAAGTCATACCATTAGTACACCAGACTTAGGTTACGCTTATCAATGGTATTTCAATGGAAGTCCGATTGGCGGAGCAACAAATCCAAGTCACGTCGTTTACTTGAGCGGTATTTATGACGTGGTAGCCATCAACACAACAGGCTGTGTGAGTTTCTCCGATACGATGACCGCAGTGTACTGTAGTCCATTCGTCAATCCAAGCATTACGATGAATGCCGCGAACAACCTGGTGCTTTCCAATTATCCCGCTTCATCTGCTATTGCTTGGTATGTTGACGGCGTTTTACTTCAAAACCAAGTCAATGATACGATTTCGCCAACAATAAACGGGAATTACAGCGTTCAAATCACGGATCCGTTTGGATGCAGCTACGGAACAAGTGATTACCTGATTGACGTTTCAGTTTCGGAAAACACGTTTGGACAGTGGATGATT
>Ga0228701_1001683_pt1 | contig 14565 bp, 14 predicted proteins | sample McNCre117_Aug_MG_2_FD_178017 | JGI IMG/M metagenome (GOLD analysis project Ga0228701, IMG submission 178017) | Freshwater microbial communities from McNutts Creek, Athens, Georgia, United States - 11-17_Aug_MG | ecosystem: Environmental > Aquatic > Freshwater > Creek | place: USA: Georgia...
CTTCGCAAGCCTTGTCAACAGCGGCCTTGCTGCCCGCGATCACGGTTTGCGCCGCATCGTTGAAATTCACAGCCTCGACCACTTCGGCACTGTCGGCGGCAAATGTGGCTTGCGCCTCTTGACAACCCGCAATGACCTTGTCAGAAGCCAGACCCAAAATCGCAGCCATCGCCCCCACGCCCACAGGCACCGCTTCTTGCATGGCGGCTGCACGCAAGCGCACCAGCGGAGCCGCTTGGGCCAGTGTCAACACGCCAGAGGCCACCAATGCGCTGTATTCGCCCAGCGAATGCCCCGCCACCACAGACGGCTTAGCACCGCCTTCGGCAAGCCAGGCGCGGTAAGCGGCCACAGCCGACACCAGCATCACCGGCTGGGTGTTGGTGGTCATGGCCAACGCCTCTTTGGGGCCTTCATGGATCAGTTTGGCCACATCTTCACCCAAAGCGTCAGAGGCTTCTTTCAGGGTTTCAAGCACCACGGGATGATCACCCCAAGCATCGAGCATGCCCACCGACTGTGAGCCTTGACCGGGGAAAACAAAAGCAAATGAGGTCATGTGCAAATTCTGTCTCAGGAATAAATCCGGGCGAACGTGCTGCGCATCGCTGACCCGGGCCTGTCAAATCAATAACGCAGGAGCACGGAGCCCCAAGTGAAACCGCCACCCACACCTTCAAGCATGAGGGTCTGGCCACGCTGGATGCGCCCATCGCGCACAGCGGTGTCCAAGGCGAGCGGGATCGATGCTGCCGAAGTGTTGCCATGCTGGTCAACGGTGACGACCACCTTGTCGGCGCTCATCTTCAATTTCTTGGCCGTGCTTTGCATGATGCGGATGTTGGCCTGGTGCGGAATCAACCAGTCGATGTCGGCATCGGTCAATTGGGCTTTGGCCAGGCTGGCGCGTGCGGTTTCTTCGAGCACACCCACAGCCAACTTGAACACGGCTTGGCCATCCATCTTGAGCACTGGATCACCCAAAATACCGCCCCGGTTCACATGACCGGGCACACACAGGATGTCTTTGTGCTTGCCATCGGCATGCAAATCGGTTGCCAGAATGCCCGGTTGTTCAGAAGCTTCCAGAATGACGGCACCCGCGCCGTCACCAAACAGCACACAGGTGGTGCGGTCCTTGAAATCCAGAATGCGGCTGAAAACTTCCGAGCCAATCACGAGCGCCCGCTTGGCCGAGCCCGACTGGATCATCGCATCGGCCACGGTCAGTGCATAAATGAAACCACTGCACACGGCCTGCACATCAAACGCCGGACAACCCGAGGTGCCCAGCTTGTGCTGCACCATGGTGGCCACAGAGGGGAACACCATGTCAGGCGTGGAGGTGGCAACAATGATCAGATCGAGTTCATCAGCCGTTATGCCTGCAGCAAACAGGGCTTTGCGGGCGGCTTCAGTGGCCAAATCGCTGCTGCCCTGGGCATCTGCAGCGAAATGACGGGCGCGGATACCTGTGCGCTCAACAATCCAGTCATCGGAAGTTTCAACGCCTTGCTGCGCCAGTTCGGCAGCCAAATCAGCGTTGGTCAGGCGTTTTTCCGGCAGGTAGCTGCCAGTGCCCAAAATGCGGGAATAAATTCTCATGGTGTGGTGACCGCCGGTTCTGCCCGCTCAGCCTGCGCGCCCATCAACAAGGGGGCTGCATGCGCAATGCGGTCGCGAACGCGGTCCAGCAATTGGTTTCGGGCTGCATCATAAGCCCGGTTCAGGGCCGTCTCAAAAGCAATCTCGTCCGCAGAACCATGGCTCTTGAATACCAACCCGCGCAAACCCAGCAGTGCGGCCCCGTTATAACGCCGGTGATCCACACGATCTTTAAACGAAGATAGAACCGGATAAGCCAAAATTGCGGCAATTTTCGTAAAGATACCGCGAGAAAACTCAGCCTTAAGAAATCCGCTGATCATGGTGGCCAGCCCTTCGCTGGCTTTCAATGCCACATTGCCGACAAAGCCGTCACAGACCACGATGTCCACCGTGCCTTTGAAAATGTCATTGCCTTCGACGTTGCCGTGAAAGTTCAGATCACCCGAACTGGCCGCCGACCGCAGCAATTCACCCGATTTTTTGATGATTTCATTGCCTTTGATGGCCTCCTCACCAATGTTGAGCAGGCCCACCGTGGGGTTGGGCTTGTTTTGGAGCACCGACACCAAGGCCGAGCCCATGACGGCAAACTGCAACAGATGTTCGGGCGTGCAATCCACATTGGCCCCCAAATCGAGCATGGTCGTGCCACCGCCCTTGAAGTTGGGCATTTGCCCGGCAATCGCGGGGCGATCAATGCCATCCATGGTTTTGAGCACGTAACGGGCGATTGCCATCAGGGCCCCGGTGTTGCCCGCAGACACCGCCGCACCGGCCTGACCATCACGCACCTGCTCAATGGCCACCCGCATGGACGAATCTTTTTTCTTGCGCAATGCCACTTCCAGCGGATCGTCCATTTCCACCACTTCAGTGGCCGCCACCACTTGAACACGCGGATCGGTCAGACCAACCAAAGCATCAGGGCGCCCCACGAGCAACAAGCGGGCATCGGGATGCGTCGCCAAAAAACGGCGGCAAGCTGCCAGCGTGACGCGGGGACCGTGGTCACCGCCCATGCAATCGACAGCCACAGTGATCGAGGTAGGCGAGGTCATGGCATCCTTGGACACAAAACGAAAAGTACAAAAACAAAAGCCCGAGGCTACTTGGAAAGTAGCGCCGGGCCTCTGGAGGCTTGGGGGCTGACGCCGATCAGGCTTCCGATTTGTTTTTCAGAACCTGACGACCACGGTAGAAGCCGTTGGGGCTGATGTGGTGACGCAGGTGTGTTTCGCCAGTGGTGGGCTCGACAGCGATGCCCGGCACGTTCAGGGCGTTGTGCGAACGGTGCATACCGCGCTTGGAAGGCGACTTTTTGTTTTGCTGAACAGCCATGATGGCTCCTTGGAAGCTTGGAGGCCGCGCTAATCAAGACGCAGCTTCTGGTTGATGAGAGATTTGCCCAGACACCTGAGCGTAGCCGTCAATTATAGCCCAAGCCAGACCGCCTGCCCAGCCCAACGCCAATCCGGCATCAGGATTTGCCTTTTTTAAGGCCTGCCAACACACCAAACGGGTTCGGGCGCTCGGCCGCCTCCAGAAACTCAGGGTCCACCGCCGACATGGGCACATTTTGCGGACAGACATCGTGCAAAGGCACCAAAGGCAGGGACAAAATCAGTTCGTCCTCGATCAGTGCCAAGGCATCAAAATCCCGACTGATCACCAAAATGTCTTCCTCCGCTTCATCGTCCAGTGCGGCCGCCGTGGCCTCGTCTGCCACAAAACGGAAGGACCGCTCGGCCTCAACCCTCTCCAACACCGGCGTGAGGCAGCGTTGGCACTGCATGGGCAAAGCCACCGCGGCCTGCAAATCCAGCCAAATCTGGTCGGCACCGCCCGATTGCGGCTCCAGACGACCTTGCAAGCGCCAGATCACCGGCCCCGGTTGCAAACTGCCTGCCATTTGCTCGTCCAGCAGGCGGGGCATGGCCTGCAAATTTGACTGGTTTTCCAGCACAGCCCCATCCCGGGCAAACGCAACCACATCCAAATGCAGGGGATCCAACTTTTTTTCCATCCCCACAGTGTAAGAGAATCACCCCCATGAGCTTTTCACCTTCTGAGATTTTGGCCCGCCCTGTGGTACTGGGCTCCACCTCCCGTTACCGCCGTGAACTGATGGAACGCCTGCGCCTGCCTTTCAGCGTGAGCGCCCCCGACGTGGACGAAACCCCCGCACCCGGCGAATCCCCCCGCAATCTGGCGCTGCGCCTGGCACTGGCCAAAGCCAAAGCCGTGGCCACCAAACACCCCGAGGCGGTCGTGATTGGCTCCGACCAGGTGGCCGATCTGGCTGGGCAACCGCTGGGCAAGCCGGGCGAACACGCCCGCGCCGTCCAGCAACTGCGCCAGATGCGTGGCCAAACAGTGGTCTTCCAGACTGCGCTGGCCGTGGTGTGCATGGCCAGCGGCTTTGAAGCCGTTGATCTGGCCGAAGTGCGGGTGGTGTTTCGAGACCTGAGCGACGACGAGATCGAGGCTTATCTGCAAGCCGAAAAGCCTTACGACTGTGCAGGCAGCGCCAAAAGCGAAGGTCTGGGCATCGCCTTGCTTGAATCCATCGACAACGACGACCCGACCGCGCTGATCGGACTGCCTTTGATCCGCACCGCACGACTGCTGCGCCAGGCCGGAGTGAAATTACTGTGAGCACCCCCAAAAGCCCCGGCCGCCTGCTTCTGGTGCCCACACCACTTGACTTTGGATGCAAGGAACAAGCACCCATCGACCATGTCTTGCCTGAAACCACCTTGTCCGCCGCAGCCAGTCTGCGGCACTGGGTCTGCGAAAACGCCAAAAGCACCCGGGCCTTCCTCAAGCGCGTGGGAGAAAACCACCCGCTGATTGCCCCGCTGGCCGAGCAACAGATCACCGAATTGCCACGCCATGTGCACAAAAAAGGCGATCACCAGTCAGGTTTTGACGGCAAACCGCTGCTGGCTGCGGCCTTACAAGGCCACGACATCGGCCTGATCAGCGAAGCGGGCATGCCCGCCGTGGCCGATCCCGGCAGCTCGGTGGTGCGCGCCGCACACGATTTGGGCTTGAGTGTGGTGCCGCTGGTCGGGCCGGTGTCCTTGCTGCTGGCCCTGGCTGCCAGCGGACTCAATGGCCAAAACTTCGCCTTTGTGGGCTACCTGCCCCAAGACCCCGCCGAGCGCGCCACCCGCCTCAAACAACTGGAATCCCTGGCCATCAAAACCGGCCAGTCCCAGCTGTGGATCGAAACGCCCTACCGCAATGCCGCCATGCTCAGCAGTCTGCTGCAAAGCCTGAACGCCAACACCCGGCTGGCGATTGCCAGCGGCCTGACGCTGCCTTCGGCACAAATACGCAGCCACACCGTGGCCCAATGGAAAAAGGGCCCACAAGGGCCTGACGGACACACACCGGCGGTTTACGCCATCGGCCCCTGAAAAACCAAGGGGCCCGAAGGCCCCTGTGTTTGGAAGAAGCTGAAAATGCTCAACGGAGTCCGCCACCCATTCGCAAAGCATGCACGGCCCCCTCGCCCATCGCTGCACCAAAACGCTTGGCCAAACGCTCGGCCACGTTTTCGTGGCGGGTGTAATCGACCACCTCGGGCGACTTGACCACATCCCGGGCTACGCCATCCAGACTTCCCAGGGCATCGGCCAAGCCCATGTCCACCGCCTGCTGACCGCTCCAGAACAAGCCACTGAACATCTCGGGCGTTTCCTTCAGGCGATCACCCCGTCCCTTTTTAACCACCTCAATGAACTGAGCATGGATCTGATCGAGCATGGCCTGGGCATGCTTGCGCTGGGCCTCGGTTTGCGGGCTGAACGGGTCGAGGAAACCCTTGTTGGCCCCGGCCGTCATCAAGCGGCGCTCAATGCCCAGCTTGTCCATCAGACCGGTAAAACCAAAACCGTCCATCAACACACCAATGCTGCCCACGATGCTGGCTTTGTCCACATAGATTTTGTCGGCAGCCGCTGCAATGTAATAAGCCGCCGAAGCACACGACTCTTCCACCACCACATAAATGGGTTTTTGATGCAGCGCCTTGAGGCGATGGATCTCGTCATTGATCAAGCCCGCCTGCACAGGGCTGCCCCCGGGGGAGTTGATCAACAGCACCAAGGCCTGAGAGCCGGAATCTTCCAGCGCACTGCGCATGGCCGACATGACGTTTTCGGCACTGCCCTCTCCTTCTGTGCCGATTTCACCGCGTATCGACACCATGGCCGTGTGCGGCAAGCTGGGGTTGGTGGCTGGAGTGTTGTAGCTGAACAGCTGCCACACCAACACCGCCAGAAACACCAGCCAGGCCAGGCGCAAACCGTTTTTCCAGCGGCGCGCCGATTGTTGTTCGCGCAAAGTGGCGAATGCCAGCTGCTCCAGCGTCTGACGCTCCCAACCTGAGGTATTTGGCGCAGCAGAAGGAATGGGGGCTGAGGTGGACGCGTTGTCCAGAGGGTCTTGCATGTTCAAAATTCAACAGGTTTCAGGTTGTAGGCAGTATGCCAGTAGACCACGCCATCGCACTCCGACAAGTCAATCTTGACCAGTCCACCTCGGCAAGGACCGCCCGCACAGGCCCCGGTGTCAGGCTGGTAGCTGGCCCCATGCGTGGCGCACATCAGCCAGCGGCCACTGTCATCATAAAAACGGTCAGGCTGGTAATCCATTTCCATGGCCACATGGGTGCAACGGTTCAGATAAGCATGCACCTGTGTCTGGTAGCGAATGGCAAAAGCCCGGCAGGTCTGTCCGGCATACACGATGTCAAAAGGCACGGCACGACCACCGTGGGCCAGATCGGCGCTGTTGCACAAAGGGATCATCGGCTCCATGGCGTACTCCTTTTTTCAGGCATCAGGCGTTTTGTAGCAACCAGTCGTGCAAATCACGCACGCTGTGCGCCACATGACGAGGGCTCAGCGCATGAAAAGCCTCGGGCTCGTGTGCACCATAGCTCACCCCCACGCTGGCGCAACCGGCGTTGACCGCCATCTGCAAATCGTGCGTGGTGTCGCCAATCATCAGGGTGCGCTCGGGGTCCACGCCAAACTCACTCATCAGCTCCAGCAACATCAGGGGACTGGGCTTGCCCGCGGTCTCGTCGGCCGTGCGTGAACCATCGAACACATGGCGCAGCTCTACCGCCTGCAAGGCCTCGTTCAGCCCGTGGCGACTTTTGCCGGTGGCCACCGTCAACCAGTGGTGGCGCGATTTCAGATCGGCCAGTAAGGGCAACACCCCCTCAAACAGGCTGATGTCGTTCTGGTGCCGGATGTAGTGGTAGCGGTAGCGCTCACCCAGCTGCGGGTATTTGTCTTTGGGCACATCCGGAGCGGCATGGGCCAGCGCGGGCATGAGTGCCATGCCGATCACATAAGAAGCCGCCTCACGGGTGGGCTCTTGCCCGCCCACATCCACCACCGCCCGCTGAATGCAGCGGGTGATGATGGCGGTGGAATCAAACAAAGTGCCGTCCCAATCGAAGGCAATCAGGTCAAACTGGCGGGGTCTTGTGCTCGGCATGGTCTATGTAGACTTTCAATTCAGGGGGTAAATCGGCCTGCAAGGCCACGCGTTCGGCCGTGACGGGGTGGTTGAACTGCAAGCGCCAGGCGTGCAAAAACATGCGCTTGAGGCCCAGTTTGGGCAGTGCCTTGTTCCATTCAAAGTCACCGTATTTGTCATCACCCGCAATCGGATGTCCCTGCGACGCCAGGTGAACCCGAATCTGGTGGGTGCGACCGGTCTTGATGGTCACTTCCAGCAAAGTGGACCCCGGCAACCGCCGCGCCACCTTCACCAGGGTGATCGAGCGCATGCCGTCCGGGTCTTCTGGCGTGGTCACCCGCACCCGCCGCTCACCATCGGGCAACAAAAATTTGTGCAAAGGCTGGTCAATCACTTTGAGTTTGGCGGGCCAGTCGCCCTTGACCAAAGCCAGGTAAGTCTTGCCGGTTTCGCGCTCACGGAACTGGTCTTGCAGGTGTTTCAGGGCACTGCGTTTTTTGGCCACCAGCAAAATGCCGCTGGTATCGCGGTCCAGCCGGTGCACCAGCTCCAGCAATTTGGCCTGGGACCGGGCCTGGCGCAACTGCTCGATCACGCCAAAGCTCACCCCCGAGCCACCGTGCACCGCCACCCCGGCAGGCTTATCGATCGCCATCAGGCTGTCGTCCTCAAACAGCACTGGAAACTCCCGTCCCGGAGCAGGCCGGGCCGCCTTTTCGGCCACCTTGTCAGAAATGCGCACAGGGGGCAGCCGGACCTCGTCCCCGATTTCAACGCGGGTCTCGGCCGACGCCCGACCTTTGTTGATGCGAACCTCACCGCTGCGAATGATGCGGTAAACGTGGGTTTTGGGCACCCCTTTGAGGTGACGCATCAAAAAGTTGTCCAAACGCTGACCCGCCGACTCCTCATCCACCAACAACCATTTGACGGCGGGGGCAATGGCGGCAGTTTGGGCCCCTATAATGTGATTCACTGGCTATTGGCTGTAAGTGGTTGATTCAAATGGAAATGGATTCCTGAAGGCAGGAGTTTAGTCCACCACCACCGCGCCAAACCAGATGGTCGATGCCACCCCCGGCACGATTTGCAGACTGAAGGCCAACGCCAACAGTGGCCAATCGCCCCGGTGGTTGGGCCGACGCCCTGAAAACCCAGATACGGAATACCCCAAATTCAGCAGCTTTGAAGCGCTGCTGAACGGATCAAAGCGAGATGGTTGTGTTGTTCGGAACTTTGCTGATGTGGTTGGAGTGGCTCACGAAGCCAGGCTCCGCCGTGACAGTTTGTGCCGGACAGTTTGTCTTGGACACCGGGGGGAGCCCCCGGAAGTGGACGAATTTCTGCACACCTTTTGACTCGCCCCATCCACGCGCCACAATCCCCATTCCTGTGCTCACGCGCAGCTGAATGTCGGACAACACCGGCAATTCCCTTCGTTTCAGGCGTCAGCTCCGGCAACGTGTACCCCTAACGGGTCGGAAAGCAAACCGGTCGAGTGTGTGCAAACATTTTCTGCACCGCCCGCCCGACACTGATTAAAGAAGGAACGCATCATGAAACGGATGCTGATCAATGCCACGCAGGCCGAAGAACGCCGCCTGGCCATCGTCGATGGACAAAAACTCCTCGACTACGAAATCGAAATCGAAGGACGCGAACAACGCAAAGGCAACATTTACAAAGCGGTGGTGACCCGCGTCGAGCCCTCGCTCGAAGCCTGCTTCGTTGACTACGGCGAAGACCGCCACGGCTTTTTGCCTTTCAAAGAAATCTCCCGCCAGTACTTCGCAGAAGGCGTGTCCGTCAGCCAGGCGCGCATCAATGACGTCATTCGCGAAGGCCAGGAACTGCTGGTTCAAGTCGAAAAAGAAGAGCGTGGCAACAAAGGCGCAGCCCTGACCACCTTCATTTCTCTGGCTGGCCGCTACGTGGTGCTCATGCCCAACAACCCCCGTGGCGGCGGCGTCAGCCGCCGCATCGAGGGCGACGACCGGGCCGAACTCAAAGAGGCGATGGACCAGCTGGAATACCCCAAGGGCATGTCCATCATCGCCCGCACTGCAGGCATCGGCCGCTCCGCGCCCGAACTGCAATGGGACCTGAACTACCTGCTCAAACTCTGGAGCGCCATCGACGGGGCGACCAAAGGGGGCAAAGGCGCTTTCCTGATTTATCAGGAGTCGAGCCTGGTGATCCGCGCCATCCGCGACTATTTCAACAACGACATCGGCGACATCCTGATCGACACCGATGACATCTATGACCAGGCTCAACAGTTCATGAGCCACGTCATGCCCGAATTCGCACCGCGTGTGAAGCGCTACCGCGACGACGCCCCTTTGTTCAGCCGCTTCCAGATCGAGCACCAGATCGAATCGGCCTATGCCCGCACTGTGCAACTGCCTTCGGGTGGTGCCATCGTGATCGATCACACCGAAGCACTGGTTTCGGTGGACGTGAACTCGGCCCGCGCCATCAAGGGCGGTGACATCGAGGAAACCGCGACCCGCACCAACCTGGAAGCTGCCGACGAAGTGGCCCGCCAGATGCGCCTGCGCGATTTGGGCGGACTGATCGTGATCGATTTCATCGACATGGAAGAGTCCAAGAACCGCCGCGAAGTCGAAAACCGCCTGCGCGATGCCCTGCGCCAGGACCGTGCTCGCGTGCAGTTCGGCACCATCAGCAAATTCGGCCTCATGGAAATGAGCCGCCAGCGCCTGAAACCCGCTCTGAGCGAAGGCGCCTCGATCCCTTGCCCACGTTGCGGCGGCGCAGGCCACATCCGCGACACCGAAAGCTCGGCACTGCAAATCCTGCGCATCATTCAGGAAGAGTCCATGAAGGACAACACCGCCGCCGTGCACGCGCAAGTGCCCGTCGAAGTGGCTGCCTTCCTGCTCAATGAAAAGCGCCCCGAGATCGCCAAGATCGAATTGCAGCAACGCATCAGCGTGCTGCTGGTGCCCAACAAGTCGCTGGAAACACCGCACTACAAGCTCGAACGCCTGAAGCACGACGATCCGCGCCTGGACCGCATCGAAGCCAGCTACAAAATGGCTGAGATCATCGAAGACGCGACCACCGTGACACGCCGCTCGCAAGAGCCCACCAACAAACAGACCCCGGTCATCAAAGGCGTGTTGCCGGATGCCCCGGCACCTGTGGCACCGGTCAAACCTGAAGCCCCTGTGGCGGCGGCCAAGCCCGCAACAAAAGCCGCACCGGCTGCTGCCCCTGTCGCCGCGCCAGCCGCCAGCGGCGGTTTCTTTGGCTGGCTCAAAAACCTGTTCGGTGGCACTCCTGCCGAACCCGTGGCAGCACCCGCCGAGAAAAAAGAAGAAAAAGCCCGCGAAGGTCGCCGTGAAGGCGGACGCGATGGCGAACGTCGAGAAGGTGGACGTGGCAGTCGCGGCAGTCGCCGTGGCGAACGCAGCGAAGGTCAGGGCGAAGCCCGCCCACCCCGCGAAGGGGGCCGCCGTGGCGAACGTGCCGAACGTGACGGCGCTGGTCGCAACGAACTGCGTGACGGTGAAACCCGTCCCGCCCGCGCTGAGCGTGGTGAACGTGCCGAGCGCCCTGCACGTGGCGAAAACCGGGGCGAAGGCCGCCGTGGTGACGCACGCGGTGAAAACCGCGCCGATGCCCCAGCCGAGCTGACGGCAGAAGGCAGCGAAGTTCGCACCGAACGTGCGCCCCGCGCAGAAAGAAGCGAACGCGGTGAAGGTCGCCGCGAACGTGGCGAAGGTCGCCGTGAGCGTGGTGAACGCCGCAACGACAATGCAGCCCCCGTAGAGCTGAACGCGGAAGCCGCGGTCCAGACCGGAGATCAAGAAGCCAGCCTCAACGCAGAAAACGGCGCACCAGCAGAAAACAACGGTGACCGCCGTGAGCGCCGCTCACGTGACCGTTATGGCCGTGAACGCCGTGAGCGCAACAGCGAACGCAACGCAGAGGCTGCCCAGGACCTGAGCGACGAGTCCAGCGGCAACGCGGCAAATGCTGCCCCCGCAGAATCGACGGTCAGCGAAGAGCGTCCAGCTGGCCGTTCGTACTTCGAGCAACGTGCCCAGCAAGCCGCTGCAGCCACATCAGAAGCCCCTGCTCAGGCCGACACCTCGGCCCCCGCAGCGCCGGTGGCAGCACCCGTGACGACTCAGGCCACGGTGGCCCCGACACCTGCGCCTGCAGCAGCCGTGGCCGCTGCGAAGGGCCTGCCGGTCGTGACCGGCTACACCTTGCCCGTGGACAGCCTGCAACAAGTGGCTCAAAACTCCGGTTTGGTGTGGGTCAACTCGGATGCCGACAAAATCGCCGCCGTTCAGGCTGCGATTGCCGCCGAGCCCAAGCCCGTGCATGTGCCACGTGAACGCCCACCGGCCGTGGTCATCAACGAAGGCCCGCTGGTGTTGGTTGAAACCCGCAAGGACCTGAGCAGCATCAACCTGCCCTTCTGAGCCACGCGCTGACCCAATGGGTCAGTCCAACAAGCCGGGCCCCTGGGTCCGGCTTTTTTTCGTCTGAAATGGCGCACTGACCGGGTGTGAACGGGTGCGATTCAAAGTGACGTTTGATGGGTGGGAGACCCGCCCTCGAAGCGATGGCTTGTGGGACGCGAGCGCCTCTCCCACAAAAAAACAGCCCTGCAACAGACCCTCTGCGCTCAGCACATCACCTTGAACTGCACCCGGTAAGGCATAGGCCAAGGTGGCCCACCCAAATCAGTGCCCAGTGACCTGTGCAGCCTGCTTCCAGGCCTGGGCTGCAGCCACGGCGTCCTGACGCTGCTCGGCCAGTTCAGCCAAGGCACCCCAGGCGCTGCGCTGCAAAGCCGGATCCTTGAGGCCTTTGACCGCCTGAGCCAGCAAGCCTTGCGACTTGCCCCACAGCTGATGGCGCAGACACACCATACCCGCCAGGTACTGCAAGCGGGCATCGCGGGGCTGGGCCTGCTGGGCGGTTTCAATGCGGGCCAGCCACTGGCGTGCATCAACCGCCTGCGGATCGGTCAAACTCGTTTGCAGCGCCTGCACCACACGCACCCGCTGCCCCGGTGTCCAGTCAGACTCGGCGGCCAGCAAAGGGGTCCACAAAGTTTGCAGCCACTGACGCGCCAGCACGGCTGAGCCGCCTTGTTCCATGAACCGCAAGGCCACTTCGGCCGCCACATCTGGCATCTGCCGCTGAGCAGGCGTCAGCGATTGCCACAGCCGCTGGGTCGTTTCGGCATCATGCACATGGGTCAGCCATTCCAGAATCAGCCCGCGCACCAAACTTTCGGCCGCTGCAGGAGTAAATGCCCGGTGCTTGGCGAGCAACATGGCCGTCTCCAGCGCCTGTGCGGGCTGCCCGGCCAAACGCGCCGCCTTCAGTTGCAAGCGCATGGCCACCATGCGGCGGGCCACAGCAGAGGGCAGTTGCCGAATTTGCGCCAAACTGGCCGATGCATCCCGATCGTCCAACAACCAGCGCGCTGCACGCAGTCGCGTGCCTTCCATCAAGGTTTGACGTTCACCGGCCTCGCCCTGCTCGGCCGTTTGCAAGGCCAGATCAAGGTGGATCTGGCGCAAGGCACGGTCTTGCAGGGCATGGGCCGACTCCGCCACCATGACATGCGACAGGGCTCGCAAAGACACCGCATGGTCGAGCTTCAAGCCAGCAGCCCGCAGGCGCTCTTCATTGTCGAGCGCCATCTGCGCGGATTTGCGGGCACGCACAAAACGCCCGGCCATGAAATGGCTGATCGCATCGAGCAAGGCGGCATGGGTCGCCCGCTCTTTTTGCTGCAGGCGCCAGCGCTGGGCCTGCTTGGGCAAGGACAGCAGCGCAGCCAGGGCCTGCTGCGCCAGCACCACCAGCATCACCACAGCCATGCACACCAGGAGCATCAAATTGAGCGACAAATCCACCCGGTATGGGGCCAGAAACAGGGTCACGGTGCCGGTGTTGTGCCCCGCCAGCCAAGCACCTGCGGCGGCCAGCGCAAACAAACTGATGAGCCAAAGTGCTGCACGCATGACGGCTTACCTTCCTGCGGCGGCGGTGGCCAACGCGGTCAAAGAAGCCTCCAGGCGAGGCAATTCGCCTGCCTTGGCCTGCAAACCGGCCTGCTCCAGCAATTGCAACAACTGTGTGGTTTTGCGTGAGTTGGGGTCGGCGTAGCGGCGCACCGTGACGGCCACCGAACCAAGATCGTTGCGGGCTGCGTCTTTCTGGCGAGCCAACAAGCCCAGTCGGGCATTGAGCAGCTTGAGCTTGAGGTTTTCGCGCAGGAAAAACCCCTGCTCGGGCGACAGCAAGGCCGCTTCAGGCGAATCGAGTCGGCTCACGCGCACCAGACTTTTGAGCTGGTCACCGAATTGCATCAAGGCGGTCATCCACCACGACGGTGACGTGGCCGGGCTGACCGGCTCGGCCTGGGCTCGCACCACTGCCGGTGTGGGCAGTTGCTGATTGGCCAACACCAGGCCATCGACCAGCGCCACGCCCTCATCGAGTTTGATCAACAAACCCGGCAAATCAAACACCTGGGCGGCACGCAGGTTTTCAATGTCTTTTTCAATCGCTCTCAACACCGGTGCCAGGCGAGGCTGGGCCGCCCGTTGCACCCGCTGCTGAGCCGATTTGAGCGCTGCCAACAAGGGCTCGGCACTGCCGGTCAATTGCGCTTGCTGCTGGGCCATGCGCAAGGCCGCTTCGATGTCCACCACCAGATTTTCATCGCGCGAGCGCGACAGGCTTTGCATCAGCTCTTCAAGTTGGCTGCGTTGCAAGGCCACTTCACCCAAGCGGGCCTCGACCAGCGCCAAGCGGGCGGCACTGTCGTTCACGGTGTCTTGTGCTTGCTTGGCCCAGGCTTTGGCTTCGAGCGACTGTTGGCCGGTGTCAGCACTCTGGCGAGCCAGTTGTTCCTGGATGCGCGAGAGCTTTTGCCACAGCTGCACCGACACAAGCAAGGCCAGCACTGCCACGCCCATCGCCGACCACAGACCCCAGCGACGCCAGGCAGGGCTGACCGCAAGGGGAGAAGGGACAGATGGGGTTTCGGGCATGGATGTCATGGCAAAGATTTTATAGACATGGCTTGTGCGGCCAACCCCGCAGGCACCTGACACACCTGACCCCAACCCGCCTGCAACAGCCGCTGGGCAATGCGTGGATGGGTGGCCAATGCCCGGGCGTGTCCCAACGACAAGTCAGGACAGGCTTGCAAAAGGTGCTGCGCGGCTTCGGAACTGCTGAACAACCACCAGCTGCCATCGGTCATGGCTTGTAAGGCTCGCTGGTGCTGCGCGGGGCTCAAGGCCGGTGCACGGCGCACATAGGCCACCGCCTGCTGTACCTGCGCACCCGAAGCAACCAGTTGCTGCGCCAGCCAGTCCCGGCCAGCCAGTTGGCCCCGGGCATCGGCACCGCGCACAATGAACACGCGTGCCCCGGGCCGCGCCTGCG
>Ga0228701_1001687_pt1 | contig 14536 bp, 10 predicted proteins | sample McNCre117_Aug_MG_2_FD_178017 | JGI IMG/M metagenome (GOLD analysis project Ga0228701, IMG submission 178017) | Freshwater microbial communities from McNutts Creek, Athens, Georgia, United States - 11-17_Aug_MG | ecosystem: Environmental > Aquatic > Freshwater > Creek | place: USA: Georgia...
TAAACAAATGAAAGCCGTTAAAGGAATTCCAATACTCGGATGCCACATGGCTCCATAAACTTTAATACGAACCAAATAAAACAACACGATGATGTGCACCAAGTAAATCCCATAGCTGTGCGAACTGATCCAATCACGGATGGGAGTTGTTCCAGGAATCGTACCTTCGTAGGCTTTAAACAGCATAAATAAACCCGCAGTGGACATCACCACACTCGGCGAGAAATTGGCATAGAGTAAGCCAAAGAACTTTTTATCCTCGATCGACTGAAGATACGTTCCTTCCATCGTCCATGCGGTTCCCATGAAAAACAAAACCCAAGCAAGCATTTTGGAAACAGGCCGAGTGGCAACATAATAGCCCAAAACCAAATAGCCCAAATAACCCGTAAAATAGGGCAACTTAACGGGTAAACTCCAACCCGGGAAATGCGGATTATCGAAGAGAATCGTCAAAAGCCACATGCCTAAAAAGAACTGTAGCTGTGATTCTTTGGCTTGACGAACCCATGTACCGATGATCGGAATAAACATATATACCCCCACTATCATGTAGATGTACCAAAAATGGTAAGAAGCCCCATCGAAATATTGTTTGAAAATCCATTCTATACCAACTGACCTGCCGCCAAGTCGGACCTGCCAATTAAACAGCGTGAAAATTCCATTGTAGAATAAAAAGGGAACGATGATTCGTTGGAAACTCTTTTTAAAGAACGTCGCATACTCCTCTTCGCGGGGTAAAAGCAGTGCCCCAGACAACATGACAAAAATGGGCACAGCATAACGAAATCCACCATTGTAGAGATTCGCAAACCACCAAGCTGAATCCGGAATTTTCCCAAAGCTCAATAAGACATTCGCGGCCGAGTGAATCAGCAAAACCGCGATGGTTGCCGTCACACGAAGGTTATCTAAGTATTGAACTTTGGAGGTGGCCATCAATAAAAGGGTTGTTTATAAAAACGTTTTTGGGTTGCCGCATAGATCGCATTCGCAATCGAACCTCCGGTTGGTGGTAAAGCTGGCTCCCCTAAGCCCGTCGGGCTGATTCCATTGTTGACAAAATACGCATCTATTTTCGGAATTTCATTACCCCGAATCATTCGATAGGAATTAAAATTCGTCGGGCTAGTAACCCCGGCTTGCAAATTCAATTTAGCAAACATTGCATGGCCCATCCCGTCAATGATCGCTCCTTTGACCTGGTTTTCAGCACCACTTAAGTTAATCACCTCGCCACAATCGGTCACAGCTGTAATTTGAGTAACTTGAGGCTTACCGTTTTTCATCTGCACATCGGCTACTTGAGCCACATAGGAGAAGTGCGAATAATACACACTAAAGCCCTGATGTACACCTGGCTTCTTCTTCCATTGCGACTTTTCGGCGGCCTGTTTAATTACCTCGGCGAAACGATCAGGTTCATAGGTTATTTTCCCCACCGGATTCGATTTCACGCGGGCCAATAAATCCAACCGCATTTGAATCGGATCCTTCCCTGCCGCCTCAGCGACCTCATCCAAAAAGGCTTGCTCCGCAAATCCCAAGAAATTAGTGATCGGTGCACGCCATGGACCTGTGGTAACGGCCGACTTTTGGTCGAAAGATTCCACTAAGACGTTATCAATCGCCCCAACTGGGAAATTATCCTGACGCGTCGAATTCCCTGCATTCAAGCCCACTCCCCGCAAATAAAATGCTGTTATATTTCCTTTGGCATCAATACCCACTTTAAAGTGATAGCGTACTGCCGGACGGTAAGTTCCTCCACCCATATCATCTTCACGCGTCCACATGACAAGAACGGGTTTCTTAATGATACTCGACAATTCCGCCGCCTCCAAGGCAAAATCATTATTCAATCGACGGCCAAAGCCCCCACCCATTTTCGATAACTCAACCTGAATCGTATTTTCTGGAACACCAAGCAAAGTCGCCACCGCCTTTTGCGCCGGTTGGGGCACCTGCGTCGGTCCCGCCAATACCACAGCACCTGGTTTCACATCTGCAAAAAAGTTCATCGGCTCCATCGGGCTATGCGAGATGAATGGACATTCGTAGGTCGCCTCAATCACCTTAGCCGCCTCGGAGATTGCCTTCGCAAAATCACCGTCTTTGCGTTGAACAGTTGCCTTATCCGATTTCATTCCCGCCTCAAACCAGGCCTGATGTGTATCGTTACTCTCTAAGGCAGACTCCGACGTATAGGAACAAGTTAAATTTTGCCGCGCTTGTAAAATTTCATACGTACTCGTACCAACAATTGCCACTTTGTTTTTAAAAGAAACCACATCAATGATTCCCGGCATTTTCTTCACATCATCCGCCGAAAAGGACTTCAACGTCGCCCCAAATGGTGGACGGACAATCTGAGCGAACACCATGCCCGGCTTCCGAATATCTAAGCCAAATACAGGTTTTCCTGTTACTATGGACCGATTATCCACCCCGCGAACTCGGGTTCCGATAATCTTATAATCCTTGCGATCCTTGTATGTGACCGTCGCGGGAACCGGTAATTTCGCTGCTTCTTCTGCCAAAGAGCCATAAGATGCCTTTTGGCCAGCTGGACCCAGAACAAAACCTTTGGAGGTCTTACAAGTGGATACATCCACATTCCATTGCTTGGCAGCCGCCTGCATCATCATCTGACGCACACTCGCTCCTGCCTTGCGTAAACGCTCCCAGGAATGTTTCAGCGCACCCGAACCACCCGTTAACTGGCGCTCAAAATTCTGTGTATCTAAATTAGCCTGCAGCACTTCCACCTGACTCCAATCCACATCCAATTCCTCCGCCACTACGACTGGGAAGGCCGTTTTAATTCCTTGCCCTATCTCTGGATTCGGCGAATACAAACGAATTTTTCCCAGGGCATCAATGCTCAAAAAGGCATTGAATCGACCCGGTTCGTTGGCAATGGCCATCGTAGCTCCCTTGGATTCAAACCAATCAAATCCTAGCGTAAATACACTGGTAAATAGCGCTGTCTGTTGTATGAAATTTCTCCGTGTCGTTTTCATTTCTTGGTCTTTTTAGAGGCTAATAAAACGGCTTCTTGGATGCGGTGGTAGGTGCCGCACCGACAAATATTTCCGGCCATGCCATCGACAACATCTTGTTTCGTTGGCTTCGGATTCTTCTTCAACAATGCTGCGGCAGTCATGATTTGACCCGCCTGACAGTAGCCACATTGAGGCACGTCCAATTCATCCCAAGCTTGTTGGACCGGATGATTTCCTGCCGGATCCAATCCCTCAATCGTCGTAATTTGTGCATTAGCAACCGCTGAAATGGGCAATACGCAAGAACGTGTCGCCTCGCCATTCACCCAAACGGTACAGGCTCCGCATTGCGCTATTCCACAACCATATTTGGTACCCAATAATCCGACATGATCCCGAAGTGCCCACAAAAGTGGCGTGTTCGGATCGATATCCAAGCTGACCTTTTTTCGATTAATCGTCAATGTGATTGCCATGGCCTATTTTTTCTTTTTGATAATTTCCTTGATACGTAGGTTCCTAAACTTTAAAGGCGAACCATGTCCTAAAAACCCAATATGTCCCGATTTGTTTAACAAACCTGGATGTTCTTTATGATCCGGCGTTCCGTTTTTCGTTGCCTGAATAAGATCGCCATCCGTAATAACCTCCCCATTCAAAATCACCTTGATGTGATTCCCTTCGGCGATTACCTCTTCCTCATTCCATTCGCCCACCGGTTTCAAGAAACCTTGTTTCGCCGGAATAATTCCATAAACGGAACCGTGGTATTGATAAGGTTGTAATTTGGCATACATCGGCGAGGTATTATCCAATATCTGTAATTCCATGCCCACATAAGCGGCATCACCCTCCAAAGGCGTACGAATGCCTAGACCATTGTTGGCCCCCGGGGTCAACTGAAACTCAATCTTCATGTGGAAATCACTGTATTCCTTTTTGGTATACAAATTACCCTTGCCTCCCCTTTTCGGGTCCACCACCAATTCTCCATTCAACGGATAATAATCCGTCGTATTTCCCGTCCATTCAAATAAAGATGAACCATCAAACATCGGCTCAAAACCTACTTCCTCCGGCTTATAGGTTGCCTGTGGCGTTAATTCCTTCACGTAAATATTTCGGTAAACGATGTGATTTCCATGCGCCTGCAACTCGATGGCATCCTTAATGAAAATCGGAAGTTTACGATCCCAATAATTCTCCAAAATTACGTTATCCACAACCTGTTCCCCATTCAAATAAACCGATACACGCTCTCCGCGCATCGTAATGCGGAAAGTATTCCATTCGCCTACCGGATTATCCGCCACCTTGCTTGGGTTTTTAGGATTGATTTGATTGTTGTACAAACCACCTGAACCTACTTGGGCACCCACATTCGTGCGAGCAATATCCCAAATCTGCACTTGCGGAGAACCGCGCAAATAGATACCTGCATCCCCATCCTTCTCGATTTTCCAATCGATGTACATATCAAAATCTTGGTAATCTTTAGCCGAACATAAATTATCACCATGACCTGTGAAATGCAATTCCTCGCCTTGGGCAATCCATCCTTTTTGCATAATCGAATCCGCCTTGACTTGTTTCATGGCTAAGGTATCCGCCGACATCTTCCGACGCTTCACCGGATTATCCACCAAGCCCTTCCATCCACGCAAATCGATTCCATTGTACATCGTATAAAACCCACGCCCTGGATTGCTTTTCATCACCTGATCCCGGATTGCCGAATCACTAATCTGCCACTGATTTTCCAAAGCCCATTCCTTCGTCATGATACCTTGAAACTCCGGATTCGCCACATAAAGTGCCGCTAATGCATCCACTGCGATTTGCTTGACGTTGGATTCTTTTAACCCTAGGTAGAGCGTACGCATGGCCGACAAAGAATTACACTTCGCCAAACCTCGGTAAATTTGCTCACGCGTATCCATGTTTTGCGTTAAATTCAAGGCATTGCGATAACGCAAAACCTGTTGGTCTACATTCGCAAATGCCCTTCCATTAACCCGAACAAATGCCCGTAACGCATCTTCATCTTTGTTGTTTTTAGCCAAAGCATATAACCAATCCAAATTCGCCACTTCCTGCACGAAAGGGATCCAATTGGCCTTTTGTTTAGCCGACAAAGCAAATGCGGTAATATTCGAATTCCGCGTTCCATCCAATTTGATTAATTGGGTCATGCACGTTTGCAAGGCTTTTACCTCTGAAGCAGCACTAGCAACGGATAACTTTTCAGCAATCAAATCAAAGTCTTTTAGCTCCACCCATTTGGAAAGATTTTCAAATCCTGCCGCTCTTTCTGGATAGTTGGACTGCACCGATCGCCAAACAAGGGTCTTTACTTCAGGCCATTGCCGACCGCTTCCATAAGTTAATAAAACGGTTTTTTGAGCAAGCGTCGACTTATCAAAACCTGCAATTTTTGACTTTATAAAATCATTGGCCGAAAGACTCAAGCTCAAATCGGCAATTTTCTGGGCATCAACTTTGCCATCTAACAAATCCCAAACTGCGGGCAAGCCTTTCGCTCCCTGAATCTGTAATTGGGAAATTATCTGCTCTGTTTTGAAGCCGGAATTCTGAATCAAAGGCAAGGCCCAAGTAGCCTTGTAGGTGCCCACCGCCTTCAAAAAGGCTTGTTGGTGCGCTGCATCCCAACCTTTCAATACAATCCCCACGCGCGGTTTCGCCATCAAATGCTTCAAGATAAATTCCCTAACCTGCGGTTTAGACTTGGCATATTGTTCCAACAGGATTCGCTCATCTTGCTTGGCAATAAATCCAATGATTTGAATTTGTGTCGCCTCGGGTAAATCTGATCGTAAAAAGGCCCTTAGGTCCGAGACATTTTTCGAAATAGCCAATACATACGCCTCCGTGGCTTGGGTTGGCTCATATACTCCTTTGCTCGCGATTGCCGCGGCTATTAATGCTGGCGTTACGCCTTGGGTACGAAATTGGAGTTGCTGCTCGCGGGAGGATTGTGAGAGGGCTTGCCAACTAACTAATAATAGGACTAAATATTTCATATCGTTTAGAGAATATAAGGTGCACGCATCGGTTGATTAATCAGGCTATTCGCCTCAGGATCTCCAATAAATTCTTGCTTTACGGGATCAAACTTCAAATTGCGGTGCAAACGCATCGCAATCAAACCCATGTTGATGAGTGTACAAGAACGATGTCCATTCTCCTCATTCAGGGCAAATTGCGTCCGATTTTTCACCGAATCCACGAAATCAATTTGTTGGGCCGGCGGCTCTGGAAACTCAGCAAGCTTACGCTCCAAATCAGGTATATCTGATTTAAAATTTCGGTATAGTTTTCCTTTTGGTCCTTCGATATAAGCAACCTTTTCGTCTTTGGCTTCGCCGTCCAACACGATTTGGCAACCATCCGCATAGGTGTAGGTAATTCGGTTGAATATACCCACGGCATCTTTGTCTTGTATGGGAGCATCTACTTCGACATACACGGGGCTTTCATTATCCTTGCCCAGCATGTATTGAATAGGATCCATGTAATGTTGGCCCATATCCCCCAAAGCACCCCCATCGTAATCCCAGTAACCGCGGAAGGTTTGATGGGTCCGGTGGACGTTGTAGGGTTTATAAGGAGCAGGCCCTAACCAAGCATCGTAATCCAATTCCGGTGGAACCGGCTGTGGCGTCAAATCCGTCTTCCCTACCCAGTAAAACTTCCAATCAAATCCCGTATGCTTGCTGACCGTAAATTTCAATGGCCAACCCAATAATCCGGAATCAACCAATTTCTTCATCGGTTTGACCGGGCAATTCAAGCCATAAAAATTTCCTTCAAAACGGAACCACGTATTCAAACGGAAAATCCGTCCATGTTGCTGGATGGCTTCTTTTAACTTCTGTCCTTCCCCAATCGTACGGGTCATCGGTTTTTCGCACCACACATCTTTCCCGGCACGGGCAGCATCGGCGGCCATAATTCCATGCCAATGCGGAGGGGTGGCTACGTGAACGATATCCACCTCGGGCAATTGAATCATCTCACGATAATCCGAGAAGGCTTTCACCCCTTTCTCAACTTTATCTAAACCGAGTTGGAGATTTTTTTTATCGACATCACACAAAGCAACCACACGCGTACCGGCATATGGAATATGCCCACGGCCCATGCCACCCGTTCCGATGATCGCTTTGGTAAGTTGGTCTGATGGCGCAATAAAGCCTTTTCCGAGTACATGACGTGGCACAATACTAAATGCCGCGAGGGATAGGACGGATTGTCCAAGGAATTTTCTTCTAGAGACTGACATAATTGAATAGGTTTGAAAATAAATATAAGAAATATTTAGTTAATCCTAATCCGGCCACCTACCTGTAAGGCTTTTGTTTTGAACCGTTTATTCCTTCGAACCAACGCGTCAATAGTCAGTTTATATCGCTTCGCGATGCTATAAAAGCTTTCTCCTTTTTTTACTCGATGATACAATATTTCAACTGGGGGTGTAATTAATGTATCCTTGTTGAGACTATCCTCAACTATTTTACGAACCAATGTATTGGCCTGAGCCTCAACTCGAGTTTGAAGATTGCTTAGATCCCAATTAGGCTGCAATTGTCCCAGCAGGGCCAACATAAATAAGTCGGCCTGTAACTCATACCCCGCCTTATTCAGATGTAATTTATCCTTTAAAAAATAGTTATGCTCAATCCAAGCTTGATAGGAACCAAAACCACCCATCACCTTATTCAAATCATAGAATGCGCTTTTTATTTGTGATAGTCCTTGAATCACCTCGACTTGCTTGGTGGGTATGCGATTTTGACTTCGTGTATCTGGAGGGCTCGTAAGTAGGATGGCTACAGAAGGCAATATTTGTCGAATTTCATCCAAAAAACGTGAAATCTGTTTGACATAAACGGGGGATTCAAAATTCGCATTGTATGCCTCATTGGTACCGTATGAGAAAATCAGTAAATCCGGATTTAATAATTTCAATTGCTCCTTCCAATGTGGCGTGCGAAATATCAAATGTGAGAATTGGGCACCCGCTACACCTAGTGCGTGATAGGCCAATGAACCTTTGGAATTGAGCAATTCGATGCCATGTAATTGAAAGGATTGTTCTAGGCTATCTTTTTTTAGCAGCTTTAATTCAAATTGTTCAAATCGGTTTTTCGCAACAAAATGAGCAACACCCATTTTAGTACCCATCTGAGTAAAATTCAACAGGTGGAAATTATCCCCCAAATCTGGAAAAAAAGATAAACTATCCGAATTAAACCAAACCTTCACTCCATCATAATTAGCCTTCGAGTCGCGCAGTTGGAAAGAAATCGATGCCGCGGAATCCTTTGTCATAACGGAATACCCCGTAAGGCCAAGGTCTAATTTTGGATTGGCTGAGAGAATCTTATCCCCTATCCAGATTCCGGTGGCTTTGGATTTGAACCAAGGCCCATCCACACTCTTGGCCATGGAATAGGGAAAGCTAATTCCCGTTCCCATTAGTGGTACATGTGCTGCGAAAACATCCCGAATCTGTTTCGCAAAATGCCCTATTTGAATATGCGAATCACCGATATGAACAATTCGAAAGGGTCGGCTCCCGATGGAATTTTTTAATTGTAAAAAAGCCTGATCTTCGTTGATCTGATTACAAGGCAGACAAATGACGGTAGAATCTGTTTGTCCTAGCGCTGCATAAAAACCCAGAAGAAAGAAAAGCAGCTTTCTCAAAATTGAAAATAGATAAAGGGTTGAACGACTTCGTCCTTAAATTGAATAATTACTTGCAAGGCAATTAACAGAAAAAATATCCAAAAAAATGACGGTATGTAATACAATCGTTCGATGCTCCACTGCTTGAACTTTTGTGGTATCATGACAATTGCCATTACCGCCAATAATAGCACCGAAATTTCAAATCGGGAATACCAGAAGCCCGCAAAATCTTGCCATTGGGAATGATAGGCGATTCGATTAATGATCTCAAGCGCTGAAGGGAAGTCGGCCGCCCGGAAAAAAATCCAACAAAAAGACACAAAAAGAAAAGTCGATAGCCACCCCAAACCGCTAATCAACCAATAATCCGGTATTTTATTCTTAATCAACTTATGAAAACCGAGGGCTAATCCATGAGCGGCACCCCAGAAAACAAATTTCCAACTCGCGCCGTGCCAGAAACCACCAATCAACATGGTTATCAATAAAAATAAATAGGTATTGAACTCCCCTTTACGATTCCCACCTAGAGGAATATAGACATAATCCCGAAGCCAAGAGGAAAGTGATATGTGCCACTTTCGCCAAAAAACAGTAATGTTTGTCGAATTATACGGATTATCAAAGTTCTCTTTCAATCGGTATCCCACTAATAAGGCTAAACCTATGGCGATGTCTGAATAACCTGAGAAATCAAAATAGATTTGAAAGGTGTAAGCAAAGACACCGAGTAAATTTTCTCCTCCCGTATAAAATCCGGGCTGCTCGAAAACCATGTCGACGTACTTAGCTAGGTAATCCGCGATGAATAATTTCTTAATCAGACCCAAGAGGATGCGGACAAAACTTTCCTTGAACACAAATGCATTCGGACGCGTGGGATGATTGACCTGACCCAAGAAATCACTCGCTCGAACAATGGGACCTGCGACTAAATGCGGGAAAAAGGTCATGTAAAAAGCATAGTCCAGAAAATTAGTTGATGCGTTAATTTGCCCTCGGTACACATCAACCAGGTAAGAGATAGACTGGAAGGTATAAAAGGAAATTCCGATGGGTAAAAATAAATCGACGAATTCAAAATGTGTCAACAAGAGAAGATTGGTATTCTCGATAAAGAAATTGGCATATTTAAAATAAAGCAGAAACGACAGACTGAATAGAATCGAAATGGTTACGAGTAGTTTTTTAGAGAAGCCTTCCGATTTCTGAATCCATTGGGCAAAAACGTAATCACAGGTGACTTGGGTCAGAAAAAGCGCCAAAAATGGACCACTCGATTTATAGTAAAAGAACAAACTAAAGGCTACCAAATAAAGCTTACGAACGATATTCCAGTCGAAAAGCAGCGCATAAAAAAAGACAAAAACACCAAACACCAAGAGAAAGGAATACTCCGTAAAAAACCAAGGTTCCTTGGTGGAATACAAAAACAGATCCCGTAAAATCTGCTCGAAAGGAATTCCTTTCAAAACCTCAATAACCTCGATATTCTGCAGCATTCAATATAATTGTTCTGTATTTTTTGGGATAGCCCGAACGCACGGGCGGTAACATTTTGATTTTCCAGCGCGCGGAAGTCTGAACCCAATTGGCAATATAACTCATCCAAATGCGATAACCATTGAGCGATGGATGCCGACCATCTTCTCCTTTCGGCAAAACCATCGTTTTGGAAGAAAAGAAAGCCGCTGAATCCGCCGCAGCCCGAAAAGCGTCTGTGACTACGAAATCCTGGCCCCAATTCGTTGGACCAATCCATGAATATGGAACATGCTTAATCCTTTTTTGAAACATTCTAGCTAACGCGCGCCGATTAGCGAAATCACGGGCGAGCACTTCATTCAGCCCGAACAAAACAAAAATATAGGTGGGTTTGTATCTCGAAATAATTTTGGAAATCGTATCTCCTCGAGCAAAATTCATCGAGGTGGCGGAGTACCATTCAACTGTCGCGACTAATTTATGGCCATTGCTCCGACAATAATCGTTGAGCACATTTTTCATTCCACCTGCTTCTGAATCCCCAATCAGCAAAATCCGATGATGGGTAGAATCACTCATAGTAGAGTCGGGAAGCACAGGAGCCGCAACAGAAAACATTTCATCCTGGCTTGTTGTATCCAACTTAGATTTAGGAGTTTCTGGAATGGAATCTGTGGTTGCCGGAATTTGCTCCACCATCGCAGATGTATCGATGGATAAAGTATCCAAAAAGGGTTCCTCAACGATACTCGCACCTCCAATTTTCTTCAATTCGACGCCTCCAATCATGAGCGTTTCGGAGGAATAACTATACAAAAAAAGCAAGGAGACGACAGCCACAAAACACAGACCAGCCCACGCTAAATATCCCTTATTCGATTTCATTAAAAATACTACTTCAAAGACGCGATACCCCGCTTCACTAATTTAATCCAAACTTTTCGATTTCTCGCATAATTCGCCTTAGCTAGCGCTTTTATCCAAACTTTTGCGTCTGGATTTCCCTTCAATTTCTCATAAAAATTTTTGCGTGCCACAACCTCACAAAAAGCGACTATCCCATCTTCCGGCTTATCAAAATAAAGATAACTGGTCTTTCGAGCTTTCGAATATTTACCGCGTAAGCCAAAATAATTATTCAGTCGTTTTGCTTTTTGAGTTGTACCAAACCCAGACTCACACATACCTATTCCCAAGATTAAATCAGCCGGGATTTGGTAATGCAGTGCCACGGAATCAACAAATTTTTGATACTTCGAAACGTTCTCCTTGGGAGTTGACCAAGCAAAAAGTGGACACAAAAGACAGACGACTAAAAGGGACTTTCTCATGGTTTACTCGTTAGCGTTCGGGATTTTGATTTTATCACCTTCCTTGAGTAGATCCTTTTCGGTCAACTTATTATACTTTAACAATTCCGTGATTTTAATCTTATATTTCTTCGAAAGGCTATAGTAGGTCTCTCCTTTCTGAACAATTATGTCCGAGGAATTCTCTCGTTTATTTTTCTTGGATTCCTTCTTTTCCTCGGTCTTTTGTTCCTTCTCCTTAGGCTTACCCAAGCGCGCAGTTAGTAATAGCGAATCTTTCGATAAACTCGTATTTGCCAACAAGGTATCTTTCTTCACAATCGCTTTGGAAACCTTAGGCTTACTTTCCACATATACCCGTTTCAAGTTCTTATCAAAAATTTCAACGTCCATCAATTTGTCCGTCGAAATCTGATCTTTCTCAAATTGATAAAGCCAATCATACATTTGATTCGCATAAAATACACGGGCAAAATCCCCATGTCCATAATTGGGAAAGCTCGAAAAGCGCGTCAAATTATTGTCACAGCAACTCAGAATGGCATTATAGACCTTTTCCGACTCATAATGAGGTACGGCCGTATCATTCTTCCCATGCATAATCCACAAGGGAACTTTCGCCAAGGATTCCGCCATTTTCACATTTCCACCACCACACATGGCCATAGCTGCAGCAACCTCGTCGGGATAGGTTCCCACAAAATCCATCGCACCATATCCGCCAAGACTCATCCCTACCACATACACACGGCATTTGTCGGTCGCATAATTAGCATGCACATAATCCAAAATCGACTTTAATTTCGAAGGAGACCAGGATTGTCCGTGAGGAACTTGGGGGGCAATCACATAGGCATCAACCTGGCGGCCTCGATGTAAAATATCATCGATAATGCCGTATTGTTTGACCCGATTCAGGTTATTCCCCGATAAGCTTCTACCATGTAAAAACAATATCACAGGCTTGATTTGCTGACCCTTCGTTTGTGGTTTATGTAGGAGAAAATTATACGTATCCGCTAAATGCGTGACCGAAAGAACCTCTTGCGCCTCGACATTGAATCTGATATGACAAAAAAACAAAAATATTAAAACGCTAAAAAACCTCATTAAGCTGATTTCAATTATACAATTTCGAGTTCAAGAAGAACTATTTTCCAATGGCCTTCCACCCGCATGAACGCTATTATAACGAACGCCTTGATCCTTTTGGTATAATAAATCAGTTCTGATTTTCAACCAAAAGGAAGACAAGTTAGTCAAAAACTGATTCTTTCCCGACGAATTTTTTCGCTTTTGCCTGAACGACTAATGAAGCACAACGGTTAAACTTCTGGCACCATGCGCACCAATTACGAGCGATTGCTCAATATCTGCGGTCTTTGAAGGACCCGCTAAAAATAAACCAAATGCCGAATCAACCTTGCCTAATTCCTCATAAGCGGCATGCATGTGGGGAACTATTTTTTTAACATGTATCACCAAATGCTGACAGATAAATGGCGCCACCCGATGTGGCAAGGCCTCCTCTTTTAACCAGATCGCCCCATTCTCCGCCACACCAAATTCCCCATCGATCTCCAATACCTCTACTTCCTCCAAACTCAATCCGTCCATGGTCTTATCATAACGTCTTTGTCCTGGGAACAAGTCCTCCAATTCTTTCTGCGCCACGACCCGCGCACCCACCACTTCCAAAGAGGCACGAAAATCAAATTCAATCGAAGCCCCCCGAAAAACGCCAGGATGCTCCACCTTTTCCAAGAGCTTAATCTTATTCAATATGTCATTTCGTGCGCTCATCGTTTCTGATACCATTCTTGAAAACTTTGTTTGGGTGCCTCGGGCATCTCCCGCTGCTTATACCAAGGATTTAGCCGCGTATTCAACAATCCAGCGAATCGTCTAATCAACGTACCTCCCAAGCGATACAAGGCTGGGCGAGCCAATACAAAAGCCATCAATTTCATTCCAATCGATTTTGAGGATGGCGCTAATCCCTCCGCCATCAAATCCTGACGCCAAAACCACAATTGCTCATGGATATTGATTTTCACCGGACACACATTCGAACAAGACCCGCACAAGGTACTCGCAAATGGCAAATCCACATTCGCTTTCTTATCGATATTCGGTGCGAGAATCGAACCAATAGGCCCTGCCACCGGTTGGTGATAACTATGCCCCCCACTCCTGCGATACACCGGACAAGTATTAAAACATGCCGCACAACGAATGCACTTCAAAGAATTCTTGTATTTCGGATCGGCCAATTGACGCGTCCGACCATTATCCAATAACACAATGTGCATCTCCTGCCCTGCTTGCGGCTTGTGAAAATGGGATGAATAGGTTGTAATCAATTGCCCCTTCGCACTGCGTGCCAGCAATCGCAAAAACACGGCAAGGTCCTTGCGCTGAGGGATAATCTTCTCGATACCCATGCAGGCGATATGGACTTTGGCCAAATGCGCTCCCATATCCGCATTACCCTCATTTGTACAAACCACAAACTCGCCCGTCTCTGCGACCGCAAAATTCACGCCCGTGATGGCTACCTCGGAAGCCAAAAAGTGGCCACGCAGGTGCTGGCGCGCCGCTTCCGTCAAAAACTGAGGATCCTTATTTCCCTTCGGTGTTCCCAAATGCTGGTGAAAGGTCTCCCCCACATCCTCCTTTTTCAGGTGTATCGCCGGCAATACGATGTGACTCGGCGCCTCCTCCCGAAACTGTACGATGCGCTCCCCCAAATCAGTATCCACGACCTCAATCCCCTTTTTTGCCAGGTAATCGTTCAGGTGACATTCCTCGGTCAACATCGATTTACTCTTCACGAGTACCTTCGAACCTTGCGCCGCAATGATACCATGCACAATCGCATTATGCTCCGCCGCATCCGCAGCCCAATGGACTTTAATGCCATTCGCCTGCGCCTTCGCTTCAAAGGCTAACAGATAGTCCCCCAAATTCGCAAGTGTATGATCCTTAATCTGCGAAGCATGCTCCCGCAAGGCCTCC
>Ga0228701_1001688_pt1 | contig 14535 bp, 11 predicted proteins | sample McNCre117_Aug_MG_2_FD_178017 | JGI IMG/M metagenome (GOLD analysis project Ga0228701, IMG submission 178017) | Freshwater microbial communities from McNutts Creek, Athens, Georgia, United States - 11-17_Aug_MG | ecosystem: Environmental > Aquatic > Freshwater > Creek | place: USA: Georgia...
TGTCAACATCTATGGCCCCCGCATGCTGCGCTACAAAGGCGTGTTGAACATGCGTGGCACCGAGCGCAAAGTGATCTTTCAGGGCGTGCACCAGCTCATGGGCAGCGATTTGGGCCCTCAATGGGCGGAGGGTGAGACCAAACTGAGCAAGATGGTATTCATTGGCATTGATTTGCCCAAGGATATTTTGTTGCAAGGCCTGGAGCAGTGCCTGGTTTGAGCCCCAGCGGTACGGACAGATCGCGCCCCTTTTTTCTGGAACTTGCGTTTAATCCACCACCTCGCGTTTTTTGAACGTTCTTATCGCTACAATCGCCCGCCTGACGGCACCCTCTTTTGAGGGGCGTGCGAACCCCAGAAGGTCTATAACAAGGGTTTGAGATATATGAACAGGTCGGGAGCAGATGGATGCCTTGTGGTGCCATGGCCTGACTTGCCCTTCAAACACGGCTAGGAGACAAGACGTGAAGACCTCGAAAAAACCGGCAACCAAAGTGGCGCAATCCAAAGTTCAGGCGAAAGCCAAAACGGCAGTGGTTAAAAAAGCCGTGCCCGTCAAAGCGAAAGCGAAAGTGGCGGTGCCTGCCAAGCCAGTCGCCAAGGCCAGCGTGAAAACTGCACCCAAAGTCACTGCCAAAGCCGTGTCCAAAGCCCCCGTCAAAGTGGTCGCCAAAGTCAGCTCGAAAAAGCCGAGTGTGAAAGCACCTGCGAAGGCGGCCGTGACCCCCAAGACCCCCGTCAAGCCAGCCGCGAAGGCTGTGCCTGCCAAAAAAGCGGCTGTGACCACCAAAGTGGCCGCAGTCAAAACGAAACCGGTTGCTCCGGCCGCCAAGAAAATTGCGGTCGTCGCCGCCAAAACCAGCCCGGCCGCCAAGGCCAAGGCTGCCCCTGCACCGTCTGTGAAAAAGGCGGTGGCAGCACCTCAAGCGAAACCTATGCCCGTTACCAAAGTGGAGCCCGTCAAGGCCCCCGTTGCGCCAGCTCCTGCTGCGCCTGCTCCTGATCAATTGGTGCGCGCCACGCGCCCTTCCGCACGTTTGGCCCAGATCACCGTGCCTTCCTTGCCGCCTGCGGTGGCGTCCACGGCTGCCAAAGCCAGTTTCCTGCCCAGTGCGCCTGCCCCTGTTTCTGTCCCTTTTGCACCCATCAAGAAGGATGCCAAGCTGGCCAACAACTGGAAGACCAAGAAGGTCGAAGACTTGACCGATGCGGAAGTTCTGGCCATGCCCGATGCCGAGTACATGAACGATGTGCAGATGGCTTATTTCCGTCGCAAACTGGCCATGCTCAAGCAGGAAATCCTGAACAGCGCTGGCGAGACCACAGAGCATTTGCGGGAAGACACCGTGGTGGTGCCCGATCCCGCTGATCGCGCCACGATCGAAGAAGAGCATGCTTTGGAGTTGCGCACCCGCGACCGTGAGCGCAAGCTGCTCAAGAAGATCGAGCAATCCATCATCCGCATTGATGCGGGTGATTATGGTTTTTGCGATGAGACCGGTGAAGCCATTGGCGTGGGCCGTTTGCTGGCGCGACCCACGGCCACCTTGTCCCTGGAGGCGCAGCAGCGCCGGGAACTCAAGCAAAAGATGTTCGGCGATTGATGGCTTTGAGCGATCAGCATAAAAAAACCCCTTCCCAGGGGTTTTTTTATGCCTGTTGATCAGTGCATGTGATTTGATTTTGGTGATTTAGCAAATCCACCATTGATTTTTACAAATTTTATTTCCTTTAGGTATCACTTTCACTGCCATCTGTAAGTGCCTAATTTTGAAAGAAATTTGACTGTTTGGTGGGTGCAATTTGTGCGCTAAGCTGTTGATTTCATTGAAAAAAATCTGTCAAGACCTGTTGTGGTGAATGGTTTTCCTGATACAGTGCAAAAAAGTGCAATTAAGTGGGGAAAAGTGTCTTCACTTGCAGTTTTCAACTGAAAAAGGTCTTTCACGTGTTTCAAGGGGCTTCATCGCTGAGTCTGGATGCCAAGGGGCGGCTGTCTGTGCCGACCCGGCACCGTGACGTCTTGAGCGCCACGGCACAAGGCCAGTTGACGATCACCAAGCACCCGCACGGCTGTTTGATGGTCTTCCCCCGCAACGAGTGGGAGAAGTTCCGTGAACGCATCGCTCAGTTGCCCATGTCGGCGCAGTGGTGGAAGCGGATATTTCTGGGCAACGCCATGGATGTCGAAATGGACGGCACCGGTCGTGTGTTGATTTCGCCCGAATTGCGTCAGGCCGCTGGCATTTCCAAAGACACGATGCTGTTGGGCATGGGCAACCACTTTGAGTTGTGGGACAAAGCGACCTACGACCAGCAAGAAGCGCAAGCCATGCAGGGCGAGATGCCCGACGTGTTCAAGGACTTTTCGTTCTGACGCCCATGACCGAAATCAAGCCTGTTCACATCACCGTACTGTTGCAAGAGGCGGTGGACGCTTTGTTGCAAGCCGCTGCGGGTGCCGATGGGGCTTATGTCGATGCGACCTTTGGTCGTGGTGGTCACTCCCGTTTGATTTTGTCCCGCCTGTCGGCGCAAGGCCGTTTGCAAGCCTTTGACAAGGATCCGGAGGCGATTGCTGAAGCGGGGCGCATCCAGGATGCCCGTTTTTCAATTCGGCACGAAGGCTTTGCCAATCTGAGCGACTTGCCCGATGGCAGCGTCGATGGTGTGCTGATGGACCTGGGTGTCAGCTCACCCCAGATCGACAGCCCCGAGAGGGGTTTTTCTTTTCGTTTTGACGGACCGCTCGATATGCGCATGGACACCACGCGCGGCGAGAGCGTGGCCGAATGGCTGGCAACGGCAACAGTGGATCAAATCACGGAGGTGATACGTGACTATGGCGAAGAACGGTTTGCTTTTCAGATTGCAAAGGCGCTTGTGGCTCGCCGACAAGAGCGGGGCCCAATTTCAACCACCGCCGATCTGGCCCAGCTCGTGGCTGACACGGTCAAAACCCGCGAGCCGGGCAAGGACCCTGCAACGCGGACATTTCAGGCTTTTCGGATTTTCATCAATGCCGAGCTTGAAGAGCTCGAACAAGCGCTAGAAGCCAGCCTGCGTGTGCTGCGGCCTGGTGCGCGGCTGGTGGTGATCAGCTTCCATTCGCTGGAAGACCGCATCGTCAAACAGTTCATTGCCAAGCATTCCAAAGAGGTGGTGGATCGCCGGGTGCCGTTTGCTGCGCCTGTGCAGATGCGTTTGAACGCGCTGGGGCGCATCAAGCCCAGTGCAGAAGAGGTGAGTGGTAATCCCCGTTCCCGCAGCGCCATCATGCGCATCGCCGAGCGCACGGAGGTGCCCGCATGACGCGCTTGAATATCCTCTTGTTGATCGCCGTTCTCGCCAGTGCCATGGTGCTGGTGCACAACCAGTACGAGTCGCGCCGGTTCTTCATGGCGCTGGAGTTGGCGCGCAAAGAGGCGCACCGCCTGGAAGTTGATCATGACCGCTTGCAAGTTGAGCGTCGTGCTCAGGCCACGCCCCTGAGGGTTGAGCAAATTGCGCGTCAGCAATTGCAGATGAAGACCGCATCGCCGGCGATCACGCAATATGTGAGTCTTTCGGGGGCTGCACCATCGGCCGCGCCTGCTGCGCCCGCCAAGGAGGTGCGGCCATGAGCACCCGCAGCGTCCAGTTGAGCTCAAGCCCTTTGCTGGCCAGCAAGACGCCTGTATGGCGCAGCAAATTCATTGTGGCGGCCATTGCCTTGGGTTTCATAGGTTTGGTGGCGCGTGCCGCCTATGTGCAGGTCATTGCCAATGACTTTTTTCTGCATCAAGGCGAGGTGCGCTTCGCCCGGACTTTGACCTTGCCAGCCAATCGCGGGCGTGTGCTGGATCGCAATGGTTTGTTGCTGGCTTCGAGTGTGCCTGCGCCGAGCATTTGGGCCAACCCGGAAGATATGGAGCGTGACCCGGTCAAGCTGCGTGAGTTGGCTCGTTTGCTGCAGATGAGCCAGGCAGATCTGGACAAAAAGCTCAAAGACGATGAGAAGACATTTGTCTGGTTGCGCCGGCAAATGGATGAGCCGGTGGTCAAGGAAATTCTGGCCTTGAACATCAAAGGCGTCTACGACATCAAAGAGTACAAACGCCTTTACCCTGAAGGTGAAGCCGCAGCCCACATCGTGGGCTTTACCAATGTTGAAGATCAGGGCCAGGAAGGGGTGGAGCTGGTTTTTCAGAAGCAATTGGCAGGTAAGGCGGGTTCACGCCGCGTGATCAAAGACCGATTGGGGCGTGTGGTGGAGTCGGTGGGGGAGACGGTTCCTCCAGAGGATGGTCAGGATTTGCAGCTGAGCGTGGACAGCAAGGTGCAGTTTTTTGCCTACCAAAAATTGCGCGAGGCCGTGGAAGAAAACAAAGCCAAGGCGGGCAGCGTGGTGGTGTTGGATGCCCAATCGGGTGAAGTCCTGGCCTTGGCCAATTACCCCAGCTATTCGCCCGACAAACGTGTCAACCTGAGTGGTGAGCAGTTGCGCAACCGGGCTCTGACTGACACTTTTGAGCCAGGCTCTACGATGAAACCGTTCACGGTTTCTTTGGCCTTGGAAAAAGGGATTGTCAAACCTGAAACCCCGATCCAGACGGCCCCAGGTCGAATCACCATCACCGGTTCGACCATCACCGATGCTCATCCGCATGGTGTGTTGACGGTCAATGAAGTGATTCAGAAATCCAGCAACGTAGGCACCGTCAAGATGGCGATGCAGTTGCAACCCCGGGAAATGTGGGAAATTTTCACACAGGTGGGTTTGGGGCAAAAGCCCCAATTGCCATTTCCGGGCATGACAGGCGGACGTGTGCGGCCCTACAAAACATGGCGCCCGATTGAGCAGGCCACCATGAGCTATGGCTACGGCATTTCTGCCAGTTTGTTCCAGATGGCCCGCGCCTACACCATGTTTGCGCGCGATGGCGAAGTGGTGCCTGCCACGCTCATGAAAGCCGAGAGTCAAGTGGCCGGTTCGCGTGTGATCAGTATTGAAACGGCGCGTGCCATGCGCAAGATGCTGCAAATGGCGGCAGGTCCTGGTGGTACCGGGCCCAAGGCACAAACCATGGGGTATTCCGTGGGAGGCAAATCGGGGACGGCGCACAAGCAAGAGGGCAAGGGCTACGCCAGCAAGAAATACCGCGGGTTCTTTGTGGGCCTGGCACCCATCGAGGCGCCACGCATCATCGTGGCCGTCATGATCGATGAGCCCAGCAATGGCCGCCACTTCGGTGGCGATGTGGCCGCGCCGGTGTTCAGTCAAACGGTGCAGCAGACTTTGCGCTTGATGGGGGTGCAGCCCGACATGGCGGTCAAGCCACAAGTCGTGACCAAAGCGGTGGAGGAGTCTTTCTGATGAAGATTCTGCAAAGTCCTCTGGAAGCTGCTCGTTGGTTGCGCCAACGCGTCACGGGCGAGCTGCGCACCGACAGCCGTTTGGTGCAAGCAGGTGATGCTTTCATCGCCTGGCCAGGTGCGGCAACCGATGGGCGTCTGTATTTGAAGTCTTCTTTGCAACAAGGTGCCTCGGCCTGTGTGTTGGCTCAAGAGGGCTGCGAGCCTTGGCAAGCGCTCAGCGATGAGGATTTGGCCCAACACAAGCTCGAGCGTCTGGCGTGCATGCCTGATCTGAAAGCGCAAACAGGACTGGTTGCGGCTGCTTATTACGAGCATCCCAGCGAAGAGCTGGATGTGCTGGCAGTCACCGGCACCAATGGGAAAACCTCGACCACCTGGTGGCTGGCGCAGGCCTTGTCTTCGCCTGTTTTGCGCAGCCCTTGTGGCTTGGTGGGTACGTTGGGGGTAGGGCAGTTGCCCAATCTGGCATCGACGGGCATGACCACGCCAGACCCGGTTTTGTTGCAACGACAGTTTCGTGAATTTGCGGATGCAGGCCTGAAGCACTGTGCTATTGAGGCTTCTTCCATTGGGCTGACTGAACGTCGCCTGGATGGCACCCGCATCCGTGTGGCGGTGTTCACCAATTTCACGCAAGATCACTTGGACTACCACGGCAGCATGGATGCCTATTGGTCGGCCAAAGAGATGCTCTTCAACTGGCCCGACCTGAAAGAGGCGGTGATCAATGTGGATGATCCTCAGGGCGCGCGTCTGGCAGTTCAATTGCAGGCGCGTGGACTTGATGTCTGGTCTTGCTCTCGTCGGGGGGCTGCGCGTTTGCAGGCCCGTCAAATCGACAGCTCTGAGGGCATTGCCTTCCATGTGGTCGAAGGTGAGCAGGTGATGACCCTGCACACGGGCTTGATTGGCGATTACAACATCGACAATTTGTTGGGGGTGATCGGCAGTTTGCGCGCTTTGGGGTTCTCGCTGGAAGATGCTGTGCAGTCCTGCACTTATTTGACCGCCGTGCCAGGGCGCATGCAGCGTGTGGCCAATTTGAAGACCGATGGGCCGATGGCCGTGGTCGATTACGCACACACGCCGGATGCCATTGAAAAAGCCCTGACAGCTTTGCGTTCTTTGGCGACGCAGCGCGGAGGCCGTTTGTGGTGTGTGCTGGGTTGTGGCGGTGACCGCGATCCAGGCAAGCGACCACTGATGGCTGCGGCCGCAGAAGCCTTTGCCGATGGGGTGGTCTTGACCAGTGACAACCCCCGATCGGAGTCGCCTCAAGCGATCCTGGCCGAAATGGCCCAAGGATTGAAGCATGCTGAAAAAGTGACGGTGGATGTCGACCGTGCGGGCGCTATCCATGCACTGATTGATCGGGCGGACTGCAAAGACGTCTTGCTGATCGCAGGCAAAGGTCATGAGACGTACCAGGAAATCCAAGGTGTTCGTCATGCCTTTTCGGATGTTGAGCAGGTTCAACTCGCATTGCAGCGTCGTGCTGCACGTTTGTGCCATGGCCCGTGCGAGGTGCAGGCATGAGCACGATGCATTTGTCCTTGCAGCAAGCACTGGCCTGGGTGACGCAGGCGCATCTGGTGGGTGCGAGTGACGTGGTGGTGGACCGCGTCCATACCGACAGTCGCAGCCTGCGGGCCGGTGATTTGTTTGTGGCCTTGCGTGGCGAGAAATTTGACGGCAGTCAGTTCATTGCGCAGGCGAAGGCACAAGGTGCTGTGGCTGTACTGTGCGAACCCCAAGGTGAAGCGCTGGCCCTGGCCCAGGGCCTGAGCGCCATCGTCGTGCCTGATGCCCGCTTGGCGCTGGGCGAATTGGCCGCCGGCTGGCGTGCGCAGTTTGACTTGCCCTTGATCGCCGTCACGGGCAGCAATGGCAAGACCACGGTCACGCAAATGGTCGCATCGATCTTGCGCGCCCATGCGCCGGAGAACAGCTTGTCCACGCAGGGCAACCTCAACAACGACATTGGCGTGCCATTGACCTTGCTCCATCTGCGTGCGCACCACCGCATCGCGGTGGTGGAACTGGGCATGAACCATCCCGGCGAAATCGCCTACCTGGCACGCATCGCCAAACCCACCGTGGCCCTAGTCAACAACGCCCAGCGTGAACACCAGGAGTACATGGGCACGGTCGAGGCGGTGGCTTATGAAAACGGCGCGGTGCTGCAAGCCTTGCCCGCCAACGGTGTAGCGGTCTACCCCGCCGACGACACCTACACCCCCATCTGGACCACATTGGCCGCGCCACGTGCCTGCCGCACCTTTGCCTTGCAAGATGCGCAAGTCAGTGCCGCCGTGGTGCTCTGGACCGCAGGCGCCTGGCAATTCACTTTGAAAACAGGCGAAGGGACTGCGCCTGTTCGTTTGCACATTGCGGGTCGCCACAACGTGAAAAACGCACTGGCCGCAGCCGCTTGTGCCTTGTCAGCTGGGGTCAGCCTGGCTGCTGTGGTGCAGGGTTTGCAGGCTTTTGAGCCGGTCAAAGGCCGTTCACGTGCCTTGATGATCCAGCAGGGCGAGCGGGTGCTGTCTTTGGTGGACGATACCTACAACGCCAATCCCGACTCAGTGCGTGCCGCGATCGATGTGTTGGCCGAGTTGCCTGCGCCACGGTTGATGGTTTTGGGTGACATGGGCGAAGTGGGCGACCAAGGTCCGCAGTTCCATGCCGAAGTCGGGGCCTATGCCTTTGAGCGTGGCATCGAGGCGCTCTACACCCTGGGCGCCTTGTGCGTCGATGCTGCCAAGGCTTATGGCTCAGCCCGTCATTTTGAAAGCATGTTCGCGCTGCGTGAAGCGGTGTTGTCAGATGCGCAGAACTTCCAGAGCATCGTCGTCAAAGGCTCGCGTTTCATGAAGATGGAGCAGGTGGTGGACGCTTTGGTGCAGCAAGCTGAAGAAATCAACAACAAGAAAGGGGAGGCCCATGCTGCTTAGTCTGGCGCAATGGTTGCAAACTTTGTCTCCTGAGTGGGGCTTTTTGCGCGTATTCCAATACATCACCTTCCGTGCGGTGATGGCGGCCTTGACCGCTTTGCTGATCGGTTTGAGTGCAGGTCCGTTCGTGATCCGTCGCCTGACCTCGCTCAAGATCGGTCAGCCCATCCGTGGCTACGCGATGCAGTCGCATTTGTCCAAAAGCGGCACCCCCACCATGGGCGGCGTGCTGATCCTTTTGTCGATCGCGATTGCGACCTTGCTGTGGTTTGACCTGTCCAACCGCTTCGTCTGGATTGTGTTGATCGTGACCTTGGGTTTTGGGGCCATTGGTTGGGTCGATGACTGGCGCAAGGTGGTCAACAAAGACCCCGAAGGCATGCGCTCGCGTGAGAAGTATTTCTGGCAATCGGTGATCGGCCTGTTGGCTGCGCTGTACCTGGTGTTCAGCATTTCCGAAAGTTCCAACCTGCGTGTGCTGGACCTGTTTGCCAAATGGGTCATGTCCGGTTTCGATGTGAACCTGCCACCCAAGGCCGGTTTGATGGTGCCCTTCTTCAAAGAGGTCAGCTACCCGCTGGGCGTGTTCGGTTTTGTGATCATGACCTATCTGGTCATTGTGGGCGCGAGCAATGCGGTCAACCTGACCGATGGCCTGGATGGCCTGGCCATCATGCCGGTGGTCATGGTCGGTTCGGCCCTGGGTGTGTTCGCGTATGTCACCGGCAGCTCGGTGTATTCCAAGTACCTGTTCTTCCCCTACATCCCCGGCTCGGGCGAGCTGATGATTTTTTGCGCGGCCATGGCGGGCGCGGGTTTGGCGTTTTTGTGGTTCAACACCCATCCGGCACAGGTGTTCATGGGTGACGTCGGGGCACTGGCTTTGGGCGGTGCCTTGGGCACCATCGCGGTCATCGTGCGCCAGGAAATCGTGCTGGCCATCATGGGCGGCATCTTCGTGGTGGAGGCCTTGTCGGTGATGGCCCAGGTAGCCTACTTCAAGTACACCAAGAAGAAATACGGTGAAGGCCGACGCATCCTGAAGATGGCGCCTTTGCACCACCATTTTGAAAAGAGCGGCTGGAAAGAAACGCAAGTCGTCGTGCGTTTCTGGATCATCACCATGCTGCTGTGTCTGGTCGGCTTGTCGACCCTGAAGCTGAGGTAAGCCATGCAACAGCTCCACGGTCAACACGTTCTGATTCTCGGTTTGGGTGCTTCGGGCCTGGCGATGGCCCGTTGGTGCGCCCGCGCCGGTGCAGACGTGACCGTGGCCGACACACGTGAGACACCGCCGCAACTGGCCACTTTGCAGGCCGAGTGGCCGCAGGTGAAGTTTGTGTCTGGCGGATTCGCTGCCAGCTTGGTGGAAGGCACCTCGGTGCGTGCCGTCTTCCGCAGTCCCGGCCTGTCGCCCGAAGTGGTGGCCCCTGTGGTGGATGCGGCCAAAGCCATTGGCCTGTGGCAAGGTGGCGAGCTGAGCCTGTTTGCCGCCGCTTTGCAAGATTTGAAAGATGAATTCGGCTATGCACCGCAGGTGCTGGCGATCACGGGAACCAATGGCAAGACCACCGTGACTTCGCTGACCGGCCAGCTGGTGGAGCGCGCGGGCAAAACCGTCAAGGTGGCGGGCAACATTGGCCCAACCTTGCTGGACACCATGGCCGAGGCCTTGATGCAGGCCCATGCCTTGGTGGCACAACAGGCGCAGGAGCTGGCCGAGCAGCAAGCACAAGAAGCCGTGCAAGAAACTGCACAAGAAATCGTGCCACCATCCTCAGCCGTTGTGACCGAAGCGGCTGTCGAGGCTGCAGATGAGGCGGACGTTGAAGTCGCGACCGACGAGAACGTCGATGCAGAGGATGAGACCGTGGTGTTGCCCGTGGTCGCACCTGAAGTGGTGCACCCGATGGCCAGCGCCTTGCCTCAAGTGTGGGTCCTGGAGTTGTCCAGCTTCCAGCTCGACAGCAGCGATGGCTTCGAACCCACAGCAGCCACCGTGCTGAACATCACGCAAGACCACCTGGACTGGCACGGCTCGATGAGCGCCTATGCTGCGGCCAAGGCCCGTATTTTTGGTGACAAAGGCTTGATGGTGCTCAACCGGGAAGATGCACAGGTCATGGCCATGCGGCCGGCGCCCATCAAGGTCAAACTGCAGCGCCCCATTGAACGTGCCTGCGTCACTTTTGGTGGCGACATGCCCCAGCGTCCCGGAGACTTTGGCATCGAAGTCATGAACGGCATGACCTGGCTGGTGCGCGCCCTGGAGGCCGATGAAACCCGTCGCCGCCGCAAGGACGCCGAAGAAGAGCTGCACATCCAGCGCCTCATGCCAGCCGATGCCTTGCGCATCCGTGGGCGTCACAACGCGGTCAATGCCTTGGCCGCTTTGGCATTGGCCTGCAGCGCAGGCTGTTCTTTGGCCCCGATGCTGTACGGCCTGCGCGAGTACCGCGGTGAGCCGCACCGCGTTGAGCCCATCGCCGTGATCAACGAAGTCGAATACATTGACGACAGCAAAGGCACCAATGTGGGCGCCACTGTCGCCGCCTTGCAAGGCCTGGGTGCTGACCGCCGTGTGGTGGTCATCCTGGGCGGCGATGGCAAGGGGCAGGATTTCTCGCCATTGGCCGAGCCCGTGTCACGTTTTGCGCGTGCGGTCGTGTTGATCGGTCGTGATGCACCGCTGATTCGTGAGGTCTTGCAGTTGGCCGGTGTGGCTGTGCAGGACGCCGTCAGCATGCCGGATGCGGTTGAGCAGGCGGCCCGCCTGGCACAAAGCGGTGATGCCGTGTTGATGTCGCCGGCTTGCGCCAGCTTTGACATGTTCAAGGACTATGAACACCGTGCCCAGGTCTTTGTTCAGGCCGTGGCCGATTTGGCAGAAGCTGCCGGTGTCAGCATGGAGAGCACGCTGTGAGCGAGCACCACAACTTCCTGCACAGTGCACGCGAGGGTGTATCGCGTCTGCTGTCCGTGTTCACCGGTGGCAGTGCCAGTGCGCAAGCCGCTTCTGGCCATGGCTTGCCGGTCAATCTGGGTGGCTACGAGTTTGCGCGCCAGTCGCCTGGCAGCGCTGCCCGTTTGCAAGGGGTGGACCAGGCCCTGGTCTGGGTGGTTGTGGCTTTGCTCATGTGGGGCATGGTGATGGTGTATTCGGCCTCGATTGCGATGCCTGACAACCCCCGCTTTGCGCGTTATGCGCAGACCCATTTCCTCACCCGCCACATCATTTCCTTGGTGATGGGTTGTGCGGTGGCTTTGCTGGCTTTTCAGGTGCCCATGGAAACCTGGGAGAAAGTGGCCCGTCCCATGTTTGTGATGGCGCTGGTGCTGCTGGCCTTAGTGTTGGTGCCCTTCATCGGCAAAGGGGTCAATGGTGCCCGTCGCTGGATCTCGTTTGGCATCATGAATTTCCAGCCATCGGAATTGGCCAAGTTGGCGACCATCATTTATGCGGCCGACTACATGGTGCGCAAGATGGAAGTCAAGGAGCACTTTTTCCGTGCTGTCTGGCCCATGGGGGCGGCGGTTGCTTTGGCGGGCGTGTTCTTGCTGGCCGAGCCGGACATGGGGGCCTTCATGGTGATCGCCATCATCGCCATGGGCATCTTGTTCCTGGGCGGCGTGAACGCGCGCATGTTCTTCTTGATTTTTGCGGTGTTGGTGGGTGCGTTTGTGATCATGATTGCCGCATCGCCCTGGCGTCGTGAGCGGATTTTTGCTTACCTGGACCCGTTCAGCATGGAGCATGCATTGGGCAAGGGCTACCAGTTGTCGCATTCCCTGATCGCGATCGGTCGCGGTGAGATCTGGGGCGTGGGTCTGGGTGGCAGCGTGGAGAAATTGCATTGGTTGCCCGAAGCGCACACCGACTTCTTGCTGGCCGTGATCGGTGAAGAATTCGGTCTGGTGGGTGTGACCGTCGCGATCTTTTCGTTCCTGTGGCTGGCGCGCCGCATCATGGTGATCGGTCGCCAATCCATTGCACTGGACAAAGTCTTTTCGGGCCTGGTCGCCCAAGGTGTGGGCATTTGGATCGGCTTCCAATCCTTCATCAACATGGGTGTGAACCTGGGTGCCTTGCCGACCAAAGGCCTGACCTTGCCGCTGATGAGCTACGGCGGCTCAGCCATCATGATGAACTTGGTGGCCATTGCCATCGTCTTGCGCATCGATGCCGAGAACAAACAGATGATGCGCGGAGGTCGGGCATGAAGCACAAATGCGCATTGGTCATGGCCGGTGGCACAGGCGGGCACATCTTCCCCGGCTTGGCTGTGGCTGAAGCCTTGCGCGACGCAGGCTGGCGCGTGCACTGGTTGGGCGCTCCGAACAGCATGGAAAGCCAGTTGGTGCCGCCACGCGGATTCGCGTTCGAAGCCATCGACTTCGGCGGTGTGCGTGGCAAGGGCTTGAAAACATTGGCTTTGTTGCCCCTGCGATTGCTCAAAGCCTTCTGGCAAAGCCTGCAGGTGGTGCGCCGTGTCCAGCCCGATGTGGTGCTGGGTCTGGGCGGTTACATCACTTTCCCGGGCGGCATGATGGCCAGCTTGTCCGGCAAGCCTGTGGTCTTGCATGAACAAAACTCGGTGGCCGGCATGGCCAACAAGGTCCTGGCCCAAGTGGCCGACCGTGTGTTCACCGCTTTCCCGCAAGTGTTCAAGACCGGCCAATGGGTGGGCAACCCCTTGCGACAGGCCTTCACGCAACAAGCAGCCCCAGCTGAGCGTTTTGCCGGTCGCACAGGGCCTTTGCGGGTGTTGGTGGTGGGCGGCAGTCTGGGCGCCAAAGCCTTGAACGACATCGTGCCGCAAGCCATGGCCTTGATCCCTGAAATTCAGCGTCCGCAGGTGATCCACCAAAGCGGTGCCAAACAAATTGAGGCCTTGCGCGCCAACTACGAAGCGGCTGGCGTGCAGGCCGAATTGACCCCTTTCATCGACGACACCGCCACCGCATTTGCCCAGGCCGATCTGGTGATCTGCCGCGCAGGCGCCAGCACCGTGACCGAATTGGCCGCGGTGGGTGTGGCCGCCTTGTTTGTGCCCTTCCCCTTCGCGGTGGATGACCACCAGACCACCAACGCGGACTTTTTGGTCCAGCACGGCGGTGGCTGGCTGGTGCAGCAGTCCGAATTGACCGCCGAGTCTTTGGCGGCACGTCTACAAAAACTGGACCGCAGCCAATTACTGGCTTGCGCCCAAAAAGCCCACGAACAGAAAAAAACAAATGCAGCTCGGGAGGTTGTGATGGCTTGTGAGGAGTTGGCGGCATGAAACACGCCATTCGGAAAATCCATTTCATCGGCATTGGCGGCTCGGGCATGAGCGGCATCGCCGAGGTCTTGTTGAACCTGGGCTATGCGATTTCAGGCTCTGACCTGTCGGACAGCGCGACCTTGCGCCGCCTGGCCGATCTGGGCATTCAGACACATGTGGGCCACAGCGCCGACAACGTGCGCGATGCCGATGCCGTGGTCACATCCACCGCCGTCAAGGCCGATAACCCCGAGGTGCTGGCCGCACGCGAGCGCCACATCCCCATCGTGCCGCGGGCCGTGATGTTGGCCGAGTTGATGCGCATGAAGCAAGGCGTGGCCATTGCCGGCACCCACGGCAAAACCACCACCACCAGCCTGGTGGCCAGTGTGTTGGCCGAAGCCGGTCTGGACCCGACTTTTGTGATTGGTGGACGCCTGAACAGTGCAGGCGCCAATGCCAAACTGGGCACAGGCGAGTACATCGTGGTCGAGGCCGATGAGTCCGATGCTTCTTTTCTGAACCTGTTGCCCGTGATGGCTGTGGTGACCAACATCGATGCCGACCACATGGAAACCTATGGCCACGATCTGGCCCGCCTGAAGGCGGCCTTCGTGGACTTCTTGCACCGCATGCCGTTTTACGGCACGGCCATCATGTGCGCGGACGATCCCGGTGTGCAAACCATCCTGAATGACATCGCCCGTCCGGTGACCACGTATGGCCTGAACGAAGGCGCGCAAGTGCGTGCCGTGGATGTGCGTGCGGTCGATGGCCAGATGCATTTCACTGTGCAGCGCCGCAATGGCGTGGTGATGGCCGACATGCCTGTGGTGCTGAATTTGCCCGGCAAACACAATGTGCTCAATGCGCTGGCGGCCGTGGCCGTGGCCGTAGAGCTGGGTGTGGACGATGCGGCTGTGCAGCGTGCGCTGGCCGGTTTCAAAGGCGTGGGCCGC
>Ga0228701_1001691_pt1 | contig 14515 bp, 13 predicted proteins | sample McNCre117_Aug_MG_2_FD_178017 | JGI IMG/M metagenome (GOLD analysis project Ga0228701, IMG submission 178017) | Freshwater microbial communities from McNutts Creek, Athens, Georgia, United States - 11-17_Aug_MG | ecosystem: Environmental > Aquatic > Freshwater > Creek | place: USA: Georgia...
AGGGTAAATAATCTAAAGGCTCAATTAAATACACATTGCTGACATTGGATAAGCGACCCATGATCGGTGCTCGAACATTGGGATTAAGATGCACGGGGTAGACAAAGTCAACTTCAGGATACTTCACAGCCAATTGGTGAATCGCATCAGCCATGCGAATAAAGCCATCGCCAAAGTTTTCACGACGATGTCCGGTGATCAGAACAATTTTTCTCTGAGCTTGAATGCCATAACCAAACGATTGAATTTTTGCGACAACTTCCTGCTCAATACCCGGTGTTGATTTGATCTTTTCTAAAACATCTAACAAAGCATCTATGACCGTATTACCTGTCACAATAATCTGATGCTCTGCGCGTCCTTCTTGCTTGAGATTATTGGCACTCAAATCTGTTGGAGCGAAATAATAATTCGCTAGAACATCGGTGAGTTGACGATTAGCCTCTTCTGGCCAGGGGGACTTTAAGTTCCAAGTTCTCAGACCCGCTTCAATGTGCCCAACAGCAACCTTGGCATAAAATGCCGATAAAGAAACCGCCAAGGTGGTTGTGGTATCACCATGCACCAAAACTACATCAGGTTGAATTTGTTTTAAAACATCACGCATACCCAATAAGATATTCGCTGTGACATCGTATAAATCCTGATTGGGCTTCATGATGTTTAAATCAAAATCTGGTGTCACGCCAAATAGGTGAAGTACTTGATCCAACATCTGGCGATGTTGACCAGTGACGCAAACAGAGTAACTAATTTGCTCAGGATATTTCTGAAACTCTTTGACCAATGGAAGCATCTTAATGGCCTCGGGTCGGGTTCCAAAAACAATTAGTATTTTTTTCATGGTTACTTATATAAAAAATTTATGGCCAATTAAGGTTTAATTAAACTTAGACGCCTTATCCCAAGTAAACCCTGCCGCATCTTTAGGGTTCAAGATGGGGCTCATACCGATAACAGGCCACTGGATATTTAATGTGGGGTCATTCCAGACAATACATTGCTCACTAGCAGCATGCCAGTAATCGGTGGTTTTATATAAAAACTCAGCCTCATCTGACAACACGAGAAAACCATGAGCAAAACCTTCTGGGATCCAGAGTTGTTTTTTATTCTCAGCAGAAAGTTCCACCCCCACCCATTGACCGAATGTTTTTGAGGTTTGACGTAAATCCACAGCCACATCAAACACTGCTCCGCGAGCTACACGCACCAACTTACCCTGGGTTTGCTCCATTTGATAATGAAGACCTCTTAGAACACCTTTTTTCGATGAAGAATGGTTGTCTTGCACAAATGTTATTTGCTTGCCAACGGCTTTTGAGAAATCATTTTCATTAAAGGATTCATAAAACAAACCGCGATCATCGCCAAAGACTTTGGGTTCAATAATCAATACGTCTGGAATAGCAGTTGGCGTGGCAATAATGGGCATAGGTGTCTTTGTATGATGAATTAAGATAGTCGCTCGGTGAGCATTTTTTCTAAATATTGACCGTAAGCATTTTTCTTTAAGGGAGCGGCCAACTTCAGTACATCTTCAGCACTGATCCAACCTTGTCTATAAGCAATCTCTTCAGGACAGGCCACCATTAAACCTTGGCGTTTTTGCAACGTAGCAATAAAGCCTGCAGCATCTAATAATGAATCATGCGTACCGGTATCTAACCAAGCGTAACCACGCCCCATGATCTCTACTTGCAATTGGTTCATCTTGAGATAGGCTTCGTTCACCGTGGTGATTTCTAATTCACCACGAGCACTTGGCTTGATGGATTTAGCAATATCACACACTTGCTGATCATAAAAATATAAACCTGTTACAGCATAGCTGCTCTTAGGTTTAATTGGTTTCTCTTCAATCGATAAAGCTTTAAAAGCATCATCAAATTCAACCACGCCATAACGTTCTGGATCATTGACGTGATAAGCAAAAACGGTTGCTCCAGAAGTTCTGTCATTTGCAGCATGAAGCTGGTTCACTAATTCATGACCATAGAAAATGTTATCCCCCAAGACCAAAGCAGATGGATTGTTGCCGACAAACTGTTCGCCAATAATGAATGCCTGAGCTAAACCATCGGGTGATGGTTGAACCGCATATTGAATATTGAGCCCCCATTGAGATCCATCTCCTAATAGCTCATTAAATCTTGGCGTATCTTGAGGAGTTGAAATTAACAAGATATCTTTAATACCGGCCAACATTAATGTGGTTAGTGGGTAGTAGACCATCGGCTTGTCATACACAGGCATTAGTTGCTTAGATACGGCTTGGGTGACTGGGTACAAACGAGTACCCGAACCGCCCGCCAAAATAATGCCTTTACGATTTGTCATTGCCATTGATTAAATTCCAAAAATGATTGATATTTTCTAAATAATTTATTCACCAAACCCCTGCGGATTTTGTGATTGCCATCGCCAACTATCGACACACATGCGATCGATATCGTATTCAACCGACCAACCCAATAACTCTTTCGCTAATTGTGCATCGGCGTAGAAGGCAGCAATATCGCCTGATCTTCTAGCGACGATTTGATAAGGTATTTTCTTGCCTGATGCTTTTTCAAAGGCGCGCACCAAATCAAGAACGCTATAACCTTTACCTGCACCTAAATTAACCGTTAGCGATTTTTTTTGCTGCATCAAATAATCAACCGCCTTCACATGGCCGCGCGCTAAATCAATCACATGAATGTAATCTCGCACACCTGTGCCATCAAGAGTAGGCCAATCACCACCATAAATAGATAAGCGCTCTCTTTTACCAATGGCTACCTGCGTGATATAGGGCATCAAGTTATTCGGAATCCCTCTTGGATCCTCACCAATCAAACCACTCTCATGAGCACCAACAGGGTTGAAGTAGCGCAGATAAGCCACATTCCAGGATGGATCAGATATTTCAACATCACGCAAAATCTGCTCACTCATGTACTTTGTCCAACCATAAGGACTGGTTGACCCTAAAGGCATCCCCTCCACATACGGAATTGGATTATTAGGATGGTAGACGGTTGCAGAAGAACTAAATACAAACTGATGACACTGCTTTTTCTGCATCACTTTTAATAATGTTAATAAACCATCAATGTTATTTTGGTAATACTTAAGTGGCTCTAGAACTGACTCCCCAACAGCTTTTAGTGCCGCGAAATGAACCACCATGCTAATCGGGTGATCTGTGAATAATTGTGTGAGGAAAGCTTCATCACGCACATCACCCTCTAAAAACTGAACAGACTTACCCGTTATTTGCTCTATGCGCTTAACGACCGCCGGGCTAGAGTTACATAAGTTGTCAATGCCCAATACTTGATGACCAGCATTCAGCAACTCCACCCATGTGTGAGAGCCAATGTATCCGGTTGCACCTGTTAATAAAATCATTTTTTAGTTTTAGTTTTTGGTTTTTTGGTTTTTGGTTTTTGGTCGTTTTGTTGGGCTTATATTAACTTTTTAAAGACTGCTCAACGTAGTTTCTAACATAAGCCTCTACTTGTTCTTGCCAGTGTGGGTAGCGATGGGTGTAAGCCATTTCAGAAAGTGCTTGCTTGAGCTTTTGATTACTTAGGCGAGAGTTATAAGGACGCTTTGCTGGCAATGGGTAATCTTTGGCTGGAATAGGTAGAATATTTTCTGACTTTACTTCAATACCCTCACCCGCTGATGCCGCGATTTCAATCGCAAAGACAGCCAAGCCATGCCAAGATATCTCACCATCAGGTACGGCATGGTAAATACCAGACTCTACTCGTGAGCCAGCCATCTGTATACCGACTTCTGCCAACCATTGTGCTGAACTAGGCACACCCACTTGATCAGCGACCACTTTTAATTGGTCACGCTCACCCGCCAAACGTAACATGGTGCGAATGAAGTTGCCACCATCACCATAAACCCAAGAAGTTCTTAAGATGAAATATCTAGAGAATTTATCTTTATAACTAACATGCCCAGAATCTTGAGCCAAATTAAAAACTTCTTCGATGGCCTGTTCACCGGCTAATTTACTTTGGCCGTAAACACTCAACTGTTCAACAGGTCCAGTCAGGTCTGTTTCTAGATACGATATTTGTTTTGTATCGGCAAATACATAGTCTGTTGAGTAATGAATAAAGATGCCATGCGATATGTTGGCAATGTAATGCGCCATAACTTTCGGGGCATGTGCATTGATCGCAAAAGCGAGTTCAGATTCATTCTCTGCTTTATCAACGGCTGTATAAGCTGCAGCATTAATGATGACTTGCGGCTGATAGTGATTAAGTACTTGCCTAATCGATGCCTCATCACTTAAATCACAATCTGCGCGACCTAAAAATACCACCGGCATTTTTAAATCTTTAAAACATTCCTGCAACGCTTTACCCACCTGACCATCACGCCCAAATACCACGATTGGTTTGCTTTGATCTAGAAGTTCGAAGGAGGAGAAAGACATATTGAGTGGTATGAGTAAGTGTAAGTAGGTGTGAATGTAGGAATAAGTTATTAGGCTAATAAATAATTAAGTGATTCAGCGATTAGTCGAATGATTTAATTTTAATAATGATTAGTTATATTGTTTGTTAACCCAGTCGCGGTAAGAACCACTCACAACACCCTCGACCCATTCCGGATGATCTAAATACCATTGAACAGTTTTCTGGATACCGGTCTCAAAAGTTTCCGCTGGCTTCCAGCCTAACTCTCGCTCTAACTTGGTTGCATCAATCGCGTAACGACGATCATGCCCTGGACGATCTTTGACATAGGTAATTTGTGAAGAATACTTAGTTTGAACACCATTAGCATCAGCCTTCGGTCGTAACTGATCCAAGATAGTACAAATGGTATGAACGACATCGAGGTTAGGTTTTTCATTCCAACCACCTACGTTATAGGTCTCACCTAGCTTGCCAGCTTCTAATACGCGACGAATGGCTGAACAATGGTCTTTGACATAAAGCCAGTCACGGATTTGTTGACCATCGCCATAAATCGGCAAAGGTTTACCAGCCAATGCATTGAGAATCACCAAAGGAATTAATTTCTCTGGGAAATGATACGGGCCGTAGTTATTTGAACAATTCGTGGTGAGAACCGGTAAGCCATAGGTGTGATGCCAAGCTCGCACTAAATGATCAGAGGCTGCTTTAGAAGCTGAGTAAGGGCTATTCGGTTCATACGCATTGGTTTCTGAGAAAGCTGGATCCGTTGGTGATAAGGATCCATAAACTTCATCGGTGGACACATGTAAGAAACGGAACGGTTGCTTTTGATCTTCAGGTAACTCAGTCCAATAAGCACGCACCGCTTCAAGCAGATTGAAAGTGCCCAATACGTTCGTTTGGATAAAGTCACCAGGACCATGAATCGAGCGATCGACATGAGACTCTGCAGCAAAGTTAACTACCGCTCGAATCTGATGTTGGTTTAATAATGAAAGCACTAAGTCGTAATCACCAATATCGCCTTGCACAAAGACATGGCGAGCATCTTTCTCAAGCGATTTGAGTGTGGCTAAGTTACCAGCATAAGTTAATTTATCTAGATTCACTACACCTTCGGCAGATGGGTTCACCAACCAATCTAAGACAAAGTTACCACCGATAAAACCTGCGCCACCTGTTACGAGAATCATGCTTAATTCCTATAAATATTAGTAGTAATTATCTCACAAAGCATATTGGCAAATTGGTTCTGCGTAGTCCTTAATTCAAGCAATGGCTAGGCACTCAAAGCCTATCAAGACAATGAATTACGCTAGAAATTGCTGCTTAATGTCATTCAAAATATGATAAAAATTCTTAGCAAATAACTGTCCATCACCAAGAGAAGATTTTTGTATCTTTTCTCGAATAGTCGCCTTAAATGTCTTTAATTGTTCGGGTGACGTTACTAATCCTTGAATAATCTGAATCAAGCCAGCTAAATCGGGGGCAATCCATTGTTTTTCATCAATGGCCCTCAGCAGGCTGGCAGTTTGCCTTGAAGCAGAGAAAGGTCCTTCCATGGTTACAACTGGAACCCCCATCCATAATGCTTCACAAGTGGTCGTTCCACCAGTGAATGGAAACGTATCTAACATGACATCAATGTCTGCATAGGACTGAAGATATCCATCATATTTACTAGCGCCGTAAAACTCCACTCTCCCAGGCTCTACACCCATATTGACGAATACATCTAAAAGAGATTTCTTTAATGGTTGGTCTTCCCAAAATTGATGCTTAAGTTTTAATCGAGCATTAGGGATGGCTAAGAGTATGTGCGCCCAATGATTTGCGCATTCATCACTAATTTTTGCTGGATTACCAAAGTTACCTAGCGTTAGGTAATGATTTTTGCCATACGGCGCATCTGAAATATTTTGCACACTGATCGCAGGAGAAAAACAAAAACGGGAGTTTGGCAGATACCAAATTTTCTCAGAATAATGATGCAAATCTGCTCCCCTCACATGCGTGTCATCAGTGATTAAGCCATCCATTTCACTCAACTGGGTTGAATCAGGAAACCCTAAATAAGATAGTTGGTATGGAGCTGCTCTACTCTGAAAAATATCTAAACGATTACCCGCTGTATGCCCTGACAGATCAATCAGAATATCTATTTGATCATTCAAAATTTGCTCTGTTGCCGCTTGAGTATCCAGGTCAGCAATGAAAACTTGTCGAACTGCACTATTTTTTAAGTCTTGAGTGACGTAATCTTCTAATGAGGCATTGTTATAAAGATAGATATCGATATATTTTTTTAATTCAGGGAAAAAGGATTTTAAAAAATATCCTACCGGGTGCATCCTGAAATCGCCCGATACAAAACCAACGCGTAAGCGTTGATTTTGAGATTGATTGAATAACCGTCGAACAGGTTGAGAGTAGCAAGAAGATAAGTACGGCGTCAGTTGATCATAATAATGATCATGCTTCAGGGTATAACTGGCAAACATGAGCGCATTAGACAAAAGCTCTCGATGAACAGGGTGATCTTTAATATGGTCCAGTATTAATTTAAGAGCTTCATCCACCTGACGAGCCTGAAACATCGCCAAACTTGTATTTAATATGTAGGCATCTAAATGCTGCAACTCTCGAGGAGCCAAAGCCAAGATATCCATAGCCTTATGTGGAAAGCCTGTTTGCAAATATAGATTAGATAACCCTATATAGACTTTTAAGTCTCGTGCATTTTTAGAAATAGCATCTTCAAATAAGGGAGCTGCCAAGTCATAGCGTTTCTGTAGCAGATAGATGTGAGCTAATTGCAGATAACATGCTGCGTCTAAATTAACGTCTGGGTAATGCATGCCCTGCTTTAGAACAACCAAAGCTTCATCAATTTGTTCTAGACCTATCAAACAAGAAGATAGTTCTAGGTAATAAGCCACACAATCAGGCGTATCGGCAATTAAAACTTGATAAATGCCCATGGCCTCAGCATATTTGCCCTCGGTAGCAAACTGACGAGCTTGGATTAATTGACCTGAAGACATCTTAGCAATCTGCCATGGTGAGATGTAAATTAGATTTCATACATTGTTTACAAAATGCGTTGTTATATTTCATCTGTTCTATTTCTTGATGATCATGTTCTAAAAAATGAATGCCTGATTCATGCAAATTTTTTGTGGTCGCACAACATAAATTAACTAAACCATCATGTTGTATTGCTGTCATATTAAAACGCAACTCACAGTCTTTTTTACCTGAACGTTTCCGTGACATTTCATCTTTAATGCGCAAAGGATCATATAAAAATTGTGGTCTTATTTGATTAATATCTTCGGAAGCTTGACCATTCATCAATTTCATCACAGCTTCTATAGGTGCCAAAATAGCTGGTGATGCTGCATAGCCAAACCCTAATTGGTGCGCCAGTGTCTGTATGGCCTGCTGTTCTCCGAGGGTATTTTTGTAAAGATGATGCCCTATCCAGATTTGGGTTTTACTACGGTAGTGATCTCGCCATTTAGCTAACTGGTATAGGTTTTTAATCACTTCATCAATCTGACCACGCACATGGGTTTGACCATAGATATCTTGGTTGAGGCTGGATAAAGATATTTTGAAACGTGAAGGCTGGGCTTTAATGACTGATTCAATACGCTCACTCATATTTAAGTTAGATGATATGAATGAACTCATTCCGATAGCGTGAGTCATTTCTATAAATTCTGCCACTTTGGGATGAAGTAAAGGTTCAGTCCAATTAAACAACCAAATATCTGGTGCTGAATCAACGGATTCAACTCGAATTTTTTTCAATATTTTTCCGTATAACTCTAAAGACATCAACCCTTTGGGCATCGGCCCAGAATTGGCAACAGGGCAAGTAGGACACCTTAAGTTACAACCACCCACAATATCGATGGCATAGACATAATGGGTACTTTCAATAGGTCGATAACGTTCAAGGGTTTGCTGTAGCTGCTCATCGTAAACAGACTCTTGAAGGTATGGGGGAATAGTGATTGCCTCCTGCAACTCTTCTAAAGCAGGTAATTGAATAAGATGACTTTGACATGCTTCTATGAATCTTTTAGCGTGATCTTGGTATTGGTGCTGTATCAAGAGCCGAATAATCGAATCTGCAGCCAAAGAGCGATCCAGGGTACTAGGTTGAGGACTAAATATCGCCTGAGTTGGGAATTCATAGCCGATCAGCTGTCCTCTTGATAAGTAGATGCTGGCTATACCGTAAAGCGCAAGAGGATCATTAGGGTTGAGTGCCAAATGCTGTTGGTAAATGACCAAGGCCTCGTCAATTTGACCTGACTGGTGAAGCTTTAATGCTTGATCAATATTTTTAAGCACAAGGACTCTATCTAGATATAAGGCTTTAGTTTATATTGTGTTTAATTCAATGAAAACAAAGGGGTTTCCATGATGCCAAGTAAAAAACAACAAATGTCACTTTTCCTAGTGAGCATGTCGACAAGTACTGTCGCTTTAGCATCAACTTGCAGCATTGGATATTATGACCCTAATAATGGCAGTAACTGTATTCCAGCTCCTCCAGGATCTTATGTTGCTACACCCGGGGCGACAACTGCTACGCTTGCAGAACCCGGTAGATTTACTTCAACGCCAGGAATGACAACTGCCTTATTAGCATTACCTGGCACCTACACCCCAAATCCTGGGATGACTGCAGGTTTAGCTTCCCCTGTAGGCTACTACATCCCTAATGCTGGATCATCAAGCCCTACTTTAGCGCCTGCAGGTACTTTTGCACCATATGAACAGATGATTGCACCATTACCCGCACCAGTTGGCTATTATGTACCTACTGCTGGCGCAACAACTGCCACTGCTGTCAGCTCTGGATTTTATGCACCAGCAACTGGCATGGCCAATCAGTTACCAACAGGCGGGATGGCCGCTTCACTCACAGCAGCATTACAAGCAAGCCAAGCATTGCAGCAATTGAATGGTGATTTGTTTAATTCAACCCAAGATCAATCTTTGAAAGTAGCTGCAGCCTATCAGCGCAATACAGTCAAACAAGAAGCGCTGACCAGTTCCGAATTCAAAACTCATATTTCCAGCATTGCTCTACAAGCTGATTTACAAAAAAGTGGTAGTGATGTAATGGGACTGCAAGCATCGTATGCAAATCACCGCTTAAATAATAGTGATGTTACAAATACTGGTAACAGTTATCAATTTGGCGCTTTTAAATCTGGTTTGTTGGGTGATACCCAATACCAGGCATCTCTTGTTTACGGAAAAACTAACAGCAATAATCAACGCAATATTTCAGTTCAGTATTCAACTGATACTGCGATTGAGAATCTATCAAGCAAAGGTGATGTGTCTTGGTATGGCCTCACAACTCGAGCAAGTCATCCATTAACAAGAGATTTTTCTGCGATAGCAGAGCTTGGTGTGCTGTCTTATAAGGCAGATGCCATCCATGAATCTGGAACAGCAACTATTAATGGGTCATCTGTTAGTTCAGTAGCCGCTTTAAGCACAGAGGGACTACGCTACACATCTATTCCAGCATTGCTGGGGGTTAGTTATGATCTATTACCTAAAGTAGCTGGTCAAAAACAAGCTCCAATCGTTGTAACGCTTGGCATTACTGGTGATTTTGCTAGCAAGCAAAATTTAGCCGTCAATTCTTCAGCGGGTAGAGTTTATAACTTATCCGTTAAACAAACCTCAGCTAACGCTGGTTTAATTAAGATGAGTTTTAATGGTTGGGAGATTTCTAAAGACGTTAATGTCTCTGGCACTTTGCAAGCTCAAGCTGGATCAGACACAATGGTCTATCAAGCTGGAATTAATCTAGTAAAGAAGTGGTAATAGGTTAATTCACGAAAAAAGCCGAGCAATGCTCGGCTTTTTATTTACGTCTTTATTTTAGCCCGCTAATGCTATGCTTATCGAGCCTGATTTCAGCTAAATTAGGCTGTAACTAATTAATGGAATTTCCGGATACCATCTAAATGAGAATTAGTCCGTTTTGTGAAATTGATTGGGCAAAATAATCGATGGGCCCTTAGGTGGTTTATTTTTATTACGCCAACGCTTTAATTCAATCAACTGCTCATAAGCACTTCTACATGCCATATCTAAATGACGAGCCGCACGATGTTGATTGAGATCTGTCAAAAATTCGTTAATAACCCTCACTTGAACAGCCGCAACCTGCTCCCTAATAGCTGACAAATTCTCAGCGATCCAACCAATACCCTCTAACTCATCCACGACATCATCCAAAGCCTCTACTGCCAAATTAAATGCCTGAGAGCTTCCTTCTAGCATCATGGCCAAACTAGATTCATCTTGCGCCCCTACTCTATTCAATATAGTAAGAAATAAGTTGAGGTTCAGTTGCTTTAACAACAAAAAGTCCTCAACTTTAAGAGATTTGGATTTTTGATAATCAAGCGCTGTTTGATATGTTTGAGCCAGCTCAAAAATTAGATCATCACTCAATTGCTCTAGCTCTTTTTTAAATTTAACCCGATAAACATGGTCAAAGTAGCGATAACCAATTGCTTTGTATACGGGAATGTCATCAACACAGAGCTGCATCATTTTGTCTTGGATATTTAAAAACATCATTTTTCGCCAAGCTGCTTTGACATAAATATTGAGGATGTTTTCTTCAAGCTCACCATCAGGTTTGAAAACCTTGATGCAATTTTCTTTAAACCTCTCATATTGCTCAGGGCTTTCTCCTGGCAGTAAGGTTCTTTTGGCATATGCGCCATGTTTGATGGAGTTTTGAGAGGCAATTAATTTACCAAGCTCAGATTTAGGCCCGCCCGTTAGTCTTGACTGCATACAACATCTTTCTAATAAATAGATGCTGTTAGTCTAACTCAAACCAAATAAATTTTGTAAAAATAATCAATAAAATCAAAAACTTACTGTTACCTATTTGGTAGCAGCTGGCCTACTTTTTAGCCAAACGAACCCCTGGCTGATCATCTGGTGAACCAATGAATTCAACCCCAGCCTCCTCAAGAGCCGCCTGTATTGCAGTTAATACTCTTACCTGCCCTGTAGGAATCCCAATAACCGTCTCAAATCTTCTTACAGTAGCAATCCCTACCCCAGCTGAATCAGCTAAATCTTGTGCTGACCACTGCAATAGAGCTCTTGCAGCTCTAATTTGATCACTCGTAATCAATCGCTTTACAATCTATTTTGATTGCTTTAATATCATTTTAAGATGCTAAAGCAGAGTTAATTGATATGAAAAATACTAATCCAGATGAAATTTTAAACCAAACAATTAAGAAAATGGATGGCGCATATGCTGAATCCACCATTAGAGCTTATCGAGTAGATTTTGAGCATTTCATCAAATACTGCGAAGAGTTAAATGAATGCCCACTTCCCGCCACACCGGATACTATTTGCTTATATATTAAAAGCCTTATTGAAGATGGAAGAAGCTCAGCGAGTATTCGACGAGTCATAGCTGGCATGACAACTATTCATAAGTTAAATAGATTTCCAAACCCAACCAAAGACCCTGATGTCATATTAGAAATTAGGCGTATGCATCGAAAAGTTGGGCGCTATCAAAAACAAGCATTTGGTATTACATGTGAAATTTTAGAGACTCTAATTCACGCAACAGAAGCTGGAAATAGAGGTGCACGGGATCGAGCACTATTATTAATTGCGTATGACACGTTATGTAGACGAAGTGAGCTAGTAGCCTTGCTAATCGAGGATATTAGATTTACTGAGTCAGATGATGGCGTGAAAGCCAGTGTGCTAATCCGAAAAAGTAAAACTGATCAGCTAGCCAAAGGTAGAAGATTAAATCTCAGCATAAAAACTACTGAAGCTCTAAATTTATGGCTTGAGAGAATGAAAAACCCTAAAGAGGGACAATTATTTAAAGGAATAAATCGAGCACAGAAGATTACTGGCTCTTTGGGCTCTGGGCAGATTAATCGTATCTATAAACGATTAGCCAAGCGAGCTGGAATAGATAAGGAATTGGTTCAGCAAATTAGTGGCCACTCATTACGAGTTGGGCGTGCTCAAGATTTGGTGAATTCGGGAGAAAGCATGCCCATGATTATGAGCAAAGGTAGATGGTCAAAGACAGATACTGTAATGAGGTATGTGGAACATATCAATTACTCAGTATAAAAAACTTGCTCAGATTTATGATCCTCGATAAATTCATATCTGACAGTTTTCTCAATTGCCTCCATAAGGGGAACTGGAGCAACGAATCCAGTTTTATCAATAGCGGACTCATAAACAGAGTTAGCGCAGAATTTTTTTACTCTAATTGAGCTAATGGCAAATTTCTTCTTGACGAGAAAAGATAGTGCATCAAATATTTTCCCTATAGTAAAGCCGATCCAAAAAGGTAATCTAATTTTAATTTCTTCAGATCGATCTAATAGCTTATTCACAAGACCCACCAATTGATTCATCGTGAAATCAGGCTTATCAATATAATTGTAGATATGAATACCAGGTCTAAAAGATAAAGAATACTCAAGAAATGCAGCAACATTTTCTACATAAGCCATTGATTTTCTATTTAAGCCATCACCAACCATAACAAATTTTCCAGAAGAGATTTGTTTTAATAAGTTAAATACATTACCCCGATTACGCTCACCAAAAATTACGGTGGGACGCACAATTACCAAAGTTCTGTTCTCTGGATCTTCAGACTGCCATTCTTTATAAATATTTTCAGCCTCCCACTTAGTACGACCGTAGTCATTAAATGGAGCAATCTTTCCAGATTCATTCGTACCCAAAGGAGCAAAACCATAAACAGCAACAGAACTAGTAAAAATAATTTTATTTATATTTTTATCTTTGGCTACTTTACATATATTTCTTGCCCCTTCAACATTAACGTCATCATACAAAGAACGAGGGGTAACATCATCGCGATGCTCAGCAGCTAAATTAATTAAAGCATCACATTTATGAATATTAATTAATTGATTAAATTGCCTGATATCAACAATTTTTGTAAATTGCGGATAGGCAAGACTAAGAACTTTATCTATATTACTTACAATAAAACTATTATTTTTATTTATTAATCTACCAATTAATCTTGTCCCAACAAACCCGCTGCCACCAATAATAAAAATATTTTTCATATGAAATTAAAAAAATTGATTTAAAGTTTTTTTATTTAGCTTCAAACGCATTGGGTCATTAATCCAACCCCACTTATTAAAATACTTAATTAGATTAACTGTATGAATAAAAAACATTCTCACAGATTTTCTTGAAGCTGCGCCATGCGCATGGACCACACTAACACTTGGGAAGAAAATAGTTTTATAACTTTCAGCCATACGACGAGTTAAATCAATATCTTCAGGATACATAAAATATCTCTCGTCAAATAAACCTACTTGTTTTATTGCGCTAAGGCGCAACAACATAAAACAACCAGATAAATAAGGGACAAACATAATTTTGTTATAACCACTATTATGCAATTCAAAGTATGCACTATGTAACTTTCTAATTCTTTTTGGCAAGAACCTACGAAAGATCAAATCAAATGGTGTAGGAACTAATTTACATAATCGTTGAATCGTCCCATCTGGATTTAAAACTTTAGGCATCATCTGTCCAACAGACAAGTTATTTTCCATGTAAACCAACATAGGTGAAATTACATCAACATTAAAACTAATATCAGCATTTAAAACCAGATGGTATTTATAATTATCTGCTTGAGATTTCACAATCGCAACATTATGTCCAGCACCAAATCCAGGATTTGAAGGCAAATGAATATACTCATTAGCTAAAGTGGCTATTTTATTGCAACCTAACTCATCAGTAGGAGAATTATCAATTAAATAAATATAAATTTTATTAGCACACAACCTTAAACTATTGAGACAATTTTCCAAATCAACTAATGGAGTTTTATATAAAACAATTGAAACAGCAAGTTTAGGAAACATTTTTAGATCTTTGAATTTATTACTAACGAATTAAGAGAGAGATATCTATTTATTAGATTTAATTACATTACTAATAAAATAAAGGGG
>Ga0228701_1001692_pt1 | contig 14512 bp, 13 predicted proteins | sample McNCre117_Aug_MG_2_FD_178017 | JGI IMG/M metagenome (GOLD analysis project Ga0228701, IMG submission 178017) | Freshwater microbial communities from McNutts Creek, Athens, Georgia, United States - 11-17_Aug_MG | ecosystem: Environmental > Aquatic > Freshwater > Creek | place: USA: Georgia...
CAGCAGAACGTGGATTACGTGAAGCTGCTATTACATCAGAAAGCGAAGCTCGTGCTGCTGATTTCGTAACAGAAAGAACTGCTCGAACGGCTGCTATTTCAACAGAAAGTGCTGCTCGTACAGCTGCGATTGCAACAGAACGTGGATTACGTGAAGCTGCTATTTTGATAAATACAACTAATATAACAGCTCAAGGCACGAAGTTAGGAGAACATGATACTGCTATTTCTGCGAACTCTACATCAATCACAGCTCATGGTACGAAACTAGGAGAGCATGATACTGCGATTTCTGCGAACTCAGCTTCTATCACTGCTCAAGGTTCGAAAATAAGCCAACATGATGCTTCAATCTCTGCGAACTCCGCAACTATTGCGATCCAGGGTACGAAACTTGGAGAGCATGATACTGCGATTTCTGCGAACTCTACATCAATCACAGCTCATGGTACGAAACTAGGAGAGCATGATACTGCGATTTCTGCGAACTCAGCATCGATCACTGCTCAAGGCATGAAGTTAAGTCAACATGATGCTACGATTTCAGCGAACTCAGTTTCAATAAATGCTCAAGGAGCAAAATTATCGGAACATGAGAGCTTAATTTCAGCAAATAATACGGCCATCGCAAACGAAGCAAATGCTAGAATTTCTGATATTGCCAGAGAATCTGCTGCTCGATTAGCACTGTCAAATACCATTTCAGGATTGCAGACAACGATTACATCAGGTGTCTCTTCCGTTGGTTCAACACTTAATAAAGGAAATATTATTATCGGAAATGGTAACAACATTGCTTCTGCAGTAGCCATATCAGGTGATGTGTCTATTGATGAATTAGGTGTTACAACGATTGGGGCTGGCAAAATTAGAAACGGCATGTTGGCAGCTGGTTCTGTGAACTTAGAAACAAACGTAACAGGTATCTTGCCTTTAGCAAATTTACCTGGAGATTTAAGCTCGAAAGTTGGTGCAGCGACTAATTCAACGCCTGGCATTTTGTCTTCTACAGATTGGAATCTATTTAATGCCAAACAAAGTGCTTTGTCTGTAACAACTACCGGTACTTCGGGTGCGGCTTCTTTTTCTAATAGCACATTGAATATTCCGAACTATACGACGTATATCGACAATTCAGTTGCTTCGAAAGCCTCTTTAGCTTCTCCAGATTTTACGGGAACTCCAACGGCCCCAACAGCAACAGCGGGAACCAAAACAACCCAAATTGCCACTACAGCTTTTGTAGATGCAGCTGTAACATTAAAAGCGCCTTTAGCTTCCCCTGATTTAACTGGAACTCCCACAGCGCCAACAGCAACAGCTGGAACAAAAACGACACAGATTGCAACAACGGCCTTTGTTGATGCTGCTGTGATTGCAAACACAGCTTACACAACAGATGCGGCATCAACTGGAGATGTTTTAATAAAAACTGCAAATGGTTCTACATGGGCAACTTTGGTTTATGAAACTAAATCAAGACCATCTAATCCAGCTTCAGGTACTAAATATGATTTCACACTTACTGATACACCATTATCTGGGACTATTGTAAAAGTTTATTTCAATGGATCGAAGCAGAGAAACTCATATGTTTCTGTCAACTCTAAAATTGTTTCAATTGATACGGGTAATTCTTTATCATCCGGTACGTATGAATTTGAATATTATAAATAAAGAACACCATGAAAAAGCTCTTAACACTCTGTGCTCTCTGTTTAATAATTGGTTTAAGCGCCCACGCTCAAAAGTTGATGAACTCAACTTTTAGCGGCGGGGGCGCCACCAAAATGGTAAATGGAAGGTATTTTTCGCAAGTGGTTGGGCAAACCAGCGTTGCTGGAACCTATTCGAACGGGAAATTAGCTATTAGACAGGGTTTTAAACAACCCGGATTTGGTGTAAGTTATAAAACACAACCCATTGCTTCGGTGACAAATACGAATAAAGACCCGGATGCCATGATCACTTTTACCGCTTATCCTAACCCGTTCCTTGACCATGTGACCATCTCGTTATCAGAGGAGGTAGATTACCCCACGCAAATTTCCATTTTTGATCTCGTAGGGAACCCTATCTATGAAAAATCTTTTCCAAACCTCACGAAACAGATTGATCTGACGAATTTAGGAACACTGCGAGCCGGACAATATATTTTACACATTACCCAAAAAGGTAAACCGACCACTATGATTTTAATTAAAGAATTATAATTATTTAAGATATTTTTAGAACTAGGAATCCCCGAAAGCTAATTCTCTTTGAGAGTTAGCTTTTTTGTTGCCCCATGCTTTTAAATTTTGTAAATTGAAGGCTAATCACGTTGTATGTCATCTGCTTTATTCCCTCTTCCAGCGCATTTTGAAGCCATTTTTCACGAGGCGGCCATCGGTATTATCGTCACCAATGCCTCTTTTGAAATGATTCTTTCAAATGAGTTTGCGCACCGACTCTTCGGTTATTCTGAAGCGGAATTATTAGGCCAAAATATTTCTATTTTAATTCCAAATCACCTGAAGCATAAACATGAAGGACATTTAAGTAAAATTAATCACAGTCCTGTCTCCCGTCCCATGGGCGTAGGTCTAGAACTAAAAGCCAAACGCAAAGACGAATCTCTATTCCCCATTGAAATTTCATTAAGCCACTTTAAATCCGGCGACCAAATTTATTACATCGCTTTTGTCAGCGACGTAACACTCAAACGCAAAGTCGAAATGGAATTGATTCTTCGTAATCAAGAAATTAACCAATTGAACGAATCGCTCGAAGCAGAAGTAGAATCCCGTACCCAAGCACTACAAAATACCCTCGAAAAATTAGAGATTCAAACCAAAGAATTGGAAACGTCTCTTCAAAAAGAAATTGAGTTAGGGGATCTCAAAACGCGTTTTGTCTCCATGGCCTCACATGAATTTAGAACTCCGCTAACCTCCATCCTTTCGTCGGCTTCGCTCATTGAGAAATACGTGCTTTCGGAAGACCAACCTAAGCGAAGTCAACACATCCAACGGATAAAATCATCCGTCGCCCATTTGACGGAGATTCTCGAAGAATTTTTATCCGTAGGCAAATTAGAGGCAGGAAAAGTAGAAGTTCGACCTGATACATTTGTCGTAAGCGAATTTTTAAGCGATTTAGTCACCGAAGTAGATGGGATGCGTAGGCCGGGCCAACAAATTTCACTGAGCCTTCAAGACGATTTAACCAATTTTGTTTCGGATACTTCGATGTTGCGTAAAGTACTGTTGAACGGATTATCAAACGCACTTAAATTCTCGCAAAAAGACGTATTTTTGAAAGTTTCCATGAAAAATCAATCGCTTTACTTGGAAATCATTGACCAAGGAATAGGCATCAGCGAAGCCGATCAAAAACACTTATTTGAACGCTTCTTCCGCGGTGGAAACGCAAATGTTATTCCCGGAACCGGACTCGGTCTTCACCTGATGGATCGCTACATGCGACTGCTCGGAGGAGATCTGAAATTACGAAGTGAACTTGGATTAGGAACCACATTGACCATTACATTACCCCGATTAAGCTATGCCAACTAAAATTCTCATCATTGAAGATAATGTCGATATTCGCGAGAATACCGCTGAATTATTGGAATTATCCGGTTATCAGGTTGAAACAGCCTCTGACGGCATCGAAGGGGTGCGTTTAGCCAAAAGCATTTTGCCCGATGTCGTGATTTGTGATATCATGATGCCCAATTTAGATGGTTTCGGTGTTTTGCAAGTCTTTTCCAATCAACCGGAATTAGCTCGCATTCCATTCATTTTCCTAACTGCCAAAACTGATCGGGCAGACATGAGAAAAGGCATGGAAATGGGGGCCGATGACTATTTGACAAAACCTTTTCAAGAAGTTGAGCTACTCAAAGCCATTGAATCGCGTTTAAAGAAACAGCGTCCCTCAGTTAGCCCAGATCCCAAGTTGAATCAGGCAGATTTAGCTTTTGCTGAAGAAGCACTGGCATTTTTGGATTTTGAACACGTTAACGCAGAGAAAAAACAACAGATTCTATCCAAAAAATCCATCATCTACTCCGAGGGTGATTCCCCCAATCGTTTGTATTATTTAGTCAAAGGAAAAGTAAAAACCTACCATACGAATCGGGAAGGTAAATATTTTATCACGTCCTTCGTTAAGCCCGGTGAATTTTTTGGCTTTGTGGATATTCTTGAAAATCAATTGTACCGCGAGTCGGCAGAAGCCTTAGAAGAAGTCCAAATTTTAAGTATTCCCGTTCGTGAATTCAAGGAAAAATTACACGATAATATTCATATCGAGATTCATTTCCGGAAAGCATTGACCGGATATTTGTTGAAAAATGAATCCATCTTATTCTCCATGGCCTATCAGTCACTTCGCAAACGCGTTGCTCAAGCTTTGGTTGAATTAGTCAAAACTTATGGCGATTCAGCGGATGGTCCCGTTATTATGCGGCTTTCCCGCGAAGACCTAGCTTCACGCGTTGGAACGGCTACTGAATCCGTTATACGTACTTTAAGTGATTTCAAAAAGGAAGGTCTAATCGACGTCAAAGGCGCCGAAATGACCATTCTAAAACCTGATGCCCTAGCAAATTTGAAATTCTAAGAAAAAGGATGGCAAATGATTGGGCTTAAGGGTGAATGTTGTAAATAAGCCGATTGCGTCATGGCTATTCCCCAAGCTCCACGAAAGAGCAATAGAAATGCGATGCCCCAACCTAAATATTGAAATGCCGCGCTAAAACGGGTGATTTTTTGAATACCCCAAAGACTCAATTTTAACGCGGGTAAGGTTGCAATTCCAAAGGAAAGCATGCTTAAGGCTCCTAGCCACGCATTTGATTGCAACAATGCAATACTTAATCCGCCAATAACAAGCCCACAGGGCAATAATCCATTGCTCATTCCTAGGAAAAAGTAGCCTAAAACGCCTAGTTTTTTGCCAAGATGAATAAGCTTCTGACCCACCGATTTATGCAGTAATTTAAATAGATTATCACTTAATTTTTTACTCAGTAATAAGACGAGCACCAGTCCCGCAAACACATAATAAATATGCCACCACGCAGGAAAAAGCCATATAGAACCGAGTTTAGCGACGGAGAAACCCAATATTCCATACATGAATAATCGGCCGAGCGTATAGATCAACATGCGTCCCTTTTGATTACTCCTTTGCTCAATCTGTTGCATAAGCGGGCCACACATGATGGCGCAATGCCAACTGCCCGCTAATCCAATAAAAAAAGCATAATACCAGGAGTTCATGACTAGTTAGAAATGAATATACGATCTTCTTGTAAGTAGGATTTTCCAGCAACGGACCAACTTACACTACGTTTCCAAGGTCCTGCAACTAAAAAATCCGTTGGGAAAGTCCAGTTCAACCCGTCTTTTGAATTCCATGTTACCGTTTTGTCCTGAGCCGCATTCGAGGGTCTGAAAAATTGTACGTTGGCAGAATCACACCCGGCTGGTAATTGAATCAAGATAAATTGATCATTCGCAATGGATTTTACCTGAATTTGTTGGGCCGCAGGTATCTCTTGATTCTGAAGGTTTATCTTTTCTTGGTAGGCCTGCCCATCTGCATAATAGTTTTCCCCCACTAATTCGATCTTTTCGTGCGACATAATGATGTAAAAATAGGCCATGAATGCTCCGAAAAGGACGAATGTAATGATGATTCCATGTCCCCAATGAAAGCCCTTTTTTTGTTGATTATTACTCATCTGGTTGAATAAAGCTTGTTTTTAATGTTTCTTCTTGTCCTTGATTAGTTCGAATATGAATAGGAATTTTTTCACCTTGTTTCCAAGTACCTATTTTGGCCTTAATGAAAAACTCAGTTTTAACCTGTTTTCCTTTTTCGATGTTGCCTATCCCCTTGCCTATCCATATAAGTTCAAGTGGCTTGTCGACTTGCACTTGAAAAACCTGGTCTTCCATCGACTTATTCAGAATTTCTAAATTATAAATATTGCTCACCGTATGCAATTTTTCGTCCACTTGGAATGTCATTCCAGGAGTGCGTAAAAGTGTTGATTCCCAATTTCTTCGGGTGGCCAACATATAAACCAAAATACCAATAATAAGGACTAAAACGCCCGTATAGGCTCCTATTCGTGTTGTGAATTTTAGTTTGGTGCCTGAGTTCACTCCGTTCAATGAATCATAGCGGATAAGTCCTTGCGGTTTATCAATCTTTTCCATGACCGCATCACAGGCATCAATGCACGCTGTACATCCAATGCATTCGAGTTGGTTACTTCCATTTCGTATATCAATCCCCGTAGGACACACCCGCACGCACCAGTGGCAATCGATGCAATCACCTTTACTTTCTGTTTTGGAAACTTTACCTCTTGGTTCCCCTCTGACGTGGTCATATTGAACCAAAATGGAATTATTATCTAACAATACACCCTGTAAACGGCCATAAGGGCACACAACCATGCAAACCATTTCCCGGAAGCGCGCGAACACAAAATAGAAAACAGCGGTAAAGATGAGCATCGCAATCAATCCCTTGATATGCTCGATGGGATATCCTTTTACGATTTGCAACCAGGCTTCTTTCCCAATAATGTACATTAAAAAGGTGTTGGATATGGCAAAAGCTAGAATTAGAAACAAACTATGTTTACTGCCTTTTTTGAGAATTTTCTCATTCGTCCAAGGCGATTCGTTCAAGCGCCTTTGTGCCTTATCATCCCCTTCGATCCAGTATTCGATTTTTCGAAAAAGCATTTCCATAAAAATGGTTTGTGGGCATGCCCATCCGCACCAGATCCGGCCAAATAATACCGTAAATAAACTAATAAAGATGAGGAAACAGACTAATCCTAAGGCAACTAAATGGAAGTCTTGAGGAAAAAATGGTACTCCCCAAAAAATGAATTTACGTTCTAATACATTGAATAAAAAGAATGGTTGGCCTTTATACGTTAACCAAGGTAGACCGAATAAGAGTGTCAACAATACATAAGAAAAATAGCTTCTTAATTTATATAAGCGACCTATGATACGACCAGGATATATCCAAAGACGTTTGCCATCTTTCGTTTGATTGTAAAGATGATTTCTAAAATCATCGTTATCTAAATTGATATTTGACATAAAAAAGAAGGTCCGAGAAATCGGACCTTTTTAAAATTTTAAAACGGAGATTTCTCTCGACAGGTGCTAATACCAAATGGCTTGTATAGCAAGCAAAAACGAAAAATACCTGTCGCGGCAATAACCAACGCAACGACATAGGTTGCCAAGCTCAAATTAGCTGGAATGATCTTTGCATAAGCAAGAATAGCAAGGCTGATCGATAGCGCAAATCTGACAATACGATCCATTTTTCCTACGTTCTTTTTCATAATGCTATTGATTTAGGTTTATTTTACTTCTTCTCCTTGTGGTTCTTTGGCTCCAGGAGGATTTGTACCTTGTAATGTTAAAATATACGAAGCTACTTTTTGAATTTGCAAAGGATTTAACGTCTTCTCCCAAGCAATCATCCCCTTCTCTGGAACGCCGTGCGTGATCGTTTTAAACAAATCCTTGATTCCGCCACCGTGAATCCAAAATTTATCAGTCAAGTTCGGACCTACGCCCCCTTGTCCCTTATCACCATGACAAGCTACGCAATTTGTCGAATAAATCTGTGACCCCTCAGTTAAATCTTTTGATTCCTTCACGGCAACAACGTTGTCTTCATTCACGGAATTTGCAAATTGTTTCATGTAGGCTTCCCTTGCTTTTTCAGCCGCGGCAACTTCAGTTTTATATTCTGTTTCTTGAATATTCCCATCTTGATAAACATGGTAATATGCGCCATAGATCAGCCCGAAAATAATCGTAAGGTAAAACAAATACATAAACCATGGTGGTGTCTGGTTATCCAATTCCGCAATACCATCATACGTATGCTCCATGATTAACTCACGCTCCTGCTCCAGTGGCTTTAATCCTTTGAATTTTTCCCACCAAGACAATTCTTCCTCCGCAGGTGCTTGAGGATTTTGGGATAGTTTTTTCAACGCTGATTTAAGCTGCAATGTCACAACCAAAATGATGATCCCCGTTAAAAAGATCAAACTAATCAGCCATATTTCCATAAATGTTAAAGCCATAATATTCGATTTTAATTCTATTGTTCGATTTCTTTATTTTTCAAAAGGAAGGTTCTTCATCCGATCCACATGTTTCCGGTCCATCCAAAACATGTAAATACCCACCGCCGTGAAAAATACCATAAAGGTTAATAACGAGAATATCATGTAGGAATCTGCCCCAGGGATATTCGATATAAATTGCTTAAACATATCTTTATTTTTTAGCGATATCAGTTCCTAAACGTTGTAAGTAAGCAATCAAAGCGATAATTTCTTTATCAGCGCTTACCTTGATTTTTTCTCCTGCCAAACGCGCTTGAATTTCCTTCGCCTGCTTATTCAAATCCGCTACCGCATGTTGAATTTGAGCCTCTGAATAGGGAACACCCAATTTCTTCATGGCATTCAATTTGTCCTGTGTCTGAGATGTATTTAAACTTTGCTCATACAAAACACCATAGGCCGGCATGATGGAACCTGGCGACATCGATTGCGGTTCACGCATGTGGTGATAATGCCAAGAATCTGGATATTTACCACCTTCACGATGCAAATCGGGTCCCGTACGCTTCGATCCCCACAAAAACGGATGATCATATACGAATTCACCTGATTTAGAGAATTCCCCATAGCGCTCCGTTTCCGAACGGAAGGGTCTGACCAATTGTGAGTGGCAACCCACACAACCCTCGCGGATGTAAATATCACGTCCCTCTAATTCTAAAGAAGTGTAAGGTTGTACAGCCTCAATGGTTGGAACATTCGATTTCACCATGAACGTTGGGATTAATTCAACCAAAGATCCAATTAAAATCATGATCAAAGAGGCTCCCAACAATTGAATCGGCTTGCGCTCAATCCAACGGTGCCAGTGTGCACCTGCTTCAGGTTGTTCATCGATAGCTAATGGAGCCGCTTCCGCCGCTTCATTTGCCAATAACGAACCCTGCGCCATGGTTTTAAATAAGTTGTAAGCCATTAGGATGGCTCCCACTAAGTACAAGGTACCCCCCACAGCCCGCATCATGTGCATCGGTAAAATTTGCAAAGTTGTATCCAAGAAATTTCCGTATTGCAAGGTTCCCTCAGCTGTAAATTGCTTCCACATCATACCTTGGGTAAATCCAGAGATATACATCGGAATGGCATACAAAGCGATACCAATGGTACCAATCCAAAAGTGCGTCTTCACTAATTTTTCAGAGAATAGCGTCGTTTGGAAAATGCGCGGAACCAACCAGTATAACATGGCAAAGGTTAAGAAACCATTCCAACCCAAAGCTCCCACGTGAACGTGCGCTACAATCCAGTCGGTAAAGTGGGCAATCGCATTGATGTTCTTTAAACTCAACATCGGTCCCTCGAAAGTGGCCATGCCATAGCAGGTAATCCCCACAACCATGAATTTCAAGATCGTATTTTCACGTACTTGATCCCAAGCGCCACGTAATGTCAACAAGCCATTAATCATACCTCCCCAAGATGGAGCGATCAACATAATCGAGAACACAACGCCTAATGATTGAGCCCAGTCTGGTAAACTAGAATACAATAAATGGTGAGGTCCAGCCCAAATATAGATAAAGATCAAGGCCCAGAAGTGAAGAATCGATAAACGATAAGAATACACAGGGCGATTCGCCATTTTGGGTAAGAAATAATACATCAAGCCCAAGAATGGTGTTGTTAAGAAGAAGGCAACCGCATTGTGGCCATACCACCACTGAATCAAAGCATCTTGTACACCCGCATAAACATAATAGGACTTAAACGCCGATATTGGCAATTGCATCGAATTCGTCAAGTGCAAAACGGCAACTGTAATAAAGGTTGCGATATAGAACCATATAGCCACATATAAATGTCGCTCTCTTCTTTTGAAGATTGTTCCAAACATATTGATACCAAAAGTCACCCAGATCAACGTAATCGCAATATCAATAGGCCATTCTAATTCCGCATACTCATGTGATGTCGTTATACCCAATGGCAATGTTATTGCTGCCGATACAATGATTAATTGCCAACCCCAGAAATGGAGATTTGATAAGAAATCACTGAACATACGCGCTTTCAATAATCGCTGTAATGAATAATAAACGCCCGCAAAGATGGCATTTCCCACAAAAGCAAAAATAACCGCATTGGTATGTAATGGACGAATACGGCCGAATGAGCCATATTGGGTGATGTTTGCTGCTGGTTCAAAGAGTTGGGTGGCGATGATTACACCAACCAACATTCCTACGACTCCCCAGATGATTGTAGCAATGGCAAAGTTTCGAACAATCTTATTGTCATAAGAAAATTGTTCTAACGTGGTAGTATTTGTGCTCATAAGCGTTTATTTGTTATTTTTTTGCTCTTTTTCCTCCAATAAAATACGCATACTCGGTGTAACTAAATCATCTTGTTGGCCTGTTCGTATCGACCAAATGAAGGCAACTAAAAATCCAATGGCCATCAGTAAACTCAATCCAATCATGACATACATAATTTCCATAATCTTCCATATTTAGCTGTTCAAAATTCTACTTTTTGGGTAATTAAAATTATGACCTTAGTCACCTTTTTATTCTTCTAAATATGATTTTAAGCTGCTGCCCTTCAGGTTCATGCCGATATTCGCAATGAAGAGCATGCTGAGTGAGTTAACGGGCATCAGAATGGCAGCGATGAGCGGTGATAGTGTCCCTTGTATTGCATAGCTTAAACCAAAAAGATTATATATCAATGACAGTAAAAAGCTAGCCTTAATTAACTGGAGACCAAATTGGGCAAATTTGAGAAATACCGGTAAATGAATGAGTTGCTTTCCTTGTAAGATCGCATCACTGGAGGGTGTGAAATGCAAATGGTCTTCAGATATCGCAATTCCCACATGTGCTTGTTTCAAAGCCCCTGCATCATTTAAGCCATCACCAATCATCGCTACTTTTTTACCTTGATCCTGTAGCGATTGGATGAATTGCATTTTATCTAATGGACTACATTCAAATTGATAGTGTGATTCATCAGGAAACCAATCCAATAAAGATCCTGCATGACTCTGATTATCTCCGGAAAGCATGTAAACTTCATAATTTGCCTGCAAGGCATGTAGCATATATTCGACTCCCTCCCGGTTTTGCCAAGGAAATTCGATATATCCGATAGGCTCCTCCCCGATTCGTATGAATAATTGACTTTCTGATCGGATAAAATCTTGTTGCTTTTCTAGTGTATGTCCTGTAAAGCGCGCGTGGCCAACTTGGTATTTTACTCCATCCAATTGCGCTTCGATCCCCTTTCCTGGAATCTCTATCATGGAATCCAAAGGCTCAGCGCTATTCATATTCACTTCGCGGAAATATTTCGTTAATTGCCGAGATAAAGGATGGGTTGACGGGTTGACCATCGAAAAGATGACGCGCGTTTCCAATTGACTCAAATCGCGTAATAAATGAAATGTGGGTTGCTCATCTTGATGGAGCGTTAAGGTACCTGTTTTATCAAATACAAGGGTGTCCACTTGAGAAATCCGTTCGAAGGCTTGAATATCCTTAATAAAGAAATTGAATTTCGCCATCCATCGAATGCCATGACCTAGTGCAAAAGGATATGAAATGGCCAAAGCACATGGGCAAGCAATGACCAATACACTTACAACCGCGTTCTGCCATTTGCTAGGATCATATTGGAACCAATAAACTCCCACCGCCACAGCAAGACTCAATAAAATAATGGTAAAATAGGCTCCTACGGTATTCGCAAAATTTTCCCAATTCTCTGTTTTATGATGCGGGTCTTTGAAAGCTTGTTGTTCCCATAATTGGGTTAGATGACTTTGGTTTAATGCTTTTTTGATTTCAATCTCAATGAGTTCTCCTTGATGCCTTCCGCCTGCATACATCGAATTGCCTGGCTCTAAAGTAATATATTCACTTTCACCGGTAACAAAACTGTAATCCATTTGGCTTTTCCCCTTGATTAAAATAGCATCAGCAGGTATGATTTCTTGATTCCGAATGACTAGATGATCTCCCACTTCGATTTCTTCCAAAGGACATGTTTGCTCCTTGCCTTGATTGAGCTTACTAATGACTAGAGGGAAATAGGCTTTGTAATTCCGTTCGAAAGAAAGGAAATCAAAGGATTTTTGTTGGAACCACTTCCCAATTAAAAGAAAAAACAATAGGCCCGAAACCGAATCAATATAACCCGCGCCCGTTTGAGAGAAAACCTCGTAAACACTCCTTAAATAACCTACAAGTATACCTAATAGGATGGGTAGCTCTATGGTCAACTTTTTTAATTTCAAATGCGACCAAACATTTTTGAAATAATCTGAACCCGAGTAAAATACTGCAATTGAGCCTAGAGCAATGTTAATGTAGCCGAACAAGCTTTTTAAGCTCCCTGCTTCTATACCAAGATATTCCGGAAAACTAAAAAGCATGGCGTTTCCAGCACAAAAACCAGCTATGCCCAGTTTTAAAAAGAGTTGGTTTTGTTGGCTAGTCCGGTTCTTCTGTATTTCTTGCTCCTGTCCTGAATCAATCAAAGGCTCATAGCCCAAACGAGCCAATAAGCTGGCTAGACTTCCTAGATCAATCTGGTCCTCCGCAAACCAAACTGTTAATTCCTTCTTGCCAAAATTTAGATTGGATTTAACCACGGCTGGCGCTATTCTCGCTAAATTCTCTAATAAATACAGGCAAGAGCGACAATGGATTGCAGGTAAATGAAAATGTACTTTGGAAATCCCTTTATTCGAAAAACTAATTAATTGATCTCGGAAATGGGGATGATTTAGGAAATCGAAATTTTGAGCTGATGGAGCTTTGCCAGGATTAATGTCGCAAGTATAATAATCGCCCAATGCATTCTCGGAGAGCAGCTTATAAACCTGTTCGCATCCATGGCAACAAAAGGACTTTTGATCGAAATGAATGATTTCATCTTCACAGGTTTCTCCACAATGAAAACAAGTTGTTTTCGTTTCAATCAATGGACTGTCTAGTTCAATTAGCATATCGCAATACCTTATGAAGACAAAGTTGATTGAAAAAGTAATGGCTTAGGGTGACAAATCACACTTAATAACATGATGATTGTCATAAATCGGCTCTGATATTGCTTCTACCTTTGGACTGTCAAATTGACAAGCTATGGAACTATTGTTGGAAACTGAAAAAAAGGTATTAGCGAGTGGGATCGAGATCAAGTATCTCGCTGATGAATTTTTGTTTCGTCAAAGTCAAAAAGCTGAATTTGTATTTTACTTACAATGTGGTTCTATTTTACTTGAATGGCCAAATGAAAATAAGAGCCTATTAATCGCAAATAAGCCTATTTTCATCGGCATTCAGGAAGTATTACAGGCAGGAAAATATGCTTGTACCGCTATGACAACAGTAGAGTCTAAGTTTCTAGTATTTGATAGAGCGTATTTTAATCAATTGATTACGGAATTTGACCAAGCAAAAGATTATTTCGAATCGATGATGTTGGAGTTTACAAGCCAACTCGATTTGCAGACCGTCAAAGTATAATTATAGAGTGGTAAGTTAAATGGGTTTAAGCTCCTGCTGGATTTTATCTGGCAGGGCTTTTTAGGTTAAGGGGCTATCTTTTTCCTTTTTCAGCGTATTATAGACCAATTTATCCATCAAACCATTTACCCATTTGTTTAAGAATACAGTCAATTTCCCTTGAAAGGTTAATACTAAGGTTTTCTTTTTAGCCACATAAGCTTTTCGAATTTCGAAAGCGACTTCCTCTGCCGACATCATTTTATCCTCTTCCCGCATCGTTTCTCCCGCAATGCTTCCATCACCTGTTAAGGATGCATTTCGAATATTGGAAGCCGTAAAACCCGGACAAGCTGTTAATACGTGAACTCCCGTTCCAATTAATTCGGTGCGTAAGGCTTCTAAAAAACCGTTCATCGCAAATTTAGAAGCGGAATAGCCGGTACGAACGGGTAAACCTCGATACCCGGCGATCGATGATATTCCAATAATTCCACCTTTACTCTGTTTTAAATAAGGCAAAGCTGCGTGTGTCGCATAAACAGTTCCCCAAAAATTAATGTCCATGACCTGTTTAAGCACTTGAAGGTCGACAGACTCAAACATCGATCGCATCGATATGCCCGCGTTGTTTATTAAGAGGTCGATTCTGCCAAATCGATCGACCACCTCTTGTATCATCTTTCGAGTTTGTTCCTCTGAGCTACTATCACAAACAACGGCATGCTGTTGGATGTTAGCTGCTTGTAATTCTGCAGCAGCTTCGTTCAGCTTCGTTTGATTGCGACCAGTAATGATGACAATCGCTCCTTGTCTTCCAAATTCAAATGCCAATGCTTTGCCGATACCCGAACTAGCTCCTGTGATGATAACAACTTGATTCTTCATGT
>Ga0228701_1001694_pt1 | contig 14493 bp, 12 predicted proteins | sample McNCre117_Aug_MG_2_FD_178017 | JGI IMG/M metagenome (GOLD analysis project Ga0228701, IMG submission 178017) | Freshwater microbial communities from McNutts Creek, Athens, Georgia, United States - 11-17_Aug_MG | ecosystem: Environmental > Aquatic > Freshwater > Creek | place: USA: Georgia...
TCCATTCTGGTGAAATTGCGAAGCTAATTTGCCGATAGTTGTCGTTTTTCCCACGCCATTTACACCCACCACCATAATGACATAGGGCTTTTGTGTGGGTTCAGCGAAGGCATTTTCTAGGGATGAGGATTGGTTTTCCTCTAAAAGTGCTGCCACTTCCTCCCTTAATACCTTATCTAATTCTTCTGTCGAAACGTATTTGTCCCTTTCTACACGACGCTCAATACGCTCAATAATCTTCAATGTAGTAGCAACCCCTACATCAGAGGTCAATAAAATCTCTTCTAATTCATCTAGTATTTCTTCATCTACCTTCGATTTCCCTACAACGGCACGACCAATTTTAGAGAATAATCCAGTGGATGTTTTCTCTAAACCTTGCTCTAAGGCTTGAATTTCTTCTTGCTGCTGTGGTTCAGGTTTCTTTTTTAAAAAATCGAATAATCCCATGAGATGTGTTAAAATACGATACGAAGGTAATGAAAATAAAAAAAGTCCCTTCAAGAAGGGACTTCAATTTTTTAAAGATAGGTAAACGGGTATTGAAAATTAGTTTTTCAATGCAGCGTTAACTTCATCTTGAAGGATGATTTCTTCTTTGAAGGTGTAAGCTCCAGTTGTAGGATTCTTAACCGCCTTAATAATCTTAGCGTACTTAACGCCGCCTTCTTTTTTCAGAGTTGCAACTACTTTCTTAGCCATGGGTCAACCTATTTAATTTCTTTATGTAAAGTAACTTTTTTCAAAACAGGGTTGTATTTTCTTAACTCAATACGTGCTGTTGTGTTTTTACGATTTTTCGTAGTGATGTAACGAGACATGCCTGGTAAACCAGTTTCTTTGTGCTCAGTGCATTCTAAGATAACTTGAATGCGATTTCCTTTCTTTGCCATAATAGATAAATCTTTTATCCGCCTCTGCTCGAAACGGAATGCAAAGGTAGAAGAATTTCTTTTTTTCCCAAAGCCTTTGCTAAAAATAGATAGAAAAATTTATTTTTACCCGTTAGTTTTCTCATTTTTGCTTAATGAATCCCATCCAGTATCAATTTCTTCCCGAAAATTTCGAGAACTCTGACCCGAATAAATTTCGAATAGAGGACCTGAAGTCAGAGGAAATGATCATTTCTTTGGGACCCCAGCATCCCTCCACCCACGGGGTACTCCGTTTAGAAGTTATTTCAGACGGGGAATGGATAAAGGAAGTCGTTCCCCATTTAGGCTATTTGCATCGTTGTTTTGAAAAACACGCGGAAGCTTTACCGTTTAATCAAATCATCCCTTATGTGGATCGTTTGGACTATATGGCGGCAATGAATTCAGAGCATGCCTATGTGATGGCGGTAGAAAAGATGCTGGATTTGACGGGTAAATTGCCGAAACGTATCGAATACATTCGTGTCCTCGTGGCGGAATTGAATCGAATTGCTTCGCATTTTGTAGCGATAGGTACCTATGGTCTGGATATTGGGGCATATACGCCTTTTTTATGGTTAATGCGGGATCGGGAAGATATTCAGCGATTGCTCGAGTGGCTTTCAGGTGCACGGATGTTGTACAATTATGTTTGGGTGGGTGGATTGTTTTATGATTTGCCTTTGGGCTTTGAGGAGAAGGTGCAGGAATTAATTCCTGTGATTAAGAACACGATTAAAGAAGTAAAACAATTAGTAGAAGATAATAGTATATTCATTAAAAGAACCGCGAATGTGGGAGTTTTGCCCCTGAATGCGGCGGTCAATTATGGATGTACAGGTCCTGTATTGCGGGGTTCTGGCTTGCCTTTTGATTTACGTCGCATAGATGCCTATTCGGTGTATCCTGAATTAGAATTTGATATTCCTGTAGGAGAAGGGGTGATGGGATCAGTGGGTGATTGTTGGGATCGAAATCACGTTAGGATTCGCGAATGTGAGGAGTCATTGCGGATTATTGAACAATGTTTAGTGGCATTACTGGGGGATGAGAAGCGGACAAGGGACTTTGATCCTCAGGCTTTGGTCCCTAAAAAAATCCGTCCAAAAGCAATGGATACTTATGTCAGAGCTGAAAATCCCAAAGGGGAACTCGGTTTTTATATTCGCACGGATGGACGCTCAGATATACCTGAACGAATGAAAGTGCGTGCCTGTTCTTTTCATCACCTGTCCGTGTTGCCTTATTTGGCCAAAGGAACGTATTTAGCAGATTTAGTAGCCATCATCGGATCTTTGGATTTAGTGATGGGTGAAGTAGATAGATAAGATGAACAAAGCATTTCTAGCAGCACTCGAAAAGGAAATAAGTCAATTAGACATAGGCCAAAATCCTAGCGAGTTATACGACCCCATTCATTACCTCCTGCGTTTAGGAGGCAAGCGGATTCGTCCTGTGCTTTGTTTATTAACCTATTCTTTGTTCAAATCCGACTGGGAAAAGCAAGTGCCTGCCGCATTATCGGTCGAAATTTTTCACAATTTCACCTTGATGCACGATGATATCATGGACAAAGCACCTTTGCGTCGGGGCAAACAAACGGTGCACGAAAAATGGAATGACAACATCGCCATTTTATCAGGCGATGTGATGCTAGTGAATGCTTATCAATATTTGAACAAAGTAGAAGGCTTAAGTCTAGTGCAATTTCAGCACTTGCTAGGACGCCTCTCGCGCATCGCTGCCGAAGTATGCGAGGGACAACAATTCGATATGAATTTCGAAAGCCGTGACGATGTGACAGTGGAAGAATACATCGAAATGATTCGCTTGAAAACTTCTGTTCTGATTGGGTTTTCGATGGAAATGGGCGGATTATTAGCTTCAGCACCAGCGTCAGTTTCGGATTCCTTATACCGCATAGGAGAAACCATCGGTCTTGGATTTCAATTAAAGGATGATTTATTGGACGTGTATGGTGATCCGGAGAAATTTGGGAAGCAGCCAGGTGGAGATATAGTAGCGAATAAAAAAACCTATTTACTGATAAAAGCATTTGAAAAGGCGAAGGATTCCACACTCGGATCACTTGAAGCATGGGTGGCAGCAACAGACTATGACGCGGCAGAAAAAGTACATGCGGTCACTGCGATTTACGATTCCTTGAATCTGAAGGCAGAAACAGAAGCTGTTATCGCGTCCTATTTCGATCAGGCCTTTACTGAAATTCAAACCTTAGCCATTTCAGAAGAACAAAAATCAGCCTTGGTAAAGTTTATGAGCGGGTTGGTTGATCGAGAAGTTTAATGTAGTTTTGTTCTTATATGGTCTCGATTTTACTTATCGCTGTGACGATTATTATTTCCCTCGTTGCTTGGCAAAAGCCGGAGCTGATGGGAAAAATGCTCATGAATCCGTACCGGATTCAACACAGAAACGAATATTGGCGTTTTGTTAGTTCTGGATTTATCCATGCGGACTTTACGCACCTGTTTTTTAATTTGTTTTCCTTCTTCTTTTTTGGGGTTCAGTTAGAGCAGATTTTTAATCAATTATTTCCGACGATTGCGTCAGAATTATACGTTGCATTCTATGTATTGTCCATAGTGGTGGCTGATTTGCCTACTTTTTTCAAACAAAAAAACAACCCTCACTATAATTCTTTAGGGGCCTCAGGTGCAGTCTCTGCCGTGATTTTTGCCGGGATTTTGTTTTTTCCTACGGAGAAGATTTATTTGTTTGGATTCTTTGGCATTCCAGGATTTATCTATGCGAGCTTATTCACATGGTACTCCGTGGAGATGGATAAGCGAAGCCGTGATTTTGTCAATCATAGTGCGCATTTGTATGGGGCGTTGTTTGGGATGGTGGCGATGACACTGTTATATCCACAAGTGTGGATCCGTTTTGTGGAACAAATAACGGCAATGCTTCGATGAAAAGAGTAGCGATTTTAGGAAGTACGGGCTCCATCGGGACACAAGCCTTAGAGGTTATTGCGGAGCATCCGCAGGCATTTTCTGTAGAGGTTTTAACCGCTCAAAATCAAGCAGATTTACTGATCTCACAAGCCTTGGCCTGGAAACCGGCTCACGTGGTGATAGGTAATGAAGCGAAATATGCGGAGGTGAAAAAAGCCTTAGCAGGAACGGATATTCAGGTTCACAGCGGTGCTCAAGCTTTGGAAGAAGTGGTTACCCTCGATTCTGTTGATATCGTATTGACAGCATTAGTCGGTTATGCGGGCTTATTACCCACCGTGAAAGCGATCAAAGCAGGTAAGCCAATTGCCTTAGCGAACAAAGAAACATTAGTGGTAGCAGGAGCCCTTATTATGCCTTTAGCGAAGGAAATGGGTGTGTCTATATTACCAGTTGATTCAGAGCATTCAGCGATTTTCCAATGCCTGATGGGAGAGTCCCATAATCCCATTGAGAAAGTGATATTAACCGCTTCGGGCGGACCTTTCCGAGGTTTTAGTCGGGAACAATTAGGCCAAGTAACGCGGGCGCAAGCCTTAAAACACCCGAATTGGTCGATGGGCGCGAAGATTACCATTGATTCAGCGAGTTTGATGAACAAAGGTTTGGAGGTAATTGAAGCGGCTTGGTTATTTGATGTGAAACCTTCCCAAATCGAGGTGGTTGTGCATCCTCAATCCATTGTACATTCTTTGGTGCAGTTTGAAGATGGATCGATCAAGGCGCAATTAGGGTTGCCCGATATGAAATTGCCTATTCAGTTTGCCTTAGGATACCCGAATCGAATGCAGTCGAATTTTCCTCGTTTCGATTTTAGGCACTATCCTTCGCTAACATTTGAGCAGGCAGATACACAGACTTTCCGTAATTTAGGGCTTGCTTTTCAGGCTTTGGAGGCAGGAGGTAATAGAGCCTGTTTATTAAATGCGGCGAATGAGGTGGCGGTGGCGTCCTTTTTAGCGGATGAAATTGGATTTTTAGCGATGTCTGATTTGAATGAATATTGCATGAATCAGGGAACTTTTATCGCGAATCCGACATTAGAGGATTACATTGAAAGTGATAAATTAAGTAGAGAATTAGCCCAAGAATGGGTCAATAAAAATAGAAAATAGCGAATTATGGAAGGTTTAGTGATGGCAGGGCAATTGATTTTAGGATTGTCGATTTTAGTAACATTGCATGAGTTTGGGCACTTTATTACGGCCAAATGGTTTAAAATGCGCGTTGAAAAGTTCTATCTTTTCTTCGATTTTATGTTTCCTATACCTACCTTATTGAATTTTGCCTTGTTCAAAAAGAAAGTAGGCGATACGGAATACGGTTTAGGCTGGTTCCCTTTGGGAGGTTATGTTTCCATTGCCGGAATGATTGATGAAACGCAAGATGCGGCTACTTTGGCTAAAGACCCAGAGCCTTGGGAATTCCGCGCAAAACCCGCTTGGCAACGTCTGATTGTGATGTTAGGTGGCGTCATCGTGAATGTCATTACAGGTGTGGTCATCTTCGTTTGCTTGACTTATTCGAACGGAAATAACTTCATTTCAAAAGAAGAATTAAACAAGAATGGTATTGTGGCTTTGGATTTAGGGCAGCAAATTGGCCTTAAGACGGGGGATAAAATCATTCGGGTAAATGGTGCCGATTACAAGCAATTATCTGATTTACGTGCTTCGGATGTATTATTAGGGGAGAACTCGTCTTACACCGTGCAACGAGGAGACCAAACGTTGGAAATTAAAATCCCTTCTAATTTTATCGAAAAATTAAGCGATAAAAAAGCAGCGTTCATTGAACCGATGGCAGCGTTTAAAGTAGCGGAAGTGGCGGCTCCAGAAGAGCCAGGTTTCTTTGACAAGTTTTCTGCTTCCAAACCTACTGAATTGTTACCAGCTTACGCAGCAGGCTTGAAAAAAGGAGATGTTATTACTTCTGTAAACGCGAGTCCTGTGCATTTTTACCACGAGGCTAAAGAATTATTACAGAAAGAAGCAGGAAAGCAAATTCGTCTAGGCATTTTACGCGGAGGAGTAGCAGATACGCTAGCCATGCAAGTGGCATCCTCTGGTCAAATCGGATTTATTCCAGAAATGTTGATTCAGATTAGCCATGAAGATTATACGTTTGCGGAAGCGGCGAGTATCGGAACAGGTCGTGCCTTTTCTGTGATTTCTGATAATATCAAAGGCTTCAAAAAAATTGCTTCTGGAGATGTTTCGGCATCGAAAGCCTTGAGTGGCCCTATCGGAATCGCACAAATGTTTGGCGGTATTTGGGATTGGAATCGCTTCTGGATGTTAACTGGTTTGTTATCCATGGCTTTGGCCTTCATGAATATTTTACCTATTCCTGCTTTAGATGGTGGGCATGCGATTTTCTTGATTTACGAAATGCTGACAGGTAAGCCAGCTTCTGAAAAGGTATTAGAAAAAGCGCAGCAAGTAGGAATGATCATCTTGTTAGCTTTGATGGCCTACACGTTTGGTAACGACTTATTCAAAGCCTTTTTCTTTTGAAACTGCTTGTTCTTTTTTTTGGGCTCTTTTTTCCTGCTACCGCTGAGTTGCACCCTTTTCACAGTTCAGTGACAGAGATGACTTACAATGTCAAGGACCAAAGCTGGGAAATAAGTATCCGTCTTTTTCAAGATGATTTAGAGCAGACATTAAGCTCAAACTTGAGGAAGAAATTTCGCATGATTGCAGGGGACGAAGCCGCCGAAAAAGTGCTAGAGGCCTATGTGCGCAAACACGTGGGTTTTCGTGCCGGCAAACAATTATCGACTCCCTACCGATGGTTAGGAACGGAGCAGCAACAAGACGCTATCTGGGTGTATATCGAAATTCCGACTTCGTCTGACTTAGTCGGATCCTATCTAGAGAATTCACTCTTTTTAGATGAATTTCAAGACCAAACAAACCTCGTTTCGTGGTCTTTCCAGGGATCTAAAAAATCCTACCTTTTTCGGAAAAGTCAGGAGATTCAACAATTATCAAGATAATCATACTGCCAACTTGTCTTTTGGCATAAAATTTGATTAATATCGTTCGCTCACTGAGGAGCAGAATTTAAAAATGTGGTATGAATAATCCAAATGACCTTTTTAAGCATTTGAAACTTTCAGATATGTCTGATTTTGAAAATATAGAATTGATCCCAATCGGGTCTGAGGGAATGGACAATGATGATAAAATGGGCGTTTTGTCAGACCAATTGCCTATTCTTCCTATTCGGAATATCGTCTTGTTTCCGGGCATGGTGATTCCGATAACGGTTTCTCGCCAGAAATCCGTACGCCTCGTAAAGAAAGCCTACAAGGGTGATCGCACGATAGGTGTTTTAGTGCAAGCGAATAACTCGAAGGATGAGCCTACGCCCGATGATTTGTACAAAATTGGTACAGTGGCACACATTGTGAAAATGTTTGTGCTTCCTGGGGGTAATACCACGATCATTGTGCAGGGACGCAAGCGTTTTGAAGTGAAGGAATTCATCAAAACGGAGCCTAATTTACTAGCCCAAGTTTCGTATATCGAAGATACTTTTCCGAAGAAGTTAAATAAGGAAAACAAGGCTTTGGTTTCTACCTTGAAGGAATCGGCTTTGAAGATATTAAATCTGAATCCGGAGATTCCTCGCGAGGCACAAATCGCCTTGGATAACATCGAATCTTCCGCTTTTTTAGTGCACTTCCTTTCTTCCAATATCAATGCAGAATTGAAAGAAAAGCAAGCCTTACTAGAGACTTTGGATGGTATCGAGCAAGCAACCCTTTTGCTGGAACACATGTTAAAAGACATCCAACATTTAGAGTTAAAGCGCGAGATTCAGAGTAAAGCTTCTAGTGATATTGATCAACAACAGCGCGATTATTACATCCGTCAGCAGATCAAAGTGTTACAGGAAGAGTTAGGGGTAGAGAGTCCAGAACAAGAATTGGATGGATTGCGTGCGAAAGGAGCTAAGAAAAAGTGGTCGAAAGAAGTAAATGATTTCTTCCAAAAAGAATTGTCGAAACTGCAACGTACGAATTCCATGTCAGGGGAGTACCCGATGTTGATGAATTATGTGGAATTGATTGCGGATTTGCCTTGGGGTGAATACACGAAAGATAATTTTGATCTAGTGAAGGCGAAGAAGGTGTTGGATGCAGATCATTTTGGCTTAGAAAAAGTAAAAGAACGCATCATCGAATACCTTGCGGTTTTGAAGATGAAAGGGGATATGAAAGCGCCTATTTTATGTCTTTATGGTCCTCCAGGTGTAGGTAAGACGTCTTTAGGGCGTTCGATTGCCAAAGCGTTGGGAAGGAAATATGTGCGCATGGCCTTAGGTGGATTACGTGACGAAGCTGAAATCAGAGGTCATCGAAAAACCTATGTGGGCGCAATGCCAGGCAAGGTGATTCAAAGTATCAAAAAAGCGGGTTCCTCTAATCCCGTATTCATTTTAGATGAGATCGATAAAGTAGGAGCAGATCACCGCGGGGACCCATCTTCCGCCTTATTGGAGGTGTTAGATCCAGAACAAAACAGCAGCTTCATGGATAATTACCTGGAGTGTGACTATGATTTATCGCGTGTGATGTTCATTGCCACAGCTAATAATTTGGATACGATTCACCCTGCTTTGCGTGATCGTATGGAGATTATTGAAGTAAGTGGTTATACAATGGAAGAGAAAGTCCAAATTGCTAAAAAACACTTATTGCCTAAGCAAAAGAAAGAACATGGATTAGAGAAGGCAGAATTCTCGATGAATGATGGAGCCATCCAAAAAGTGATCGAAGGATATACGCGCGAATCCGGCGTTCGTAAATTAGAACAAGAAATCGGTCGTGTGGTGCGTAAGATTACGAAATCCATCGCGATGGATCAGGAATATCCGCACAAAGTATCAGCGGCCGATGTGGTGAAATTGCTAGGTCAGGAACATTTTGACAAAGATACCTACGAGAATAATGAGTATGCAGGAGTCGTAACAGGTTTAGCTTGGACACCGGTGGGTGGAGATATTTTGTTTATTGAGACCTTATTAAGTAGAGGAAAAGGTGTCTTGACGCTTTCGGGTCAATTAGGGGATGTAATGAAGGAATCTGCGATGGCCGCTTTAAGTTTCTTAAAGGCGCATTCAGAAGAATATGGCATTGATTACCGTATTTTTGACCAATACAATTTGCATATACACGTCCCTGCGGGAGCGGTTCCTAAGGATGGCCCATCCGCAGGTATCACGATGTTAACAGCGATTGCTTCGGCCTTGACTCAACGCAAGGTAAAATCAAAATTAGCGATGACGGGTGAAATTACGTTACGTGGAAAAGTGTTGCCGGTAGGAGGGATAAAAGAAAAGATTTTGGCTGCTAAAAGAGCTGGAATTAAAGAAATCATCATGTGTTCAAAGAACCGCAAAGATGTGGAAGAAATCGAGGCACATTACATTGCAGATTTAAGCTTTCATTATGTAGATGATGCAAAAGAGGTATTGACCTTGGCTTTGTTAAAGGAGCAGGTGAAGAACCCAGTGAAATTTGTATTTCAGGCAGAACCTACGGCGAGTTCGTCCGTGGCGGTGTAATGAATTTCGCCCATTTCGAGGCTAAACTGAATGATGCGTAAGGCTTCGTTCGAGGCCAAAGGGCGGAGGCATTCGACTAAATCTTGAACGGGCAAGGGTCCATTCTGTAAATACGTCAGAATCAATTTTCGTTCTGATTCTAGGCCTTCGGGGATATTTTTCCCGGAGGCTTCTTTTTTGCGCTGCAAGCAATGATCACAAATCCCACAGGCTTTTTGTAAGGACTCTCCAAAATAAGAAGTAATCAACAGCGTACGACATGCCTCGTGATGTTTCACATAGTGAATCATGGCATCGATTTTTTTCTTCGCGCGCTCTTTTTTCTTCAAGTAAGCTGACCAAAGTATCGGCAAATTGTCAATGTTTGCCCGCGGAGTTAAAAAGACCAATTTGGGTAATCCATTTTGTTTATCGTAATCCATGAGCTCAAACTTCTCTAACAGGGCTAAGTTGCGTTCAACTTCTGCCGGAGGAATCTTGATTTGATGAGCGAAGTCTGCTTCAGAAATACTGACAAATTGAGTATATAAATTGCCCCCATAGATTCGAAGCAGTCCTTTCAGGAAGGATTCGAATTTCTCGTTTCGGATTTGAAAATCATAGAGCTCGGTGGAGCTAACGATGAAGCGGATTTTGGAAGGATTCTGGAATGCCTCATTTAATAAAATTAAGCCCTCTGATTCGAGTGTTTTTAAGGCAAAAAAGGTTTGCGAGCTAGGTAGGTTGAAGCGTTTGCAGAGGTCCATCCAATCAAAATCATAGCTTTGCAATTCTCCGCTTCCCTCAGCGACCTGCAAATAATTGGCAAGGGCTTGGTAGGTTCGCTGGATGGTCTCTGCCGTAGGGAATGACTTTTCCCATTGTGCCTTTAAATCCAAGACATCTTTTTCCTCATACAAGATGGCTGCATAGGCTTTTTTCTCATCACGTCCGGCCCGGCCCGCCTCTTGGTAATAGGCTTCTATGGTATCCGGTAAGTCCAGGTGAACCACCAAGCGAACATCAGGTTTGTCAATCCCCATTCCAAAAGCGTTTGTTGCCACGATGCAATGGATTTTGCCATCAATCCACTCTTTTTGACGTTCAGTTCTCACTTCGGCTGGAAGACCAGCGTGGTAGAAAGTGCTAGAAATACCCACTTTCGACAATAAATCCGAAATTTCCTGAGTCCTTCTGCGGTTGCGCACATAGACAATAGAAGAGCCCGGAACGCGTTGTAGCATGGAGCAAAGTTTCTTCTCTTTGTCGGCCTCATAAAGTACAGAGTAGGAAAGATTCGCGCGGCTGAAACTTTTTTGGAATACCGCTGCATTCTTGAAGTTCAGCTTTTCTTGAATTTCTTGTTTCACCTCCTCGTTTGCGGAGGCTGTTAAAGCGATACAGGGAACGCTTGGGATAAGTTCGCGAAAGGCCGCAATTTCCAAAAAAGGAGGACGGAAATCATGGCCCCATTGGGAAATACAATGGGCCTCGTCGATAACGAGTAGGCTGATATTCATTTGTTTAGCACGCTCGATAAACAAATCTGTTTTCAGTCTCTCAGGTGAAACATAGAGGAATTTCGTATTGCCGTAGATGCAATTATCTAACAGGATATCGATTTGACGTTTGCGCAAGCCGGAAAAAAGGGCAGTAGCTGGAATTCCTCTTCGATTTAACTGGGCTACCTGATCCTGCATTAAGGCAATGAGGGGGGTAATGACGATGCAAATACCCGATACAGCAAGGGCTGGGACCTGGAAGCAGATGGATTTTCCTCCACCTGTGGGTAATAAAGCAAGAGTGTCCTTTCCTGCTAACACCGAGTGAATGATTTCCTCTTGCAGCGGCCTAAAAGCCGAATGTCCCCAGTATTTTTGCAATATGTGCTGAATGTCTGCCATCGTCTAAACAAATCTACCAAAAAAGAATGAACTCCTCGAACGGATTTTTAGGAATAGATGAGAAGAAATTCTTATTTTTAGACACAAAAGAAAGCGCATATGTTATCAGAGAAGGACTTAGCCCAATTATCGAATCGCGGAATTAGCACCGCGGAAGTGAATCAACAAATTGATTTTTTTAAATCTGGTTTCCCTTGGATGAATTTGGAAAAATCGGCAACTATTGGAAACGGAATTTTCCAATTCTCGACTGACCAGCTACAATCGTTCATTGATCGTTTTGATCAACAAAAGTCAACATTCTCTATTTTGAAGATGGTGCCAGCCTCAGGCGCAGCCACGCGGATGTTTAAGTCTTTGTTCGAGTTTTTGTCCACAGGGGAAGAAAACAAAGAATGCACTACATTTTTTGACGAATTAGATCACTTTGCCTTTTATGAAGAACTAAAAGCGCTGATTGAAAATAAGGACGATTCTGTGGATATTCTAAATAAATTACTAGGATCAGCAGGATTAAATTATGGCCAAAAACCCAAAGGTTTGTTGGCTTTTCACTCCTACCCAGACGGAGCGCGAACTCCTTTGGAAGAGCATCTAGTAGAAGCAGCAGCTTATGCTTCTAATGGCCAAAATGCACGTTTGCATTTCACGGTTTCACCTGAACACCGTAAAGGATTTGAAGAATTAGTGGCCAAACTCATTCCAAAATGGGAAGCTAAAACGGGAATTCAATTCGAGATTACGTTTTCGGAACAAAAGCCTGCAACAGATACCATTGCCGTTAATCCGGATAATACCTTGTTCCGTGAAGCTGATGGCTCTCTCTTGTTTAGACCTGCGGGCCATGGAGCCTTGCTATCGAACTTAAATGACTTACAGGCAGATGTCATCTTTATCAAGAATATTGACAATGTCGTTCCAGATGCTTTGAAACAACCTACTATCTCATATAAGAAAGCCTTGGGTGGATTATTGTTGTGGATTTTGGAAAGAATCTCTAGCCTGGATAAAGCGTTGCAAGAAAATCCCTCTAGTGAAACCATTCAGGAGGCCTTAAAGGACATGGCGACTTATCTAGGTTTTGTACCATCGGCTGATTTTGAGCAGAAGACCGAAGCAGAAAAAGTAACGACAATTCGTGCCGTTATAGCGCGTCCTACCCGGGTGTGCGGTGTGGTAAAAAATACGGGAGAACCGGGTGGCGGGCCGTTTTGGTGCCAAGATGCCAAAGGGAATTTCACCTTGCAGCTGGTCGAGTCAGCCCAAATCGATATGAAGAAGGAAGACCAAAAAGCTAAATTCCACCAAGCCTCTCACTTTAATCCCGTTGATTTAGTGTGTGCGACACGCGGCTTGAATTTATTGAACTACCGAGACATGAATACGGGATTTATTACCGATAAGACCAAGGATGGAAAGGAATTAAAGGCGATGGAGTTGCCAGGGCTTTGGAATGGAGCGATGTCAGACTGGAACACGCTTTTTGTAGAAGTGCCATTGGAAACCTTCAATCCGGTTAAAACCGTGACCGATTTAGTGCGGCCAGCGCACCAAAACGGCTAGTACTTTTTTTTGTTTGTAAAAAACTCCCTATTTTTGTCGCCCCTGAGAAAGAGATTTTAAAGGAAGTATATAAATGCTTGATTACAAAAACCTTGCCCGGTTTCCAGGCAAGGTTTTTTATTTGATCTATTTTAGGTAAAATTGAAGAATGAAGGCCTTTAATAGGGTAGTAAATAGAAAAGATATGGCATTAGAACAAACGTGGCGCTGGTTTGGCCCCAATGATCCTGTAAAATTATCCGATGTGCGTCAAGCTGGCGCAACCGGCATCGTCAGTGCTTTGCATCAAATTCCGAACGGGAAAGTTTGGGAGATAAAAGATATTTTAGAACGGAAGGCCATCATTGAAGCGGCTGGTTTAACCTGGTCTGTCATAGAAAGTATTCCGGTGCATGAAGATATTAAAACGCGATCTGGTAATTACAAACAATACATTGAGAATTATAAAACGTCTATCCGTAATGTGGGTGAGGCTGGATTAGATCTGGTATGTTATAATTTTATGCCTATTTTAGACTGGACGAGAACGGATTTAGACTTTTGCTTTCCAGACGGAAGTACTGGTTTGCGCTTTGATTCAGCTGCATTTTGTGCTTTTGAATTATTCTTATTGAAACGCCCAGGTGCGGAGCAACATTATTCGGAGGAGCAAATTGCCCGCGCTAAAAAATGGTTAGCAGGGTCGACTCCTGCACAGCAAGAAAAATTGATTCGCAATATCATTGCCGGATTACCCGGTTCAGAAGAAAGTTTTACGCTAAAGTCCTTTCAAGAAGCCTTGGATACCTATGCTGAGGTAGGAGAGCAGGAGTTGCGCGCGAACTTATATGATTTCATTCGCGAGATTACACCCGCAGCTGAGGAGGCAGGGGTTAATTTATCGATTCACCCAGACGACCCTCCTTACCCTATTTTGGGATTGCCAAGGGTGGTAAGTACGGAAAGCGATGCCGTTCAACTATTAAATGCTTACGAGAGTAACGTAAATGGCCTTTGTTTCTGTACCGGTAGTTATGGTGTAAGAGAAGATAACGATTTAGTGGGTATGGTGGAGCGCTTAGGGCACCGCATTAATTTTATTCACTTGCGTGCTACGCGCCGCGATCAATATGGAAACTTTCATGAAGCAGACCATTTAGATGGCGATGTGGATATGTTTGGAGTGATGAAAGGCTTAGTCAATGAGCAAGATAAACGCATCGCCTCAGGCCGCAAAGACTTTCGTTTGCCATTTCGTCCAGATCATGGACATCGCATGTTAGATGATTTACAAGAAGGGAAGAAGACAAATCCAGGCTACACAGCCATCGGTCGATTGCGCGGTTTAGCGGAATTACGGGGTTTAGAAATGGGTATTCGTGGGTTTTTGAAATAATTTTCTTTTTCCTCTTTTGATTTCTATATCTTATTGTTAACTTTGCACCCCCATTAGTGTGGGAGAACTCTATCTAATTGAGTCTTACGCGCTTGAAGGGAGTAAAAGAATTTTAAAATTTAAACGGTAATTATTCCAAAATGCCAACTATTCAGCAATTAGTGCGCAAGGGACGTGAGCAAATGACTTGGAAATCTAAG
>Ga0228701_1001696_pt1 | contig 14468 bp, 14 predicted proteins | sample McNCre117_Aug_MG_2_FD_178017 | JGI IMG/M metagenome (GOLD analysis project Ga0228701, IMG submission 178017) | Freshwater microbial communities from McNutts Creek, Athens, Georgia, United States - 11-17_Aug_MG | ecosystem: Environmental > Aquatic > Freshwater > Creek | place: USA: Georgia...
TCCCAGCGCTGGAAAGCCATGGCCGCCCAGCTTTCAGCGCAGGATCCCGCAGCATGAACGAGCTTGGCGACACCCGCAGCGCGCGCAATGCCGCCCGCGCCCGGTTCGATGCCCGGCTGACCCAGGTTCGCGCCGACCTTGCCGCACGCGGTGTCGGCGGGCGGATCGCCGACAAGGCCAGCGGCGACATCAAGCAGGCGCTGGGCGATGCGGCCAATGTCGCGCGTGAGAGCAAGGGCATCATCGCTGGGGCTGCTGCCGCGCTGGCGCTGTGGTTCCTGCGCGGCCCGCTGCTGAAGCTGGTGCACGAACGTCTGGCCGCGCGCAACGCCGCCGCGGCCGAGACAGACGCGGTTCAGGAAGACTGAGCTAAACGGCTTTAACAACCTGCTTTTCCCGCAAGGAGATCGATGCGTGAGTGATGCCGAAGCCGTGCAAGACCCTGCCCAGCCCCTGCCCTCGCTGCATCGCAATCCCCTGCCCGATGCCTCCCCGCCCGAAAGCTATCGCTCGCTCGCGGCGGAATACCCGTGGCTGACGCTGGCCGCCGGGGCCGGTGTGGGGCTGCTGGTTGGCGCGCTTATCCCGCGCCGGATCACGGGCAAGCTCGGCCAGCGCGCGGCAGCGGCGGCCACATGGGCGGGTGAAGTCGGCATGGCGCTGGCACCGCAGGCCGGTATTACCAAGATCGCCGAAGGCGCCGGGCAATTGCGCGAACGCGCCGGGCGCTCTGCCGGCCTTGCGCGCAGTGCCGGCACCACGCTTGCCCGCGAAGCCATCAAGCTGGCGTTAAAAGCGCGGAAATAACCGCCTGCGGGTGTTTTGCGACCTTTGTCGAACTTGCGTGAAACGCAGGACTTGCTAAGGGCGGCGCTCTTCCTCTCCCCAGGAGCCAGCATGAGCGACCAGAAACTCCACCTCGTCATGGGCGGGCGGGTCATTGACCCGCAGGGCCTCGAATTCGAAGACCTCAGCAAGATCGATCTCGTCGGGGTCTATCCCGACTATGCCGCTGCCGAAGACGCCTGGCGTTCGGCCGCGCAGCGCACGGTTGATGATGCGGCGATGAAGTATGTGGTGGTGCACCTGCACCGGCTGCTTCAGCCCGACATGCTCAAGCGCTGAGCAAGGCTGGAACCGCATATGAAAGGCCCCGCGAAAGCGGGGCCTTTTCGTATCAGATGAACTCGATCTTCTCGACCGCGTAGAACCGGTCCCCCGCGGGGACCGACACTTCGACCTCATCGCCGACGTTGCGCCCGATCAGCGCCCGCCCGAGCGGCGAATTGTAGCTGATCCGGCCAATCTTGGCATCGGCCTCATAGGGGCCGACGATCTGATAGCGCACCGGCTTGTCATCATCGTCGAGCAGGGTCACGGTGGCCCCGAAGATGATCCGATCGCCCGACAGCGTCGAGGGATCGATGATCGTCGCGCGGCTGACCTTGTCTTCAAGATCGGCCAGGGTGGCTTCAACCTGGCCCTGGCGTTCCTTGGCGGCGTGGTATTCGGCGTTTTCCGACAGGTCACCATGCGCACGCGCTTCCTCGATCGCATCGACGATCTTGGGACGCTCTTCACGCAGCGCCTTCAGCTCGGCGATCAGCTTTTCATAGCCTTCCGCCAGCATCGGCAGCTTTTCGACACTTGCCATTGGTAATTACCCTCCTGTCACGCTCACTACGCGGGAACTATCGCCCTGTTCCGTTCCAGTGCGGGGAACGGATCGGACTGGCCGCGATTTGGGGGAGCGCGTAAATTTTCAAATATTATAATAATCCTGGAGCGAGCGCACTTCAAGGCTGGCCCCGCGCAGCGCCGCGATTCCCTGCACCGCCGCGACCGAAGCGGCCGCCGTGGTGTAATAGGGCACCTTGGCATGGAGCGCAGAAGCCCGGATCGATTGCGAATCCTTGAGGCTCTGCCACCCCTCGGTGGTGTTGAAGATCAGCGCGACATCGCCGTCGATAATCCGGTCAACGATATGCGGGCGCCCTTCGGCAACCTTGTTGACGCGCTCGATCGGAACCCCGGCTTCGGTAAGGTAGCGCGCGGTGCCGCCCGTGGCGATGATCGTGAAGCCGAGGCTGACCAGCTGCTGCACGGCCGGCAGAACCACCGGCTTGTCGGTGTCCTTGACCGAAACGAACACCACGCCGCCATCGGGCAGGCGCGTGCCCGCACCCAGCTGACTCTTGGCAAAGGCCACGGCAAAGGTGTTGTCGATCCCCATGACTTCCCCGGTCGATTTCATTTCCGGCGAAAGCACCGGATCGACGCCCGGGAAGCGGGCAAACGGGAACACGGCTTCCTTGACCGCCATGTAATCGAATTCGCGCTTGAACGGCGGGAACGTGGAGAGCTTTTCGCCCGCCATGACCCGTGCCGCGATCTTGGCGACCGGCTGGCCGATGGCCTTGGCCACGAAGGGCACGGTGCGGCTGGCGCGCGGGTTGACCTCAATGAGGTAAACATCGCCATCCTTGACCGCGAACTGGATGTTCATCAGCCCCTTCACGCCCAGCGCAAGTGCCAAGGCTTCGGCCTGACGCTCCATTTCCTGCACGATTTCGGCCGGCAGGCTATAAGGCGGCAGGGTGCAGGCGCTGTCGCCCGAGTGGATCCCGGCTTCCTCGATGTGCTGCATCACGCCGGCGACGACCACGTCTTCCCCGTCGCACAGCGCATCGACGTCGCATTCGATCGCATCGCGCAGATACTGGTCGATCAGCACCGGGCTATCGCCCGACACCTGCACCGCGGTGGCGATGTAGTCATCGAGCTGGGCCACGCTGTCGACGATTTCCATCGCGCGGCCGCCGAGCACATAGCTCGGGCGGATCAGCACGGGGAAGCCGATGCGGTTGGCAACGGCCACGGCTTCGTCGCGGCTGCGGGCAATGCCGTTGGCCGGCTGCTTGAGGCCAAGCTTTTCGACCAGCGCCGAGAACCGCTCACGGTCTTCGGCCAGATCGATCGCGTCGGGCGAAGTGCCGAGGATCGGGATCCCGGCGTCTTCAAGCGCCTGCGCCAGCTTGAGCGGGGTCTGCCCGCCAAACTGCACGATCACCCCGGCGAGCTCACCGTTCTGCTGTTCGACGCGCAGGATTTCCAGCACGTCTTCGGCCGTCAGCGGTTCGAAATAGAGGCGGTCCGAGGTGTCATAATCGGTGCTGACCGTTTCCGGGTTGCAGTTGATCATGATCGTTTCGTAGCCGACCTCTTCAAGCGCGAAGCAAGCGTGGCAGCAGCAATAGTCGAACTCGATCCCCTGGCCGATGCGGTTGGGACCGCCGCCGAGGATCACGACCTTCTTGGCGTTCGAGGGCGCAGCCTCGCACTCGGGCGCGCCGAACAGCGGGCCTTCGTAGGTCGAATACATATACGGCGTGATCGCCTCGAATTCGGCGGCGCAGCTGTCGATCCGCTTGAACACGGGATGGACGCCCAGCTTGTGACGCAGCGCGCGCACTTCGTCTTCGCTGGTCGCGCCGGCCATCATCTTGAGCGCATCGTGCAGCAGGCCCGACGAGCGCGCCTGGGTTTCGCCCAGCCCGCCCGCAACATGGATGCCGCGCACGGCCAGCGTGGCCAGCCGCTTGTCGGAGAAGCCCATCGCCTTGAGCCGACGCAGACCCGCCGCATCGTTGGGCAGGCCATCTTCCATGATCGCCGATTCCTCGGCGATGATTTCGGCAATGTGGCGCAGGAACCACTGGTCGTAGTGGGTGATCGCGTGGATCTCGTCGACCGTGAAGCCTTCGCGGAAGGCCTGGCCGACGATCAGCAGGCGGTCGGGCGTCTGCTTCGACAGCGCAGCGGTAATCTCGTCGCGCCCGGCGCCTTCGAGGTGGACCACGCGATTGAAGCCGTCGAGCCCAGTTTCGAGCCCGCGCAGCGCCTTCTGCATCGATTCCTTGAAGTTGCGGCCAATCGCCATGACTTCACCGACCGACTTCATCGCAGTCGACAGCAGCGGTTCGGAGCCCTTGAACTTTTCGAACGCAAAGCGCGGGATCTTGGTGACGACATAGTCGATCGACGGCTCAAAGCTCGCCGGCGTTGCCCCGGTGATTTCGTTGGTCAGTTCATCCAGCGTGTAGCCCACGGCCAGCTTCGCCGCGACGCGCGCGATCGGGAAGCCGGTGGCCTTCGAGGCCAGCGCCGACGAGCGCGAAACGCGCGGGTTCATTTCGATGACGATCAGGCGACCGTCCTTCGGGTTGACTGCGAACTGTACGTTCGAACCGCCTGTTTCAACGCCGATTTCACGCAGCACAGCCAGCGAGGCCGAACGCATGATCTGGTATTCCTTGTCGGTCAGCGTCAACGCCGGAGCGACCGTGATCGAGTCCCCGGTGTGGACCCCCATCGGATCGACGTTTTCGATCGAGCAGATGATGATCGAATTGTCATGGCGGTCGCGCACGACCTCCATTTCATATTCCTTCCAGCCGAGCAGCGATTCCTCGATCAGCACTTCGGTGGTGGGCGAGGCATCGAGCCCCGAGCGCACGATCGTCTCGAACTCAGCCTTGTTGTAGGCCACGCCGCCGCCGGTGCCGCCAAGCGTAAAGCTCGGACGGATGATCGAGGGCAGCCCGGTGCGTTCGAGCACGGCAAAGGCTTCCTCGACCGTGTGCGCCACGCCGCTGCGCGCGGATTCGAGGCCGATCTTGTCCATCGCCTCGCGGAACCGCTGGCGGTCTTCGGCCTTGTCGATCGCGTCGGCATCGGCGCCGATCATCTTCACGCCGAACTTCTCCAGCGTGCCGTCGTTGAACAGCGCCAGCGCGGTATTCAGCGCGGTTTGGCCGCCCATGGTCGGCAGGACCGCATCGGGGCGTTCCTTTTCGATGATCCGGGCGACGACTTCGGGCGTGATCGGCTCGACATAGGTCGCGTCGGCCATGTCGGGATCGGTCATGATCGTGGCGGGGTTGGAGTTGACGAGGACCACGCGGTAGCCCTCCTCCTTCAGCGCCTTGATCGCCTGGGTGCCCGAATAGTCGAATTCGCAAGCCTGGCCGATGATGATCGGGCCAGCGCCGATGACGAGGATCGAGGAGATGTCAGTGCGTTTGGGCATTAGAGCAATCCTAGAATCAAACCGGCAACACCGACGAAAAACCCAGCTACATTAATCATACGGTCCACATCGGATAGCAGCATCTTGATGATATTAATGGGCGGTTGAGGCGCCTCAGACAGAGCTTGGGCTGCCAGCAAAAGTGATCTGATCTGCGACCTCCGCTCTTGACCCAAGTCAAGCTCATCAACTCTTTTGAGAGCTTGGCCAATATCATTTACCAAGAGATCCTTCTGCTCAGGCGTCAGCGTCAGCTTGTCCACAGTTAGCGGGAGAAGATCGTTTTCATTGGATGCCGCAAGAAATTCAACCGCCTTGCGCGTAAGGTAATACTCCACAAACAATCTTGATGGCGAAGCTTCCATCGCCAACATTTTTTCAAATACAAGCGAGTCCATCGCCTCTGAAAAACCATCGATATCCGAACAAAACTCTCTGTAGACGGTCAACAGATCTTCACGACGAAATCTAGATCGCTCCAAGCGGCCACCATTGTACGAAATGCCGAACAGGTACCTCAAAAAGCCAACATGTTGGACATGCAGGCTCATTAACCCAACATCCCCACAAACCGCTCGAACAGATAAAAGCTATCCATCGGACCAGGACTGGCTTCGGGGTGATATTGCACGCCAAAGGCATTCTTGCCCTTGATCGCGATGCCGCAGTTCGATCCATCGAACAGCGAAACGTGCGTTTCCTCGACATTGACGGGCAGCGCGGTGTTATCGACCGCAAAGCCGTGGTTCATCGAGGTGATTTCGACCACACCATCGGCAAGGCGCTTGACCGGGTGGTTCGCGCCGCGGTGCCCCTGGTGCATCTTGGTGGTCTTGGCGCCGGCGGCCAGCGCCAGCATCTGGTGACCAAGGCAGATCCCGAAGATCGGCATATCGCGTTCGAGCAGCGCCTGGATCACCGGCACGGCATAGCTACCGGTCGCGGCCGGATCGCCCGGGCCGTTGGACAGGAACACGCCGTCCGGCTCCAGCGCCAGCACGCCCTCAAGCGGGGTCGTGCCCGGCACCACGGTAACCTTGGCCCCGGCATGATCGAGGCTGCGGAAGATGTTGTCCTTGGCGCCGAAATCCATCGCCACGACATGCGGGCGTTCGGTGCGCGGCGAACGGGCATAGCCCTTGCCCAGCGCCCAGACGCCGCCTTCCCAGCCTTCGACTTCGTGGCGGGTGACCACACGGGCGAGGTCCATGCCTTCAAGGCCCGGCCAATCGGCGGCGCGCTTGATCAGCGCGGGAATGTCGAACTTGCCTTCGGGGTTGTGGGCGATCACCGCGTTGGGCGCGCCCGACAGGCGGATGCGGCGGGTCAGCGCGCGGGTATCGACGCCCGAAAGCCCGATCTTGCCCTTGGCCGCCAGCCAGGCGCCGAATTCGCCTTCAGCGCGGAAGTTCGAGGGCGCGGTCACATCCTCGCGCACCACGCAGCCGACCGCGCCATCGACGTGGCTTTCAAGGTCTTCCTCGTTGATGCCGACATTGCCGATGTGCGGGAAAGTGAAGGTCACGATCTGCGCAGCATAGGAGGGATCGGTCATCACCTCCTCATATCCGGTCATCGCGGTGTTGAAGCAGACTTCGCCGACCGCCTCACCGGTCGCGCCAAATCCCTTGCCCCAGGCCACGTGGCCATCGGCAAGCACAAGGACTCCCGTCGCACCCTGCGGTTGAGGTGCGTGCGAAGTGGCGGCGTCGGCCATGGGGAGGCGCTCCGTTAGGACAGGGTTCCAGCGATAGGTGCTAAGTCCCGCCCGCTAGACTTCTACCCCCCAACCGTCAACCTATGAAAACCCGAAAATCACCGCTAGAGGGCAGCTTTCCCCAACCGAAGACGAATTCATACAGAAAGAGCCCGTCATGCTTCGCGATTCGATCAAGTCCGCCCAGGTTACCGCGATGAAGGCTGGCGACAAGCAGCGCCTTGCCGCCGTGCGCCTGATCCTCGCCAAGCTCAAGGACAAGGATATCGAACTGCGCACCGCCACCACCCAGCCCGATGACGATGCGCTGGTGGTCGACGTGCTGCAAAAAATGGCCAAGCAGCGCCGCGAATCGATCACGCTCTACGAACAGGGCGGCCGCCATGAACTGGCCGAGGTCGAAAAGACCGAGCTGGCCGTGATCGAGGAATTCCTCCCCCAGCAGATGGGCGAAGATGAAACCAAGGCCGCGATCGCCGCGATCATCACCGAAACCGGCGCGGAAGGCATGAAGGACATGGGTAAGGTCATTGCCGCATTGAAGGCCAAGCACGGCACCCAGCTCGACATGGGCAAGGCCAGCGGGCTGGTGAAGGCGGCGCTGGCCTAATTTTCTCACCTCAGTCGCCGCCCCTATGGCGCGCGGCGATTGCGGTGGTATCATACCCCGATGCTCTCCCCGCAATGGCTTGATGAACTGCGCGCGCGCGTCACGCTGTCCAGCGTGATCGGGCGAACCACGCGCCTCACCAAGGCGGGGCACGAGTTCAAGGCCTGCTGCCCGTTCCACAACGAAAAGAGCCCGAGCTTCACGGTCAACGACCAGAAGGGGTTCTACCATTGCTTTGGCTGCGGCGCGCATGGCGATGTGATCCGCTGGATGACCGACCAGCGCGGACTGGCCTTCATGGACGCGGTCAAGGAACTCGCCGCGGAGGCCGGGATGGAAGTCCCCGCCCCCGATCCGCGCGCGGCCCAGCGCGCCGAACAGGCTAACACCCTGCACGATGTCATGGCGGCGGCGCAGGCGTGGTTTGTCGCCCGGCTGGCCTCGCCCGAGGGTGAGCGCGCCCGCGCCTATCTTGCCACGCGCGGCTTCAACGCCCGCACGGTCGAACGCTTTGGCTTCGGCTTTGCGCCCGATGGGCGTCAGGCGCTGAAAGAAGCGCTCAGCCAGTTTCCCGAAGCCCTGCTGGTCGAAGCCGGGCTGCGCATCGCGGTCGAGGACGACAAGGGCAACAAGCGCGAGCCCTATGACCGGTTTCGCGGGCGCTTGATGCTGCCGATCGAGGATGCGCGCGGGCGAGTGATCGCCTTTGGCGGGCGGATCCTCGATGCGCAGAAGACCGATGCGCCGAAATACCTGAACTCGCCCGAAACCCCGCTATTCGACAAGGGCCGCACGCTTTACAACCTGCACCGCGCCGGCCCCGCCAGCCGCCAGACAGGGCGGATCGTGGTGGTCGAAGGCTACATGGACGTGATCGCGCTGGCCGCGGCCGGGATCGAGGATGCGGTTGCCCCGCTCGGCACCGCGCTGACCGAGCGCCAGATCGAAATGCTCTGGCGCCTGGTCGAAAACCCGGTGCTGTGTTTTGACGGTGACGCCGCTGGCCAGCGCGCAGCGATGCGCGCTGTTGCCCGCGCCCTCCCCCTGCTCCGCCCGGCCCACAGCATGAAGATCGTGCGCCTGCCGAGCGGGCTCGATCCTGATGACCTGATCAAGCGCGATGGGCCGCGCGCGATGGAAGCCCTGCTCAGCCAGCCGCAATCGCTGCTCGATGTGCTGTGGGAACACGAACGCGACGCCGCCCCGCTGACGTCGCCCGAGGACAAGGCCGGGCTCAAGGCGCGGCTGATGGCCCATGTCGAGACAATCACCGATGGCGACATCAAATCGCTCTACCGGCGCGAGTTGACCGAGCGGTTCTCGGCCTTTGCCTTTCCGCCCCGTGCCCCGCGTGAATGGTCCCCGACCCCGCGTGGTGGCGGTGGGCGCAGCGGCGGACGGTGGGGCACCCAGCAGCCCGAGCGCAGTTCGCCCGAAAGCATCGCCCGGCTGCGCCAGCACACCGGCAGCCGCGACGCACTGGCCGCCGCGGTCCTGACGGGGCTGCTACGCCATCCCGGTGAAATTGCGCGCCATGCCGATGCGCTGAGCCATGCCGAACTCGCCGATCCGCGCTTTGCCGAGCTGATCGACGCACTTGATGCAGGCGGACCGCTTGAAACTGCGGCATTGTCCACCATATTGGCACGTCGGGGACTGGCAGCCCCGAGCCCCGACGAATATGCCTCGCTGCGCTTCGGCTTCCTCGCCGATGACGTTCCGCTCGATCAGGCCCATACCGACCTTGCCCAGGCGGTCGGTCTCTTGGTCGAACGGCCAGCGCTGGAAGCCGCTCTGGCCGCGGCAACCGCGCGGTTCGAGCAGGACTTGTCCGAGGGGGCTTACGCCGAGCAGCAAAGGCTGCTGAAGAGAAAACTGGAATTCGACTCGCGTCTGCGGCTAATGGCCAGCGCGCGAGCGGGCGGTTCATGATCGAACTGCCCCCCAAACCGATGGCGGAATGATGGACGACGAAGAACTGAGCGGCGGCGGAAACGAAGGTGGCGATGCGCCCCTGATCGATCTCAACGAAGCCTCGATCAAGAAGCTGATCGCGCGTGCCAAGCGGCGCGGCGTGATCACGATGGACGAGCTGAACGAGGCCCTGCCGCAAGACCAGATGTCGACCGACCAGATCGAGGACATCATGTCCGCGATCTCGGAAATGGGCGTCAACATCGTCGAAAGCGACGAGGACGCGGTCGATCCTGACGACAAGGAAGCCGACGACGTCGACGAGCCGGATCCCGTTGGCGAACGCCCGGATCTGGTCAAGAAGAAGGAAACGGTCGATCGCACCGATGACCCGGTGCGCATGTACCTGCGCGAAATGGGCGCGGTCGAACTGCTCAGCCGCGAAGGCGAAATCGCCATCGCCAAGCGCATCGAAGCTGGCCGCGACACGATGATTCTGGGGCTGTGCGAAAGCCCGATCACCTTCCACGCGATCATCCAGTGGTCCGAAGCGCTCAACGCCGGTGAAATGCAGCTGCGCGAGATCCTCGATCTCGATGCCATGCTGTCCAAGGAACCCCAGCCCGAAAACCTGTCGGAAGACGGCGAAGACGAAGCTGACGGCGAAATCAGCGAAGCCACCGCCGGCCCGTCCTACAAGGAAGAGGAAGACATCGAGGAGGAAGAAACCTCCGACGATGAGGACGAGGACGGCATCGAACGCCGCGCCCGCCGCCCGGCCGAAGAGGAAGAGGAAGACAACACCCTCAGCCTCGCCCAGATGGAAGCTGCGCTCAAGCCCGGCGCGCTGGAGAAGTTCGCCGAGATCACCTCGCTGTTCCGCAAGTTCGAGAAGATCCAGACCGAACGCCTCAACACCATGAGCATCGGCGGCGATTTCCCCGCGGCCAAGGAAAAGACCTATCAGCAGCTGCGCGAGGATCTCACCGCGCAGGTTGAAAGCGTGCAGTTCCACGCGACCAAGATCGAATATCTGGTCGACAACCTCTACGCCTTCAACCGCCGCCTGACCGCCCTTGGCGGCCAGATGCTGCGTCTGGCTGAACGCCACAAGGTCAACCGCAAGGACTTCCTCGACAGCTACGTCGGCAACGAGCTGGACGACGCCTGGCTTCAGGCTCAGGCCGGCAAGGACAAGAAGTGGGCGGCCTTCGCCGAGAACGAAGCCGATGCGGTCGAGCGCATCCGCGCCGAAGTGTCGGACATCGCCTCGGCCACCGGCATGGCGCTCACCGAATTTCGCCGCATCGTCAACATGGTCCAGAAGGCGGAACGCGAAGCGCGCATCGCCAAGAAGGAAATGGTGGAAGCCAACCTGCGCCTGGTGATCTCGATCGCCAAGAAGTACACCAATCGCGGCCTGCAGTTCCTCGACCTGATCCAGGAAGGCAACATCGGGCTCATGAAGGCGGTCGACAAGTTCGAATACCGCCGTGGCTACAAGTTCAGCACCTATGCCACGTGGTGGATTCGTCAGGCGATCACCCGCTCGATCGCCGATCAGGCGCGCACGATCCGTATCCCGGTCCACATGATCGAGACGATCAACAAGCTGGTCCGCACCAGCCGCCAGTTCCTCCACGAGCAGGGCCGCGAGCCCACGCCCGAGGAAATGGCCGAGCGTTTGTCGATGCCGCTCGAAAAGGTCCGCAAGGTGATGAAGATCGCCAAGGAGCCGATCAGCCTCGAAACGCCGATCGGCGACGAGGAAGATTCGCATCTCGGCGATTTCATCGAAGACAAGAACGCGATCATCCCGGTCGACGCGGCAATCCAGGCCAACCTCAAGGAAACGGTCACCCGCGTCCTTGCCAGCCTGACCCCGCGCGAAGAACGCGTGCTGCGCATGCGGTTCGGCATCGGCATGAACACCGATCACACGCTGGAAGAAGTCGGCCAGCAGTTCTCGGTGACGCGCGAACGCATCCGTCAGATCGAAGCCAAGGCGCTGAGGAAGCTCAAGCACCCGAGCCGGTCGCGCAAGATGCGCTCGTTCCTCGACCAGTAAGCGAAAAGACCCCGGCAACCCCGGGGTCTTTTTCTGTCAGCATCACTTACAATTGGCGCTTTCCCTAAGGAATTTGCCCTCGGCGCTGGCAATGCGAGAGAGTCCCGCCTAAGGGGTGCGCGAGCGAATCTCCAAGCGGACGGGCCCGATCACAGCCATGCGCATTGCCATTGCCTCCGACCACGCCGCCGTCGATCTCAAGGCGGTCTTGCGCGAATACCTCATCGGCCTCGGCCATGAAGTTGCCGACCTTGGCCCCGGGACGGCCGACCGGGTCGACTATCCCGACTATGGTTACGCCCTTGCCGAAGTCGTCGCCGATGGCACGGCCCAGTTCGGCGTGGCGCTGTGCGGTTCGGGGATCGGCATTTCGATCGCGGTCAATCGCCATCCGGCGCTGCGCTGCGCACTCGTGTCCGAGCCGCTGTCGGCAGCCCTTGCCCGCGAACACAACAATGCCAATGCCATCGCCATGGGCGCCCGCCTGACCGGCGAAGACATGGCCAAGGCCTGCCTCGATGCTTTCCTTGCCGGTGAATTCGGCGGCGGGCGTCACGCCGGCCGGGTCGACAAGCTTTCCAATCCCCCCCATCTTTCAGGAGCCAGTGCATGACCGCGACCACCGACACCCTGCCGGAAGTCCGGTCGAAAGGCTTCTTCACCGCGCACCTCGCGGAAACCGATCCCGAAGTCTTCGCCGCGATCACCAGTGAACTGGGCCGCCAGCAGCACAAGATCGAACTGATCGCGAGCGAGAACATCGCCAGCCGCGCAGTGCTGGAAGCAACCGGCTCGGTCTTCACCAACAAGTATGCCGAAGGCTATCCGGGCAAGCGCTACTACGGCGGCTGCGAATATGCCGACGTGGTCGAAAACCTCGCGATCGAGCGCGCCAAGGCGCTGTTCGGCTGCCAGTTCGCCAACGTTCAGCCCAATTCGGGCAGCCAGATGAACCAGGCCGTGTTCCTCGCCCTGCTCAATCCGGGCGATACCTTCATGGGGCTCGATCTCAATTCGGGCGGCCACCTCACCCACGGCAGCCCCGTGAACATGAGCGGCAAGTGGTTCAACCCGGTTGCCTACGGCGTGCGCAAGGACGACGAACAGCTCGACATGGAACAGGTCGAACGCCTCGCCCATGAACACAAGCCCAAGCTGATCATCGCCGGCGGCACCGCCTATTCGCGGGTCTGGGACTTCAAGAAGTTCCGCGAGATCGCCGATGCTGTGGGCGCGACCCTGCTGGTCGACATGTCGCACTTCTCGGGTCTGGTGGCGGGCGGCGCCCACCCCTCGCCCTTCCCGCACGCCCACGTGGTCACCACCACCACGCACAAGTCGCTGCGCGGTCCGCGCTCGGGCGTGATCCTCACCAATGACGAGGATCTCGCGAAGAAGTTCAACACCGCGGTGTTCCCCGGCCTTCAGGGCGGTCCCCTGGTCCACGTGATCGCCGCCAAGGCGGTGGCCTTTGGCGAAGCGCTGCGTCCTGAATTCAAGGCCTATGCCGCGCAGATCGTCGCCAATGCCCGCGCACTTGCCGCGAGCCTTGCTGACAACGGCCTGCGCATCGTTTCGGGCGGCACCGACAACCACCTGATGCTGGTTGACCTGACCCCCAAGGACGTGACCGGCAAGGCCGCCGAAAAGGGCCTCGATCGCGCCTATCTGACCTGCAACAAGAACGGCATCCCCTATGACAGCCGCTCGCCGTTCGTCACCTCGGGCATCCGCCTCGGCACCCCGGCCGGCACCACCCGCGGCTTCCGCGAGGACGAGTTCCGGGCAATCGGCCAGCTGATCGCCGAAGTGGTTGACGGTCTTTCGCGCAATGGCGAAGAAGGCGACGGCCAGGTCGAAGCCCGCGTCCGCGCCCGCGTCGAAGAACTCTGCGCCCGGTTCCCGATCTACCCGGAGGTGTAAGCCATGTCCGATCAAGGCCCCGCCAGCGACCTCTTGAACGATGCCAAGGACGAAATCGTCGGCATGGCCAAGCAAGGGATGAAGCACCCCTCGACCGCCCCGGTGCTGACCGGCGCGGCGATCGGCGGGGTGGCCGGCCTGCTGCTGCCGCTGGTGTCGATCCCGCTCGGCGCGCTGGTCGGTGCGGGCTTCACGCTCTACAAGCGTCTGCGCCCCTGAATGCGCTGTCCGTTCTGTGCTCATGATGACAGCCAGGTAAAGGATTCGCGGCCCACCGAGGACAACACCGCGATCCGCCGCCGCCGGCAATGCGATGGCTGCGGCGCGCGCTTCACCACGTTCGAGCGCGTGCAACTGCGCGAAATCTCGGTCGTCAAAAGCGGCGGCGCGGATGGCGAAGTCCGCCGCGAGCCGTTTGACCGCGCCAAGATCGAACAATCGCTGGCTCTGGCCTGCCGCAAGCGCGGGATCGCGCAGGAACGGCTCGACCAGCTGGTGTCGGGCGTCCAGCGCCGGATCGAGACGATGGGCGAAAGCGAAGTCCCGTCCAAGGCGATCGGCGAAATGGTGATGGACGGCCTGCGCCAGCTCGACAGCGTGGCCTATATCCGCTTCGCCAGCGTCTATCGCGACTTTACCGAAGCCAAGGACTTCGAGGATTTCGCCGGGTCGGTGCGCGATGTCGGGAAGTCCTGAGGCTCCCCTGCTGGCCGATCGCCGCCCCGTTGTCGTGCTGGTCCGGCCGCAGCTGGGCGAGAACATCGGCAAGGCGGCACGCGCCATGCTCAATTTCGGGCTGGTCGAACTGCGCCTGGTGACCCCGCGCGATGGCTGGCCCAATCCCAGCGCCGGACCGGCCGCAGCGGGCGCCGACGAAGTGCTCCAGAACGCGGTAGTGTTCGAGAGCCTGGCCGAAGCGGTGGCCGATTGCGCCCATGTTTATGCCACCACCGTGCGCAAGCGCGGCGTGACCAAGCCGGTCGTGACGCCCGAGGAAGCCGCCCGCGCGATCCACCGCGATGCCGGCCGCTCGGCGCTGGTGTTCGGGCCGGAACGCTCGGGCCTTGAAACCGAGGACGTGGCGCTCGCCCGCGCGATCGTCACCGTGCCGATCAATCCCGAATTCGCCTCGCTCAATCTCGCTCAG
>Ga0228701_1001700_pt1 | contig 14447 bp, 13 predicted proteins | sample McNCre117_Aug_MG_2_FD_178017 | JGI IMG/M metagenome (GOLD analysis project Ga0228701, IMG submission 178017) | Freshwater microbial communities from McNutts Creek, Athens, Georgia, United States - 11-17_Aug_MG | ecosystem: Environmental > Aquatic > Freshwater > Creek | place: USA: Georgia...
ACGCCCTACTGCGAGCGGATGACGAGATTCGAACTCGCGACCCCAACCTTGGCAAGGTTGTGCTCTACCAACTGAGCCACATCCGCGTTGCTCTCTTTCGAGAACTTGAATACTCTAACCGAAAATTCCGGCTCAAGCAAACTGAGATTTCTGCGTGTCGTGAAGATCTAGTTCTTCCAGGTCCAGCGTGGGTCGGTTCCTGCGTAACCCAATTCTCCGTGCTGTACGAGGTCTACACCGGCAATCTCATCCGTGCTGGTGACGCGGAAGCCAATGGTCTTCTGAATCGCCCAGCCGAGCGCATACGAGACCACAAAAGCGAACACGAGCACTACGCCTACGCCGATTGCCTGCTTGCCGAGCTGATCCCAGCCGTAGCCGAAGAACAAGCCAACACCCTTGCCAAACAAGCCGATGAATAGGGTTCCGATGATTCCACCAACAAGGTGAATCCCGACAACGTCGAGTGAGTCATCAAAGCCGAGCACGAACTTCAGTTCAATGGCGAGAGCGCAAACCACTCCAACGATCGCGCCAAGAACAAGCGCCCAAACCGGATCGATGTAGGCGCAAGATGGGGTTATTGCAACTAGGCCTGCGATCGCACCCGAGCCGACACCAATGGATGTTGGCTTGCCGTGCGCAACCTGCTCATAGATAGCCCACGTAACCATTGCACCAACCGGTGCTGCGAGGGTGTTGATGAAAGCCAAGGATGCGACTCCATCTGCAGCAAGCTCTGAGCCCGCATTGAAGCCAAACCAACCGAACCAAAGAATTGCGACACCGATGAGCACTAGCGGCACGTTGTGTGGTGCGTGCATTCCCTTGGTGAAGCCGAAGCGCTTGCCTAGAACCAGGGCTAGAGCCAAGGCTGAGGCACCTGAAGCGACCTCGACAACCGTTCCACCGGCAAAGTCCAGCACGCCAACGTTGTAGACCAGCCAACCGCCGTCGACAACCTTGCCATCCTTGGCGGTGAAGTTGAAGATCCAGCTGGCAACCGGGAAGTAAACGATGGTGGCCCATAACCCGGCAAACACCATCCATGAGCCGAAGCGGGCTCGGTCGGCGATTGCACCTGAAATCAATGCCACGGTAATAATGGCGAAAGTGCCCTGGAAGCCCGCGAACGCAAGCCCTACCCCATCGCCGGTCTTGGCTGCCGTGAAGACATCTTCGAGACCGAGTTTGGTTAGGTCGATTCCGACCACTCCATCGACACCGTAGAACTCCCCCGAGCCTGCGCCAGAGAATGAAATGGCGTAGCCAAAGAGGACCCACATGACGCCAATCAGGCCGAGAGAGCCGATGCTCATCATCATCATCGAGACCACGCTAGATGCGCGAACAAGCCCGCCATAAAAGAAGGCGAGGCCAGGGGTCATAAAAAGGACCATCGCAGAGCAGATGATCAAAAACATGGTTTGGTCGTTATTCATAGTCTCTCTCTCAGACACGCCGAAAGGTGGGGCTCCCGAAGGAACCCCACCCGAAGGCTTGCTTAGATTTTAGCCGCGGTCAGACCCGAAGGCATACGCTTCTTCACCGTGAACCACGGTGTCGATTCCGGCGATCTCGTCTTCTGCCTTTACGCGGAAGCCGATGGTCTTTTCAACTGCAAAACCGATGATCAGTGCTAGAACGAAGGAGTAAACCAGAACCGCTCCGGCGCCCAGCGCCTGCATTGCGAACTGGTGCCAGCCGAAGCCGAATGCTGCGCCAACGCCGTTGCCGAAGATTCCGATGAACAGGGTTCCGACGATGCCGCCGACCAAGTGGATGCCAACTACGTCTAGTGAGTCATCGAAACCAAGAGCGAACTTCAGGTCGATAGCTAGAGCACATAGAGCACCGGCGATTACACCGAGAACCATGGCCCAGATTGGGTCAAGCGAAGCACAAGCCGGGGTGATTGCAACCAGCCCAGCAACGGCACCTGAACCGGCACCGATTGAGGTTGCCTTGCCGTGCTTGATTTTCTCGACGATCAACCAGCCGAGCATCGCTGCTGCAGGAGCGGCAAGGGTGTTGATGAAGGCGATCGAGGCAATGCCGTCGGCAGCTAGCTCCGAGCCAGCGTTGAAGCCGAACCAGCCGAACCATAGAAGCGCAACACCAAGAAGGGTTAGCGGAACGTTGTGTGGCTGGGTGATGCCCTTGCTGAAGCCGAAGCGCTTGCCAAGAACGATTGCTAGCGCAAGACCTGCAGCACCAGCGTTGATGTGAACTGCGGTTCCACCGGCGAAGTCGATTACGCCTAGGTCGTGAACGATCCAGCCACCATCGACTACCTTGCCATCTGCAAGGGTGAAGTTGAAGACCCAGTTAGCAACGGGGAAGTAAACGACGGTTGCCCACAGACCGGCAAACACCATCCAGGCACCGAATTTTGCACGGTCAGCGATAGCACCTGAAATAAGCGCAACGGTGATGATTGCAAAGGTTGCCTGGAAGGCAACGAAGGCCATGCTTGGGAACGCGCCCGCAGGCTTTGCAGCGTCAGCAACCTGAGCGCTAAGACCGATGAACGAAGTATCGATTCCGAACCAGCCGTCGATACCGACGAAGGTCGAGACGCCACCATTAGAGAAGGCGATTGCGTAGCCATAGAGGACCCATAGAACGGCAATCAAGCCGAGTGATCCGAAGCTGAGCATCATCATCGAGACAACGCTCTTGGCCTTGACCATTCCGCCATAGAAGAATGCAAGACCTGGGGTCATGAGTAGCACCAATGCGGCGCTAATGAGCACGAATGCCGTGTTTCCTTGATCCATTTGCTGACCTCTCTCTAAGAAAACAAATAGGAGCCAAGTCACTCTTGGCTACATAGAGAGTGTCGCGGACGAAAGTTTCGTAACGCTACGCGAAATGTTTCGTGTTTGTAAAACGTCAGGACGCGTCGGTTAGTGCACCGATGCGCGAAACCGCGCGAAGGTACTTCTTGCGATAGCCGCCGCTTAGGTATTCAGGCGAGAAAACCTCGGTTAGGGCGAAGTTGACTGCACGCAATTTGACCTGGGCTTCGTAGGCGCGGTCAATGAACGCTACAAAGCGCAACGCCTCTACCTGGTCCTTCAAAACATGAACGCCAGTTAGAGCCATTCGGTCTACCGACTTCAATAGTCGGCCATACCGGGATGGGTGGATGGTCGAAAGGTGCTTCAAAAGCGTGTCAAAGTCATCAACCAGAACCTGCTGCTCGTCGGCGCTACCTTGCGCTAGCCAGTTGTCAACATCATTGAGAGTGTCGATGCGGCCCTCGATGGTTACCGGGCGGTGGCGGTGGTCTTCGCCGTCGATGCGAATGATCTTGAAACGGTCGGCGATGCCGTGAATTTCGCGAGCAAAATCGGTTGCTGCGAAACGACCTTCGCCCAACGCATTTGGTGGGGTGTTACTTGTGGCAGCAAATCGTACGCCGTGTTTTTCAAGCTCATTTAGCAGGCGAGACATCATCATCGTGTCGCCCGGGTCGTCGAGTTCAAACTCATCAATACAGACCAGGTCATACTTGGAAAGCGCCTTCACGGCTTCAGCGAAGGTCAGTGCACCGATGAGGCCGGTATAGGCAATGAAACTGCCGAAGACTTTCTTGCCCTTGAATTCGTGCCAGATTGCGGCGAGTAAGTGCGTCTTGCCGACGCCGAAGCCGCCATCCAGGTAAATGCCAGCAGGCACTGGCTCTTTCTTTGCGAAGAGTCCCTTTGTGGCTGACTTGCCCTCGGCGAAAAGTTTGGCTTGGGCGTGCGCGAAAACCTGCGATTCATACTCGGCGTGAGGGATGTAGTTTTTGAAGCTAGCAGCGGCAAATTCCCGTGGTGGGACTAACTCTTGAAGAAGTTCGGTTGTGCTAACCGCAGGAACTCTGCTTGACAAAGACTGGTACTCAGAGCTGAAAGTTGCCAATTATTGCCTCGTCATTAGGGGGTTTGGGTCAAGTCGCTTAACCTTGTATCTAGAAGTCTAATAACCGAACGGAAAGTCACGGATTCATGTCTGTCGCATTTGATTCATCGCCGAAATTCGCCGCCTATGCTCACCCTGAGGTGCTCGTAAGCACTGAGTGGCTTGCGCAGAACAAGGATCTCCCAAACCTCGTCGTAGTTGAATCTGACGAAGACGTCTTGCTATACGAAACCGGCCACATCCCTGGTGCGGTCAAGGTTGACTGGCACACCGACCTAAACGACCCGGTTACTCGCGATTATGTAGACGGTCCTGGCTTCGCTGAGCTCATGTCTCGCGTCGGAATCAGCCGTGACACCACAGTTGTGATCTATGGAGACAAGAGCAACTGGTGGGCCTCATACGCGCTATGGGTCTTCAAGCTTTTTGGTCACGCCGATGTTCGCCTTCTTGACGGTGGCCGTGACGCCTGGATCGCCGAAGGTCGAGAACTTACCCGCGATGAGACCAAGGTAAATCCGAGCGACTACCCCGTAGTAGAGCGCGATGACTCAAAGATCCGCGCCTTCCGCGATGACGTTCTCAAGCACTTCGGCAACCCACTAATCGACGTCCGTTCAGCCGTCGAATACAGCGGTGAGCGCACTCACATGCCTGATTACCCGGATGAGGGTGCCCTTCGCGGTGGCCACATTCCATCGGCAAAGTCCGTTCCTTGGGCTCGTGCCGCTGGTGAAAACGGTGTCTTCAAGACGCGCGCAGAGCTAGAAGCTATCTATCTAGATGAGATCGGTCTTAAGCCGAGCGATGACGTTATCGCCTACTGCCGGATCGGTGAGCGCTCTAGCCACACCTGGTTCGTTTTGAACTACCTACTTGGGCTTCCTGGCGTGCGCAACTATGACGGCTCATGGACCGAGTGGGGCAGCCTTGTTGGTGTGCCAATCGTCAAGGGCACCGAACCAGGTCGAGCGCCAGTTCGCTAAACAATGACCAGCGCCAAAGAGTCAATTGCCTCGCTCGAGGATGATTTCAACGCACTCAGCGTCAGAGATCGCCTTCTCTTGCTTCTCGAGTTCTCAGACAACCTGCCGGACTTGCCGGCTCGGTATTCAGAGCACCCAGACCTGCTCGAACGAGTCGAAGAATGTCAATCACCGGTCTACCTGTTCGTAGAAGTTGAAGACAACCAGAAGGTTAACCTGTTCTTCAGTGCTCCACCTGAAGCCCCGACAACCCGAGGTTTTGCCGGTGTGTTACATGAGGCACTTGACGGGCACACCGTTGATGAAGTTCTTGCCGTCGATGAGGACTTCCCAAATCGCCTAGGTCTATCTGAGGCCGTTTCACCTCTCCGACTAAGTGGCATGCGCGCAATTTTGCGTCGAATCAAGCGTCAGATTCGAGAGAAGTTAGTTTGACGCTGATTCGCCTATTCCCAAGTTTTGCTGAACTACCTCGGCTTTCAGCTGAAGAACAGTCTTGGGAGATCGCCAAGGCCTATGGGATTTGCAATGGTTGGCGAATCAACTTTGCGGTCAACGATCGCGGGGAGTCTTTTGGGGCATCAGGAAGTAGCATCGAGGTCTCGACAGAACTTGACCGCCTTTTGCTTGGAAAGATTCGGTCACAAGCAGACGTCATTGTCACTAGCGGTAAAACTGCCCGTACAGAAAAGTATCGAAGTTCAAAGCACGCGCCAATAGCTATCTTTACAAATTCTGGCGATTTGGATTCCGTCCCGGCGATCCAGGGAACGCAGTATTTCACGCCAATAATTCTGACCTGTGTCAAACATTTAGAAGTTGTCGAAGAAGCTCTCGCAGACGTGGATGTTCGAGTGCTCGCCTACGACTCAGAGTCTTCGAGAGCTTGGCCCGTTGCGATAGACGCCGCACTTCGCCACGAAGGTTTTCAATCACCGGTCCTCGAGTCGGGCCTTGACAGTCTTCGGTTATTCATCGAACAGGGCGTTATCAGCGAAGTCTGCTTGAGCGTGACTGCAAGTACCGGTCGGCAAGTGTCGGCTCGTGAGCTCTCCCCTGCTCATCTGCAAGCGCTCTTTGGTGCAAGTAGCCGTTTCGAGCTGTTGACTCTCTTCTCGGATGGCCAAACTCTATTCTCGCGTTGGGCTGTTCGCGGCGTGGCATAAGCCCGCCAAGCCCTCTGACGTCTAGCCTTAGAGGCAATGGATATCACGATCTCCCCCGATGCTTCGGCCGAATTTCAGGCCGCGGTTGACGCTATCCGATCTGCCGAAATTCGTGATGAGATACACCTCAAGCAGATTGAAGAGCCAGAAAAACTAGCTACCCACGCGATTGCCTTCTCAGCGCACATCATTGAGGAACTAGCTACCCCAGCCGACGCCGGTACCGGCCGATTCGTGCTCCTCTGGGAACCGGAAATGCAAGAAGCCTGGGGCTCAAAATTTCGAGTGGTTTGTTTTGCGAAGTCCCCACTCGAGACAAACATCGGTGCCGATGAGCTGGGTTCTGACATCGCCTGGGCTTGGCTCACCGACGCTCTGAGCAACCGTCAGGCTGCCTACTCGAACGCTGCAGGTACAGCAACCCGCATCATCTCCAGCGGATACGGCTCGCTTGCGACTCAGGCAGATCATGCGGAGCTCGAAGTGCGAGCATCCTGGTCGCCAAAGAGCTACGAGATTGGCCAGCACATTGAGGCGTGGCAGGACCTGGTGTGCATCATGTCGGGGTTTGCGCACCTTCCGCAGGGCGTATCCTCGATTTCCTCACGAGCCAACCGATGAGTTCAACCGAGGCCAACGCCGGGTCAGAGGACTCAACTGCAGTTCAACTCCCCCTTTTGGCAGCGCCACGCGCCGAGGTTTTCCTGGTCGAAACTATCGAGGAACTAGAAGAAGCTGTTCAGACTCTGGCAGCTGGTTCAGGACCTTTCGCCGTAGATGCCGAGCGTGCCAGTGGTTTCAAGTACTCACAGCGCGCCTACCTCATCCAGGTTTATCGTGCCGGATCACCCATTTATCTAATTGACCCTGCAGCAATTGCGCCAACCGCGGATGAAGCCCCGTTCGCTGGATTGGCCGAGGTGCTTCGTAGTGACGCCTGGATTCTTCATGCCGCAAGTCAGGACATTCCTTGTTTGCGCGAACTTGGGCTCACGGCAACTAAGCTTTTCGACACCGAGTTAGGGTCGCGCATTGCCGGTCTCGAGCGCGTCGGTCTAGGTGCTGTTACTGAGGCCCTTCTTGGTGTTCGCCTGGCGAAGGAGCACTCGGCGGTAGATTGGTCAACCAGACCGCTAGCCAACGATTGGTTGAACTACGCGGCTCTTGATGTCGACGTCCTATTCGAACTTTGGGCAGCGGTAGAAGCGGTTCTAATCGAACGAAACAAGTTGGATTGGGCCAGCCAAGAGTTCGCAGCAACTCTCGCCGCACAGCCGAAAAGCGCCAAGGTAGACAAATGGCGTGGCATGACTGGTCTTCACGAGGTCAAAGATCAGCGAAAGCTTGCGATCGCAAGAGAGCTCTGGACCGCACGCGAGAACCTTGCCGTAAAGCTTGACGTTTCGCCGGGCAGACTGATCCCGGATTCGTCGATCGTTAATGTCGTCAAGGAAACCCCTAAGTCGAAGCCTCAACTGGCCGGAAATAGGTCTTTCGTGGGTCGCGCGAGCCGCAGTTACCTCGACACCTGGTGGAAGGCGATTGAAGACGGTTCAAACAGCCGTGACTTGCCGCCGCTAAAGGTTGCCGCCACCGGCATTCCTAACCACCGCATTTGGCCAACCAGGTTCCCCGAGGCAGATCGTCGCCTGAAGATTGTCAGACCGATGATTGCTGAGTTGGCTGAGAAGCATGGGCTTCCGGTTGAAAATGTTTTGACTCCGGATTACTTGAGAACCCTATGTTTCGAGCCACCAGTGTTTGAAATCAACGCTATAGCGAGTGCACTTCGAGTTCTTGGTGCCAGGGAATGGCAGATTGAACTAACTGCTCAACTAATTGTTGACGGCTTTGTTGCATCGCTAGAGGTAGCAGAACCATCCACAGACCTAGCGTGAGGCACACGCGAACCGACAACCTGAGCAACGATGTCACGAGCGATAGCCTGAGCCGTTAGACCGGTATCCTCAAGAATTTGGTTGCGTGTCGCGTGATCGATGAACTCGTCAGGCAGGCCGATCTCAGTCAACGCTGTGTCCACCTGTGCTTCGCGAAGGTCTTGGCGAACGCGAGTACCGATGCCGCCAACCTTGATTCCATCTTCGATTGTGACCACCAAACGGTGCTCTGCCGACATGGTCACTACTGACTTCGGAACTGGAACCACCCAGCGAGGGTCGATCACGGTAGCGCCAATCCCCTGCGCTGAAAGCAACTCAGCTACTTGCAACGCGGTGCTGGCCATGGAGCCAACCGACATAATCAGAACATCCTTGGCAGCGGACTGCTTCAAGATGTCGACACCATCAGCCGTGCGGCTCAGAGTAGGGATGACTGTGCCTGCGGTGCCTTTGCCGAAACGAATAACGGTCGGCTTGTCACGGACCTCTACGGCCTCATTCAATAGCTCTCTAAGGACATTTGCGTCGCGTGGAGAACTCAGTTTGATGCCTGGCACGATCTGAAGCATCGCCAAGTCCCACATGCCGTGGTGACTCGGACCATCAGGGCCGGTGATGCCAGCACGGTCGAGTACGAAGGTTACTCCAGCATTGTGTAGCGCGACATCCATGAGCACCTGGTCGAAAGCGCGGTTCATGAAGGTTGCATAGACGGCAACTACGGGGTGGAGGCCACCGAAGGCCATGCCAGCAGCAGAGGTAACTGCGTGTTGCTCGGCGATTCCCACGTCGAAAACTCGGGCCGGATACTTAGCGGCGAACTTATCAAGTCCGACGGGGATGAGCATCGCACCAGTGATTCCAACAACGTCTGAACGACGGTCGGCAACTTTGACGATCTCTTCGCTGAACACACTGGTCCATGATTGGCCGGCACCGGATTCCAGAGACTTTCCGGTTTCAGGGTCGATCTGGCCAACAGCATGGAACTGGTCCTCTTCATTCAGGGTCGCAGGGTCATAGCCCTTGCCCTTTTGAGTGATGGCATGAACGATAACCGGATTCGCGTATTTCTTGGCCTGGGTTAGGGCCTGTTCCATCGCGTCTAGGTCGTGTCCATCGATAGGTCCGATGTACTTGATGTCGAGGTTCGGGAAGAGACCCTTAGGTGCAAATGAACCCAGAAGGCCCTTGCCGGCGCCGCGGGCGGCCGAATAGGTTAAGCGACCGAGAAGGCCAAAGCGATAGAAGAAGCTTTTGCTCGCGCGATAAAGCTTGCGGTAAACCCGTTCGGTGCGGATGCCGTTGAGATAGCGGGCTAGGCCGCCGATCGTCGGCGCATAAGAACGGCCGTTGTCGTTGACCACGATTACTAGCTTGCGATCGTTGTCATCCGAGATGTTGTTTAGTGCTTCCCAGGTCATTCCACCGGTCAGCGAACCGTCACCAACAACGGCGATAACGTAGCGATCATCCTGGTGAGTGAGCTTGTATGCCTTTGCGATGCCGTCGGCCCAAGAAAGCGATGAACTGGCGTGTGAGCTCTCGACAATGTCGTGAACCGACTCACTGCGTTGTGGGTAACCGGCCAAGCCTTCGCGTTGGCGCAAGGTTGAAAAGTCTTGACGGCCGGTGAGTAGCTTGTGGACATAAGACTGGTGACCGGTGTCGAAAATGATTGAGTCATTTGGAGAATCAAACACGCGGTGAATGGCAACAGTGGTTTCAACTACGCCTAGGTTGGGACCCAAGTGCCCACCGGTTTTGGCGACAGATTTGACCAGGAATGCACGAATCTCGGCGCATAGGCTAACGAGTTGCTCTTCTGAGAGCGCATCGAGATCACGCGGACCCTTGATGTTTTCTAGAAGACTCATAGCCTATGCAACCGAGATTAACGAACCAGTATTTCCCTTAGGAAACTAGGCTGCGCAATACGTATTGAAGGATTCCACCATTGCGGTAGTAGTCAGCCTCACCCGGAGTGTCGATTCGAACCACTGCATCAAACTCGACAACGGCCTTGCCGGCAGCTGAGTTAGCTGATGGAGCGGCAGAAACACGAACAGTCTTAGGAGTTACACCCTTGTTTAGTTCCTCAACGCCGGTGATGCTGAAGACTTCAGTGCCATCCAAGCCAAGTGAATCAGCATTCTGACCTGCAGGGAACTGCAGTGGCAGCACACCCATACCGATTAGGTTGCTGCGGTGAATGCGCTCGAAGCTTTCGGTAATGACAGCGCGAACACCAAGCAGGCTGGTGCCCTTAGCGGCCCAGTCACGCGATGAACCCGAGCCGTACTCCTTGCCACCAAGAATTACCAACGGAGTTCCCTCAGCCTGGTAGTTGCTCGAAGCGTCATAGATGAACGCCTGTGGGCCATCAGCCTGGGTGAAGTCGCGGGTGTAGCCACCCTCAACGTCGTTCAGCAGCTGGTTGCGCAGGCGGATGTTCGCGAAGGTTCCACGAATCATTACCTCGTGGTTTCCACGACGTGAACCGTAGCTGTTGAAGTCAACGCGCGAGATTCCGTTCTCAGTTAGATACTGACCGGCCGGTGAGTCAACCTTGATTGAACCCGCTGGGCTGATGTGGTCAGTGGTAACCGAGTCGCCCAGCTTCGCTAGAACACGAGCACCAAGGATGTCCTTGACGGCATCCGGGGTCATCTTCATGCCATCGAAGTAAGGCGGCTTGCGAACATAGGTTGACTTTGCATCCCACTCGAAGACTGCACCCTTAGGGGTAGGCAGTGACTTCCAGCGGTCGTCACCCTCGAAAACACCCTCGTACTGGGTCTTGAACATCTCTGAGTTGATTGACTCGTCGATGGTCTTCTGAACCTCGGCTGCAGTCGGCCAGATGTCCGCCAAGTAGACCGGGTTGCCCTCGGTGTCCTCGCCAAGTGAATCTGACTCGAAGTCGAAGTCCATGGTTCCAGCAAGTGCATAAGCGATAACGAGCGGTGGTGAAGCCAAGTAGTTCATCTTCACATCTGGACTAATGCGACCCTCAAAGTTGCGGTTACCAGAAAGAACTGCGGTAACGGCTAGGTCGTTGTGGTTGATCGCCTCAGAGATCTCGTCCGAAAGTGGACCAGAGTTACCGATGCAGGTAGCGCAACCGTAACCGACTAGGTTGAAGCCAAGTGCGTCTAGATCCTTGGTCAGGCCGGCCTTGTTGTAATACTCGGTGACAACTTTTGAGCCTGGTGCAAGTGAGGTCTTCACCCATGGCTTGGCCTTCAGGCCCTTGGCAACTGCATTGCGAGCTACCAAACCTGCAGCCAACATCACGGATGGGTTAGAGGTGTTGGTGCAAGAGGTAATAGATGCAATTGCAACGTGACCGTTGTTCATTGCGAAGTCCTGGCCCTTGACCGCAGTCGGCTTTGAAGCCTCTGCGGAGTAGCTCGGTAGGACCTTCTCGAAGGCAGCTTTTGCGTCGCTTAGCACGATGCGGTCCTGAGGACGCTTCGGGCCAGCGATAGAAGGAACCACGGTGCTCAGATCTAGCTCTAGGTATTCGCTGAAGCGAGGCTCGATGCTTGGGTCGTGCCATAGGCCCTGAGCCTTGCTGTAAGCCTCTACGAGGTCAATTTGCTCTTGTGGTCGGCCGGTGATGCGCAGGTAGTCGAGGGTAACTTCGTCGATTGGGAACATCGCAGCGGTTGAACCGAACTCTGGGCTCATGTTTCCGATGGTTGCGCGGTTGGCCAATGGCACCGAGCTGACGCCGGCGCCGTAGAACTCAACAAACTTGCCAACAACGCCGTGCTTACGAAGCATCTCGGTGATGGTTAGAACTACGTCAGTCGCGGTAACGCCGGTAGCAATTTGGCCGGTTAGCTTGAAGCCAACGACCTTAGGAATCAGCATAGAAACTGGCTGGCCGAGCATTGCTGCCTCGGCTTCAATGCCACCTACACCCCAACCTAGAACGCCTAGGCCGTTGACCATGGTGGTGTGTGAGTCGGTGCCCACACAGCTGTCTGGATAAGCCTGAAGCTCACCGTTCACTTCGCGAGCCATGATGGTGCGCGCTAGGTACTCGATGTTTACCTGGTGCACGATTCCGGTGCCAGGAGGAACAACCTTGAAGTCATCAAACGCGGTCTGTCCCCAACGAAGGAACTGGTATCGCTCACCATTGCGGTTGTATTCAAACTCAACGTTGCGCTCAAATGCGTCGGCGCTGCCGGCGACGTCAATCTGAACCGAGTGGTCGATCACTAGTTCTGCTGGCGCAAGTGGGTTGATTCGCTTAGGGTCGCCACCAAGTTCGGCAACAGCCTCACGCATGGTTGCCAAGTCAACGATGCAAGGCACACCGGTAAAGTCCTGCATGATTACACGCGCAGGGGTGAACTGGATTTCTGTGTCAGGCTCGACGGTTGGGTCCCAGTTGACCAATGCGTTCACGTGATCAGCGGTGATGTTTGCACCATCTTCGGTGCGCAAAAGGTTCTCTAGAAGAATCTTCAAGCTGTATGGGAGCGTCTTTGCGTCCACAGAATCCAGCTTAAAGATTCGATAAGTCTTTGAACCAACTACCAGCTGGTCCGACGAACCGAAGCTATTTACCTTGGACATGAAGCCACTCCTTTGTTTGCAGCAATACCGTTCAAAAATACCACTTACTTGACGTGCGCGATGCTGCTTCGCAACAACAACCAAGAAAGCCAGATGCAAAGTGCATAGAGAGGCACACCCATCGCTACTCGAGCGATGCCTAAAGCCTCAATTTGATTTGCAAAATAAAGAGGAAGTTGGACTAAGAGTCGAGCACCAAACAGAATCACGAACAAGCTGGTAGCCAAGTCTGCTCGACGCAAAATCTTTCGATTCTTACGCCATGTCAGCGGCTCACTCCGCATGAGCCCAATTAGGAAGCCAATGAGCGGCCACCTAATCAAAATTGAAAGCAACAGGACTGAGCCGTAGGCGACGTTGGTGAAAAATCCTTGAACGAAGTAATCGGCTGGGTGGCCACCATCGCGAAGCGTGAGAAAGGCCGACAAGCCAATTCCAAGAGCTCCGGCAATTGCCTGTGTAACCGGCTTTCGAGTGACTATTTGCCACAAAACAAAGAATGCCGAAATCGAGAGGGACGCGGTCACCGAAGCGAAGGTGTTTTTGGTAGTGGCAAACACAGCTACAAAAACTGCCGCTGGCACCGAACTCTGAATAATGCCCAACCAGCCGCCAACCGAGGCTAATAGCGACTCGCGGTCAAGGGTTGCCTTGCCGTCTTTTTCATGGATGCCAAGGCGACGCATAGCGCCTGCTCGGCCCGAGTCCTTGTCAGGCAACTAAATCGCCTTTGGTGGGGCGACCGTGCCGCCGGGCATGTGCAAAGGCAAAAGGTCACCGGGAGGCAAAGGGGTTGCGTCGCGGTGGATGGTGACACTTCTAAATAGGTCGTCGATCTCGGCCGCTGCCATTGGGTCGGTGATCGCTGCTCCCCCGATAACCCCACGAAGGAACCACTTTGGACCATCCACGCCCACGAATCTTGAGAATCGGGTGCCGACTTGAACGCCCGATTCGTTAGCTATAGGCAACTTCGCCAGGAGTTCAGGCCCGAGTGAGCCGACTCGATTTTCGAATGTGCCGCCCTGGGCCGTCACCGAATCAGAAATCTGTTGTCGAACGCTATGCCACATGCCTTCAGACTTTGGTGCGGCAAAAGCTTGAAGTTGAAGCGAAGAGTCATCAAGCTCGAGAGTCACGGCAACTACGCGTTGGCTTGACTCTTCGACTTCTAGGCGCACCTGCAAGCCATCCTTGGTGGGAAAAAGGATTGAACCCAAATCGAGGAACGCGCCGTTGAACTGCACCTCAGATGAGTCAAATGGCCCTGCCGAATGACGATCGGCTGGAGCTGACTTTTCGCTCTGATATGCCTCGGTCACGTTACTTTGTTCCCGTTGAGCCGAATCCGGCGGTGCCTCGGTGCGAACCAGGAAGGGTTTCAACAGCGATGAAGTCTGCAATTTCGATTGCCTGGATGACGAGCTGGGCAATTCGATCGCCCTTGGTCACCGCAAAGTCTTCCTGGCTTGAGTTGTAGAGAGTCACTGCGATTTCTCCGCGATAACCGGCATCAACGGTGCCGGGCGCATTTAGAACCGTGATGCCATGCTTGGCAGACAAACCGCTCCGCGGGTGAACGAGCCCAACATAGCCATCCGGAAGGGCAATAGATACACCGGTACGAACGGTCAGTCGACCCATCGCTGGAATTACGGAGTCTACGGCCGCTCGAAGATCGGCTCCGGCGTCGCCTGGCTGGGCATAAGTTGGCTCGAGGCCTGGTTCTGCGACAAGCAGTACTGGAAGTTTTTTAGTCACCTTTAGAGCGTAATCTAATGGAATGAATCAACAGCGCAGCGAACCGCAGTACTCGGAATGGGTACTTCCAAATTGGACCAGTTTTCTTCCAGTTTTGGCCATCTATCCGACCCTGTGGCTAACCTTCT
>Ga0228701_1001716_pt1 | contig 14374 bp, 12 predicted proteins | sample McNCre117_Aug_MG_2_FD_178017 | JGI IMG/M metagenome (GOLD analysis project Ga0228701, IMG submission 178017) | Freshwater microbial communities from McNutts Creek, Athens, Georgia, United States - 11-17_Aug_MG | ecosystem: Environmental > Aquatic > Freshwater > Creek | place: USA: Georgia...
CCGAACGGCACCAGAAACGCGCAGTAGGCGAGCGGAAAGGCAAGCCCCGCAGACACTTGCACTCCGAGCAGCAGCACGGCGGTCATCGGCAGCAGGGCGACAACCCCGGCCTGACGCAGCAGATCGAACCCGGCCATCGCGCCGAGCAGCCACACCAGCAACGCACCGCCAAGGCCGACCAGCCCGGGCCACCACGGTCGGGGATCAAGTTCTAGCAATTGCGGCGCGCGCTGCCACACCAGCCAGCCGATGATCACCGGGATCAGCAGCGCATGGTTATAGGTCGATGAATTCCACCATTGCCCGGCAATCGCCGCCCAATCGCCCGCGAAACACAGGCCCAGCGCGAGCCATGCAGCGCCCAAACGGACCAGCGCAGCGCGCCAGGACTGGGGAATTGCATGCCCGAAGCGGGAGACGGGTGAAACGGCCAGCTCAGGCGACAAGGCGCCCCACCTTGCCCGGTGACCCGAGCATTTGGGTGAGCGGCGCGAGCGTGGCGGGCCACGACAGCCCCTCCACCACATAACGGCGCGCGGCCTCCCCCATGGCCCGCGATCGAGGCAGGTCGGCCAGCAGATCGCAGCAATGGTCGATCAGCGCGGCATCGCTATCGCCCGAAAGGCAGTGCAGCCCCTCTACCCCGCCGATCCCGGTCGCCGCAGCGCGGGTCATCACCACGGGCAAGGCCATCGCCATGGCTTCCAACACTTTGTTCTGCACACCTCGCGCAATTTCGAGCGGAACCAGCGCCAGATCGCTACCCGCGAGCCAGCAGCGCATGTCGGCAACCCCGCCCCAGACATAGGCCCCGTCCTTGCCGTGGCGGGCCAGCAGGTGGCCCGGCGGATTGCGACCGACGATGTGCAGCGTTGCGGTGGGATGCTGGATGCGGATTGCTGGGAGCAGCCGCTCTACCGCCCGCTCAGCCGCGGCGATGTTGGGGGGATAGTCCATCTGCCCGGCAAAGATCAGGCGCGGCCCGGTGCAGGCCAGCAGTGCGGGGTCGGGCTCGACCACGCCGGGCGCAATCAGATCGGCATCGATCCCGTTGCGCAGCGCCCGCACGTCGCAGCGCGCGGCAAGCCCTGCGGGCAACCGGTCGCGAAACAGCGCCGCCTCTTCATCGGAAACCAGCAGGGTCACATCCGAGCGGGCCGCGATCCGGGCTTCCTCGGCCTGCAACCGGCGACCCTCACGCGCGTTGATCCAGCGCATCGGCCAGGCGCCGCTGGCGGCGTAGGCTTCGAACTTGGCGGAATCGACATCCACGCAGTCGAAGATCACCCGGCCCGCAAAGTCATCGGGAACATATTGCCCCATTTGCCCCGAAAACACGACGATCGTGCTGATCGGGCGGGCCTGCAGCACCCGCGCAACATAGGCGGCGATCCGCGGGCTAGAAAAAGCGGTGCGGCTAATCGGCGCGCCGCCCAGCAAGGCCTCTACCCCCGCAAGCGCCAGCGGTTTAGCCCTGCGCACGAGACAATGGCTGGCGGCAAGATCGGCCAGGGCCTGCTCCTCGGCAAGATCTGCCGGGTCATCCGCAAAGCAGGCGACATGCACCGGCGCCAGACTGGCGATATGCCGCAACAAGTGGTGCGAGCGGATCTTATCCCCGCGGTTGGGCGGAAACGGTAAGCGGTGGGCCAGGAACAAGACTTCGCTCATCACCCCAGCCCCCGCGCGATCAACGGCCCCACGGCATTGGCGAGCGGCAGCGGCAGCCGCTTCCACAGTGCGATCAGCGCCTGGTGCTTGTGGCTGGTGGGATCGGCATCGCGCGGCTCTGCGCCGGGCGCGGTCCAACTGGCGTAGCCGAGCGGCTCGGGCTCGAACCCCCAGTTGCGCTTGAAGGCATAGGGTCCGCTGCCGGTTTTTGAGCGGCCGAAATCAAACCGGGTGCAGCCGCGCCGCCGGGCGTGGAGCATCAGTTCGTAATACATCCGGTCATTGGCGCGCAGTTGCCGGGCCGCGAACACCCCGCCGCCCCAATAGGGCATCACCGTGCCGCGATGGTAGAGCGAGAGCACGCTGGCCACGGCAAGCCCGCGATGCCGGATGGTGAGAATATCGGCATCTTCGCCAAAGCTCTCCAGCACCTCGGCAAACAGGCTGCGCGGGAACACCGGCGTGCCAAGATTGCGCACGCTTTGGGCATAGACCGCGTAGTGCGCGGCGCGCGCGGCTTCGTCGCGGCCGATCTCGACGGTCAGATCCTCGGCCAGCCCCTTGCGCACTTCGGCGCGCTGCTTGCGCGGTATCCAGAGCAACTGCGCCTCGTCATCGGCGGCGAGCGGCGCGGCAAAGCCGCAGTGACTGTCGTGGCGCACCCGCCAACCGGCGCGGCCGTCGGGCATCAGCCCGCCGCGCAGTTCGACGGTGGAAATCGACCGGCGCGCGGCCAGTTCCTCGACCCCGGCCAGCAAGGCGCGGGCATCGCCCGGGCCATCGGCCAGAAGCCCGCCGCCAACGCCAAATCCGCTTGAAACCAAAGCCCGCCCGAACAGCGGCGATTGCACATCGAGCAGCGGGATCAGCCCCGCGATTTCGCCGTGTCGCTCCGCCAGTAAGACCGCCGCCTCATTGCTAGTGCCGCGCGCGGTGCCTTGAAGCCAGGCGGGGCGGTGAAACGGCGTGCCATCGCCGTGGGCGGCAACATAACGCTCGATCCGCAGGCATTCCCCGGCATCGCCCAGGTCCGCTTCGCGCAGACGCACGGCAAGCGGTGGAAACGGCGCATTCATGCCGCCATCTCCACGGCAAGTTCCGCCTCGCGGTGGGCCAGCAGATCCATCCGCCCCCACTCGAAATCGCCGAGCAACTGGCGCAGCTTGTCCGCCATGACGTCAAGATTGGTATAGTGCCGCAAGCGCGAGCGCAGCGGTGCATGGGCCACGCGCGGCTGCGCCGGGTCAATTTCCCACGGGTGGAAATAGAACACCGCCGGGCGGCCATCGTGCTGGTTTACCTGCCGGATTGCCCAGCGCGAAAAGCCATAGGGCAGCACGCGGAAAAACCCGCCGCCACCCGCTGCCAGGCGCCGCCCGGCAAAGTGCGCGGTGGTGACCGGGATTTCGACCAGCGGCGACCACGGCAGCGGCCGGAAGGCAAAGCGCGGCGCATCGCGCCAGCCGTAGTGATCATGGAGGATCGGGGCGACGCTCGACGAATAGGCAAAGCCCTGTTCGGCCAGCTCCATATAGGCCCAGGGCGTGCGCTGATCGATCGAGAAGCTGGGCGCGCGGTAGCCGGTGATCGGCACCCCGGCGGCGTCCTCCAGCACCTTGCGGCTGCGGGCAAGGTCTTCGCCAAAGGCGGCGCGGTCCATCCGGAAGACCCGGGCATGATCCCAGCCATGGCTGGCGAGTTCGTGCCCGGCATCGACGATCCGGCGCATCAGCGCCCCGTGGCGCTGCGCCACCCAGCCCAGCGTAAAGAAGGTGCCGTGTACCCCGGCCTCGGCAAACATGTCGAGGATCAGGGCGCAATTGCGCTCGACCCGATCGGCCAGCGTGTCCCAGCTATCGCGTTCGATCACGCCTTCAAAGGCGCCGACCTGGAACCAGTCCTCGACATCGACCGACAGGCCGTTGATCACCGTCATCGGGAAGCCTCGCGCAAATCAGGCGGCAACGCGCTGGGCGTCGTCAGTCTCGATCCATTCGATCAGCATGGTCAGCGTCTGGCGGATCGTGCGTTCCTGTTCGAGCATCTTGCTTTCGAGGTTGGCGAACTTGGCCTCCAGCGTGGCCATGCCCTGATCGTGGAGCTTCTGAAGATCGGGCGCATTTTCGCGCTCGTTGGCCAGCTCGATCACCGCCTGCTGCAGTTCTGCAATCTGGGCGTCGCGATCGGCCAGCATCGCGCTGAGCTTTTCGATCGCGGCCATATCGGGCGCCGGCGTGGGTTCGGCGAGCGGCGCGGCGACCGGCTGCACCGGGGTGACCGCAACTTCGCGCACCGGGCGATTGAGCTGGAGCGTGCCATCAAGTTCAAGCTCTTCGAGCACCTGGGCCAGCATCGCGCCGTCGATCCGGCTGCGCTGTTCGACCGCGCCCAGCAGCATCAGCCGGTTGCAGATCTGATTGACCCGGCGCGGCACGCCGCCCGACACTTCGTAGAGTTCGGTGAACACCCGCTGGTCGAACTGGGGATTGCCGGACCAGCCCACGCATTTCAGGCGGTGTTCGATATAGGGCTGCACTTCGCCCGGCTCCATCGCCTCAAGGTGATGGGCCGCGATCACCCGCTGGCGCAGCTGTTCCAGCTGGGGGTGTTCCTGAATGGTATCGCGAAATTCGGGCTGGCCGAGCAGCAAGGTTTGCAGCAGCGGGTGCGAACCCAGCTGAAAGTTCGACAGCATCCGCAGCTCTTCAAGCGCGTCGATCGCCAGGTTCTGGCTTTCATCGACCACCAGCAGGCAGCGCCGCCCGGCGCGGGCCTCATCGTGCAGGAAGGCCTCGATCGCGCCGAGCGCGCTGGCCTTGTCATGCCCTTCGACGATCAGGCCAAACGCCTGCGCGACGACATGGACCAGTTCCTCGCCATCGAGCTTGCTGGTCACGATCTGCGCGGCGGTCAGGCGCGCGGGATCGATCGTGGCCATCAGGTGCGCGACCAGGGTCGACTTGCCCGCCCCCACTTCACCCGTGATGACCACGAAGCCTTCGCCCTGGGCGAGGCCATAGGACAGGTAGGACAGCGCCTTGCGGTGGGTCAGGCTTTCAAAATAGAACGTCGGATCCGGCGTCAGCTGGAACGGCCGTCCGGTGAGCCCGTAGAAATCGTTGAACATCGTCAGGTTACTCCATCAGGCTCAGAATGCGTAGCGCACGCCGACCATCGCCTGCGCCGACCAGATATCGTCGAGCACGTCGCGATCGATGGTCTGGGTGCCGAGCGCGGCAGTCGCGGTCAGGTGGCTGGTGATCGAGCGGTAATAGGCAGCGGTTGCGCCCACGGCGACGACATCGCCAGACAAGGCGTCTCCGCTTTGGTACCAGTTGGCCCACAGGGTGGTGCCGAAGCTGGAATTGCGGTCGATCCGCCCGTTGAGGTAGGCCGAGACCCAATAGTTCTCGTCGATCACCCCATTGGCGAGCGCGAGGACCGTGCCGGGCGCGGCCACGAACTTGCGGCGATCATAGCCCGCCCCGACGCCGTATTGCAGGCGGCTGCCCGAAACGCCCAGCGTTGCCATGATCCCGCGCGAACGGAACACCGACGAGCGGACCGAACCCAGCGCGCCGGCAAGGCAGGTGCCCTGCCCTGCGCCGACATTGCCCTGACCTGCCACGCAGCTGCCGATATCGCCCGACAGCGGATTGCGCACCGCCTCAAACTCGGTCGGCAGGGCCGCCAGCGCATTGTTCAGCATACCGCCAAAACCGGTGTAATTGTCATAGGCCGAAACGTTGAAGCTGGTCCGGTCGTTCGGAGCGTAGGCAAAGCTGCCGTAATAGGTGGTCGAGCCATAGCGCCGCCCGACATGGGCTTCGAGCGCGGTGCGGCGGCTGGGCCGCCACAGCACGCCGGCATCCCAGATCAGTCCGTCGCTGTGGAACGCGATCTGGCGCGGGGCCGACTGGTCGGTGACGTAGCGTCCGCCCGACCCGATCACCGGCAGGCCGGTTACTGCATCGCGCACGGCATCGCGGCTTGAAATCGTCACGTCCTCGTAGCCAACACCGCCGACCAGCGCGAGATCGCTGGTGACCGGCAGGGTCAGGTCGGCCCGCGCGTGCTTGTCATCGACCCGCTGGTCAAGATTGGACACTTCCTCGCGCAGCCAGCCCGCGCCGATCCCGACGCCGACCGGCAGCACCGTGCCGGCGCGGGTTCCAGCGTGGACTTCGGCATTGTGGACCACCGAATGGTCGAACACGTCGAGTGCGGCCTGGCCCGGGGCCAGAACCAGCGAATGCGGCGCCTCGACCCGCGTGTAGCCGAGCCGGTAATGCGCGTTGATCGCAACATCGCCGGCATTGGTGGTGAGCGAAGGCCCGGCGTAGAGCGAATAGACCTGGCTGGTCGCATTACCAGCATCGAGCCCAACAATGGTCGAACCGGTGTTCTCCACGCTCATCCGCGAGGCCATTGCCCCGGCTTCGAGCGACAGCGCATGGGGCACGACCATGGTCGATACCCGCGCAACCCCGCTCAGCACATCGCTGTCGGCAGCCTTGCTGCCCCAGCCAATCCGGCGTTCATAGCGCAGCGACAGCGATCCTTGCGTGCTGCGCCCGGCCAACGAGGCATCGATCCCCGCGGCAAGCGTCGAATAGGTCAGCATTTCGCTGCCCGGCGAAAGTTCGGCCGAGGCGACCTGCTGGGCCTCGATATAGGGCGTGATCTGGAGCCGGCCCTTTTTGGCGTGCAGCACCGAACCACCCGCAACATCGTCGCCGCTGTCTTCGGCAACGTCGTCATAGGACAGTTCTTGCGCCTGGGCGGCGTGCAGGCAGGTGGCCGCGAGCATCACGGCAAGCGTGGATGCGCGGGCGAGAAGGCGCGATGACATGGTCATCCTCCATATCCATAGTAGGAGCCAAAGCGGCGGCCGCTGGGGCTGAACTGAACGGCATTGAGCAGCAGTTGAATGTTGGGGCAGCCCGAAAGCAGCGAAACCGCGTCTTCCAACGCGCCCTGCCCAGTGCGATCGGCCCGAGCGACGAGCACGACCTGCCCGACATATTTGGCAAGCTCTGCCGCGGGCGAGGCCGCAAGCGCAGGCGGGCTGTCGAAAATCACGAAGCGGTTGGGCGCGCCCTGGGTCAGCCGATCGAGCACCGCGCGGGTCCGCGCGCTCGACAGGTATTCGCTATCCGAATTGGTGGCATTGCCCGCGGGCAGCACCCACAGCCCCGAAATGTCGGTACCGATCACGCAGTCGGCCACGTCGATCGCCGGATCGGCCAGCGCATCCATCAGCCCCGGACCGCCCTGCAGGCCGAGCATCGACAACACCGACGGCTTGGCAAAATCGGCATCGACCAGCAGCACTTCGCTTTCCTTCTCGGCAGCGATCGCCAGCGCGAGATTGACCGAGGTAAAGCTCTTGCCCTCACCGGGATGCGGCGAGCAGACCAGCACGCGCTGGGCCGGAGCACCCATGCCCTGCTGGGCAAGCTGCGCGGCATTGAGCAGCAGCTGGCGTTTGATGATCCGCACCTCTTCGAGCAGCGCGGTGACGCTGCCTTCGGGAACGATCAGGCCCTGTTCGCGCAGGTGCTGGCGATTGACCGGATGACGCTCGCCGGTGAACTGGAGCGCGGCTGCAACCGGCAGCGCAGGTTCCGCGCGCGCTGCCAGCGGGGCCGGCGTCGCGGGCACGCTATCCGCCTCGATGACTTCGCCCACGACCACTTCGGGCGCAGCGATTTCGGCTTCCGGCGCGGCGGCGACTTCGGCCACCGTTTCTGCCTCAGCCCGGCGATAACGCCGATGCGCCCGGGCGGGCGGCACGAGGTCTTCGGGGATCGGCGCGGGCGACAGGCGCACGAGATCGTAATTGCGCACGACCCGTTCGATCAGGGTCGCGGGCCGGTCCTCGTCGGGCTCGCTCGGGGGCACGGGGATCTTGCTGTGTTCGGTCATCGTGCTTCCCTCAGGCCACCATGCCGCGCTGGACGAATTCGACCACGAGCAGGAGGACGAACAATCCGGCGAGGCCGCCAGAGGCGGCGTAGAAATACTTGCGGCGGCGCGCGCGCAGTTCGCGCCCAGCATCGGTCACCGCCTGGCTGATCGCGCCGAGCACCGGCAGGCCGAGCGCGCGTTCAAGCTTGGCCGTGGTGGTAAAGGTCGAGCGCAGCTGACCGAGCGCAAAGGCCCCGGCCACACCCGCACCAAGCCCCAGCACAAGCACGCCGAACAGGAGCAGCGGGCGATTGGGCGCAACCGGCGAACGCGGCGTGGTCGGCGGATCGATCACGTCGAACTTGACCGCGTTGTGCTCGGTTTCAACCTGACCGCGCAGGCGCAGTTCCTCGCGGTTCTGCAGCAGCTTGTCGTATTGTTCCTTGAGCACATCATAGTCGCGGTTGATGCGCTGGTATTCGGCGGCCATCTGCGGGTTCGAGATCTGCATCCCGGTGATCCGGCTGAGATCGCCCTGCACCGCCCCGCGCCGCGCCATCAGCGATTGCACGTTGGCCTGACGTTCGGCCTTGATCGAGGTGAGCGAGGACCACGCCGGATTGGGCACGCCGCCGCTAGCCCCTTCGGACTGGGCGGCCGGACGCAGCGCGGCAACCTGGTTGCGCGCCGCGATCACATCAGGATGGTTTTCGGTGAGCCCGCGTGCGCGCATCGCGGCAAGGTCGGACTGGGCCTGGGCCAGCGCCGCGCGCGGTCCGCCGGTCGGCCCGGCGCCGGCCAGCGTCTGCGGCGTGCCGGCCAGCTGGCCGTTGATCGCGGCGAGCGCGCTTTGCGCGGCGGCCAGATCGGCATCGATCGTGCGCAGTTCGTTGCGCAGCGTTTCAAGCCGCTGAAGCGAGGTTACCCCGCCCTGCACCATGTCGGGATTCTGGGTTTCGAAGGCCAGGCGCTTCTGCTCGGCGGCTTCGAGTTCCTTCTGCCGCTGGGCGAGCTGCTGGTCCATGAATTCGAGCGACTGCGACATCTCGCCGCGATTGCCGGCAAGGTTTTCCTCGCGGAAAATATCGATCAGCTTGACCACGATGTCCTGCGCGATCTTGGCGTTCTTGGGATCGGAATTGCTGCCGTCGCCATAGCTGGCGGTGATTTCGAACAGGTTGTCCTGCGCGGCCTCGACCTTGATCCGCTTGGCCAGCGAGAGCACCGCGGCTTCCATCTGCTTGGGATTGCCCACGCCTTCGCCGATCGCGGTGCGGCGGATCACCTTTTCAAGGTTCACCGCACTGGTCAGCGTCTGGCGAACCCGGTCGATGTCATGCTTGCGATCACCAGTGCCGATCCCGATCTGGTCGGACAGCACATCGTCCAGCTGGACATAGATCCGCGCCTTGGATTCATAGCTGTTGGGGACCATCGCCACGGCCAGCCAGCCCAGCAGACACAGCGCCCAAGCCACGCCCAGCGCCAGCCAGCGGCGGTGCCACACCGAATGGAGCGCGGCCTGCAATTCGTCGTAGATGCCGTTCATGGTCGCCCCCGGCCCGCCTTAGAACGAGCTTTCGGGGATGATGATCACATCGCCCGGCATCAGCATCACGTTGGCCTTGCTCGCGCCCTTCTTGAGCAGATCGCCAAGCCGCAGCGAATATTCCTTCTGGCGGCCGGATTCCTTGTCGAAGCGGACCAGCTTGGCGCGGTTGCCCGCGGCATATTCCGAGAGCCCGCCCACCGCGATCATCGCGTCGAGCAGGGTCATGTTGGCGCGGTAAGGGATCGAGGCCGGCTTTTCGGTCGCCCCGACCACGCGGACCTGCTGGCTGTAGGTGCCGGCAAACTTGTTGACGATCACCGAGACCAGCGGATCCTGGATATATTGCGAAAGCTGAAGCTTGATGTCTTCGGCCAACATCGACGGGGTCTTGCCCACGGCCGGCATGTCGGTGATCAGCGGGGTGGTAATGCGCCCGTCGGGCCGCACCTGCACTTTTGCGCCAAGCTCGGGATTGCGCCAGACGAAAATCGTCAGCTCATCAAGCGGACCAACCACGTATTCCTCGCCAGGGCCTTCCTGCATCGCCACGAAGCTGGCGGGCGGCAGCTGAGGGCCATTCGCCCCTCCGGCGCAGCCCGTCAGCGCGATGCTGAGCGCGGCGGTGCCTGCCAGCAGACGGGAATAACGGTTGATCGGCATCGGGGCATATCCTTCACGAGTGCCGCGCCGCCGCTTGGGCATGCCCTTCCCGCACGAAGGCCCGGCTATTGGCCTCAGCTATCGGGAAAAAGGGTGAATATTGTGTTAGCCTTGATGCCGAATTCACACGGCAGTCCCATCATGGGACAGGCACAATATTAAGATTTAGACGAGCATTTCGCCCGCCGGGCCCTGGCCCAGGAACATCGCCGGGCTGGCCGTGGCGCCATAGGCACCGGCGGCAAAGACCGCGACCAGATCGCCCACTTCGGCGCGGGGGAACCCGCCCTTTTCGGCAAGCCGGTCAAGCGGCGTGCACAGGCAGCCGACCACGCTCGCCTCTTCCTGTGCCTCGGCGCCAAAGCGCGAGGCGATGGCCACTGGATAGTTTCGCCGCACCACGGTGCCGAAATTGCCCGAGGCCGCGAGCTGATGGTGCAGCCCGCCATCGACGATCAGGAACGTCTCGCCGTGGCTGACCTTCCGGTCGACGATCCGGGTGAGGTAAACCCCGGCCTCGCCCACCAGATAGCGGCCAAGTTCGATGCAGAACGCGGTATCCGCCAGCACTGCCGGCAGCGCGGCCAGGCGCGCTTCGAGCGCAGCGCCGACGGCTTCAAGATCAAGCGCGGCATCGCCGGGGAAATAGGGAATGCCAAACCCGCCGCCGAGATTGCAGCGCGGCGGCGGCGCGCCGATCTCCTCGGCCAGCCGTGCGGCCAGCGCCAGCGTCTGTCCCTGGGTTTCGGCAATCGCCGAGGCATCGAGCGCCTGGCTACCAGCAAAGATGTGAAAACCCTGCCACTGCGCGCCCGCCGCGATCAGCTGGCGGGCCAGCGCCGGCACCCGTTCGGCATCGAGGCCAAACGGCTTGGCGCCGCCGCCCATCTTCATCCCCGAACCCTTGAGATCGAAGTCAGGGTTCACGCGGATGGCGATGCGCGGCGCGATGCCGAGCCGTTCGCCGATCGCCAACGCGCGGGCCGCCTCGCCCTCGGACTCGCAATTGAGCGTGACGCCGAGCGCAATCGCGGCTTCCAGTTCGGCGTCGCGCTTGCCGGGCCCGGCAAAGCTGACCGCGGCAGGATCGATCCCGGCGGCGCGGACAAGATCAAGCTCGCCGCCCGAGGCGATGTCGAACCCGTCAACCAGCCCGTCCATCAAGGCAAGCAGCGGCCCGAACGGATTGGCCTTCACCGCATAGTGCAGCGCCAGCCGATCGGGCATGGCCGTACGCAACTGCGCGACCCGCTGACGCACGAGATCCGCGCTATAGACAAACAGCGGCGTGCCGCCGGCCTCGGCCACCAGATCGCTCGCCTTGCGCCCGGCGATCGCCAGTTCGCCATCCAGCGCGCCATAGCCCGCCGGGATCGGACCAAGCGGCTTCATGCGGCCAGCTCGGCATAGAGGCCGGCACGGTCGATCTTGCCATTGGGCGAAGTGGGCATGGCCTGACGCCAGTGAATGACTTTAGGCTGCATGAAATTGGGCAGTTCCTGCAAGAGGATGCGCGGGAGGTCTTCCATCGCGGTTGAATGTCCGGGCGCGGCTCGCGCGATCAGGTGCACCGCCTGGCCAAGCCGGGGGTCGGGAATGCCAAGGGCAACGGCTTCGGCGACCAGCCCGGTTGCCAGCGCCGCATCCTCAATTTCGTGCGGGCTGATCCGGTTGCCCGCGCTCTTGATCATCGCATCGCGGCGGCCAACAAAATAGAGCAGGCCATCCGCATCACGCCGCACCCGGTCGCCCGACCATACCGCCATGCCGCCATAGCGCGAGGCGGCAGGCGCCGGGCGGAACCGTTCGGCGGTGCGCACCGCGTCCTGCCAATAACCCTGCGCCACCAGCGGACCGCAATGGACCAGTTCGCCCTCCTCGCCATCGCCGGTCACCGCGCCATGATCGCCCATCACGAGGATTTCGGCATGAGGGATCGCCGTGCCCATCGAGGTAGGATGGCTGTCGATCAGCGCAGGATCGAGGAAGGTCGAACGAAAGGCCTCGGTCAGCCCATACATCGCGAACAGCCGCGCGGCCGGAAACAGCGCGCGCAGCCGGGCCACCAGATCAACCGTCAGCGCGCCGCCCGAATTGGTAAGCCGGCGCAGGCTGGCGGCGGCTTCGGCGGGCCAATCCAGCTCGGTCAACTGCACCCACAGCGGCGGAACCGCGGCGAGCGTGGTAATGCCGTGCCGGGCAACCGCCTTCACCACATCGCGCGCGGTGAGGTAATCGAGCGGCACCGCGCAGCCCCCGACATACCAGTGCGACAGCAACTGGTTCTGCCCATAGTCGAACGACAGCGGCAGCACCGCCAGCGCGCGGTCATCCGGGCCCAGCCCCAGATAGGTCGCAACGCTTTCAGCCCCGAGCCACATATTGGCATGGCTCAGCATCACGCCCTTGGGCTTGCCGGTCGAGCCGCTGGTGTAGAGGATTGCAGCGAGGTCAGCGGGATCGGCAGTCGACGGGCCAAGCGCCTCGGCAGCGGCCGCAGCGGCCAGCACATCGGGTTCGCCCACCACGCGGCACGCGGCCGGGACATCGCCATCCTGCAATCCCGCCAGCCGCGCCGGGGTGCCAAGCAGCAGCATGGCCCCGCTATCCGCAAGGATATGCGCAACCTGCCCATGTTTGAGCAGCGGATTGATCGGCACGTGGACCAGCCCGGCCCGCGCCGCCGCCAGCGGCAGCAGGCAGGTCATCTCACCCTTGGCGGCCCAGCTTGCCACCCGCGCGCCCGGTTCGCAGCCCTGCGCCCGCAGCCAGCCCGCAAGCCGGCCGACACGATCCCTTAAGTCCTTGTAGCTAAGGGTGCCCTCGCGCAGCACGAGCGCAGGGGCATCGTCCGCCCCGGCCAGGGCCAGGTGGTCAAGCGGCCGGATCGCGGTGTCGGGCTCTGCACGCAAGGGTTGAAGGCACTCCATCAGGGGAATCTGGGCGTTTGATTACCGTCGCATATCACGCCGGAGTTAAGGAAGTGCAAGATGACGCGGCATTTGCTGCGCTGTTTGCCGCGCCCGCAAGCGGATCGCCGTTTGATCGGGCACAGTGGTTTGCCCTGCTGGAGGAGCATTGCCGCCTCCCCGCACTGATCGCACTGGCGAGTGATGGTGGCCATTCCGCCGGCCTTGCCCTGACCGGCGAAGGCCACCTGCGCGCGCTGGCCAACTGGTATGCCTTCACCGTCAGGCCGCTCGTCAGCGCGAGAGCCGATGGGGCCGCGCTGCTTACCGCACTGGCCAAGGATCTGCGCCGCCGCAGCTGGCGCGTGACGCTCGCGCCGCTGCCCGATGAGGATGGCAGCGCCAGCCTTGCCGAGCAGGCGTTTCGCACGGCCGGCTGGCGGGTTTCGCGCACGCAGTGCGATGTGAACCACGTGCTGGCCGTGAACGGGCGCAGTTATGGTGAATACCTCGCCGGCCGGCCCGGTCCGCTGCGCACCACGCTCAAGCGCAAGGCGGGCAAGGTCACTGTTCAGCTGCTCACCCGGTTCGATCCCGCTGCTTGGGCCGCCTATGAAGCAATCTATGCCGCCAGCTGGAAACCCGGCGAAGGCTCCCCCGCCCTCCTGCGCGCCTTCGCCGAGCAGGAGGGCCAAGCCGGACGGCTGCGCATGGCGCTGGCCCAAGCCGAGGACCGCCCGGTTGCCGCGCAGTTCTGGACCGTGGAAGGGGACACGGCCTTCATCCACAAGCTCGCCCATGTCGAGGATGCCCGCCACCTCTCCCCCGGATCGACGCTGTCAGCCGCGCTGTTCGAGCAGGTGATCGACCGCGACCGGGTTCGCGAAGTCGATTTCGGCACCGGCGATGATGCCTACAAGCGCGACTGGATGGAGGACATCCGCCCGCGTTTCCGGCTCGATTGCCTCAACCCCGGCGCACCGCGCGCCTGGCCGCACATCGCCCGCGCTGCACTGCACCATCTTGCCCACCGCGCCCGAGCCGCCTAGAGCCCGGCCAACGAACGATGGGATGCCCCGATGATGCCTAGCGATACCGACCGCAAGCTGCGCCAGATCCTGACCGAGGTGCTCGGCCTGAAACCGGGCCAGGCCGACGCGTTCGATGCGGACACCGGGCTGTTCGGCCATCTGCCCGAACTCGATTCGATGGCGGTTGCAGGGCTGCTGACCGAAATGGAAGATCGGCTGGACATCGTGGTCGAGGATGAAGACCTCGATGGCGAACTGCTCGCCACCTATGGCAACCTGCTGGCCTATGCGGAGGCCAGGCGAACCGCGTGATAGAAATCCTGTCCTACCCCTGCCCCCTTGCGGGAGGCGCGGCGGCGCACGAACTTGCGCTGGGGTTCGACAGGGAACGGCCCGTTCGCGTGCTGGTGGTGCCGGCGCTGTTCGACGAGGCCAACCGCCTGCGCCGCTTTACCCTTGAAGTCATGCGGCGGCTTGATGGCGCGGGGATCGACAGCTTTCTGCCCGATCTGCCCGGCACCAACGAAAGCGAGCGCGAGCTGGCCGAAGTCGAGGCCGAGGACTGGATCATGGCGATCGAGGCCGCCCGCCGCGAATTTGGCGCAACCCATGTCCTTTCGCTACGCGGCGGCGCGCTGCTG
>Ga0228701_1001717_pt1 | contig 14369 bp, 12 predicted proteins | sample McNCre117_Aug_MG_2_FD_178017 | JGI IMG/M metagenome (GOLD analysis project Ga0228701, IMG submission 178017) | Freshwater microbial communities from McNutts Creek, Athens, Georgia, United States - 11-17_Aug_MG | ecosystem: Environmental > Aquatic > Freshwater > Creek | place: USA: Georgia...
GATGTATCAGGCGAGACTCAAATCAGACGACTACACATGTAGAACTGTACGAAAAAGGCTTGTGGACGCGGGTTCAAATCCCGCCAGCTCCACCATATGCAATGATAAAGGCCGCTAGGTTTAACCGCCTAGCGGCTTTTTTCTTGAATCAACGATGGTTTATACCGCCGCCACTTGCACAGAAGGGTGTTGTTCAGCCCATTGGCTGGCTTGATGCCATGTGGGAGGCACGCAGCCGCGCTCTTGCACGCACAAGCTGGCGCTCGCAATGGCGTGACCCAAAATCATGTGGGCTTGCTGAGGTTGTAGTTGTTGCAACACTTGGGTAAGGCTATGGCCCGCAGGGTTGAGACTTGCCAATGCGGCCAGCAAGCCAGCTAAAAAGCTATCGCCTGCACCCACAGTGTCGATGATGTTGAGGTGTGCTGTTTCATGTGCAAAGTATTCGCCTTGGCGCGTGAGCAACCAAGCCCCGTTGGCACCCATGGTCAAGGCGACCAAGTGGGCTTGTGTGGTTTGCATCACATGACGCGCCTGTTGAAGCGCTGTGTCACCCGGCACGTTTAGCGCCAACAAATCTTCATCGCTCACTTTGATGATGTCTGCCACCTCTAAGAAGGCTTGGACACATCGTTGGTAGGCGGGCAAATCTGGCATGACCGAGGGGCGCAAGTTGGCATCTATCACCACACATTTACCGCTTTGTTTTTGCTGCGTGAGCCAAGGTAAATACACAGCTTGATCACGTGCATCCAGTGCCAATGCGCCCGAACACACCAACTCAATCGTGCGGTTATGGTTTGCACAGTCAGTAATCATTTGTGCGGCCGTTACTTGTCGGTCAGCAACACCTTCTCTGTAAAACGCGTAATTTGGATGTCCTGTTTCATCGAGGTTGACCACCGCCAAAGATGTCACGGCTTGCACAGGTTTGGGCTGCGCCAAGACAACGCCATCATTGACCATTTGCTGCATCAACGCCTGTCCGAGCTTATCGCTTGAAAACGGGTTGAGATAGAGCGTGCCCAAACCTTGGCGCGACAAAGCACGTGCCAAGTTGTAGACAGCACCGCCCAAACATGGGTTGAATCGGCCATCCACTTCAGAGATGAAATCGATCAGAGCTTCGCCCGCGATGGCGACGCGCATCGGCGCAACATTAGTCATTGGTTTTGATACGAAGAGTGAGTGCCGCAGCAATACATAAGAAACATCCCGCGAGTTGAATGACATGGCGGGGATCGCTGTTCAACATGCTGTCGTAAAACAATGGCAACGTGAGCATTTGCACAATCATCGGCAAGACGATGAACATGTTGAAGATGCCCATGTAGACGCCTGCACGTTCAGGTGGAATGCTACGTGCCAACATGATGTAAGGGTTGCCCATGATGCTGGCCCATGCCAAACCTACCCCAACCATGGGAATAAACAACAAAGCCTTGTCTTGCAGCGTGGGCAAAAACCACATGCCAACACCAGCAAGTGTCAAGCACACCGCATGAACCAATTTAGGGCCAAAACGTTTGGTGAGTGGAATTAGCGAGAAGGCCGCAATGAAGGCCACAAAGTTGTAGAAGCCACCGATTTGACCGTTGAGCAAACCTGCATCACGAAAACCCTGTGAAGACGCGTCGGAGGTGTCAAAGACTGACTTAGCCAACGAGGGCACGATGTAAATCCAGTAGCACATCATGCCGTACCACTGAAATAACTTCATCCACCACAACTGACGCATGGCTTGTGGCATTTCACGGACCGCTTCAATGATCTCTGTGAAGGTGGCTTTGATGCCTGTCGGTTTGGCCAAAATGGCTTCGCGCTCTTGTTGGGTCAATGGCAGTTCTGGTGTGGAGTGCACAGACCACCACACAGTGGTGAACGAGAGTACCGATCCAATCAAAAATGCAATCACGGTGATGTACGGGATGTTGCTTTCATTCACTGCGTCTTTGTTCAAGCCAAACCAAAACAACAGCGAAGGTGTGAGATAAGCCAGTGTTTGCGCTAAGCCCGTGAAGGCGCTTTGAGTGAGAAAGCCCAGAGAGTGTTGGTTGGTATTGAGTCGATCGCTGACGTAGGCGCGGTAGGGCTCCATCGTCACGTTGTTGGCGGCATCTAAGATCCACAACAAACTCGCGGCAAACCATAAGGTGGGGCTGTAGGGCATGAACAGCAAACAAATGCTGCACAAAATCGCACCCACCATGAAGTAGGGCGTGCGACGCCCCCACTTGCTGATGGTGCGGTCACTCATGGCACCAATAATGGGTTGTACCAGCAAACCCGTCATCGGGCCCGCTAGCCAAAGCAACGGCAGACTCGCTTCATCTGCGCCCAAGTATTTGTAGATGGGACTCATGTTGGCTTGTTGCAATCCAAAGCTGTATTGGATTCCGAAGAATCCAAAGTTCATGCTCAGAATTTGCCAAAACGACAGATGTGGCTTGAGGTGTGTGCTCATTTTTTAAGCCAAATGGCTGAGTAAGGGGGGAGTTGTAAACCTTGCAGATCCATAACCTTGCCCGATATTAAATCCGTGCCGTGTGTCATGCAATTTTGTGTCATTGCAGGTGCTGGCGCCAATGTCTGTGGTTGGCTTGAAAAGTTAAACAATCCGAGCATCTGTGCGCCTCGCTTGAGGCCCAGAACCGAAGTTGTACCCGTGTTCCAAACGCTCAGTGGTTGGGTCGCGTGTAAGCTGGTGTGTTTCTTTTTAGCTTGGATAAAAGCGCGCAAGGCTGCATAAATTTTGCCTTGTGTAGTTTGTGCATCATGGCGCTTGGCAAAGCCACTGTCATCAAACGTGGGACGATGCAATTCACGGCCATCAGGCCCTTGTCGTTGAGCAATTTCTTCAGCTGACGTGTTGCCCTGGCCCCATTCGTCGCCCATGTAAATCAAAGGCAAACCGCCTACAAAGAAAGACAAAGACTGCATCATCACCAAGCGTGATGTGGCCGCTTCAAGCTCTGTGGGCGTTTGTGCCGATGTGATACCTACTAACGCCGCGGCCATGCCGTTGGTGCCGTGCACCACAGTTGGATCGCTTGCTTGAAAAGCTGCGCCATGCGCATAGCTTCCTGGCACGTCACCTGCGAAGAATTGAGACGCATGCAACAAACGCGCACGTTGATCGGGGCCGCGTGCATCCATTTCGGGGCGAAGCACGTTCCAACCGATATCGTCATGGCAGCGCACGTAAGTCATCCATGCGCAGCCATCGGGCAGGGCAGGGGTGTGCGACAACACGTCTTGAATGATTTGCGTGTTTTCTTCGGCCAATGCCACCCAGCTGGCCGACATGAGGCTGGAGTGATAAGCCACATGGCATTCTGGGCCTTGAGTTTCACCCAAGCCAAAGTAAGGAGGTAGCTCTTGCGTTGGCATGATCGCCTCGGCCTTGAGCAACACGCCAGGCGCTGCAATGTTGGTCAGGCTGCGCATGGCTTGCAAAATCCAATGCACTTCGGGTTGGTTCATGCAATTGGTGTTGGGACGTTTCCACAAGAAACCTGTGGAATCCAGTCGAAAGGCTTCCACGCCTAAGTTTGCCAGCTGCAACAACGATTGCGACATTTCAGCAAACACATCAGGTTGGGTGTAGTTCAAGTCCCATTGGTAGGGATAAAACGTGGTCCATGCCCAAGCCTTCACCTCGGGGATGAATGTGAAGTTGCCGGGCGCTGTGTTGGGAAAAATTTGAATCAGATGTTTTTCATGCGCAGCCACTTCCTCTGGTGTGTGTGCCCAGTGGAAATACGACTGATAGTGCACATCGCCTGCACGTGCTTGCAGTGCCCATTTGTGCTCGTGTGAGACATGGTTTAAAACGAAATCGCTGCACAAGCTGATGCCTGCTGCGCGCAGCTCTCGTGTGAGCTGTTGTAAATCTTGGTTAGTGCCGAGTGCTGGATCTACTTCGTCATAGCTGGCCACTGCGAAACCCCCATCATTAGGAGGTGTGCCAGGTTTGAGGAAGGGCAGCAAATGCAAGTAGGTCACGCCCAACTCTTGCAAGTGCGGTATACGTGCACGCACGCCAGACAAATTACCCGCAAACTTGTCGGTGTAGGCGCAATAACCCAGCGAGCCATTTAAATGCCAGTTGGGCTGAGAGGCGCGCTGTAAATCGATCGCCCACAAATCATCAGGACGAGAAAGCGCGAGTTGAACCGCTTGAGCCACAACTTGGCTCAACCAGTTAGAAAAATTGTCGTTGCAACCGTACAGACGTGCGAGTCTGTCTTGCAACACAGGAAATTCGGTGTTCAAGCGTTCGCGCAGCACAGCAGCGCGTTCGATGGGGGCTTGTTCAAGCAGCTCTTGGATGCGAGCTGGAAGATGAGCCTGTCCAGAAGTGACGGGACGATCTTCGATCAAAGACATGGTGTTCACAATTCGGTAAGAGATGCGCTGAACCTTTTGGGTTCAGCGCAATGGATTCTCAAGTGAAATACCCAAGACATTTGCATATCTTGGGTTTGAGAGAAGTACTTAGAACTCGTACTTCAAAGTTGCTTTTGCACTACGGCCTGCGAGCGCGCGAGCAGCGTGGCCGTCACCTTCAACTTCTGTGAAAGCCAGTTTGTTGAATGCGTTGTTGACGCTGAAGATGGCAGAAGTTTGTTTGTTCAGACGGTAGTTCGCGAACAAGTTGGTGATCATGTAGCCATCCATGGTGATAGTGTTTGCATCATCACCATAGGACTTGTTGGTGCCAATGAACGCTGCGCCAAACTCGAGGTCGCCAGTGCGATACGAGGGAGACAATGCGTACACCAGATCAGCTTGACGACGTGGTTTTTTGCCAACTTCTGCTGCATTCAAAGATTTTGTGATCTTTGCGTCAGTGATGGTTGCACCTGCGCCCAAGCGGAATCCACCAGAACGGTAGCTAGCTTCCAGTTCGAAACCTTTTGCGTCATAGCTATTGGTTGTGAACTTTTGCGTGGTTGCCTCGAAGTTTGACTCGTCAGTTTGAGCCATGAAGTACGTACCGAACAAGTTCCAGTTGCCTTCACGGTGCTTCACGCCAAACTCTTGCTGCTTCAGGCGGTTAAATGACACTGGCTTGCTGCCGTTCAAAGCGCCGGCGGTGCCGTACAAGTTGCGGTCTGCCGCAAAGTTGTAGCCATCGCTGATGCGAGCATACAAAGCTGTGTCTTTTGTCAGAGCGTAGTTAGCGCCCGCCGAAGAGGACAGTTTGTTTTGCTTGTAGTTGACAGTGTCGGCTGAGCCAGCATCCCACGAACCAGCAGAAAGTGCTGTTGCGTTAGTCGGCGTTGTTCCTTTGAATGTTTGACCTGTTGCAGTCATTTCGTTCTTACGAACGCTACCTTCAACTGTCAACTTGTCTTTTTCCCAGCTCAAAGCTGCATAAGGTGCAGTCACGTTGTACTTCACATCATAGGTACGCGCGCAGCAGTTGCCCCATGTGTTCCAGCCACTTGAAACTGGTGCAGAGTAGGTGCCATTGGTGCCCACTGTGTATTGGTTCCAGAACCAAGTTTGGCCCAGGTTTTGTGAACCTGTGAACAAACCGCCAGTGAACATGGATTTACCACCGTTCATGTCAAAAGACTTAGATGCCTTCAAGTCATTGAACATGTTGTCCATGTTGTCCAAAGAAGTGTTGAACATCGTGCCTGTGAATGCACCACCGGCGCCATTGCCGTTGTCGGCGGGGAACATGGCTACAAAGCGACCGCTGTTAGTGCTCTTGCGCATTTTCTCTTCGACAGTCCATCCATTCTCGAGATTTAACTTTGCTTCGAGACCGATTGAACGACTTGTGATGTGTAAGCCATCTGCTGGGTTTGTTGTCACTTGATTGCCATTGCGGTCAATGGTCGTATCGCGCGTCATGTTGGGGGTGATGAAGTACGCATTTCGTGGGTCAACACCGGCAATCGTTTGGATGCTGCCATTTGACAGGCGTGTTGGTACAGGCATGTTGCTTGGTGTTTTGTCATCCAAGTTTTTGAAGTTCACGCGAACATAGCTGCCTTTGTCAAACTCTTTGGTCACGCTGGCCTTGAATTGGCCACCGTCTTGTGAGTTGAAACCTGTTTTAAAAGGACCACCTTCGCCTTGGCGGGTAAAGCCGCCCATGTTGAAGTATGTGTCAGCGCCCAAAGCACTGCCGAAATTGAAGTCATAACGGTTCAGGCGTGAACCTACGCCAGTTGTGACACCCACAGCATTGCCAACATCGCGGCCTGTTTTGCTGACGAAGTTGACGATCGCACCTGGAGCGTTGCTTGCCAACGTTGAAGCACTACCACCGCGAACAACTTCAACGCGATCGGTTGTGTAGTCTGTGCGCAGGAATTGATCAGGTGTGCCGAATGCGATATCGCCAAAAAGCAAAACGGGCAAGCCGTCTTCTTGCATCTGAACATAGCGGCTACCGCCAGCTGACACAGGAGCTCCGCGAACGGTGATGTTGGCGTTGCCCTCACCGCCTGATGATTCAGCGCGAATGCCAGGGACAGAGCGCAAAATTTCTGCGGCACTGGTAGCGCCGCTGCGCATGATGGCTTCTTCGCCAACAGAAGTGACGGAGTCACTTGATTTCATCTTTGTACGGCCAGTGGGTGAGGCTGTCACAACGACTTCATCAAGGTTCAAGTTTTGGGCGTAAACAGCACCAATTTGCATGGCAGCCAAAGATGCGGCTACTGCAATCGTTTTTGGACTGATTGTCTTTTTGTTTGTTTTCACAAACGTCTCCTTTACAAGTTGATAAAACCCCAGATTTGCTTGTGTTAACAGCGCTCTGGAAGGGTGACTCTTTGTCGTGCCTTGGATGCATTGCAATGAGTGGTGTGAATTTTGTTTTGAATTGCAAACGTTTGCAAGATAATTTCAGGCAAAGAGTGCCTAACTAATGGATGTGCATTCTCTAAACTTGTTCTAACTCGTTGATTTATTTTGAAATATGCAGTAAAACTGGGACTTTCCCTAGTGTCATCAACGTGCAACAAAATATTTTTCTAACCGAGGGTTTGCACCAATGCGCGGTGTTTTTTCTTGAAATTAGAATTGCAAACGATTGCAAAGAGTCTTGGTCTCTATTGCAGCAATTCATAACCAGGAGCCACACACACATGAAAGACTACGCCAGTCAACAACGCAATCCAGGCAAGCATGTTGTCGGATTGAGTCTGGTGGTTTTGTTGCACATCATCTTGTTTTGGGCGATCAGTTCTGGCTTGGCCAAGAAGTTCGTCAAAGTGATCAAAGGGCCGGTTGAGGCTCAGCTGATTGAAGATGCCAAGCCCGACATTCCACCTCCACCACCACCGCCTCCACAAAAGAGTGCACCACCTCCTGAATATGTGCCGCCCGTGGATATCGCGGTCAATGCCACAGCGGGTGCGAATGCGATTGCATCTGTGTCTGCTGCACCTGTGCGTACAGCGCCTGTGATCAATGCGGCGGCCAGTTGCCCCAAGCCTGAATATCCAAGCTCTTCACGCCGCAATGAAGAAGAGGGCACGGTTCAGTTGCGTTTCTTGATCGGCACCGAGGGCCAAGTCATGGAGTCTCAAGTTGAGAAGAGCTCTGGCTTCACACGCTTGGATGAGGCAGCACGTATTGCGTTGTCACGTTGCCAGTTCAAGCCAGGCACGCTCAACGGCAAAGCAGAGCAAAGCTGGGCCAGCATGAAATACACATGGCGCTTGGAATAAGCGACACGACATTAACCACCGAATTCAAAAAATTTCTTAGGAGTCATTCATCATGATTAAACAAATCAAAACTCTCGCGCTGAGCGCTGGCCTGGTTGCAGGCTTGCTGTTTGGCATGGTTGGTCAAGCGCAAGCCGCTAAAGACAAAGCCCCTGCAGCCGCACCAGCAGCTGCAGAGGTGGCAGCCCCAGCGCCTGTGGCAGCACCTGCTCCCGCTCCAGCACCAGCTGCGCATGCGGGTGAAGAAAATCCATACGGCTTGAGCGCGTTGTGGGCGCAAGGCGATGTGGTGGCCAAAGGCACTCTGTTGATCTTGGTGATCATGAGCATGGGTAGCTGGTATGTGATTTTCACGAAGTACTTTGAGCAAGCCAAGATTGGTCGCTTTGCCAAAGAAGCGCAAGACAGTTTCTGGACTGCAGGCAATGTGCGTCAAGGCACCAATACATTGGCCGAAGACAGTCCATTCCGCTTCATCGCAGAAAAAGGTTTGGAAGGTGCAAGCAAGCACACTGGTTTGTTGGGTGCAATCAACTTCAACGACTGGGTGACCATGAGCATCCAACGCGCCATCAACAACGTGCAAAGCCGTATGCAAGATGGCTTGGCTTTGTTGGCGACTGTGGGCTCTACTGCGCCGTTCGTGGGTTTGTTCGGTACGGTTTGGGGTATCTACAACGCCTTGGTCAAGATTGGTATGTCTGGTCAAGCCAGTATCGACAAAGTCGCAGGCCCTGTGGGCGAGTCACTGATCATGACCGCCATCGGTTTGGCTGTGGCGGTGCCTGCTGTGTTGGGCTACAACTGGTTGGTGCGTCGTAACAAGTCGGCTATGGAAGATGTGAACGCTTTCGGTTCTGACTTGCACTCTGTGCTGCTCGGCACCAACGGCAAGTAATCAAGGAGTCACCATCATGGCCATGAACGTTGGATCGGACGCAGATGACGAGATCATCGGCACGATCAACACCACCCCCCTTGTGGACGTGATGTTGGTGTTGCTGATCATCTTCTTGATCACCATTCCTGTGGTGACGACGTCGGTGAAGGTGGATCTCCCCAAAGAGAAAAACCTGATCCGCGAAACCAAGCCAGAGAACGTGATCATTTCGGTGAACGCGCAGGGCAATATTTACCTGTACGACACGCCGATCAAGAACTCAGCTGATTTGCTCGATCGCATGAAAACATTTGCTGTGAAAGATCCGCAACCTGAAGTGCAAATTCGCGGAGATGCGCGCAGCGATTTTGAATCTGTCGGGCGTGTGATGTATGCCGTGCAACGTGCGGGCATTGTGAAGGTCGGTTTCATCACCGAACCGAACTGATCTAAGGAGTCAAACATGGGAATGAACGTAGGCCAAGGATCAGGCAGCGGTGAGCCCGAAGTGATGATGGACATCAACACCACGCCTTTGATTGACGTGATGTTGGTGCTGTTGATCATGTTGATCATCACCATCCCTGCGCAGTTGCACAGCGTGAACTTGGACATGCCTGTGTCCAAGCCACCCACCAAAAAGGTCGACCCTGTGGTGATCAAGATTGATGTGGATGCCAACAGCGTGATCAACTGGAATGGCAAGCCTTTGGCCACCCGTGCAGACTTGGATCTCAAGCTGCAAGAGGCGACCAAGATGGATCCACAGCCTGAGTTGCATTTGCGCTCGCATGCCAAAGCCAAGTACGAAGCTGTGGCGGCTGTGATGGCCAATGCACAGCGCTTGGGTTTGAACAAGCTCGGTATCGTGGGATCTGAGCAGTTTGTGAATTAATTTCTTCAAGGTTTCTGCAAGAGGGAAACCCTTTGCCCCTCCTCGTCAGAGGCGGGGCATTTTTTTAAGGAGTGTGGCTATGACAACATCTTGGAAAAAACTATTTGCATTGAGCGTACTAGGCGTTGCGTTGCACGCGGTGGCACAAGTCAATATGCGTCCTGAGGTGTCTAAGCCTTTGCAAGCGGCACAAGAGGCGATTCAAGCCAAGCAGCCTGAAGTGGCATTGGCCAAAATTCAAGAGGCACGTACCACGCCACAGCTCACAGAACCAGAAAAAATGTTTTTAGAGCGTCTGTCGGTTGTGGCCGCCATGAATGCACAAAAATTTGACGTGGCATCAAGCTCGCTAGAGTATTTGCTGCAGAACAAAGATCTGTCGCCTACAGATCGCGCCACGTTGACAGAGACGATGGTGAGTGTGAGTCAGCGTAATAAAGATCACGCCAAGGTGGTGCAGTGGGCACGTCGCTATGCACAAGAAGGCGGTAAAAACCAACGTGTGCACATGATGAAGGTGCAGGCTTTGGCGCTTCAAGGTTTGCACAAAGATGTGTTGCAAGAGATGAACGAGGCGTACAAAGTTTCTGGATATCAAGCCGAAGAGGCAGAGTTGCGCATTTATGCCTTCAGCCAGAAGCAATTGAAAGATGATGCCGGTTATGCCAACACGCTCACGCAGTTGGTGACGCGTTTTCCAAGCAAAGACTATTGGTCAGATTTGCTCAACAGCATGGGCCGCGTGCCTGGTATCAATGCACGCACGCAGTTGGATGTGTCGCGTTTGATGGACGCAGCAGGCACGATGGAAGAAGCTGAAGATTATTTAGACACTGCACAGTTCGCGATCAAAGCAGGTCTGCCCTATGAGGCATTGCGTGTCATCGACCAAGGTCAAGCTGCCGGCCTGTACAAAGGCGCCACAGCCGCAAATGCGGTCAAGCTCAAGCAGCAGGCCCAGCAACGCGCAGCTGAAGATGACAAAGCGCTCAAGTCGCTCACATTGGCGTCAGACAATGGCCCGATGTTGGTGCAATTAGGCGATGTGTTGTTGTCCAAAGGGCAGTGGGCCGAAGCGGCTGAAGCCTATCAAAAAGCATTGAGCAAGGGCGGCCTCAAACGGGAGGCTGACACACGGTTGCACTGTGGCATTGCATGGCTCAAAGCCAAGCAAATTGAGCAAGCCAAAACCATGCTCCAAAGTGTGGCGGGTGATGCCTCGTCGGTTCAGATGGCGAATTTATGGATTTCATTGGCGAAATGACGCCCTATGATGGGAAGGTATTCAAGTGGTGAAACCTAATTCCAAACGCATGGCCAGTTCAGACAACGACAAACGCAAAATACAAATGATTGACATCGCTCGCATGGCGGGCGTGTCGACATCGACTGTGTCGCGCGCGTTGAATGGCAGCTCGTTGACGAATGATGAAACACGTCAGCGCATCATCGAGTTGGCGCGATCGTTGAACTACACGATCAACCAAAGTGCCAAAAGTTTGCGCATGGGGGATAACCGAACCATTGGTGTGGTGATTCCTTACGACAGAAAAACGCGTCAACACATTTCAGATCCATTTTTCTTGGGCATGCTCGGTAGCTTGGCGGATGCTTTGACCGATCGCAATTACGATTTGTTGTTGTCTCGTGTAGATGCTGATCATTTGGACGATATGGCGTCTTTGTATGACACAGGCCGCGCCAAAGGCATCATTGTGATTGGTCAGTGGGGCCATCATGACCAGCTCAACGAGTTGGCCAGACGTCATGTGCCGATGGCTGTTTGGGGCGCTCAGTTGCCTCGTCAGTTGTATTGCAGTGTGGGTAGTGACAACGTGTCGGGTGGTGCTTTAGCCACCGAGCACTTGTTGGGCTTGGGGCGTCGCCGCATTGTGTTCATGGGCGATACCGATATGCCTGAAGCGGCCAAGCGCCATGAGGGATATCTGCAAGCCCATAAAAAAATGGGCTTCCCAGTGGACCCTAAGTTGTATATCAAGTCGCCGTTCACAGCTGAAGAGGCGCAGGCGGCCTTGCTCAGCTTCTTGGAAACGGGTGTGACGTTTGATGCTATTTTTGCCGCCAGTGATTTGATTGCCATCAACGCCATGGGCGTTCTCAAAGGCCACGGCGTTTCAATTCCAGAGCAGGTGAGTGTGGTGGGTTATGACGACATTGACATGGCCTCACACAGCTTTCCTCCGCTCACCACCATTCGCCAGCCGATTGACGCAGCAGGTCAAGTGCTGATGGACTCTTTGCAAGAAGTCTTGGATGGTGAAGTCACAGATTCCAAGCTACTGCCCACCTCATTGGTGGTGCGCGGCTCTACGGTGTAAACGGCACGCCGCTGATTTAAATCAGCGGTCGCAGAGCTTGTGCTGTTTGTTGTAGCAAAGGCAACCAGCGTGTTGCCAAGTCTGTGGCGTTAGGGCCTGCACCTGAACGTACCAAGTTGAGTGCCGCAATGGTGTCGCCTCGTTCGTTGCGCAGCGGCACGGCCAAAGCATCTACACCGAGTTCATGTTCTTGTGTTGCCAAACAATAGTCTTGCTTGGCAATGTGTTTGAGTTTTTGCTTGAGGTCTTTTATCTGCGTTGCGGTATGTGCAGTCAAGCGGCTCAAGGGGTTGGCCTCTAACCAAGCTTTGAGTTGTGCGGACGTCAAATTGGCCAGCAACACTTGGCCTGTTGATGTGGCGTGCGCTGGCAAGCGTGTCCCCACATGTAGGCCATAGGCCAGCACTTTGTGACTGGCCTTGATGGGTAAATCTGGACCTTGCCAAATGCCACGCGCCACGATGATGACCGCATCGTTTTGCAACACCGCCACAGAGCACGAGAGCTGTGTGGCCAGGCTTAGCTGATGCAAGGTTGGTTGCACCGCGCGTGGTAGGCGTGCCCCCGACAAATAACTCCCCGCAAAACCCAACACCTTGGCTGAGAGCCAGTAATACTGACCGTCTGTTTCTAAGTAGCCCAAATGTGTCAGCGTGAGCAAGTGACGCCTCGCCGCCGCACGGGTCAAACCTGTCCGCTGGGCGGTGAGGGTGGCGTTGAGGCGCTGGCGTTCGGTGTCAAAACTCTCCAGCACCGCCATGCCGCGGGCCATGCCTTCAATCCAGTCAGCTTTGTTGAGCGTTGTCGTCATAGGGGTAGCTTGCGCGATGATCGTGCAATTATTCTAATCACCGTGCAATCCTGTGTTTTTGCCTTTGAGTTACATCAAATGAGCGCTTAATCTCCATGCACTTCTACCTACAAGGAATTGAGACATGCGTACACAAGTGGTGATTGTTGGTGCAGGCCCTTCGGGTTTGTTGTTGGGGCAGCTGTTACACAAAGCTGGCGTCGATGCTGTGATCTTGGAGCGTCAAAGCCCTGACTATGTGCTGGGTCGTATCCGTGCGGGCGTGTTGGAGCAAGTCACCTTGGACGTATTGGCTCAGGCCGGCGTAGACCAACGCATGAACGCTGAGGGCTTGGTGCATACGGGTTTTGATTTGTTGTTCAAAGGTGAGCGCCATCGCATCGACTTGGCAGCTCTCACGGGCGGTCAAAAGGTCATGGTGTACGGCCAAACCGAAGTCACCCGAGACTTGATGGACGCACGCCAAGCCGCTGGCTTGACCACGATTTACGAAGCTGACGATGTGCAAATTCATGGCTTCGACACCGACAAGCCAAGCGTGAGCTTTAGCAAAGACGGCAAGAAGCACACGATTGAGTGTGATTTCATTGCGGGTTGCGATGGCTTTCATGGCGTGTGCCGTGCCAGCGTCCCTAAAAAATCGATCAAAGAATTTGAGAAGGTCTATCCGTTTGGTTGGTTGGGCGTGCTGTCTGATACGCCGCCTGTGCATGAAGAGCTCATTTATGCCAACAGCACACGTGGTTTTGCGTTGTGTTCACAACGCAGCCTCACGCGCAGCCGTTACTACTTACAGGTGCCATTGACAGACAAAGTCGAGCAGTGGAGCGATGACGCTTTCTGGGCCGAGTTGCGCAACCGCTTAGACCCTGAAGCACGTGAAAGTTTGGTCACGGGCCCGAGCATCGAGAAAAGCATTGCCCCACTGCGCAGCTTTGTGACAGAGCCAATGCGCTTTGGTACCTTGTTCTTGGCAGGTGACGCGGCACACATCGTGCCTCCCACAGGCGCCAAAGGTTTGAACTTGGCTGCGACCGATGTGAAGTATTTGTCTGATGCCCTGATCGAAGCGTGTGTCGAAAAATCGCACGCTGGCATTGATCATTATTCCACCCGCTGCTTGGCTCGCATTTGGCGTGCCGAGCGTTTTTCATGGTGGTTCACCAGCTTGATGCACAGCTTCCCTGATCAAGGTGAGATTGGTCAAAAGTTCCAAGAAGCCGAGCTGGACTACTTGATTCACAGCGAGGCGGGCTCTCGTACCATGGCTGAAAACTATGTGGGCTTGCCATTGAACTTTGGCGAGTAATTAATTTTCTTGAAGCGGGTGATGACTACCAAAGGTGTCATCACCCTTTTTCTTGGCCTGTTATTTCTTGCTTCTAGATATATCTAAATTGCATATCTGCTAGATTCTCAATGTACGGGTTGGATTTAATTCCGTCGAGAAAATTGAGCTGCTAAAACAAGATCACAAAGAGGAGCATTTATGAGTCAAGAACATACGCCAAGTCATGGCGTAGACCGCGTGTTACAAAAACTATGCGACGCCAGCGCCACCATCGGTGGCCTTGTGTTGGTTGCTATTGCATCGGTCACTGTGGTCAGCGTCATCGGGCGTGCTTTCTTTTCACACCCCATCTTGGGCGATGTGGAGTTGGTGCAGCTCGGTTGCGCGGTGGTGGTGGCGTCTTTTCTGCCTTACACCCAGTTTCGCCACGCCAACATCATCGTGGACTTTTTCACC